>Ga0123338_10002746_pt1 | contig 16280 bp, 13 predicted proteins | sample grotaG_FD_89793 | JGI IMG/M metagenome (GOLD analysis project Ga0123338, IMG submission 89793) | Glacier valley bacterial and archeal communities from Borup Fiord, Nunavut, Canada, to study Microbial Dark Matter (Phase II) -... | ecosystem: Environmental > Aquatic > Freshwater > Ice > Glacier ...
CACCTTGTTGTGGCGCTCGGGCACCATCTTGATGTCGAGCCAGCCGGCGTTGGCGGCGGTCGAGTGGATGGTGCCGTCGAGGTCGAGCTCTTCCTCGGAGCCTTCGCGGGCGAAGCGGCGCAGGCGGCGCAATGCGACCTTGATGTTGCGGGTGCCGAGCTCGAGGTTGTCGTCGTAGTCCTTGAACTGGCGCTGGTCCCAGACCTTCACGGCGCTCTTGTTGCGGCCCTTTTCCTGGCCGATGCGGATGCCCTGCGGGTTGTAGCCGTAGGCACCGAACGGGCTCGTGCCGCCGGTGCCGATCATCTTGCTGCCGCCTTCGTGGCGCTTCTTCTGCTCCTCGAAGCGCTTCTTCAAGGTCTCCATCAGCTCGTCCCAGCCCATCTTCTCGATGGCGGCCTTTTCCTCGGCCGACAGCTCGAGCTCGAACTTCTTCTGCAGCCAGTCGAGCGGAACCTCCTGGGTGAAATCGGTGAGCAGCTCGACGCCCTTGAAGTAGGCCGCGAAAGCGCGGTCGAACTTGTCGAACTGGGCTTCGTCCTTGACGAGCGAGGTGCGCGCCAGGTAGTAGAAGCGGTCGATCGTCGGGCCTTCGTCGGCATCGTCGATGACGCCGGCTTCGAGCGCTTCGAGCAAGGTGAGGTACTCCTTGACGGAGACCTTCAGCTTGGCCGCGCGCAGGGTGAAGAAGAAGTCGATGAGCATGGCGGGCGGCAGGCGAAGAGCACGTCGACGGAGCATAGCCTGTCGAGGAGAATCGCCGCGATGGCCACCCTCTCGCCCGCCGACCCGAGCACCGACCCGCGCGCCTTCCTGCACGCGCTCTTCGATGCCGCCGTGGCGCAGGCGCTACCCGGGCCGCAGCTCGCGCACTTCCTGCCATCGCCGCCCCAGGGCCGCACGCTCGTGCTCGGCGCCGGCAAGGCCGGCGGCGCCATGGCGGCGGCGGTCGAGGCGTTGTGGCCGCGCGACGCGCCGATGAGCGGCCTCGTCGTGACGCGCTATGGCGCCGTTCCGCCGGCCTTCGCGGCACTGCAGGCCGAGGCCAGTGCCCGCATCGAGGTCGTCGAAGCGGCGCATCCGGTCCCCGACGACGCCGGTCGCCGAGCCGCCGCGCGCATCCTCGATCTCGCCGGCGGCGTCGGTGCCGACGATCTCGTGATCTGCCTCGTGTCGGGCGGCGCGTCGTCGCTGCTGGCCTTGCCGGCCGACGGCGTCTCGCTCGCCGACAAGCAGTCGATCAACGCGGCGCTGCTGAAGAGCGGCGCCGCCATCGACGAGATGAATTGCGTGAGGAAGCACCTCTCGAAGATCAAGGGCGGCCGGCTCGCCGCTGCCTGCGCGCCGGCCCGCGTCGTGACGCTGCTCGTCAGCGACGTGCCGGGCGACTCACCGTCGGTGATCGGCAGCGGCCCGACCGTTCCCGACCCGACGACCTGCGCCGACGCGCTCGCGATCCTCGAACGCTATGCCATCACGATTCCGGCGAACGTGCGCGCCGGCCTCGAGCGCGGCGACTTCGAAACACCGAAGCCGGGCGACGCGGCGTTCGCCGGCAACGTCGTCCACGTCGTCGCCACGCCGCAGCAGTCGCTCGACGCCGCCGCCGCCGTGGCCCGCGCCGCCGGCATCGCGGCGCACATCCTCGGCGACGAGATCGAAGGCGAGTCGCGCGAGGTCGGCAAGGTGCACGCGGCACTGGCGCGGCAGGTCGCGCGCCGCGGCCAGCCGTTCACGGCGCCGTGCGTGCTGCTCTCGGGCGGCGAGACGACGGTGACCGTCAAGGTCAAGGGCGGCCGCGGCGGCCGCGCCGGCGAGTTCCTGCTGTCGTGCGCGATGGCGCTGCAGGGCGAGCCGCGCGTCTGGGCGCTCGCGGCCGACACCGACGGCATCGACGGCGTCGAGGTCAACGCCGGCGCCTTCGTCACGCCCGACAGCCTCGCGCGCGCGGCGGCGCTCGGCGTGAAGCCGCGCGAGCACCTCGATCGCCACGATTCCTTCGCGTGGTTCGAAGCGCTCGGCGATCTGCTCGTGACCGGGCCGACCTACACCAACGTCAACGACTTCCGGGCGCTGCTGATTCTTTGAGCACCCGCTCGCCGCTTGATACCCTTGCCGGCAGTTTCGCCACTTCACGCGCTCACCGCCATGACCGACACCCTCGTCTTTCGCGCCGATGCGCTGACCGCCGCCGTCCACGCCATCGTTGCCGCTGCCGGCTCGTCGAGCGAGGAGGCGGCGCGGGTCGCGAGCAACCTCGTCGAGGCCAACCTGCGTGGCCACGACTCGCACGGCGTCGGCATGGTGCCGCGCTACATCGACGCGGTGAAGGAAGGCGGCCTGGCGGTCAATGCCCATGTGAGGGTCCGCCAGGACAGCGGCGCGCTGCTCACGCTCGACGGCGTGCACGGCTACGGCCAGGTCATCGGCGCCGAGGCGATGGCGCTCGGCGCGGCGCGGGCCAAAGAACACGGCGTCTGCGTCGTCGGCCTCGCTCACTCGCATCACCTCGGGCGCATCGGCCACTGGGCCGAGCAGTGCGTGGCCGAAGGCCTGGTCTCGATCCACTTCGTCAACGTGCTGGCGCGGCCCATCGTGGCGCCGTTCGGCGGCCGCGACGCGCGGCTCGGCACCAACCCGTTCTGCGTCGGCATCCCGCGGCCCGGCAAGGAGCCCGTGATCCTCGACTTCGCGACCAGCAAGATCGCGCAGGGCAAGACGCGGGTGGCCTACAACAAGGGCGAGCCGATCGCGGCCGGCACGATCATCGACAACCACGGCGAGCCGACCACCGACCCGCGCTACACCGTGATCGAGCCGACCGGCGCGCTGCTGCCGTTCGGCGAGCACAAGGGCGCCGGCCTGGCGCTGATCTGCGAGCTGCTCGGCGGTGCGCTCGCTGGCGGTGCCACCGCGGCGCCGATCACCGACGGTCGGCGTCAGGTCCTCAACAGCATGTTCTCGATCCTGGTCGATCCTGCGCGCCTCGGCACGGCGGCCAACCTTGCCGCCGAGATGGAAGCCTTCGTCGCCTTCGCGACGGCGTCGCCACCGGCCGCAGGCGTCGAGCGAGTCCGCACGCCCGGAGAGCCGGAGCGCGAGACGCGGGCGGCGCGTCTGCGTGACGGGGTGCCGGTCGACGCCGTGACCTGGGCCGAGATCGTCGCCGCCGGCGAGAAGGCGGGGCTGGCGCACGGTCGCGTCGAAGCGCTGGCAGCTTCGTCGGCGCACTGAGATGTTCACGATGCGCCTGCTCGATCATTCCCGGCTGCGAGGCATCGTCGTCGTCGCTGCCGCTGCGGCCACCTGCAGCGCCGCCATCGCCGCCGTCCAGCTCGACAAGCTGAAGGTTCCGCCCGGCTTTCGCATCGAGCTCGTCACCGATGCCGTGGCCAACGCGCGCGAGATGGCGCTCGGCCGCCACGCCGACGGCAAGAGCGTGCTCTACGTCGGCAGCATGCGGGCCGGCAAGGTCTACGCTGTCGAGCTCGAGGCCAGCAAGCGCGCCATCGTCCACACGATCGCCGAAGGCCTCGAGATGCCGTCGGGCGTGGCCTGGCGCGAAGGCAAGCTGTACGTCGCCACCGTCTCCCAAGTGCTCCGCTACGACGGCATCGACGATCGCCTGGCGCAGCCGCCTTCGCCCGTGAAGGTCGGTGCGCCGTTCCCCGGCGAGAGCCACCACGGCTGGAAGTTCATCGCCTTCGGCCCCGACGGCAAGCTCTACGTGCCGGTCGGCGCGCCCTGCAACGTGTGCGTGCCCGACGAGCGCCACGGCGTCATCCAGCGCATGAACGCCGACGGCAGCGGCCTCGAGACTGTGGCGCGCGGCGTGCGCAACTCGGTCGGCTTCGACTGGCGGCCGGCCGATCGATCGCTCTGGTTCACCGACAACGGCCGCGACATGCTCGGCGACGATCTGCCCGCCGACGAGCTCAACCGCGTCGGCCAGGCGGGCCAGCACTTCGGCTTTCCGTACTGCCACCAGGGCGACACGCCCGACCCCGAGTTCGGCAAGCAGCGCCCGTGCAGCGAGTTCGTGCCGCCGGCGACGAAGCTCGGCGCCCATGTGGCCGCCATCGGCATGCGCTTCTACGACGGCAGCGCATTCCCGGCGGCCTATCGCGGCAATGCCTTCATTGCCGAGCACGGCTCGTGGAACCGGAGCCGGAAGAGCGGCTACCAGGTCGTGCGCGTCGCCGTCGATGGTGACGGTCGTGCCGCATCGCCCGAGGTCTTCGTGCAAGGCTGGCTGCAGGTCGACGCCGCCGGCAGGGAGACCGTGTGGGGCCGGCCGGCCGACGTGCTGCCGATGCCCGACGGCTCGATGCTGGTAAGCGACGATCTCGCCGGCGCCATCTACCGCATCCGCTACGCGCCATGAAGATCGACACCGGCTGGATCGCGCTCGCAGCGCTCACCCTCTTCGTTGCCTGGCTCGGCTGGACGGTGCTGCGCACACGCAGGCGCGGGCCGGAGGTGCCACCGATCGATGCCTTCGTGCCCGCGCCCGAAGCGGTGCCTGCGCCGGTCGACGTGCCCGCTGTGCCCGTGGAGACGAACGCCGAGGCGCCGCGTGTTCAAGTGCCGACGAGCAACCTGCCGACCCGAGATGTCGAGCCGATCCCGCAGGCCGCGGCGCGTGTCGAGCAGCGGACTGCCGCTCCGGCGCAGCCGCCCGCCGTGGCCCCGGTTGCCGAGCCGATCACCGAAATACCTCGCGTGGTGCGGCCGCCGCCGCCGCGATTCGAGCGCGTGCTCGGCATCGAAGCCGGCGACGCGCAAAGGTGGGACGCGGCCGTGCCCATGCCGCTGTCGGCCGCGCAGGCGGGCGCCGTCGCCGCGGCCTGCGCGCCCGCCTTCGACGCCCTCCGCCGCGCGCCTGACGATGCCATCGCCGTCCTCGCGCTCGCGTTCCCGGCCGGCTCGATCCTGCGCATCGCGCGCGGCGACGCCGACATGCTGAAGTCGCTCTCGACCGACAACGAGACCGCGACCTTGCGCGCGCTTGCCTGGCTCGACTCGAAGGGCGCGTCGGCGCTGGCGTCGACGCTGCTCGCGGCACTGGCGTCGACCCGCCATCTCGACGAGCTGAGCGGCGAAGTGCAGGAGATCAAGACCGCCTTCAACACCTTGCCGCCCAAGCTCGCGGCGTTGGCCGATGGCCGCCTCAAAGGGGTCGTGCAGGAGCTCTCGCGCTTCATGCGCGAGGCCCGCGACAACTACGCCGCGTCGATCGTGCGAGCGGCCTTTCGCGAGCGCGTCGACGATGCCTGCGCGCGCATGCTGGCGCTCTGGCGCGAGATCGCCGGCCAGCTCGACGCATCGCGCCAGCAACTCGGCGCCGACGCGACTGCGCCGCGCTTCGGCGAGGTCCAGATCGAGCGCGCTCTGGCGAGCCTGCGAAGCCTGCACGACGAGCGCCGCCTGCAGCAGTTCGCGGCGCGCGTGCTGGCGGCGCTGCATGTGCTTCGGGTCACGCTGGGCAGCACGCCGGCAGCGCACGCCGGCGTCCACCCACTGCAGTCGGCCTCGGCCGCCCTGCGCGCCGGTGGCGACGAAGACGCGGCACTCGCCGCGCGGCTGCGTGTCTGCGAACAGTCGGCGCAGGGCGATCCGTATGTCGGCCGCGGCGAGTTCGAGGCCAACCGTGCGGCGATGCGAAAGCTGCTCGACAAGCTCGATGAACCTGCCGGCGCTGCCGGCGACGGCACCGCCCGCCTCGGCTCGGCGCAGGCCGCGGCTGCCGAAGGCTTCCCCGATGCGTCGGGCAGCGACGATCGCTGGCTGATCCGCGTCGACGCAGCAGGCGGCGCCGCCGAAGTGCGCCGCGCCAGCGTCGTCCGCCTGCACTAGACCCGGCCGCTCAGGGCCGCAAGCGCGCTCCCGACAACTGCTCCTGCGCCTCGACCAGCGAGGGCACGAACTTCTTGCCGTGGCCGAGGGCGCTGGCTAGCGCCAGCGACTGGTGCACGGCCTCGCCGACGATGCTCGGGATCGACAGGTTCTCGGCCAGGTGGGTGTAGTAGCGCACGTCCTTCCTGGCGTTGTCGAGCTCGAAGCGGAGCGCGCCCATGTCGCCCTGCAGCGTCTTGGCCATCATCTGGAACAGGCCCGAGTTGACGGCGCCGAGCGTGACGATGTCGACCAGCTTTTGCGGGTCGATGCCGGCGCGCTTGCCGACTGCGAACGCCTCGGCTGTCGCCGTGCAGATCGCCTGCGCGATGAAGTTGTTGAGCAGCTTGACGATGTGGCCGGCGCCCGGCCCGCCGACGTGGAACACGTTCTCCGCGAAGCAACGCAGCACTGGCTCGAGCCGTGCGAAGGTGTCGGTGTCGGCGCCGACCATGACGTTGAGCTTGCCGGCCTCGGCCTCGATCGGCGTGCGGGCCAGGGGCGCGTCGACGAGGGCGGCGCCGGCCTTCGCGCAAAGCTCGCGCAGCCGCGCCGTGGAGTCGGGCTCGCTGGTCGAGCAGTCGACGATCAGCAGGCCTTTCTTGCCAGCCGCGAGCAGGCCCTCGCTGCCGCTGACCATCGCTTCGACTTGCGGCGAGCCGGTCACGCAGAGGAAGACGATCTCGCTCGTGCGCGCCAGCTCGGCGGCGCTGGCGCGCTCGGTGGCGCCGGCGGCCAGCAGGTCGGCCACGCGCTCGCGATTGCGGTGCACGGTGAGGCCGAGCGTGTGGCCCTTCGCGAGCAGGTTCTTCGCCATGCCGTGGCCCATCAAACCCGATGCGCCGATGAATCCAATCGCTGCCATGGTGTCTCCTCTGGGTGTTGTCGTGGTCGATTGTCGCCAGCGTCAGGGCGCGCTTGCCCAGGCGACGATCTGCGCTGCCTGCACGGCGCCGGCCTGCCGTTTCGCTTCCTGGCCGGCTCGCAGCATCACCATCGTCGGAATGCTGCGGATCGCAAATCGTGCCGACGTGGCGGGGCTGGCGTCGCTGTCGACCTTGGCGAAGACAACGCGACCCTTCAGCTGCCGCGCCGCCTGTTCGAAGTGCGGCGCCATCATCGTGCACGGTCCGCACCACGCGGCCCAGAAGTCGACGACGACGGGCAGCTCGGTCTTCGTGGTGAAGCGCGCGAAATTGCTGTCGTCGAGTGCGACCGGGCCACCGTCGAGCAGATTGCGGGCGCAGTTGCCGCAGACCGGGTCGTCGCCGGTGCGCTCGGCTGGAACGCGGTTGAGGGTGGCGCAGTGCGAGCAGACGATGAGCATGGCGCTAGGGTAACTCCGGGCGAGCCGATTGCCTGCACGCGTCGTCGTTCACAACGCTTCAGGGCTCCTTCATGCAACGCTTCATCGACAAGGTCGTCATCGTCACGGGCGCCGGCTCCGGCATCGGCGAGGCCGTGGCGCGGCGCTTTTCCGAAGAAGGCGCGGTGGTCGTGCTGGCCGGCGAAACGCAGGCCAAGCTCGACCGCGTCGCCGCCACGCTGCCGGCCGAGCGCACGTTCGTGAAGCGCACCGACGTGAGCAGATACAAGCAGGTCGAGGCGCTCGTCGCGGCCACGGTGAAGCGCTTCGGCGGCCTGCACGTGATGGTCAACAACGCCGGCGTCGCACCCCAGGGCAAGGTCACCGAGGCGCCGATCGCGGCCTGGGAAAAGACCATGGCCGTCAATGCCGGCGGCGTCTTCCACGGCTCGCGCGCGGCGATGCCGCACCTGATCGCGAGCCGCGGCTGCATCGTCAACATGGCGTCGGTGTCGGGCCTCGGTGGCGACTGGGGCCTGTCGTTCTACAACGCCTCGAAGGGCGCCATCGTCAACTTCACGCGGGCGCTGGCGCTCGACCACGGCAAGGACGGCGTGCGCGTGAACTGCGTCTGCCCGAGCCTGACCTTCACGGCGATGACGGCCGACGTCAAGCGCAGCAAGAAGAAGCTCGCCGCCTTCGACGAGCGCATCCCGCTCGGCCGCGGCTGCGAGCCCTACGAAGTCGCCGCCGTCGTCGCCTTCCTCGCCAGCGACGACGCCAGCTTCGTCACCGGCGTCGCCCTGCCGGTGGACGGCGGCGTCACGGCGTCGAACGGGCAGCCCAACATGCTTTGAGGTGGGCGACTGCACGGCGGCATTCGTTAGACCGAACCGACGCGCGCCGAGCAGAACGAGCTCATCACCCGCGTCGGTCCCGGCACCGATGGCGGCGCGCTGTTGCGCTGCTACTGGCAGCCGGCGGCGCTCGTCGACGAGTTCGATCCGCGCCTCGATCCGCGCATGGCGCATCGGCCGGTCAAGGCGGTGCGGCTGCTCGGCCAGGACCTCGTGCTCTTTCGCGACGGCTCGGGCCGCTACGGCCTGCTCGATCGCGCCTGCCCGCATCGCGGCGCCGACCTCGCCTTCGGCCGCCACGAGCCCGAAGGCCTGCGCTGCCCGTTCCACGGCTGGAGGTTCGCGGTCGACGGCACTTGCCTGGAGACCTCCGCCGAGCCGCCGGGATCGACGCTCTGCACGCGCGTGCGCCAGCGAAGCTACCCGGTACGCGAGCAGTCGGGCGTGCTGTTCGCGTGGCTCGGCCCGGAAGGCTCGGTACCGCCGGAGCTGCCCGCGTTCGACTGCTTCGCCGCGCCGGCCAGCCACAGCTTCGCCTTCAAGGGCCTCTGGCGTTGCAACGGGCTGCAGGCGTTCGAGGCCGGCATCGATCCGGCCCATCCGCGCTGGCCGATGACGCGGGTGATGCGCGAGTTCTGCCAGCCCGAGATCCGCTTCGACGCGGCCCTTGAAGGCCTGCTTCGCCTCACGACACTCCGGCCGATGACCGACGCGCTCACGCACGTGCGCGTCACCCACGCGATGTTCCCGGCCACCTTCGTGATCCCGCTCTCGGAGTCGATCACGATCACGCAGATGCACGTCGCCGTCGACGACACCCACACCTACTGGTACTTCTTCTTCACCAGCTTCGGCGAGCCGCTCGACAAGGAGGCGATGCGCGCGCAGCGCCTGGCCTGCGTGACGTTGCCCGACTACGCGCCGAAGAAGGGCCGCCACTGCGACTGGGGCTTCGATGCCGACGAGCAGCGCACCCGCACCTACCTCGGCATGGGCGAAGACGACATCAACCTGCACGACCAGTGGGCCGTGGAGAGCATGGGCGCCATCCAGGACCGCACGAAGGAGCACCTCGGCAGCAGCCACAAGGTGATCATGGCCAACCGGCGCACGCTGCTGAAGGCGATCGAGACGGTGCGCGCCGGCGGTCGGCCGCCGATGGCGGCGCAGATCCACGCCGGACTCGACGGCATCGCGCGCAGCCTGCAAGCCCCTGCGGCCACGACGGCGCCGTATGGGGGCGAGGGCAGCGCCCTGCCGGCCAGCCTCGGCGAAGCGTTCGACGCGCTCGCCGGCGACGCCGTGCTCGTCGACGCGTTCTCGCCGACCGTCGTCGACTGGCTCGCGCACGTCAAGCGCTTCGAGCTGGCCCGCCACGACGCTGCCGACGACAAGGGCGACTGGCAGGCGCGCGAATACTTCGGCCGGTTCTGAGGCCGCCCGGATGACGATCACCGTCCACCTCGCGGCCGCCGACGGCACGCGCCACGATGTGCCGGGCCACGCCGGCGAGAGCCTGATGCAGGCAGCGGTCTCGGCCGGAGTCGACGAGATCAAGGCCGACTGCGGCGGCATGCTGAGTTGCGCGACCTGCCGCGTCTATCTCGACAGCGAGTGGTTCGCTCGTGTGCCTGCGCCCGCTGCCGACGAAGCCGCGATGCTCGAGATGACTGCCGCCCCGCGCCGGGCGACGAGCCGCCTCGGCTGCCAGATCACTCTCGACGCCGGCCTCGACGGCCTGAGGGCGACACTGCCCGACACCCAGTACTGAGCCAGCGCGGTGGTGCGCTGTCAGTAGGACAGCTCGAAGCGGACGTCCCTGAAGCTGAGCACGGCGGCCTTCGGCTTGATCTGCCGAAGCGTGAGACCGGGGGCGACGGTGTCGCCCTCGTGGAAGACCTGGCCGTTGAGGATGACCATCCGGCTCGACGCCGAGCCGCTGTAGCTCGAGCCGCCGAAGGCGAGCTTCGGCAAGTCGCGGCGGACCGCGTCGGGCAGCTCGGCGAACGGCACGACGCGGCTGTCGGCCGCCGCGCGCGCGGTGCTCGCGGCTGGGGTCGCGCTCGCGGGAGCCATCGTCACCGGCGCCGCAACGACCTTGCGGACCGCGGGCTTGCGTGGCTCGACGGCCATCGTGGCCGCAGTCGCGGCGACCGGGCTCGAGGCGAGCGCAGCGGCGGGGGCGACCGCGGGCGGCACGGCCGTCGGCAGGATCGGCGTGACCGGCATCGCTGCGACCGGTGGCGGCAGGCTCGCCGGCACCGGCGACTTCGGCGGCTCGCCACCGAGGAAGTTCCAGGCGACGGCGGCCGCGAGCGCGACTGCCAGCGCCACGACCACCCATACCAGCGGCCGTGACCGCGGTGCCGCATCGTCGTCGTCGTCGAGCACCGCGTGCTGCTGCGACTGCAGGCCCGGCACTTCGCCGCGCTCGCGCTCGGCATCGGCGCGGCGCAGCGCATCGAGGATGTACGACATGGCGGTGCTAGGGCTTCAGCTGCGCCGCGAGGAAGCGGTCGATCCGGCGATAGAAGTCCAGGCGATGCTCGACGGTGCGCCAGCCGTGCCCTTCGTCTTCGTACACGACCCACTCCGGCGGCCGGCCGACGGCCGTCAGGGCGGCGCGCATGCGCAGGCCGTGCTCGATAGGAACGCGGCGGTCGACGCGGCCGAAGGCGAGCAGCAGCGGTGCCTTGATCTCGCCGGCACGCTCGACCGGCGCCGACCGTCGCAAGCGCTCGGCGTCTTTCTCGAGGTCGCCGAGGATCAGGGGCAGGTAGTAGCGCCGGCCCTCTTCGTCGAGGTCGCTCGCCCACTCTTCCTTGAACAGCAAGCGCGGGTCGGTGACCGCGACCCAGGCGACGCCGCAGCGATAGGTGTCGGGCTCGCGGATGAGGCTCATCAGCGTCGCGTAGCCACCGTAGCTGGCGCCAGCGATGCAGGCGCGCGCCGGGTCGACGAGGCCTCGCGCCACGGCCCAGGCGAGGGCGTCGGCGTTGTCGTCCTGCATGGTGTCGCCCCAGTGCTTGAAGCCCGCCTCGGTGTGCGCGGCGCCATAGCCGCTGCTGCCGCGGAATTCGGGCTCGATGACGACGTAGCCACGCGAGGCCAGGAACTGGGCCTCGGGGTTCCAGCCCCAGTGGACACCGCGCACCTGCGGACCACCGTGCACGAGCACGACCGCGGGCGATTTCGGCGGCGCACCCGGCGGCATCGTGATCCACACCGGCAACTCGCGGCCGTCGCGGGCCTGGATGCGGTGCAGGTCGAGCGTGGCCATCTTCGCAGGATCGACGTCGGGCCGACGCCGGCCGACGAGCTGCCAATCGTCGTCCGCAGGCCGGTAGATCCAGACGCTGCCCGGATCCTGGTCGGAGTAGGAGTTGACGAGCACGATCGCCGGCGACTTGCAGTCGGCGCAGGAAACATGGTTGACGCGGCCGGGCAGCTTCTTGTCGACCGCGGCCTGCACGCGCTTCATGGCCGGCTCGATCCACACGGTGGTCTCGGCATCGGTCACGAGCCGGATGCCGGCCAGCGCCGAATCCTTGCCGAGCACGAGCCGGCCGGTGAAGTCGAACCCGGGCGTTCTCGCCAGGGCTTCCGGCGACGGCTTGCCGGTGGCGAAGTCGAACCGCGTCAGCACCGTCGTTCGCGACGGTCCTTCCTCGACGACGCCGTACAGCGTGCCGGCGGCGTCTACGGCGACCGGCCGAAAGCCGGGCTGGAATTCCGGATGCGATTCGATCTTTCGCCACGCCGGGTCGCCCCGGCCGCGCCAGAACAGGCTCGAGATACCGTCCGCCGACGCGACGATCGCCCGCGGCTCGCCGGCGGGATCGAAGACCCACGCTTTCGCATGGTCCGGCCGGTCCTGCGACAACGACTCGCGCCGGCCGTCGTCGAGATTGACCCGATACGCGCCGACGGCGTCGAGATTGCCCAGCAGCGTGAATTGGTAATCGCCGACGACGACGAAGTTGCCGCCGCCGTGCGGAATGGCGATGACTCGTTCGCTGTGGTAGCGGGCGGCGCGGTCGAGTCGGCGTTGCTGGGTGCCGTCGCGCTTGATGGAATACAGGCCGCCGACCCGGCCTTCGCTGATGCCCACGTACAGGTCGGCGACCGTGAACACCAGGCGGTCGTCGTCGACCCATTCGAACTGCGTGACATCGGCATTCGAGAAGCTGGCCGTGACCTGCGGTGCCTGCTTGCCCACGGTGTCGACCACGGCGAGCGCGAGCCGGCCGGTGCCGGCTTCGGCGGTGATGGCCAGCCACTGGCCCGAAGGCGAGATCTGAGCCGACTGCAGCTTGGCGCGCGCGAAGAAGGTTTCCACCGGCGGTGGTTCGGCGGCCACCGACTCGGCCGGCGCGACGGCGATGAAAATCAGCAACGCGGCAAGAAAAGGGTGCATGGTCATCTCGAGGTGGTGTCTGCCGCCAATCGTGGCTCGTCGACGCCGGTGGCGCGGTTGATCTGCATGAAGGTCGTCGGCCCGGCCTTGCCGAGCGGGCTGAGGCCGTGCGCCGACTGGAAGCGGGCGACCTTGCTGCGCAGCGCCGCGTCCATCGTCTGCTTGCCACCCGGCGCCGACTCGCCGGCGAGGCTGGCCAGCTGTAGCGCGAGGCGATCGACGATCGGACCGCTGGCGCCTTCGGCGACGGCGGTGGTGTAGCCGGCCGGCAGCCGCCAGAGCGTGCCGAACTCGCCCTGCCACGACTTGGCGAGCGCTGCCAGTGGCACGCTCGTCTGCTCGCCGTTGGCGAGCAGCGTCGCAGTCGTTTCGCCGAGGCCGACGAGGACGACGTTCACGACCTTGCCGCTGCCGTCGCGCAGGTTCATGAAGCCGGGCCGGCCGAGACTCCTGACCATCGTCAGCGTCGCCGCGAACTTCGAGCAGCGCATCTGCTGGCGAGCCGCGGCGGCGCACGCGTCGGCCTCGCCGGCGGCGAGGCCCCAGAGCGGCGCCAGCTCGCGCCAAGCGGCCTTTTCGTCGTGGCCGAAGGCCGACAGCTGCGTCTTCAGGTCGGTGACGACGGGCGCCGCAGCGGCTGTCGACGATGAGGGCGTCGACGGCTGCGAGGCGGCAGCTGCGACGGTCGATGCCGCCGGCGCGGGCCGGGCCATCGTCGAAGTCGCCGACGCTGCACTCGTCGCAGCGGCGTTCGTCGATGCGACGCTTGCGCGCGAGCTGCTCGCCGCCGTCGACGCACTCGCCGCGGCGATTCGCGACGCCGATGCGGCCGACGCGACCGCCGAAGCGGCACCCGGCGCCGCCAGCGCCACGGCCGCCGGCTCGGCGAAGCGCCGCCAGCCGCCGTAGACCGCGAACGCGAGCAGCGCTGCCAGCGCCACGCCGGTCGCGACGATGAGGCCGGTGCCGGTGCCACGGCCGACGCCGGAACGATCGGGCACCGACGACTCCGACCGACCGAAGACCTCGCGCGCCGCCTTCTCGATCATCGGCACGTCGGCACTGTGCTTGCCGTGCGCGTAGGCGCCGAGCATGACGCGGTCGCACAGCAGGTTGATGCGCCGCGGCACGCCGCGCGCGATCTCGTGGATGCGCTGCAGGGCCTTGCGGTCGAACGGGATCGAGCGCGTCATGCCAGCGACCGAGAGGCGATGGCGGATGTAGTGCTCGGTCTCCTTGCTCGAGAGCGCCTTCAGGTGAAAGCGCGCGATCACGCGCTGCGCCAGCTGCTCGAGCTCGGGCTGGTCGAGCATCGTGCGCAGCTCGGGCTGGCCGATGAGCACGATCTGCAGCAGCTTTCGCTCGTTGGTCTCGAGGTTGGTGAGCAGGCGCAGCTGCTCGAGGACCTCGACCGCGAGCATCTGCGCCTCGTCGATGATGAGGACGTTGTTCTGGCCGACGGCGTGCGTCTTCAGCAGGAACTCGTTCAGCGCGTCGACGTAGACCTTCACCGTCGCCGCCTGGCCTCGCGGCACCTCCACCGGAATGCGGAACTCGTCGCAGATCGACTTCACGAGCTCGAGGACGGTGAGCTTCGGATTGAAGATGTAGGCGACGTTGCAGCGCTTCGGGATCTGCTCGAGAAAGCACCGGCACACGGTCGTCTTGCCGGCGCCGATCTCGCCCGAGAGAAGCACGAAACCGCCACCGCCGCCGACGCCGTAGAGCAGGTGCGCCAGCGCCTCGCGGTGGCGCTTGCTCATGTAGAGATAGCGCGGGTCGGGCGCGAGCGAGAACGGCTCCTGCTTCAGCCCGAAGAAGCGCATGTACATGGCCGGGAGAATACCGTGGGGGCCGGGGTCGCCCCGGCGCCGCGCCTCAGAGACCGGCGAGGTAGTGCGCGAGATTCTCGATGTCCTGCGCACTCAGCGTGCTGGCCACGCTCGTCATGCTGCCGGCGTCGTTGGTGCGGGTGCGCGCCTTGAAGGCGGTCAGCTGCTTGACGACGTAGGCGTAGTTCTGGCCGGCAGCGCGCGGCACCTCGTTCTGGCCGGCGAAGCCGCCCATGTGGCACATCGTGCAGAGCGTCTCGTCGGCCTTGGCCTTGCCGAGCCGGGCCTTGGCGGCATCGACGGCGAAGTTCTGCGGCGCCGGCTTCTGCTTCGCGAAGTAATCGCCGAGCTCGCGCATCTCGTCGCGGCTGAGTCCTGCGGCCATCGGCGTCATGAGCGGATCGCTGCGCCGGCCTTCCTGGAAGTCACGCAGCTCGAGATAGATGTAGCGCGAGGTCTGGCCGGCGAGGATCGGATAGGAGGTGTCGGTCGGGTTGCCGCCCGGCCCGTGGCAAGCCGCGCAGACCGCGGCCTTGGCGGGCACCGCGGTCGGCGCGGTCTGCGTGGTCTGCGAAAAGGAACAAGGGGCCGCCGTGACGGCCAGGGTGAAAACGAGCCAGCTTGCCGCGTGATGTCTCAGGACCTACCCCTTGTTCTGCTGTCGTGAAGTAGGCGCCGTTCAGGGCAGCGCGAACACCATCACCGAGTTGCCGCGCTTGAAGTCGAGCTGCGTGTTGCCGCCGGCGGCGACCGCCACGTATTGCTTGTTGCCGACCATGTACGAGACGGCCGGCGCATTGACGCCGGCGCCGCACTGGTACTCCCACAGCTTCTTGCCGGTTTTGGCATCGAAGGCGCGGAAGAGGCCGTTGCCTTCGCCGTTGAAGACAAGGTTGCCGGCGGTGGCGAGCACGCCGCCGATCAGCGGCTGGTCGGTGTCGAACTTCCAGGCCATCTTGCCGGTGTCGAGGTTCACCGCGGCCAGGCGGCCCCACTGCTTCTCGGCCGGGATCACCTTGAAGGCGCCGCCGAGCCAGAGCTTGCCGCCGGGATAGGCGGCCTGCTCGACGTGGTACGTCATCGGCTGGTGCAGGTTGGCCGCGTAGACCATGCGCAGCTTCGGGTTGATGGCCATCGGGCTCCACTCGACGCCGCCGTTGGCTCCCGGCAGCATGCGCGCGCCGTCTTTCGTGGGCAGCACCCACATGTTCTCCTGCGGCACCATCGCCTCGCTGAAGCGGATGAGTTCGCCGGTGGCACGGTCGTGCACGTAGACGTGGCCGGTCTTGCCACCGTGGATGGCGACCTTCCGCATCTTGCCGTCCTTGCCGGCGGCCTCGGTGAGGATCACGGGCGAGACGGCGTCGAGGTCCCAGACGTCGTGCGGCACGTACTGGTGGTGCCACTTGTAGGCGCCGGTGTTGAGGTCGACGGCGACGATCGAGTCGGTGTAGAGGTTGTCGCCCGGGCGCTCGGCACCATACAGGTCGGGGCTCGGGTTGCCGACGACGAAGAACGCCATGTTGGCTTCCTTGTCGACCGCCGGCGCCATCCACACGCCGCCGCCGAGCGTCTTGAAGAAGCCCGCGTTCTTGGCGAAGGCCGCTTTTTCCGCCGCGATGTCGCGATGCAGGTCGCGCTGGGTCGAGTCTTTCGTGGCCCAGGAGCCTTCATGGCCCTTCTCGGGCACGGTGTCGAAGGTCCACAGGAGCTTGCCGTCGTTGGCGTCGTACGCCTTGACGAAGCCGCGGATGCCGTACTCGCCGCCGTTGGTGCCGATCAGGATCTTGCCGTTCACGGCGACCGGCGCCATCGTCTCCGAGTAGCCGGCCTCGGGGTCGGCGATCTGCGTCGACCACAGCACCTTGCCGGTCTTGGCGTCGAGCGAGATGAGTTTGGCGTCGAGCGTGCCCATATAGAGCCGGTCGCCCATCACCGCGACGCCGCGGTTGTTCGGGCCGCAGCAGTAGGTA
>Ga0123338_10002747_pt1 | contig 16279 bp, 12 predicted proteins | sample grotaG_FD_89793 | JGI IMG/M metagenome (GOLD analysis project Ga0123338, IMG submission 89793) | Glacier valley bacterial and archeal communities from Borup Fiord, Nunavut, Canada, to study Microbial Dark Matter (Phase II) -... | ecosystem: Environmental > Aquatic > Freshwater > Ice > Glacier ...
ATGCAGGCCGCGTCCGCAAAGATGCAACCGGCTACGTGATCTCGCGCTGATATCCGATTCCGGTTCCCGAACGTCTTAGGGGTGTGTGGGAACGGGAACGGGAACCATCAAAGAGCGAGCCCGACGCGCCATCGAAGAACGTGCTCACGCTCATTCGCGTCGTCCGCGTCGCTCCGGGCGTGCACGCAGTCTCAGATCGCCGTGCGCACGACCAGTGCTGCACCGCCGAAGAAGGCGACCTCGAACACGGCTTGATCGCGGTTGTAGCGATACGTATCGCTCGCGCACTGCGCATCCGTGCTGCCACACTCGTCACCTCGAAGTCGACCGAAGCTGCGAGCGCTCCGACGATGACGACCGTCCCGGTCAAGCGCAACAGCAACGTCGGGACCGCGCGCTCGCCCGCATACCAACGGCCGGTAGGCCCGACGAGCAGCGCGAGCGCGCCGAGCGCGCCGATGGCAGTCACCGCGATCGAGATGCCTTGCGCGACGTCCGGATCGACCTGATCGCGAGGAGGCGCCTCTACATCGGCAAAGACTGGTCTGGAGAGAAACAAAGTTAGCGAGATCAGCAAGCTGCGTATCCGTGCCGTGCTTACACCCAGCGTGCCAATCGTAAAGTCCGCGGAACTACGCGGCATACATCTCGTGCTTCATTGAATTCTGGTGATGCGGCTGACCCGGTTGTCGTGATCGGAGCACTCACGAAACACGTTCCACCATACGAATCGCCTCGAGAGTGATCGAAGTTTGGTAACGACCGCTGCAGTTCGCGACGGTGTGGACCTAGTACACCCTTGAGGCCGACATTTTGATCGAGCCAGACTGCCCGCATGAGGCTGGTCTTCTGTTCGCTGTTCCTCTTCGCGTGCTCCACCGATTTCACGTCGAAGACATGCGCTGTCGACGAGGATTGCAGCGGCGGCAGTGTCTGCGAGTTGCGCGATGCAACTGCGGTCTGCATCAAGGCTGCCGATGCGCCGCTCTTGATCGGCCAGAGCGCACCGATCAGCGGCACCAATCAAGCGCTCGGGACCGGCATGAAGCTCGGCGTCGAGCTCGCGTTCGCGGAGCAGAACGCGGCGGGCGGCATCCGCGGCCGTCGGCTGACGCTCGATTTCCGTGACGACGCATACGACCCGCCGACCGCCGAGGCGGCCGCACGCGCGTTCACGGACGTCGTGGTCTCGGCCTCCGATCCCCCGCGCTGTCCCTCGACGATGACGGTGCCGGAACCGGATGGTCACGGCAACACGACCGCGATCTCGAACACCGCGATGACCCGCGGCCCCAAGGCGGTGCTGGCATTCCTTGGCAACGTCGGGACGCCGACGATGGTCCGTGCAGCACCGGTCGCGATCGAGACCGGCACGATCTACTTCGGCGCATTCACGGGCGCCGACAAGATCCTGCGCGATGGCACCGCGGGCGCTTGCGCGAAGTACGTATTCAACGTGCGCGCCGGCTACGACCAGGAAGCGCAAGCGACGGTCGACCTGTTCAAGAAGCGCGGCGTGACCGGCTACGCGAACATCATCTCGTTCGATCAGCAGGACACGTTCGGCGACGCCGGCTACAACGGCCTGGTCGCAGCGTACACGACCGACTACGCGGCGCTCGGTGGCTCGCAACACATCGCGCGCTATCAGTACACGCGCAACGACGACACGAGCGTGGCGTCGGCCTCGACCGCGACGGAGAGCTACCTCTCGAACCTGCTTTCTACGACGACCGGCACGCAGGTCGTCGGCGTCATGATGACCGATACGTATGGCGCCGGCGCGACGTTCATCCAGGCTCTCCGCACGTGGCAGTTCGACGGCCTGCAGACCTCCCTCGACAAGGGAAACCGGCTGAAGCTCTACTTCAGCAACGTCTCGTTCGTCGGCCCGAACTCGCTCTCGGATCGGCTCGTCGCGGCAGGTTCCATCTCGACGCCGAACGGCCCGATCGCGCTGACCCAGGATGTCTACGTCTCGCAGGTCGTGCCGAACTACCAGAACGACACGAGCGACGTCGTCGTCTCGTACAATCGGTCGATCGCAGCGGCGGGCGAGCGCCCTTCGTTCACCTCGCTCGAGGGCTACATCGACGCGAAGGTCTTCATCGCGGGCCTGCTCTCGCATCAGGGCCCGTTCACGCCGGATGGCCTCCTCGACGCATTCGAGAACTTGCCGCAGCTCAGCCTGGGACTCGGCGCGACCGCCGGGTTCACCTCGGCCAATCATACGTACTCGAGCTCGGTGTGGGGCACGAGCATCATGGCGAATGGCTCGTTCAAGAACCTGTACTTCTGGACGACGAACAGCGCGATCCAATTCTTCGAGTAAGCACATGAACGACCAAACCCAAACCTCGATCGAGATCGGTCGCTATCTGCTGCATCGCCAGATCGCGCGCGGTGGCATGGCCACGATCCATATCGCACGGCTCATCGGCGATGAAGGCTTCACGCGTATCGTCGCCGCGAAGCGCCTGCATCCCGAGTTTGCCGAGGATGGCGACTTCGTCTCGATGTTTCTCGACGAAGCGCGGATCGCCTCGAAGGTCCACCACCGCAACGTGGTACCGGTGCTCGATGTCGTGACGACCGGGCACGAGGTCGTGCTCGTCCAGGAGTACGTCCACGGTGCGCCGCTACACACGCTGCTGCGCACCGCGCACGAAGCCAAGACACGCGTCCCGATCAACATCGCGGTCTCGATCGGATGTCAGGTGCTCGCCGGCTTGCAGGCCGCGCACGAGACTACCGACGAGCTCGGTGCCCCCCTCGCGGTGGTGCATCGCGATGTCTCGCCGCAGAACGTGATGATCGCGACCGACGGCACGGCGCGCCTCCTCGATTTCGGCATCGCGAAGGCGACGATGGCCGCGCACATCACGCGTGAAGGCATGTTCAAGGGCAAGCTCGCGTACTCCGCACCCGAACAGATCCGCGGCTACGCGACGCAGCAGAGCGACCTGTACTCGCTCTCGGTCGTGGTCTGGGAACTACTCGTCGGCCATCGCCTGCACAACAATGCACAGAGCGAAGCCGAGCTCATCGGCGAGGTGATGAACGGCCGGCTCGCGCGGATCACGGAGGTCCTCGCACCGGAGCGCGAGCGGCTCGGCTCTAATCGATGGAGCCAGCTCGAGGCGCTCGAGGCGATCATCGCAAAAGGCCTCGCGGTCGATCAGACCAAACGCTGGCGCACCGCGGCCGAGATGGAGGCCGCGCTCGCCTCGGCGGTGGTACCAGCCTCGACAACGGGTGTCTCGGGCTGGATCAAGAACCTCGGCCGCGCGTTCCTCGCCGATCGCGATCGGATGATCGCGCTCGAAGAGGCGAGCTATCGCTCGATCGCGAAGCCGCCGCGCCGACCGTCGCAGGGTCCGCACACCGAGGTCAGCACCGTGCTCGCGGGTCCGCCCGCGATGATGTCGCGCCACCGCACACGCCTGCTCGTCGGTGCCGCGATCGGCGGGTTCATGCTCGTGCTCGCGTTCATCATCTGGATGACGCGCGAGCCGACGATCGAGCTCGCGGCCGCGCCGCCGCTGCCGGTCGCGATCCCCAGCGCGACCCCGATCGCGACCCCGATCGCGACCATCGTCGCGGCGCCTCCGATCTTGCCGGCGCCGCTCGGCTCGGTCTCGACGGCAGCGGGCACGGGCCTCGGCGAATCGCGCGCCGCGCCCGTGCGAACGAACGCGAACATCGCGCGGACGCAACGCGTGGCGATCCGGCCGATCATCCGACCCGCACCTCGCGAGCCCACCATTCGCGAATCGCAACCCGCGCCCGTCGCCGAGCCCGCGAAGCCCGATTGCAACCCGCCGTACTATTTCGACGGCGCCAAGAAGATCTTCAAACCCGCGTGCCTGTGAATCGGAGCCCCATGACTCGCATCCTCGTGATTTTGGCGCTCTTCGCGCCCGTGCTCGCCACCGCAGGCGAGCTCTCGAAAGAAGAATGCGTCGACACGCACAGCCGCGGTCAGGACGCGAAAGAGCAAGGCAAGCTCACTCTCGCGAAGAAGCTATTCCTGTCGTGCGCACAAGCCGGTTGTCCCGCGCTCGTCGCGAACGACTGCGCGCGATTTGCCGATGATCTGGGCCGCCAGCAACCGAGCATCAATCTCGCCGCGCGTGATGCGAGCGGCATGGACTTGCCCGATACCACGGTCTATATCGACGACGTCCTCATCGCGACGCACCTCGACGATGGTCGTCCACACGAGGTCGATCCTGGCAAGCACACCATCCGGTTCACGAACGCGGGCCACGACCAGGCCGTGACGATCGTGATCGGCAGCGGAGAACAGGGGCGCTCCGTCGTCGCGAGCTTCGGCGGCAAGCCGACGCTGTCACCCGCGCATGTCGCGAGGCAACCGCGCACGACGACCCCCGACATCCATCCGAGCGGCTCGCGCGCGCTGATCCTTGGTGGAGCGGTGGTGACCGTCGCGGGCACCGCGTTCGGCATCTTCGAGCTCTCGCGCGTGCCGAGCGCCTGCTCGGTCACGACGACCCAGTGCGCCGCCGCGCCGGGCGATCCGGTCTTCGCCGACGCGCAGAGTGCGGTCCACCTCGCGAACATCGGCTGGACGATCACCGGCATCGGGCTCGCCGCGGCGATCGGCGGCACGCTGTGGTACGTCGCAGGCTCGCACTCTGAAGGCTTGCCGGACGGGCTGCCCGACGGGCAACACTACGCGCTCGCACCATGGGCAACCTCGACCGGTGGCGGACTCGCGGTCGGAGGCGCGTGGTGAGGGCGCTCGCGAAGCCCACGTCCACCTGGACCGACGCGACGGACATCACGCCACTCGACCTGCGCAGCGATCCACCGCTCGAGATTTATAGCGCGATTCCGCGCGCGATCGGGACGCAGCCGAGTGCCCCGCTCGCGAAGCCCCAGCTCGCGACGTTGCTCGTTGGCTGTCGCGATCAGCAGGGCCAGGTCGGCGCGCTCTCGCAACTGCTCGAGGCGCATGGCGTGCGCGTCCAGAGCGCAGATCAACATGCCGATCGCACCGCGAAGCTGTTCTTCCAGCGCCTGCGCTTCGATCTAGCGAATACCGATCGCGGCGCGCTCGAGAATCGCGTGCGCGAGCTCTGCGATCGGCTCGGCATGGAGTACCGGCTCTACGGCGACCGACGACGTCGCACCGCGATCCTGGTCTCGAAGCAGGATCACTGCCTGTACGACCTGCTCGCGCGACATCGCACCGGCGAGCTCGCGTGCGACCTCGTCGCGATCATCTCGAACCACCCAGATGCCGGACCGATCGCGGCGCACTTCAGCATCCCGTTTCATCATCTCCCGGTTGTTAAAGATCACAAGCAGCGCCAGGAGGCGCAAGTGATCGAGCTCCTGTACGAGTACGGCGTGGAGCTCGTCGTGCTCGCGCGCTACATGCAGATCCTGTCGCCCGAGCTCGTCGAGCGCTTCCCGACCCGGATCATCAACATCCATCACTCGTTTCTACCTGCGTTCGTCGGGGCGAACCCGTACCGCCAGGCCTACGAGAAGGGCGTCAAGTTGATCGGCGCAACCAGCCACTACGTGACTGCCGAGCTCGACCAGGGACCGATCATCGAACAAGAGACAGTACGCTGCACCCATCGCGATACCGTGGAGGATCTCGTCCGCAAGGGCCGTGATCTCGAGAAGCGAGTCCTCGCAGCGGCGCTCCGCTACCACCTCGAAGACCGCATCATGGTCCACGCGACCAAGACCGTGGTCTTCGAGTAGCGCTCAGCGCGCACGGATCCGAATGATCACCGACTTCGAGGTTGGCGTGCGCGAGCGTTCGGCGAGGCTATCCATCGGGATCAACACGTTGGTCTCGGGGAAGTACGTGCAGCAATTGCCGCGCGGGATGTCGTACGGGACCACGATGAACGCCTCGGCGACGCGCTCGCCATCGTGCCACTCGCTGACGAGGTCGACGACCTGGCGCTCGACGAGGCCGCGCTCGACGATGTCGGCCGCGTGCATGAACACCACGCGCCTCTCGCCGCGCACGCCGCGATAGCGATCGTCGAGGCCGTAGATCGTCGTGTTGTACTGATCGTGACTGCGGACGGTCATCATCCGCAGCCGACCGGGCGGCAGCGTCAGATCTGGCGGCTCGGAGATCGTGAACTTCGCGCGATGACCTTTGGTCTCGGTGAACGATCGATCGCGGCCTGCATTCGGCAGCTGGAACCCATTCGGCGCCCGCACGCGCTCGTTGAAATCCTCGAAGCCCGACACCACGCGCGCGATGTGGTCGCGGATGAGATCGTAGTTCGCGCCGAGCGCATCCCACGACACCGTCGCGCTGCCAAACATCGCCTTGCCGAGCATCGCGCAGATGTGCGGCTCGCCGCGCAGCTCGGGGCTCGCGGGCTGGAGCACGCCCTCGGAGCGATGGACGATACTCATCGAATCCTCGACGGTGACGAAGCCCGCCGGATCGATCTCGCTGCGCCCCAAGCACGGGAGGATCAGCGCGCGCTTGCCGGGATAAAGGTGCGTCCGGTTGAGCTTGGTGGTCACGCCGATCGTGAGATCGCAGCGCTCGAGCCCCGCGGCGGTGCGCGGCGTATCGGGCGTGGCCTGCAAGAAGTTGCCGCCCATCCCGAAGAACACGCCGACCTTGCCGTGCTCCATCGCTTCGCAGGCCTCGATCACATCCTGACCGGGGAGCGTCGGAGCTTTGAAGCCAAACTCCGCGCCCAGCGCGTCGAGGAACTGCGGGCGCGGCAGATGATAGATGCCCATCGTGCGATCGCCTTGCACGTTCGAGTGCCCGCGGACCGGGCACAGGCCCGCGCCCGGGCGACCGATGTTGCCGCGCAGGAGTAACAAGTTTACGACCTCTTCGATCGTGGCGACCGCGTGCTTGTGTTGGGTCAGGCCCATCGCCCAGCACGCGATCACTGCCTTGGACTGGATGTAGAGCTCGCCGATCTCGCGGATCCGCGCCTCGGAGATGCCCGAGCGTTCGGTGATCAGCGACCACGGCATCGCGAGCACGTGGTCGCGATACGGCCCGAAGTTATCGGTGTACTCGCCGACGAACAGCGAATCGACGATGTCGCCGAGCTTCTGCTGCACGGTCGTCGCATCGTGGGAGCGCTGCGCCTCGCCATCGCGCTCGAGCACGACCTTCGCGAGGCCGAGCAAGAACGCGAGGTCGCCACCGATCTGGATCTGGATGAACTGCTTTGCGATCGTGACGCCGCCGAACAGATCGAGCGGGTGCTGCGGATGCGCGAACTTGGTCAGCGCGACTTCCTTGAGCGGATTGATCGCCACGATCATCGCACCGCGCTTCGCGGCCGCGCGCAAGGTCGTCAGCATCCGCGGATGATTGGTGCCGGGGTTCTGACCGATGACGAAGATCAGGTCCGCGTGATCGAAGTCCTCGATCGAGACCGTGCCCTTGCCCGTGCCGATCGTCTCGGACAGGGCGACGCCACTGGACTCGTGGCACATGTTCGAGCAGTCGGGAAAGTTGTTCGTGCCCTGGAGCCGGCCGACCAGCTGGTACATGAACGCCGCCTCGTTGCTCGTCCGGCCCGAGGTGTAGTACACGCTGCGCTCCGGCCCCGCCGCCGCCAGCTCCGCCGCGGCGAGCCGTATCGCGGCGTCCCACGTGATCGGTCGGTAGTGGCGACCCTCGAGCACCATCGGGTGCGTGATCCGACCGAGGTGCCCGAGCTCGAAGTCGCTGAGCAAGCGCATGTCATCGACCGAGAGCGCCGCGAAGGTCTCGGGTGAGCACCGAAGTGACGTCGCCTCTTCCGCGATCGCCTTGGCTCCGTTCTCGCAGAACTCGAACGTGTCGCGCTTCTTCGGCTCGGGCCACGCGCAACCCGGGCAATCAAAACCGGCCTGCTGGTTCATCGACAGGAGTGCGCGCGAGCCGCGCAGCATCGAGTGATTTTCCTCGAGCTTCTCCGCCGTGTGGTAGAGCGCAGGCAGTCCGCCGGCAACCGTGGGAACATCCATCAGGTGGATGTCGGCGCGCTCGGGCTCGTGCGTCTCTTTACTCACTGGAGCCGTCTACCATGCACGCACCGATCAGGCGCGCTCGCGGAAAGGACTCACCATTCCATGCGGAACGTGGCGCCAGCGCCCGAGGGGCTGAGCACCGGGGTCACGGCAAACGGCTCGTGGTGCTTGCGACGACCCGCCACGGAGACGGGCTTCTCTTCGTCTCCGTTCTTCATGTACAAAACGACGAAGCCGATCGCCGAGATGACGCCGAAGCCGACGGTCAGCGGGATACCGAGCTTCGTGAGGCTGTTGCCGGCGCAGGAGCTCTTGAACGTCGTGTTGGCGGTGTTGCCCGAGACGCCTGCGACATTGTTGCCGTCGGCGGTGCCGCACTTGCTGAGGCCGTAGTTCTTGACGGTCTTGTCGGTCGCGCCCGACACATCGAGGTTGGTCGGATCGTAACCGTTCGAGATCTTGGAGTAGCCGTAGACCCAGATGCCACCACCGACGGCAGCACCGACGAGCCCGCCGTACGCCATCGTCTTCCACAGCGCCTTGTTTGACGAGTGCGACTCCGAGCCCGACATGCCGCTGCTCGAGCCCGAGCCGTTGCCCAGGTTCTGGGTACCGGTCAGCTCGCTGCCAGAGCCGGTGCCCGCGCCGGTATCGCCGGGGCCGAGGACCGGAGGACTCCCTTTGTCGCTCTTGTCTTTGCTGAGGTCGGCGGTGACCGTGGTGTTCTCACCGGCGGTGCAAGCAACTTCGCCTTTGGTCCAGCGATGGAAGCCCGGCGACTCGACAGAGATCGAGTACTTGCCTTCCGAGAGGCCGAGAATCTGCCCCGTCCCGGCAGTGATGTTACCACGATCGGCAGTGCCGATCTGGATCGTGCCGCGATCGACGCCCGGCGTCTTCACCGTGATCGTGCAGCCATCGGCCTGGCCGGTGAGCCCGTTGTAGACCTTCTTCGCGAAGTTCTGGAGTGCCACACCGCCGGTCGCGGTCGCGACGTTGCTCGGCGAAACATGCTCTTTCTTCTTGGCGTGGACATCCAAAATCTGGATGACGACGTCGTAGTTACTGCCCCGCTTCGTGACGGAGCCGTACATCAAAAAATCAGCGCCGAGATCGCCGCCGATGCTCGCCATACAGTTGATGGCCTCGCCATCACAGCCCTTCAAGAGCTTGAGGTCGATGAGCTCTTTATCGCCGCCATTCGCGAGCGTATAGGGACCGCCGACCTTCGCGCGACTGCGCAGATCTTCGGTCAACGTCTTCGCGAAGTTGACGTCGTCGTTGCTCGGCGACCCTGTCTTGTCGACGACTTCGAGACCGAGGATCGCAATCGAAGGTTTCGCGGCTGCGACGCCGGCCGCGGCGCAAACCAAGAGCGCAGCCGCAGAGAGGCTAAACGTACGGGACCCCATGGCCGGCCACTATACACGTCTGACCGCTCTGGTTCCTGGCTTGCTGCAGATCGCCGGGCTACCGTGTGCCGACCGGCCATGCGCACGCTCTCGGCCCGAATCCTCCTCGGTTTTGCCGCCCTCGCGGTGGCCTTTGGCGCGATCACGGTCAACGTGGTCCTCAACCTCTCCACCGTCGAAGAGTCCATCCACAGCATCCGGGTCGGGTACCTCCCCCTCGCCCTGGCCGCCAACACCCTGGCCCGACGTGAGGAAGATCTCAAATCCTATCTGGATGATGGCCTCCCTCAGGAGACCAGCTCCTACGGTGCCAACGTCCGGCTCAGGACCGCCCGGAGCCCCCGGGACGCCGCCTTCAAGGGCTTGACCCACGCGGTCGAGAACTACAAGAACCTCGACATCCCTTTCGATGTCACCACGACCGATAAGGTCGCCGAGCTGGCCAAGTTGCTCGAGGGCTTGAAGCCCTCATACGATGCGCTCGCGGCCGCGCTCAGAAAGGGCGAGCCGCTGGATGGCGATACGGTCGCCCAGCCGTTGCGGGCCGTGCGCGATGTCGAGCGCAAGCTCTCGCAGGACACACTCGATCTCGCGAGCACGCTCCAGAACGTGGTCACCCATCGCACCGAGAAGCTCGAGGAGAACCAGCAGAAGGTCCGGTATTACGCGATCATCCTTGGCGGCATCTCGGTCGCGATCGCGATCATGATCGCTGTCTGGGTCGTGATCACGCTGCGCCCGTTGCGCCGGTTGCGCGATGCCGCGAAGCGCGTGGCGGCGGGCGACTACGCCAGCCGGATCGACGACCGTGGTCCTTCGGAGGTCGCCGAGCTCGCACGCGAGTTCAACTCCATGGCGCGCGCGATCGAGGAGCGCGAGCGCGAGCTGGTCCGCTCGGAGAGGCTCGCCGCGGTCGGCAAGCTGTCCGCGATGATCACCCACGAGATCCGCAATCCACTCTCGGCGATCGGCCTCAACGCAGAGCTCCTCGACGACGAGCTCGCTGGCAACGCCGAGGGCCGAGCGCTGTGCCAGGCGATCCACAAGGAGGTCGACCGGCTGACCGCGATCACCGAGGAGTACCTGTCGTTTGGCAAGCTGCCGAAGCCCAAGATCTTGTCCGAGCACGTCAACAGCACGGTCGATGCGCTTGCCTCGTTCGTGCGCGAGGACCTCGCGAAGAAGAAGGTCGCGCTGCTCGTCGAGCTCGCCGAGAACGATCCGGTCGCGCTCGTCGATGCCGCGCAGCTCCGGCAATGCCTGGTCAACCTCGTGCGCAACGCCGCCGAGGCGGTCGCGAGCAAGGGCGGAGGCACCGTGACCCTGCGGACCCATCGAGATGGTGACCGGGTCGTGATCGAGGTCGAAGACACAGGTGTAGGTATCGCTCCGGAGGTGCTGCCGCGCTTGTTCGACACCTTCTTCTCGACCAAGGAGGGCGGCAGCGGGCTCGGCTTGGCGCTCACGCAACAGATCGTCAAAGACCACGGCGGCGATCTCGCGGTGGCCAGCACCGTTGGTAAGGGCACCACGTTCACCGTCTCGATCCCGCGCGGCTAGCTAGCTAACTTGCGATCCCGAACGCGACGAGGGATCATTCACCCCTAGCATGAGCGACGACGACAAGCGCAGGAGCGACCGCGAGCCGGTCACGCTATTCGTCGATTACGAAGGTGCCGACGATCTGCTCGGCGACTACACCGAGAACCTCTCGAGCGGTGGCACGTTCGTTGCCACCAACCGGCAGCTGCCGGTCGGCACCACGATCCAGCTCGTGCTCTCGTTCGCGGGCCTGCTCGAACCGATCCGGATCGAAGGCACCGTTCGGTGGACCCGCGGTGCGCAAGTGCCGCTTGACGGAGATAGCGGAGAAGCGGGTGCGGGCCTGCAGTTCGCGCCCGGTGCGGCGCGCGACCAGCTCGCGGTCTTGATCGAGAAGATCCGCAGCCGCGATCCCAAGACCGTCTCGCGGCTGTTCCACGTGCTCGTCGTCGAGGATAACAAGCACGTCGCCGCTTTGATCCAGGATGGCCTCAAGGGTTCGGCCCGCCGCGACTTCGGAGGTGGGGTGTCCTTCGTCGTGCGGCAGGCCGAGGATGGCCGCCAGGCGATCGAGATCCTCCGTCGCGAAAGGTTCGATGCGCTGATCATCGATATGTACCTGCCGGTCCTCGACGGCGCGACGGTGATAGCGTCTGCGCGCAACGAGCTCGGCCTGGTCTCGCTCCCGATCATCGCGGTCTCGGCCGGCGGAGATCAGGCGCGCGAGTCCGCGCTCGAAGCCGGCGCGAATATCTTTCTCGACAAGCCGATGCGCCTTCGCCAGGTCATCGACACGATTCAGAAGCTGATCAACTGATTACTTCAGCGACGCTTTGAGCTTCAGGAGCTCGGCGTTCTCGGGCTCGGTCTTCATCGCGAGACCGATCGCGGCCTTCGCATCGGCGGTCTTCTTGAGCGCGAGATACGCCTTGGCGCGACCGAGCTGGACGAGCGCGGGCCGCCGCGGCGCCGGGTTCGCGATCAGCATCGTGTCGTACGTGTAGAGCGCTTTGTCGGGCTGGCGCATCTCGAGGTAGGCGCGGGCCAGGCCTTCGGTGATCTCGGGATCCTGCGGGTTGATGAACGTGGCCATCTCGCCGTAGGTCCGGACCTTTGCCCAGTTGCCGAGCTTTCCGTACTCGGTGACGAGCTTCTTGAGGGGCGAGAGCTCCATCTGTTCGATGTACGCGTAGGCCTCGAGCTCGACGAGCGCTTTCGGCATGTCGCCGGCCTTCTCGTACATCTCGGCCAGCGCTTGATACGGATAGCTACGCTCGGGATCGAGCTTCTTCGCGGCGCACAGCTGCTTCTCGGCTTCGGCTTGATCGGTCTCGGCGAGCTGGGCGAGGCGCGTGCGGAGGTCATAGCTATCGTGACCGTCGGAGACGAGGCCGATGTAGAGCGACTTGGCCTTTGCCGTATCGCCATTGTGGACGGCGAGCTCGGCGAGGATGTAGCGCGCGATCGGTTGCTTGGGATCGACCGCGACCGTGGCCGCGGCTGCGGCTGCGGCCTTCTCGGCATCGCCGCCGTAGTAGTAGCCGAGCGTGAGGTTCGCCCGGGCCTTCGCATCCCTTGGCGCGGCGTCGACAGCGACCTCGAGCGCGGTGATGTCGTCGAAGCCGCGGGTCGGCAGCTTGAACGTTCCAGCGTACGGCGCGAGCCGGATCTCGAGGTATTTGCGGAACTCCGTATCGAGCTGCGCGATCGTCTTGCCGGTGATCGCCTTGAGCACGTCGGGCGTCTCCTGGCCTTTGCCGTAGAGCTTGAGCGCCTCGACGATCTTCGGAAAGCTGTAGGTCCGCGCGAGCCACTCGACCGTGACCGCGGAGAGGAAGTACGCGACGACGACCGCGTTCTGATCCGGCTGCATGAACTCGGAGTTCAAGTTGCCGATCGACGGCAGCGTGTTGTTCGCCATGGCGCCATAGAGATCGCTATCGTTCTCGCGCCGCCAGTCGGGGCGCGCGATCAGGGTCTCGTATTCCGACAGGCCTTCGGTGAACCAGCGCGGCACGCGCGAATTCGAGAGCTGGATCGCAAACACGTGGCCGAGCTCGTGCCACAGCACCATGCCCCAGTTGATGTCACCGGTCGCCGGAGACATCGCGGTGATGACCTGCCCGAAACACACGCCGAGCGCGGCGATGTCGGGGAGCCCAGCGGTGCGCACCGCGTACTGGGTCTTGTCGGCGTAGAGCTCGAGCACGACCGGCGTCTTCGGCGTGAAGCCATAGCGCTTCACCATGTCGGCAAAGGCGCGCTCCATCGTGGGTTCGAGATAGCGCGCGAGCCCGGCCTTCTCTTCGTTGTGAAACCGGATCCGGAAGTTCTTGGTGGTCTCGAACGAGTACAGCTTCGGGATGGTCTGCTCGAACAGGTTGAGCGTGTTGACCGTGCGGACGTTGTAGCCGTCGCCGCGATAAGCCTTGTCGAGCCACTCGAGGCCCTCTTTTTCCATCCCGAGCCGGAGGTAGCCCAGGCCGGCACCCGCCATCGCTTCGTAGTTATCGGGCTTGAGCTTGATCGCCTGCTTCTCGAGCTCGATCGCTTCGACGTACCGATGCTCGCGCACCGCCGAGCGCGCGACGACACGGTAGAGCTCGGAGTACGCCGGATCAGCGGTGAGCGCCTGCGCGCGGAGCTGATCGTAGAGCTTGGTGTCGTTGCGCAGCCACGCGATCGTGGCCTTCATCGCGATCGCCTCGACGTCGTCCTTGTCGATCGCGATGACCTGATCGAGCGAGGCGCGCGCGGTGTCCCACTGGTTGTTATCGATCTCGAGCGACGCGCGGACCTTGATCGCGCGTGCGTTCTTCGGGTTGAGCGAAAGCGCCGCGTCGAGGTGGTGCTTGACCGCCGCGAGGTCGTAGCTGGTCTCGGTGATGATGGCCGCCATCATCGCGTGCGCGTCGGGCTCGTTCGGGTTGACCTTGAAGATCTCCTCGATCGTCTGCACCGCGAGCTCCGAGGCGTACTTGCGCGAGAACAGCGAAGCCCACGCGATGTTCGACTCGAACAGCTGGGGGTTGCTGTTGATGGTCGGCCGTCCGGTGGTCCCCGGCGGCACCTTCGTCGCGAGATCCCACGCCGCGCGATACGAATCGTTCGCGAGCTCGTACTGCGAGGTGTAGCGCGCCGCTTCGGCTAGCTGGTAGAGCGCGTCGGCGTCGTTGAGATCGAGGGTCTTCTGATCAAACTCCTTGATCGTCATGTCGAACAGCGCCTTGGCGCTGACGACCTCGCCTTGATCGTGGCGCAGCACGCCGAGCGCGGTGCGCACCGCGCGATCGGTCGGGTGGTCTTTGTAGAGCTGCTCGAGGTCCGTGCGCGCGTCGCCGTTGCGCCCGGTCGTCCGGCGCACTTGATCGAGCACGAGGTGGGCTTCGACGGCGAGCGCGTCCTTGCCGGAGGCGAGCGCGGTCACCGAGCGCTCCGCACCCGCGTAGTCACCGGTCGCGAGCTGGGCGCGGGCCAAGAGCAGCTGCGCAGCCGGCCGGTCCTTACTACTCGCCTTGGCGAGCTCGCTGATCGCGGTCTTGTAGTCGCCCGCAACGAGCTTGTCGCGACCGGTCGCGAGGTCCGCGCGCGCGAGGGTGCCCGACGCACACAGAAGTAGAACCGCAAGAGTGCCCCGCACTTGCTAGAATCTGTGCGACCTGGCTACTCCTGTCAAACCCGAACCTGGTGGTATCCTCTGGTGGTGGCTGAAGCGTCCAAGGAAGCTGCCGGCGGATCTCACGGGATCTATGGCTCGTTCGACGCGTTCCTCAAGCAGGCGATCAAGGAGTACTACGATCGCGGCTGGACCACCCGGCGCGGCAACTTCATCGCGCTCCTGATCGCCTCGGGCACGACCTCGGTCGCGCTCGCGAAGGACTCCGTCGTCAGCGGTGAAGGCGCCAAGAAGGTCGCGATCGGCGCGGGGCTCGCGGTCGCGCTCCGGATCGGCCTTCGGTTCGCGATCGGTGGTCCGCTCGGGCTCGTGCTCACTATTGCGTCGGGCGCGGCGATGCTGTCGTACTTCGTGCGAAATCAGAAGGACATCGTCAGAAAAGTTTCGGCCTACAAGGTCGTGATCGCCGACATGGACAAGCGCTTCACCGAGATCCAGACCGGATGGCGCGATGGCAAATACCAAGTTCCCGATCGCAACCTCATGATCGATGGGCTGATGAAGCAGCTCATCGCTCAAGTCGACGAATCGTGACCTTGAAGTCGGCTGGCGCCGTCCTCGCGCTCATCTCGGTTTCGCTGGCGCCCTTATCAGGCGTCGCCGGACCGAAGAAGACACCGAAAAAAGAGCCGAAACCCGAGGCGCCTGTCGAGGTCCCTGCTCCGCCGCCGCCCGCGCCCGCGCCCGCGCCTACGATCACGCAAGTTCCGAAGGATGGCCGCAAGATCATCGGCATCCTCGATGTCCGGATCGATGGCGCGCCAACCGAAGTCGGTGCCCAGTTCCAGCGCGACCTCGAAGCGCAGGTCGACAACAAGCACTACTATCTCGCGCCTCGCGTGCGCATGCACGACATCCTCGCGAACTCGACCAAGTGGACCGAGGGTTGCGTGGTCGGCGATTGCTTGCGCGAAGCACGCGCGCAGACCGGTGCCGACGTCGTGCTGCTCGCGTCGCTCAATGGCTCGGGCACGAGCTTTGGCTGGGTGATCACGCTGGTCTCGACCCAGATGGGCACCGTGATCGGCCAGCAATCCGAACGCTGCGATGTCTGTACGATCAGCGAGGCGCTCAACACCGCGACGCTCGCAACCGTGCAGCTTTTGAACGCGATCCCCGACGAGCTCGGTGCACCCAAGCCCGGCCCGTCGCCGACCAAGCCGCTCGAGGATAAGATCGATCGCATCCATCACGCCCAAAAGGTCGCAGGCGCCGCACTCACGCTCACCGGCCTCGCTGTCGCCGCGGTCGGTGGCGCGATCTTCTTCGCGAAAGATCACTCGAGCACCGGCCTCGGTGTCGCCGGCGTCGGTGGGGGCTTGCTGCTCGGCGGCGTCTTCACGCTCGCGTTCTAGGAGACTGGTGTCGAACACCGCATGACGCGCGGGGCGGCGAACGGTGGCTCGCAAGCGGCGGGGCGGCGAGCGGTGTTCCGCCGGCGCCGCGCAGGTTGTGGCGTCGGTGGCGCCGCCGCCGTCCACGGTCACCGCGTCCCGGTGGTCCCGTAGTGCACGCCGAGCTTCGCCAGGCGGCGGAGGTTGTCAGCGGCCGCGGGCAGCGCGAAATCATGCATCACGCGAGCGCGGCCGCGAACCCGGGCTCGTCGGCCACCATGCCGTCGTTGCATCAGGTGGCCAAGCTTTCGCTCGACCTTGGG
>Ga0123338_10002748_pt1 | contig 16272 bp, 15 predicted proteins | sample grotaG_FD_89793 | JGI IMG/M metagenome (GOLD analysis project Ga0123338, IMG submission 89793) | Glacier valley bacterial and archeal communities from Borup Fiord, Nunavut, Canada, to study Microbial Dark Matter (Phase II) -... | ecosystem: Environmental > Aquatic > Freshwater > Ice > Glacier ...
AGCATCTCTTCTGGTTCTACTCCCACCCCGCCGTTTACCTCATGCTCCTCCCCTCCATGGGAGTCATCTCGGAGGTCATCGCCTGCTTCTCCCGCAAGCGTGTCTTCGGCTACACCGCCGTCGCCTTTTCTTCCGTCGCCATCGCCGTCTTCGGCTTCTTCGTCTGGGAGCACCACATGTTCATCATGGGCGTCAGCCAGTACTCCGGCCTCGTCTTCTCGCTCCTCACCATGTTGGTCGCTGTCCCCTCCGCCATCAAGGTCTTCAACTGGACCTTCACCCTTTACAAGGGCTCCATCACCTTCGACGCCCCCATGGTCTACGCCTTCTGCTTCCTTGGCCTATTCGTCATCGGCGGCTGCACCGGAGTCTTCCTGGGCTCGCTCGGCATGGACGTCCACCTTACCGAAACCTACTTCATCGTCGCCCACTTCCACTTCGTCATGGTCGGCTCCGTCATCATGGGCTACCTCGCCGGACTCCACTTCTGGTGGCCCAAGATCACCGGCCGCCTCTACCCCGAAGCCCCCGCCAAACTCGCCGCGCTGCTTATCTTCGTCGGCTTCTTCTTCACCTTCGGACCGCAGTTCATCCTCGGCTACATGGGCATGCCCCGCCGCTACGCCGTCTACCCGCCGGAGTGGCAGGTTCTAAACGTCTTCTCCACCGCCGGAGCCACCGTCATGGGCTTCGGCTACCTCCTCACCGTCATCTACTTCATGTGGTCGCTTTACTACGGCCCCATCGCTACAGCCAACCCCTGGCGCGCATACGGCCTCGAATGGCAAACCACTTCACCACCCCCAACCGAGAACTTCACGGAGGTCCCCATCGTCACCCGCGAAGCCTACGACTACGCCTCCATCGACCACCCGTCACCCGTCCCTCTCGCACGCTAACGACTCACCGCAAAGGAGCCTCCCATGCCATACAGCGAAAGCCACGCCCCACAACGTTCCGTCTTTCCCGCGCTCGACCGCAGCTGTAACCACGAGGATTCAGGCATCTCCGCGCGTCGCCGGGCACGCATGCAAGACCTCACTGATGCCGATCTGACACCGGTAAAGAACGTACTGTCCCTCGATTCGGTCTCCAGCAGCCCGCCTGCAATGGCTACCGACTACGAAGAAGACTTCACCTTCATCGCCCACGCACAAGGGAACTGCCTCCCAGCCTGCCCCCACTGCTACGAGCTGAAAGACCGTTTTCAACCCTCGGTCTCCAGCTTCTAACGAAACAACACAAGAACGCATCCTTCTGGAAGCGCCGACTTCAATACGTTGAAACCCTATTGATACAGCGTCTCCATCTTCTTCGGCTGAGGCAACACCATGCGACCGTCTTGCAACTCCACCAGACCTTCGCGCTTGAACTTACTCAGCAGCCGAGTCACCGTCTCGCGCGAGGGCCCCCGCCATCGTCCCCAGCTCCTCATGCGTCAGCGGCATCGCAAACTCCAGCCGCGCCGCCGCCTCTCCATGCCCCATCCGTCCCCACTCCAGCAGAGCACTCGCCAGCTTTCCCCGCCGCAGAGCCGAAAAGCGCCAGCCGCCGCGCACTCAGCATCGCCCCCTCATACTCCAGCGCTAGCGCCACCGCCATCGCCGTGTTCATGCTCATATCGCGATGCCGCTCCATAAACCCCAGAAACTTCGCCCGCCGCACCGACTGCACATCGCTCAACTCAATCGCCACCGCACTCAGCTTGTGCTGCGACCCCTTCAGCAACGAAGCCAGCCCCAGCACATCCCCCGGCCCGCCACCCGCACCAGCAACGATTTCTCCTCCACCGAAGCCGTAGTGAGCTTGATCGCCCCCCCGGCAGATCACATACACCCGCTCCGCCGCGTAGCCCTCACGCAATACACTTACCCAGCTCAAACCGCACCGCCGTCCCAATCGTCTGTAGCTCCGCCAGCGACTCCTACGCCAACCCGCAAAAACAATGCGGACTTCGAATCGCATAAGTAACGCAGTTCCGGTCTACAGGCGACCTAGCAAACCCTCAAAATCCAATCCTACCCACCACCCCGAAGGCGCGCCGCGCCTCACCCCATCCCAAATCCCCCGAGAGCCACTTCGTCTAGCGCACCCCAAAGGCATCAATACCTTCGTAACTTGCACTATCTCGTGTTTCAACCTAACGTCTCTCCACACAGCACAAAGCACCCTCCGCACCACGGGCCATATCCCTCAGCTCCGCCGCACCACCGGGCCAGCATAACCCTCGTAGAATTTCCGTGCGCTCTTGCCCCGAAAGGGTCGAACGCACCCTCATATGCCTGGCCGTCCGGCCACTCTCCGTCGAGAAATTAGGAGTGTCGTCAGATGTCTCAAAACTTGTTTATGCGTCTAAATTGTGTCTACGTTGTTCTCACGCGCTGCTCAATAGCGTATGCACAGGCGTCTCTTTTCGATGGTCAACAAGCAGCAAAGGCAGCAGCTACGAAGGGCGTAGCTTTGGCGACCTACGCACCTATCACCGGGCTGGTATCAGTAGATGCTGTTATGTTGCCCGCCAGCGTCACAAAACACGTATTTGGGCGCGAAATCGCTAACCAATACTCCGTGATTGAAATCACTGTCTCGAATCGCAGTACCGATTCAGCCTTGGTCGTCCAATCCATCTTTCTCGACTACACAAACTGGATCCTGAGTGGCCGGAGCTCATCTCTTGCAACAAATCTTCAGGATCCTCCATTGCCCGGGTGGCAGGTCAAGAACACTCCGACACAGGTTTCAAGCGTCGAAGCCCGTATAGCTCGCGGTGAACTCTTGGACGCGCAGATTTGGACAAAGCGCAATGCCCTCATCCGCTCTCTTCAACTGGCTGGAAGCCTTGCAACCGGATACCAATTTTCTCTCAAAGAAAAAGGGATCATAAGGTGGATCGCAGCCTTCAACGGCTAGGCAATCCCAGCTGCCGAAACATTTTGGCCGGATTAAACCATCCAACCGATCAATCGCATCAGCGATTTCGGCTTTCAAACAAACAAGCTGATACCGAAGTCCGGGTCAGACATCATTGTCGCCTTCTTTCCACTAGATCGCTTTCTTACGCCCACCCTTGAGAAAATATTCATCAAAAGTCCAGCAGCCTTCTTCTCTCCAGCATCGCTCTTGGCAGAGCCAAAGCTCAAGAAGGAACTTACCAATGTCCTGAAAGAGTTTCGTGTCACTTCAGATAATCAGAGTCTCGGGATTTATGGCAAAAAGAATTTCACTGACGCTGATTGTGCTCTTAATCCTCGGCCCAACGATTGCCGAACGCAGGATGAACAGGCAATCTTCAACATTATCGACGGTTTGAGTCTGAACCGTATTCATCTCGTCATAGGCGGAGTTATGACAACGGAGGTGATGGCGATTCCCGCAACGATCGAAAACGTATCGTTCGATGGCGGGAATAATGTTGCGTCTTTGTGGACGACACAAGCCACCGGCATAAAAGCAAACTTGGTGGGGCAGTATCTACAAGATGGAGTCATATCCATTCAGGAAGCCGACAAATATGGAATCAAAGACATAAAGGTGGAAACGGACTCGTCTTGTGACCGCTTTCTCAATTTTTCTCTGTCGCTTACAAAGACTATTCCCAACGATGCCCATCTTCATTTTGTTGTGACCAAAACAGCGAAAGACAAGGTACCGATTAAGGGAACCCAGTTTGATTTTCAAGTCAACTACACCCCGCCGCCTCCCGTGGATGCTGCGCCAACACCCGCAGCCCCAGCCGTGCCCACTGCTACAAATCCTTCGGGCGCAGCTGCTCCCAGCGCGGCATCTGTATTGGGCAGAATACCCAGATAATTACTAAGTTAAGACTAATTGTGCAATGGAGGTACAACCGTGGTCGCAAATACACCACCCGAACGCATTGCCATTCTGGTCATACACGGTGTCGGCCAGCAAAAGCCTTACGAGACACTCGATCAATTCGCACGTGGTCTACTCAAGTCCTACGATCTGCAAAATCTGCCTAACGATCAAGCCTCAACGTGGACGATATTGTCCCAACTTGACCTGGCAAAAGACCCCGAACACGCACAACAGGATTGGATTCGCGCTTCGCATCGACTACAGCCCAGCACACCACTACCCTTTGCAGGTGCCGACAATCAAGGCAGCCTGATCGAAAACATCACACTCTTCGAGTACTACTGGGCCCCCATCACGCAAGATAAAGTCACCTACAGCAATAGTTTGCTATTCCTCATTCAGGCTGGCTTCAAGCCATTCAAGTATCTGGCATTAAATCTTGACATCCTCATCGCAACCAGCAACAGGGCCCACCTCGTCAAGATTTTCGTTAAGGAACTCATCCGCCAGACCTTTCTCCTTCTTCCGCTGTTGTTGGGGTTGACTGGTTTGCTTGCTTGGCTGACCTCCCAGTCGCCCGCTCAGATACTGGCAACTACCCGCTCATTGCCGACCGACACATTGGTGCTTCTAGTTTTCTTGGCCATCCGTTATCTTTATATCTTCGCAACCGTAACCGCCTTGGTATCCAGCCTGAAGGCGCGGCCGGCCAAACGTTTAGCAAGACTCTCTAAAGACAAAACGCCAAGCTTTATGGTTCGACTCCGCTCAATGGTGACGCCAGCCAGGCCTGAACCCTATGCCAATTGGCAATCCAGTCTTGGGTGGAAAGGTGCGCTTTCATTCGCACTTCTCGTACATATCTTCGTATGGCCTTGGGCTGTCCCATACATCCTGAATTGCCTGGCGCACGTGGAGCGCAGAATCGCTTCCTGGCACCAGTCCCTGAGTCTGTTCGGTAAATGGGCAACCGTTCTGGAAGTCGCCTACGCCAAAACCATGTCTCATCCCGGTGAAGGAGCATGGGCTCATCTCCAGCGTTTCCTTTACTTCAAACCCCATTTGGATCACTACTCCTATCTCTAGTTAATACTTGCGGCACCTCTGGCTTGGTCGCTCAGGTATGTACTGATCAACTATGTCGGAGATGTCGCCGTCTATGTGAATACGGACCAGCTCTCGAAGAACTTCGCAGCCCGTTCACAGATACTTGATGAATCGACAGCAGCCCTCACCGGTATCCTCAAGATGCCATCCGATCCATCCTCAAGGCCCTTTGATCGCGTGCTGGTCGCAGGTCATTCCCTTGGCGTTATAGTCGCCTATGACACCATCAATGAAATGCTCAACCACGCCCGCGCTGCGAAGCAGTCTTCTAATCTCCAACCCACAGATTTGATAAGACTGCGAGGGCTGGTAACCTTTGGCTCGCCACTCAACAAAATCTTCTATTTTTTTCGCCAGCAAGTCGACGCAAGACTTGCACTCCGCCGCCAAACCATTGATCTGCTTCATGGGCTTCGCATTCGCGACGTCCTGAAAGGCAGAGCGGGCAATCCTCGCTTTGAGGTGAACCATGACCCTCGATGGACGGCGGCGGAGCACTCTCTTGAATGCGGTTTCCTTTGGATCAACGCCTACGCATTTTTTAACCCCATCAGCGGCAAGCTGGGCTTCTACGACCTGGGCGACCAGCTCTCCCGCAATCCCTCATCCCCAGCCAATACCGACGTCAATCAGATGAGATTCCACTATGGAAGACCCTTCCTGGCCCACCTCCAGTATTGGGAAGACCCAAAGTTCTATGAATTCATCAGGGATCGTCTTCGATAGCCCATTCCCTTTCCCACATTTCCACCCCGATCCACACCCATTGCACCGCTCCTGCACCTTGCTCTTCGCCCCCGTTCCGCCTACCCTCGATTTTGCACCCGTTAACCACCCAGTAAACCCCGCCACAAGCGCGCTCTCTGGCCGCTTTCCACAGCCAACCTGCCCGTTTTCACCACTCTCCCCATGTGAATGCACGATAAACAGGGGTATTCGTACAGCCAACACAACATGTTGTGCTTTATACTTGACACACCCCCTAGGGGGCGTTACTTTCACGACTGCAACAACCCTTTCACACGGTCTCGGATCACGCTGCAAGCGCATTACCCCCACCGGAGCCCTCCCACCGGCTTGCACTACCAGCCTCTGAAGGCACTTTTTAGCTGCACCGCTCACCGCCCACGCGCTGAGCCAATACTTCAGTCTTTTCATCAAATTTAGAAGGAGTTTCACCCATGGCCACCATCCCCAACCAGACCACCGCACCCACCACCTCGGCCCCTTACCAGACCGTCCCGCCCTCCCCCCGCGCCTATGGTCTCTCCTTCTCGCGCCACTTCACCCGCGCCGGCATATCCCCCTTCGACGAGATCGTCTGGGAGCTCCGCGACGCCATCATCCAGGACTTCAAGGGCAAGACCATCTTCGAGCAGAAGAACGTCGAAACCCCCGCTGACTGGTCCATGACCGCCACCAACATCGTCGCCTCCAAGTATCTCCACGGCCTCATCGGCACCTCGGAGCGTGAGTCCGGCGTCCGCGCCCTCATCACCCGTGTCGCCGAGTCCATCCGCGACTGGGGCATCCGCGACGGCTACTTCGCCACCAGCCACGACGCCGACACCTTCTTCGCCGAGCTCTGCCACCTCCTCCTCAACCAGAAGGTCGCCTTCAACTCTCCCGTCTGGTTCAACGTCGGCTGCGACCGACTCGAGCCCAACTCCGACGCCCAGAACTGGCACTGGAACGCCACCACCGGCAAGGTAGAGTTCTCCGTCACCGGCTACACCCGTCCCCAGTGCTCCGCCTGCTTCATCAACTCCGTGCAGGACTCCCTCGACTCCATCCTCACCCTCGCCAAGACGGAGGGCATGCTCTTCAAGTGGGGTTCGGGCGCCGGCTCCAACCTCTCCAGCATCCGCGGCTCCATGGAGACCCTCTCCGGCGGCGGCACCGCCTCCGGCCCACTCTCCTTCATGCGTGGCTTCGACGCCTTCGCCGGAGTCATCAAGTCCGGTGGCAAGACCCGCCGCGCCGCCAAGATGGTCGTCCTCAACGTCGAGCACCCCGATATCGTCGACTTCATCGAGTGCAAGGTCAAGGAAGAGGAGAAGGCCTGGCACCTCGTCCAGGCTGGCTACGACGGCTCCGGCCCCGACTCCGAAGCCTACAGCTCCATCTTCTTCCAGAACGCCAACAACTCCGTCCGCGTCACCGACGACTTCATGCTCGCCGTAGAGAGCGATGGTGCCTTCTGCACCCGCGCCGTCAAGGATCGCGCTCCCATCCAGGAGTTCCGCGCTCGCGACCTCATGCACAAGCTCGCCGAAGCCACCTGGCAGTGCGGCGACCCCGGCATGCAGTACGACACCACCATCAACCGCTGGCACACCAGCAAGAACACCGCCCGCATCAACGCCTCCAACCCCTGCTCGGAGTACATGTTCCTCGATGATTCCGCCTGCAACCTTGCCTCCTTCAATCTCCTCAAGTTCCTTACCCCCGGCGGCCAGTTCGATATCCCCAGCTACCGTCACGCCATCGGCATCGTCACCACCGCCATGGAAATCATCGTCGACGCAGCCGGCTACCCCACCGAGATGATCTCGAAGAACTCCCATGACTATCGCCCCCTCGGTCTCGGCTACGCCAACCTCGGCGCGCTCCTCATGGCCTTCGGTCTCCCCTACGACTCCGACGCCGGCCGCGACTTCGCCGGAACCCTCACCGCCATCCTCTGCGGCGACGCCTACTGGCAGTCCTCCCGCATCGCCGAGTCCTGCGCTCCCCTCGGCGCCGCCACCCCCCTCACCCAGGCCACCGGCGTTCAGGGCGGAGCCTGCCCCGGCTTCTATGTCAACCGTGAGCCCTTCCTCGACGTCATCCGCATGCACCGCGCCGAAGTCAACAACATCGGCAAGTCCAAATCCTCCGCCGAGCCCTTCAGCGTCCCTCAGCTAGAAGTCCTCATCGGCGCCGCCAGGAACGCCTGGGACGGCGCTCTCGCCCACGGCGAGCGCTTCGGCTATCGCAACTCCCAGGTAACCGTGCTTGCCCCCACCGGCACTATCGGCTTCATGATGGACTGCGACACCACCGGCGTCGAGCCCGATCTCGCCCTCGTCAAGTACAAGAAGCTCGTCGGCGGTGGCATGATCAAGATCGTCAACAACACCGTTCCCTCCGCGCTCATCAAGCTCGGCTACTCCGAAGACACCATGAACGCCATCGTCTCCTACATCGACGCCACCGGAACCATCGAAGGCGCTCCCGGCATCAAGCCCGAGCACCTCGCCGTCTTCGATTGCTCCTTCAAGCCCGCCAAGGGAACCCGCAGCATCTCCTACATGGGCCACATCAAGATGATGGGCGCAGCCCAGCCCTTCCTGTCCGGAGCAATTTCAAAAACCGTAAATCTTCCTCAAGACTGCTCCGTCGAAGACATCGTCGAAGCCTACATGGAAAGCTGGCGCCAGGGCATCAAGGCCGTCGCCATCTACCGCGACAACTCCAAGGGAACCCAGCCCCTCAACGTCTCGGCGCAAACCGACGCCGACAAGAAGGGAACCAGCTCCAAGGTCTCCACGCATGCGGCAGTCAACGCGCCCGCTTCGCCCGCCACGCTAGCAGCGTCCGAGACAGACCGCGCAGCCGTCACCGCCGCCCAGTCCCGCATCCACGCCCTCGAGCTCCAGCTCAAGGCCATCACCGAAGCCGCCCTGCAGAACAGTGACTCCGTCGACGCAAAGTCCCCACCGCGCGCCGTCCGTCACCGCCTCCCCGCGGAGCGCGCCTCCGTCACCCACAAGTTCGGCCTCGGCGGCCACGAGGGCTACATCACCGTAGGCCTCTACCCCAACGGCCAGCCCGGCGAAATCTTCATCCGCATGGCCAAGGAAGGCTCCACCGTCTCCGGACTCATGGACTCCTTCGCCACCGCCATCTCCCTCGCCCTCCAGCACGGTGTACCCCTCAAGGTGCTCTGCGAAAAGTTCGCCCACACCCGCTTCGAACCCTCAGGCTGGACCGGCAACGAGCAGATCGGCTACGCCAAATCCATCATGGATTACATCTTCCGCTGGATCCAGATCCGCTTCCTCTCCGGACACCAGCTCGACCTCTTCGCCGGCCTAACCCCACAAGCCACCATCCCCGTCACCGGAACCGTCTCCAGCCCAGCCAACACCGTCAGCACCAACAATAGTGTCATCCTGAGCGAAGGCGGAGCCGGAGTCGATGGACCTGCGGCTGCCTTCACCGGCACCGAAGAATCCATCTACGACCGCACAGCCCCCCAGGAGGGAATCGCCCCCGACCTCGCAGCCCGCAGCGGCCTCGACACGACCAACTACCAACTACCCACGACCCACTCCGAGGTCGAAGACCGAGGCCTCTACCACGCCTCCGACGCCATGAAGTCCATGTACGACATGGGAGACTCCCCCTCCTGCGCCACCTGCGGAGCCATCATGACCCGCAGCGGATCCTGCTACCGCTGTATGTCCTGCGGAAGCACCAGCGGCTGCAGCTAAAACGCATGGCCTGTCATAAGCCTTGCCTCGGTGTGCTGCGGAAGCACAAATGGCAGCAGATCGGGCAGCGTCCAATCGTTGAACTAACGCCCCGCCGCTAGGCGGGGTTTTCTTTTGAGGTTTGGAAATGAGATCACACCACGCGCCGGGTGCCCCATATCTCGCTTTTGAGATGTGGGCATTCGCGAAGCGAACCTTCTTTCCTCCGGCCGCGCTATACTTTCCCCATGAATCTCGCCCTCGATCCCGCCACCGAACAGCGCATCCAGCGTGAAATCGACCTCGGCCACTTTACCGAGCCGGCGCAGGTCATCAGTCGAGCCCTCGATCTCCTGGAAGCCGAAGAAGAATGGCTGCTCATGAACAAGCAAGCTATCTCCGAGCACCTCGAAGAGAGCTTCGCCCAATCCGAGCGAGGCGAAGTCCATACTCCCGACGAAGTCCTCGCCATCCTCGAATCGGACCGTAACGCACGACAGGCGAAGCGCGATGCATCCACCGCCGCTTGATGCCTCGTTACAACCTGACCACCGCACCCGTCGATGTTCTCCGTTCAGTGGCCGCTTCCTCGCAGGAGAGGCAGGGGAGCGAATCGCGACTCGCATCATTCAGGAAGTCCTCCTGAGTTTTGACCGACTCGCCGACTACTCCGGCCTCGGCCACCGCCGCTCCGATCTACCCGCCGCCCAATCCATTTCTTCACCCATAAGCCATACCTGATCGCCTATCGCCGCGAATCTAGTCCAATCATCATTCTCGGAGTCCTGCACAGCGCTCGCGACGTCAAACGAATCCTTCGCAAACGCCCCACCGAATAGAGTCCCCACCAAGCCCCCATGCTACCTTTCTCCGGTCCAACCGCACCCTCATGAATCGCTGGTTCAAAGCCGCCGTCCGCTGGACCTGCCACCTCACCCACACCGGCGACGCCCTCGGCTTCGCCGCCTCGAACAAATCCGCCACCCTCGCCGACTGCTCCGTCGCCACCATCTCACAACAATCGTAGCCGGCCTCATCACCGAAGCCTGGAACTACATGGACCTCACCGCTCTATTCCAAAAACTCCAGTCCGCCTCACGCCACCCCGAACCATTGCCCTCGACGCCGCCGGAAACGTAGGCAAAGGGCAGCGGTAGGCGGTAAGGACGTAGGCGTAGGCGCCGCCAAAGCCACAGGCAAAGTAGCCATGGGCACCGGCCGCGCCATCGGCAAAGTCATTCCCCACTGATCCCTAATCGGAGTCCCCACGCGCCCTCTTCCAACGAGAGGGCGCACTCGTTAGTACAGCCCCGCAAAACCCTCCCCCATTAGCGGTACTCCCCCGCCCGCGCCTCCTCGCTATACTTCTCCCAACACTTAACGCGGCCCCGTCCGCGCCTCCAACCCTCCGGCCATCTTGTCTCTACGGAGCGCAACATCACAACTCCCACCCCGCCCTCTTCTCCAAAACGCCGCCTCTACCAGCTCGTCCGCAAGCTCTATCGTGCTGTCCCGCGCAGCGTCCGCTCCCCCCTCGGCCCACTCGCCGAAGGTCTCGTCCTCCTCCGCCGCCTCCGCCCGGAGCTCTGGCTCATCGACGGCCACGAGCGCCACACCCAGCTCCCCCTTACTCTCCGCCTCTACTGCAATACCGCCGAATACAAAAGCTACCTGCAGACCCTCATCTTCGCCCCTTCCCCACAGGCCCGCTACCTCGGCCGCACCTGGCTCTGGAAAGCCTTTAGCCCGTCCCCCCGCGCAACCCACAGACTGCTCCCTCCTCATCGCCGAAGTCCATAAAAGTCACCTCCGCCTTATGGGTTCTCACGCCGGAATCATCATCCCCGCCTGGGTTCGAGGACTCGTCGGGCTTCCTCGCCCCCGCGAAGTCATGAAGCGCGAAAGCATAAAGTATGTCCTCAGAAAAATGCGGGAGCATGGCTACGAATACGAAGCCACTCGCGATCCCGAAAAATTCAAATTCTTCTACCAGCGCATGTACCTGCCCTACATCAGGAGCCGCCACGGAGACACCGTCTTTGTTCATTCCTGGGATCAAGTCAAAGCCCACTTCGATGCTGGCGAACTCATCCTCGTCAAAAAGCAGGACAAGTACCTTTGCGGCAATATCATCAGCTACAAAGACACCATCGCCCGCATGCCGTTTCTCGGCGTCCTTGATGGCAACCACGACCTGGTCGCAGAAGGCGTGCTCGCCGCGGTCTATGAATGCTTTCTCCAGCACGTAGAGAAGAAGGGCTTGCTATCCGCCGATCTCGGCGAGTCCAGGGCCTTCATCAAAGATGGCGTTCTCGCCTTCAAGAAGAAATTTGGCTACACCATCTTCAACACATCCATCCACAAATACCTCGTCCGCATCGTCTCCGACAACCCCGCCACCCGCGCCTTCCTCGAAAACAATCCCTTCATCTTCCAACACGCGGGAAACTGCTACGGTGCCGTCTTCCTTCCCCCTTCGGTTCCACCCAGCCTGGATACACTCCACAGCGTCCATAGGCGTTTTTCCTACCCGGGATTGAACGAGGTCATCGCCATCTTCTTTGCAGCAGATCCCGCAGCATCCCAACCGCAACTAGACTCGACCACTCCCATAAATCCCGCCACCACCAAATCGACGCTCCCGCACGATCAGCCCCGCACCCGCACCCTTATCCATGCCGACTATGCCCCAATGTTCGGCCCTCTGGGGAATCTCGCCATAGCTCACGCTATCGCCATCCTCCCTCCCCTGGTGGAGTAGCTAGGACTCTTCCCCAAGTTCAAATTCCGCCGCGCATCCCTCCATCACCGCAGCCAGGTTCCTTCCAAACGGCTCCGCCAGGCAGTCGTCATGCCGCCCCGGAATCATTTGCACCTCCACCCCTCCCCGCGCCACCAACTCCCACCCCATCGTCACGCGAGCGCTCCGAAACAGCGTCGGCACCTTCGCCCGCAACAGCACCACCTTGCCCGCAAACGGCTTCGGAACATAGCGCAGCAGCGCCTGGTACATCGCCGATAGAAAATCCTGGTAAGCCTGCGGCAGATTCGCCTTCCCAAAATAAATCAGCGGGTCCAGCTTCTCCGTCTCCGCCCGGCCTCCCACTGCCCGCGCCATCCGCCGCAGATTCCCATAGCTCCGCAGCGCAAACGCTCGCGGATGAAAGTGCATCAACTCCTGCGTCAGCCACGCCGGCAGATTCCTCGCCACATCCATCACCTGCCGCAGCGCCGTCCGCGGACGAACCCCCTCCGCATTCACCGCCGGCATATCAATCACCACCGGCAGCGCCCGCACCACCCCACGCCGTTGCAATTGCGCAGCCACCTCAAACGCGATCGTCCCCCCAAACGAGTACCCCACCACCACCGCTTTCCCTTCTGCGGCAACCAGCCTTTCAATCTCCGTCACATACTCCGCCGCCATCGACTCCACCGTCACCCCCGCACTCGCCGCCACCCGCGACCGAACGCCTAGTCCATACGCCGCATGTGCCGCACTCAACGCGCCCGCAACATGCGCATAGCTCAGTGCCGACCCGTTCAGCCCCGCAACAAAAAAGAACGCACACCTCTCCCCGCCCGCCCGGAAAACACTCACCATCGCACCGCCGGAATCGCTCCGCATTGCCTGCTCCACGACCTCCGCAAACAGCCGCAGCGTCGGAAACCGGTACAGCGTATCCGGCGGCAGATCGCACCCAAAGCACTCGTGGACAGCCACCAGCACCCGAACCGCATGCAGCGAGTCGCCACCCAGGTCTTCAAAGCTGTCGTCTTCGCTCACGTCCCCACAGCACAGCACGCTCTGCCAAAGCCTCCGCACCACGTCCACCGTCTCCCCGTCATCACCCTCCATCTCCACCACCGATGGCGCCGGCAAACGTCGCCGATCAACCTTGAAGTTCGCATTCAGCGGCAGCTCCGGCAGAAACACAAACCCCCACGGAAGCGCATACTCCGGCAAATACTCGCGCAAAAAATCTCGCAGCTCCTTCTGCGACATATCGCCGCCCCCCTCCGCCACTACGTAACCAATTAGTTGGTCAGTACCCGCCGCATCCGCCCACGTCACCACCACCGCCGACCGCACCCCCGGATGAAGCTCAATCATCTGCGCCACATGGTCCAGCTCCACGCGATGGCCGCGAATCTTCGCCTGCCCATCCGTCCGCCCCAGAAACACCAGACACCCATCCGCGCGAAAATACCCTCGATCCCCCGTCCGGTACAGCGTCATCCCGTCGCTCTGATTCACGAACTTCGTCGCCGTCAGCTCCGCATCATTCGCATAGCCGTCGGCGATATACCGGCTGCGTATAGCAATCTCGCCTTCCACCCCCGCAGCCACGGTCGCGCCATTTTCATCCGGCTCAACCACGTCTTTCCCAGCCACCGGAAACCCAATCGGGGCCGGGCTCTCCACAGCTCCACGCGCAGGAACAAAATACTGCGCATAGGTCCGCGTCTCCGTCGCCGCCATCGCGTTCTGCAGCACGCACGTTTCAGGAAACACCGCGCGAAACGCCTCCACATCCGAGCGATGCACCGCCTCCCCACCCACCGAAAGCAGCCGCATCGCAGGGAAAGCTTTTTCGTCAGCACGCAGCAGACAAAGAGACCTCATTCCGCAAAGCGTCCGCATCACAGACACAGTCATCGTACTCACCGTAATGCACCGTTTCCCTAGCCACTCCGGCAACGCGGTCATCTGGTGCTGCGCGTCATAATAGTGCAGCTCCGCCCCATTCAGCAGCGCGCCAAACGTCGTCGCCAGCGACGCGCTGAACGCATACGAAAACATCTGGTCGAACCGATCATCTGGCCCCAGGTAAAGGTCATTCGTCTGTCGCCCAATATCGAACAGAATCGCCCGATGCGGCAACGCCACCATCTTCGGCTCACCCGTCGAACCCGACGTCGCATACAAGGCCGCCAACCCCGCCGGCCCGCGCGTCTCCCTAAGCTTCGCAGTTGGCAGCAGGACACTCGCACCGCCACCACCATCTTCTAGCCACAGTGCCCCCGAAGCTTCCAGCAGCTTCCCGCGCTGTGCCTCAGGCGCCTTGGGGTCAAGGCAGAAGTAGCCAAAATCTCCCAGCAGCGCACCCAGAATCATCTCCAGGCTGGCCACACGATTCACCAGGCAGATCGCGATGACCCCACCCGAACTCCCCCATCGCGATCGCAACCCCCGTGCCACTTCCTCCGCTCGTCCCAACATCTCTGTGTAGCTGATCCGCTGCTCGCCATCCACCACCGCCGTCGCATCGCCACGCTGTAGCGCCACTTCACGAAATCGTTCCCCAATCGTCGACTCCGCATCTCCCAGCTCGAACGGACGAAACCCCGCACGCGCAGCAAACCCGTTGTCCTCCGCATGCGCCGATCGGTAGAGGCGAGTCCCCGTCTTCATCGGCCCTCTTCCGCCCTGTAGCGCCAGGTCTTTGTCGTCCCTACTACTCTCAATCCGGCTCTTTCCATATTTGACTGGCTTTGCCCACCCAGCGCCGCCCAGGAGTAAATTTCTTTGCACCCCGCCTCGGCCGCCATACGGATACGCGCGCCTAGTAGTGCCGCATGACATCCCAACTCACGAAACTCCGGCAGCGCCGCGCCGGCGCACAGCAGCGCAGCTTCACCGCACCGCATCCACATCGCAATCCCCGCTAGTTTGTTGCCCTGCCAAGCCATCAGAAAATTTAACTCGGGCCGGTCAAATAGATGCCTCATATTCCGCAACGCTCCGGGGATGTTCTCCTTTTGTGCCTCAAACGCGCACAAATACGCCTGCAGAAACTCATGTTGCTCACTCGCTTTCGGAAGCCGAACCGTAAACTGCATCCCATCACCCAACCGCAGCGCGCCGCAATTCGCATGATGCAGCCACGCGTACTCTTGCCCAGCACTCCAGCCAGCACGCGCAAGCCTTACACTCTGCGCTACACCTGTCGGAGGCCCCACCACCTCGCAGCCAAATCTTCCGCCGCGATAGAACTCTTCAATCGCTGCAAGCTCCTCCACAAAACTCAGATCATCGCAATACACCCGGTTGAAGTACCCGACATCGTCAAACCGCAAACCCAGCGCATGACCGATAGGCGACACGCATATCCGTCCAAAGAGTTGCTCCTTATTCCGATACGTCTCCAGGCGCATCGCATCGTAGCGCGCAACAAGTCGCAACGCCCGCACGGCCTCGACCTTCGTAGGCGCAGTCGTCTCAAGTCCCTGGTCCTCATCAATCGGTCTGTGTGTCATTTGCCTGCACCTTCCTCGACACAACTCCGGTATGGCCGAAATTTCCCATTCGCTTCGGACGGAATCTCATCCACCAGCTTCATGCTCACCGTAACTCTGTCGCCCAGCATGCGCTGCATCTTTTCGCGTACCAGTGTCAGTTCTTTTTCGTCGATGCAGGCACCGGGGATCGCCTGCAATTTCACCACCACGCAATCGCTCCTCTCCTGCACAATCTGGTAAAGCCGCAACACCGACATCAGCGGACGCATTGGACTCGTAAGGTACTTCGGATGGCTAAGGCGTCCATCCGGCAGCAAAAACATATCGTGCGTACGCCCAAACACCTTCGCAAGCGTGGCATTCGACGCGCCGCATCCGCACCCGTGTCCTCCACGTTCCACCACGTCGCCAGGCAGATAGCGGATCAAAGGGGCGGCCCACGCGTGCAGGCTGGTCAAGGCAATCTCGCCGGATTCCCCGGCAGGCACCGGTTGCTCCTCACGGAGCACCTCCACCACCACGGAGGTATCCATCAAGTGATATCCACCGTTCCGTGTGCCTTCGCTATCGCGATGCGGACACTCATACGCAATCACATTGCACTCGTAGCAGTCGTAGACGTCATACACCGGTGCGTGGAACGCCT
>Ga0123338_10002749_pt1 | contig 16271 bp, 9 predicted proteins | sample grotaG_FD_89793 | JGI IMG/M metagenome (GOLD analysis project Ga0123338, IMG submission 89793) | Glacier valley bacterial and archeal communities from Borup Fiord, Nunavut, Canada, to study Microbial Dark Matter (Phase II) -... | ecosystem: Environmental > Aquatic > Freshwater > Ice > Glacier ...
GGGGTTGCCGTCAATCAACACGAACGTGGCATCCAGGCCCTTACGGATCATGCCCAGGCGATCACCCACCCGCAGGAACCGCGCCGCGTTAGCCGTTGCCGCCTGCAACGCCACAGCCGGCGGGATGCCAGCCTCCACCCAGAGCTCCATTTCGCGCTGCACCGTCGGGCCATGAAACACCATCGGGTTGCCGGCGTCGCTACCTGTCACCAGCATCACGCCCGCTTTGTATGCGGCAAGCAGATTGGCGGTGGCGGCTTCCCGATTTGCCTCGAACGGAGCAGGGCCAGGCTTCGTTGCCAGCATTTTGCGCGTCGCCGTCAGCATCTCTTTCGTCTGCGTCTGCTGCACCAATGACCGGTTGAACAGCGTGCTGTTTCGTTGCGACAACTGTTCCAAGCCCTCGAACACGCTCATCGTCGGGTCATAGTAGACGCCGTCCTTCGCCATGCGCGCGAACGTTTCCACCGGAATCTTGTCACGCAATGAGCCGTGCTCAATCCCATTCGTTCCGGCATCGAGCGCATCCGCCACATCCTTGGCCTCGCCCGTATGAACCGTGATCGGCAAGCTCTGCGCTCGTGCTTCAGCGGAGATCGCGCGCAACACCCCCAGGTCCAAACGGTTGAATGCGAACCCTGGCATGCCTCCCTGCAACACCGCCTTGATTCCATCCACGCCATCTTTTTTCAGCGCGTCCACCTGCTGCTTCGCCTCTTCCGCCGTTTGCGGCGTCCTCACGAACGTGGCCTGCGCGGCGGCGCGAAACTTTTCCGGAATCTGCCTGAAGTATTCCGTCCCATGCCCGCCTTGCGCCGTGAATAGGGGCCCGCACAGGAACAGATCGGCGCCTAGACGCTGCCCGGAACCCACCAGCGCGCGCGTCTTCAGCGCCAAGTCTTCAGGGTCGCCCACACTCTTCACAGCCGTCACGCCGCTATATAGATACGCCGCCAGCCGCCGCTCCATCACTTCAAGGTTCGGCGCGACATTCTCTTCCATCGCCCCGCCGGGAGCCACAAGATGCACATGCACATCGATCAAACCAGGCATTATGGTTTTGCCCGCCGCCTCAACCGCCTCCGCGTTCACGCTCTTCGCATCCGGCCCCGCGCCTTCGTACACCTCTTCGATCTTTCCGTTCTTCACCAGCACCGAACCCGATTCAATCACCTTGCCATCGCCCACGAAAATCCGAGCGTTGCGAAACAGCAGGTTGCGGCTGCGTCGCAGCACGCGTGTATCAATCCGCGCTTTCTCCACATTCTCTTTACTGAATGCCTGATACCCGCCCATCACGAAGAAGGGCACCAGCACCGCCAGAATCCACAGCTTCGCGGTGTTCCGAATCTTCTCTTCCTTCTCCCACCGGAAAATCTTGACCGCCACAAAAAGGCCCACCGCCGCCGTGGCAAGCAACGCCAGAATCGCGACCGTGTTTTGCAAAAGCGATTCCCGCCGCAACAGAATTCCTTGCAAGCCGGAAACAAGATACGTGGCGGGAATGAACTGCGAGAGGTTCTGCATCCATGATGGAAAAATGGTGATGGGGAAGGAAGCTCCGCTCAGGAACAGCATCGCGAAGTAAGCGATCTGCGTCAGAATCACGCTCTCGTTCATCGAGTTCGCAACAGCCGCGATGATCAGCCCAATCGAACGAAACGCGATGACCCCAAAGATCACGAACACAAACAACGACAACAAGCGTTCCGGCACCGGCATGTGATAAATGCGGTTCGCCAGAAACAGCATCAGCGCGATCAGCGGCACATACAGCGCCACCCCGGTCACAACGGAGGAGACAAGCAACGGCAGCGGAGAAATGGGCGTCACTTTATAACGCCGCAAAATGCCCTGCTCGCGTTCCTGAACCGCCCGCATACCCGCCCCGAACAGGCCGTTTCCAATGATGCCGATAGTAGCCACCATGGCCACCACCTGCACAATCGCGCCGCCCTGTTCCGCGCGAAACGATTGCGCGAAGATGAAGAAAAAAATCATCGGGAACAAATAGTTGAAAAACAGCGCGCTCCGGTTCCGCAGCGCCAGCTTCAATTCAATCCGGATCAATGCCAAATAGGCTTTCATTCGCGTAGCTTCTTTCCCGTAAGTTCGATAAACACGTCTTCCAGCGTGGGCCGCTTCAGGTTCACGTCCACCAGTTCCAGCCCTTGTGAATCCACCCACTTCACCAGATCCACCAGGGTGCGCGCCGGCTTAGTGGAAACAATCGTCAGCCCAGTTCCGTGATGAGTGGCCGAACTGCGCGTCACGTCCGGCCACGCCGGCATCTCCGCGGGCAGCGCGCCGGCGCAACGAATATCGATAGTAGATTGACCGCTGCTCTTATCCTGCAACTCGCGCGGTGTTCCGATAGCGATGATCTTGCCTAAATCGATGATCGCCACCCGGTCGCACAAGCGCTCGGCTTCTTCGATGTAATGCGTGGTTAGCAGAATGGTCCGCTGCTCTTTGCGAAGCTCTTCCACCAGATCGCGAATCTCCAATCGAGCTTGCGGATCGAGCCCGCTCGAAGGCTCATCCAAAAACAACAGTTGAGGATCGTTGATCAGCGCCATCGCTAGCGCCAGCCGTTGCTTTTGGCCACCTGAAAGCGTTCCATAACCCGAATCCCGCTTCCCCCAAAGTTGCAGCCGCTTCAGCAGACTATCGCCATCCACCGTCTTCGAATAAAACGAGGCGAACAGATCCAGCGCCTCTTTCACCGTGATCTTGTCCGGCAGATTCGTCGCTTGCAGACACACGCCAATCCTGTCTTTCAGCGCTTCTTTTTGCCGGTCGGGGTCGAAGCCAAGCACCTTCACATCGCCCGAAGAGCGCTGCCGAATGCCTTCCAAAATTTCCACAGTAGTAGTCTTGCCCGCGCCGTTCGGCCCCAGCAGCCCGAACACCTCGCCCTGACGGACCTCAAAATCGACGCCCTTCACGGCTTCGAACTGGCCGTACCGCTTCTTCAGATCCTGAACTTGAATCGGACTTTCCGTTGCCATAGCGCGAAGCTCTTAGTGTAGAGGTGGGCGAGCCGCCCTTACAGAAAAATCGCCTCGCTCAATACCTGTGATCGGATTTCCAGGCGCAGTATGCGCTCAATCGCAACATCGACGGGGACACCGATGACCCCTTACATTTCCATTGACAGGCGGCCAAGATCCATCAAGGTACGACCCGGTTCAAGATCGACCAGCAGGTCGACATCGCTGTCTGTGCGCTCGGTCCCGCGTGCGGTAGACCCGAACACGCGCACGTTGTAGGCTCCGTGTCGTGACGCAACCAGAGGTATCGCCTCGCGCGCGGCGCGAACTTCGGTGAGAGTCATACCCGTTAAATTCTGTCAGTACAATCGAAGTTCATGAGCGAAGTTAGCCCTACTCTGGCCGTTTGGCTCTATGCGCTGCGATTGTTCGGACAGCGGGAGAAAGCGCTGACTTGGATGGCTACGCCCCTCCCGGAGTTGGGAGGCCGCACACCTGAACAAGTTATCGCCCAAGATCCCGACGCGGTGGAAGCAATCCTGGACCGCATCCAGTACGGCGTTTTCTCTTAACGGAACTCACCCTCTACTCGCTCCGTTGCAAATGAAACGTAGCCCGCGGGTCCGCCGCGCTTCTCTTCCCAGCATGAAAAATCGCGAATCGTATCGCAATCGAAGCCAGCGTCCCTACCGCCCCCGATACCTTCCGCATCCTCTGCGATTTTCCCGGAATCAGCGTCAACACCAAACTTGTCGCGCTTAACACTTTGGCCGCCGTCCATAATGCACCGGTCGCGCCCTCACGCAATGGTTTGGCTACCTGCGGCACACGACCCGTCTCCCGCTCCACCGCCGCCACTCCCGCCAACTCCATCACGCTGCCCGCCACCGCGAACACGGTCACCGCACGCTCCTCTCGCTCGCTCAGTCTTCCAAATTCAAGCGCCGCAGCAGACGCCGAAATTGCCGACCCGATAAACAGAAATGGCATCGTGCGCCTTGCCTCTTGCCACAACGGAATTGCCGTATGCGAAAGCAGCACCGCTGTATAACTCGCCAGCGGCATCCCCAATAATCCCGCCACTTGTCCCGCAAATGTTCCCCATGCCCCCGGCAGCACAGCCGACCCCGCCGCCGCACCACCAAAGCCCGTCAGCACCCACGACCCCACACTCATCGGCGATGTTGGGCGGAACACACGCAACATATATAAGAAGCGCATGGGTCGCCCCAAATCATGAATCAGGAGTGCTGTGCTCAACATCGCGCCGCCCGCGGAGATCCATCGGCAGCGTGTCACCAGCCCGCACATTCCGCGCGGTTCTATCAGGTGCGCCGCCGCCCCCAGCATTGCCGCCGCCCCAGCTACCCCGCCAGTATAGAAATAAGCCGGTATGCTCCAGATCCACACAGGCTGCTTCAGCACCGCCTGCCCGTAATACGTTGGATCGGCCGCATCCACACCGGGCACCTGCGCGTACGTCGCCGGCGCCGGCGTCGAAGGATAGTCGCCCGATTGCTCGATCCGCTGATGCGAACCCGCGCCCTCTAAAATTCCGCGAGCTTCATCGATCCTCCGACCATCGCGATTGCCGCTCACTTCCGCGACCCCAGCACCGCGCCCGCCGCCGCAAGCAGCAGCCCTAACGACGCCAACCCCGCCGATACCCACGCCTCGCCGCCTTTCTTAGTCGGCACCACCGGCGCAGGCGGCAGGTTGTAGACTTCCGGCTTGTCCGTCAAAAGAAAAAACGCATTTAACCCGCCCGTCCCCGGCTGGCTTTGCGCGTCCTCGCCATAGAGGTAAGCCTCCTTCACGCCGCTCTCATGCAACTGCTCCACCCGCAAACGAGCCTTGCCACGCAACTCTTCAATCTCCCCGAAGATGATCGAATCCGTCGGGCACGCCTTCGCGCAAGCCGGCTCCATTTCTTCCTTCAGCCGGTCATAACAAAGCGTGCATTTCCACGCACGCCCATCGTCTTTCAAACGGTCGATCACGCCAAACGGGCAGCCCACCACGCAATACCCGCAGCCATTGCAGATATCCGGCTGCACATACACCGTGTCGAACTCAGTCCGCAGAATCGCGCCCGTTGGGCAGTTCTCCAGGCAGCCCGCGCGCTGGCAATGCTTGCACACATCGCTCATCATCAGCCACGCCATGCCCGCTGTATCCGCGCCGCCCATCGGGACGGGCCGCTCCACAAAACTCACATGCCGCCAGGTGCTGCCGCCCAGGTACCCCGTATTGTCGTACGACATCCCAGTGAACACCATGCCGTCATCCGGCAATTGGTTCCACTGCTTGCACGCCACCTCACATGCCTTGCAGCCAATGCACACCGTAGTATCGGTAAAAAATCCTTTCGCCATGCGCGGTCTATGTCTCCTCGCCCTGCTGACCCTTGCCGCTCGATATGCCATGCTCGCCGGTCACCTTGTGCCGCGCCGCCGGCAAATCGCGATACGTCACCGCTTCACCTAGCACCGCCACCGCCAAGCTTCCCGAAGTAGCCGCGCGCCGATTCGCGCCCCGCTTGCCCGCTTCGATATTGCCCGTCAACGCTTTCGAGCTCTGAATCGAAACGTTCGGATCGCCCACGAACGATGTCAGCTCATTCGCGGAATCGCCCTTCACCAACCCGTTCGACCCCCAATGATACGGAAGCCCGATCTGATGGACACGCCGCTTCCCAATCCGCAGCGGCTGCATGCGCTCCGTCACCAACACACGCGTTTCAATCTCCCCGCGCGCCGTCGTCACCGTAGCCCACCCGCCATTCACCAAGCCCTTCGCCGCCGCCAATTCCGGCGATACTTCGCAGAACATCTCGGGCTGCAATTCCGATAGCCACGTCAACCACCGTGACATAGCGCCCGTGGTGTGGTGCTCCGTAAGGCGATACGTGGTCAATACATAAGGAAACTGCGCATCGTGAAACGGCTTGTGATACGGGTTTGCACCGCGCACCCACTCCATGCGCGCCGGGTTGCACTGCTGCCCGTAAAGCGCATTCACCGCAACCGATTCATGCGGCTCATAGTGCGTCGGCATCGGCCCGTCCTTCAGCCCATTCGGTGCATACAGCCAACCCTTGCCATCGCCGTTCAATATAAAAGGATCGTTGCCCGAAATGGCCGCCGTCCCCTTTGCATCGGGCGCTGCCCTGTAAGCAGGGTCGCGATCGGCCAGAAAATCAGGCACATCGTAGCCTGTCCACTTCTTCTGCTCCGCATCCCACCATACATACTTCTTGCGCTCGCTCCATGGCTTCCCATCCACATCGGCCGACGCGCGGTTATAAAGGATGCGCCGGTTCGCCGGCCAAGCCCAACCCCAATCCTTCGCCACCCAATCCTGATCCTGGCCCGCCTTCCGGTTCGCGGTCTGGTTCTTGCCGCCCTTATAAGACCCCGAATAAATCCAGCATCCGCACGCTGTCGAACCATCGTCTTTCAACTGCGTAAACCCGTCCACCGGTTTGCCGCTGCCAATTTCAAAGCCGCTGATTTCCTTGAGCACTTCTTCCGCGGAAGGCTCTTCGGTCTCGCCATGCGTGGTGTAGTCCCACGTCAAACTCTGTAGCAGCTTATCTTTCTCTTCACGCGAATCCCTATACCGCTCCCGCAACAAGCGCCCCAAGTGATACACAAAGTGCAGCTCACTGCGGCACTCGCCCGGCGGTTCCACAGCCTTGTGATGCCACTGCAGCAGCCGCTGTGTGTTCGTGAAGCTGCCATCCTTCTCTGTGTGCGCCGCCGCCGGAAAGAAGAAAACCTCCGTCGCGATATCTTCCGGCTTCACTTCTCCGCGCGTAATCTCCGGCGCCTCTTTCCAAAACTCCGCACTCTCAATCATCGCCAGATCTCGCACCACCACCCAATCCAGCGCGCGAAGCGCCTTACGATTCAGCGCGCCATTCATCGACCCCTGCGTCGGATTCTCCCCCATCAGGAAATAGCCCTTCAGCTTGCCATCGGCCATATCTGAAACCGTGGTCATGTGCGAATGGTCGCCCGTCAAACGCGGCAGTCCGTCGTAGCAGTAATCGTTCTCCTTCGTCGCGTTCGCCCCGAACCACGCCTTCAACATTGAGACCATATACTTCGGCGCTTCGCTCCACCATCCCCACTGCGCCGTCGCCTCTTTCAAATACGCCGCCAAGTCCACATCGGTTGACGCCTTAGGCATATTCAAATACCCCGGCAGCAAGTTATACAACGTCGGAATATCGGTAGACCCCTGAATACTCGCGTGCCCGCGTAGCGCCAATATCCCACCGCCAGGCCGTCCGATATTGCCCAACAGCAACTGCACCATCGCACAGCAGCGAACATACTGCACGCCCACCGAATGGTGCGTCCAGCCCACCGCATACGCAAACGCCGAAGTCCGCTCACGCCCCGAATTCGCGCACAGCGTCTCCGCAATTTTCGAAAACAAAGCCTGTGGAATCCCGCAGACTTCTTCCACCATTTCCGCTGTATACCGCGCATAGTGCCGCTTCACAATCTGGAACACGCACATCGGGTGCTCTAACGACCTATCGAACTCCGCAGGCCGGAACTGCGTGCCGCGCTCGGAATAGGCTTCACCGGTAAACCGTTCACTCTTGCCGCCCGCCTGCTCGCCCGCGCCATCTTTCTGCTTGTATTGCCAGCTCGCCGCGTCATACTCGGCGTCGTCCGTTTTCCACCCGCTGAACAGCCCGTCCAAATCCTCGGTATCGCGGAACTTGTCATCCACAATGGCGGAGGCGTTCGTGTACTCCACAACATACTCGCGAAAGTAACGGCCGTTCTCAATAATATAGTGAATCAGGCCGCCTAGAAACGCAATATCCGTGCCCGCGCGAATCGGCGCATAGATATCCGCCACGGCACTGGTGCGCGTAAAACGCGGGTCCACATGGATGATCTTCGCGCCCCGCTTTTTCGCCTCCATCACCCACTGGAAGCCCACCGGATGGCACTCCGCCATGTTGGAGCCTTCAATCACAATGCAGTCGGCGAACTGCAGATCCTGCTGGAACGTAGTCGCCCCGCCCCTTCCCAAAGTGATTCCCAGACCGGGAACCGTGGAAGAGTGTCAAATCCTGGCCTGATTTTCTATCTGGACAATGCCCAGCGCGGTGAACAGCTTCTTGATCAAATAGTTCTCTTCGTTATCCAGCGTCGCGCCGCCCAAATGCGCAATGCCCAGCGTGCGGTTCACCGTCGTACCGGCTGGCGTCTTCGCTTCCCACGTGTCTTCCCGAACCCGCTGAACCCGGTTCGCCACCATTTCCATCGCGCGCGCAAGCGGCAGCGCTTCCCACTCCGTGCCATGCGGCTTGCGATACAACACTTTCTGCTGCCTGTGGGACCCCGTCACCAACTGAAATGTAGCCGACCCCTTGGGGCACAAACACCCGCGCGAAATGGGAGACTTCGGGTCGCCCTCAATGTTCATGATCTTTTCGTCGCGAACATACACCTGCTGCCCGCAACCCACCGCGCAATACGGGCAAATGGAATCCACCACACGGTCCGCCGAAGCCGTCCGCGCCCGCAGCCTGTCCGCATCGGGCGATTTCGCCGTCTCCCCAAACGCCTTCCAATCCCGGCGCGCAATCTGGTTCAACAAAGGCCATTGCATGAAATCACGGTAGCAACTTCAAGGCCTGCGGCGGGTTCCAAGCGTACTACCATCGTAAAGAATCCCCCGTGTCCAACTCCCTGCGCTACCTTTGGCTGGCCTTGTGCGCCTGCGCGGCACTCACTTTCGCGCAAACCATCACGCCATCGGTTGGCTCCGGAGTGTCCCCTTATCTTCAATATCGTTTCCAGTTGGCCTTTTTGCGCGGCAACTTCAGCACGCTGGTTTCGCAGCCGCCCGTCGCGGACGTCCACGCCTTCGGTACCACCGGCCTGATTCAAGAGTTTTACGACCCGGTCAAGACGGCCGGTGTGAAAGCCGCGCTCATTCTTCCCGATCAGACCAAGGTCGGCGCCGATACCGATGTGCTGCAGGTCTTGCCCGACGTTTACGTCTACTACAATGCGGTCGGTGTGAATACCGCCGGATATCCCATTGAAGATACGCAATCCTGCGCCACATTCCTGCTTCGCTGCAGCTTTCAACGCTTCACCAATAGCTATGCGCTTTTCGCCGAACCAGTGGGCAACGCGAATGGGACCCAGTTTTCCATCAGCGGAAATTTGTATCTGAAGTGGGCCACTCTAAACAATGTCGCCGGACCCTTGGGCATCCCGGCTACGCTCGCCAAAACCACCACATCCCCTCTGAAAACCACGGCGAACTTCCAGACCTTCGCTGGCGGCAATCTGTTTGAGATCACCTCGGGCACTAATAAAGGTTTGGTCTTTTCCACCCTAGGCGCAACCGACGCCCTCTATCAATCGCTAGGCGGCCCCACCGGCCCCCTCGGCCTCCCCACTACCGACGAACTCTCTCTTGCCGGCGGCATTCAGCGCCAGCTTTTCGAAGGCGGACGGATCCAATATTTACAAGGAGGAACTCCCGCCCTTTTCTTTCCCGTGAATGAAGTGCAGCTTTCCGTCAAGGGCCCCCTTACTCTGCAGAGTGGGCAGACGGTCACGGTCAACGCGCTCGCCTACGATACCTTTGGTAGCGACGCCTCCGGCCGCACCATCACGTGGTCCACCACCAACGGCCAGGTTGTCAGCATCCAGGCCAACGGAGCGATGGCGGCTCTGAAAGCGCTCGGTTCCGGCTATGCGCTGATTACGGCAACCAGCGAAGGCAAGGTCAGCCCCGCGCTTCTGGTCAACGTTTCCGCCCCCTGCTGCGGCGTGGGCGAAGGTGCTCCCTCAGTGGCCATCGGCCAGATCTTTCAGGATGCAGTCACGCGCAACAAGCTGGCAATCCAAATCCCCGGCCCGAATCCCGTCAAACGCGTCAGCACTGGGTACACGCAGGACCTGCTCTCTACTGATGGCGTCACTCATTATCTGCTCGCCAAAAGCGATCGCAGCGGCAGCGCCTATTTAGTTTCCGGCGCGTTGCTCGCCGCGTATCTTCAAGCGGGAGGCCCCACCGGCGGCCTGGGCTTCCCCGCTGCCGATATCTCCCCCGGTGGCGTGCAGCTATTTGAAGGCGGGGCACTCGCCGGTTCGCCCTATCGGGTTGTTTTCGGCGCTGTCCTCGCAAAATGGGCCGCTCTCAAATACGAAGCTGGTGCCGCCGGTCTCCCCACCGCCGCGGCCGCTTCCTTCAGCACACCGTCAGGCTTTTCCGGCCAATCCCAGCAATTCGCTGGTGGCGTCATCTACGGACTCTCGAACGGCAGCCGCGCCAGCCAGGGCTTCTTCGTCTCCGGACCCATCCTGTCGCGCTACCTGGCACTCAATGGTCCCGCCGGTCCGCTTGGTCTGCCCATCACCGACGCCTTTGTCACCGGCACCGTCCAGCGCCAGAACTTTGAAAACGGTTATATCGATTTCACCAGCGGCGCCGCAGCCGCCATCGAACACTTCGTCCCCCGCTCCCCTCTCATCAGCGCCAACCCCACCTCCGCTCTCGCCGGCTCGCGCCTCCATCTCTCCATTAGCGGCTTCCCCGACGGCTCCACCCTGCGCGTGTCCGTCGCTGGCCAGCCCGATTTCACCGTGAAAACCCCGAACGGCGCCTATGACTACGATCTTTATATAGATGCCTCAGTGCGCAGTTCCACCGTGGCGGTCCACGCGGTCGATCTAGCCACGGGCAAAACGGCCGATGGCGCCTATACCATTCGCACTATTGCGGATGCCAGGCCCGCTCTCGCCAAAGTCGCCGGCGATAACCAGACCGGCACACCCGGTTCGCTGCTGCCGGTTCGCTTGGCCGTCGCCCTGAAAGATTCCTCCGGCGCGCCGCTTGTGGGTGTGTCCGTCGCCTTCGCCGCCTCCCCCGGGGCTCAGGTTTCCCCCTCCACGGCTCTCACCGATTCAAACGGTGTCGCCTCCGTCGCGCTGCGTCTCCCCCCTGTGTCCGGAGTCGCGGCCGTTACTGCCAATTCGCTCGGCCAGCTGGCTATCTTCAACGCACGGGCCTCAGGTTCCGCCCCAGGCCCCACCTTCCCCAGCTTTTCCCAAACCAGCGGCACCGGGACTCTTGGCAATGGACCCGACACCATCGCCGAAAAGGGCGGCCTGCTAACCGCCATCGCGGCCGTCGTACGCTTCTATCAAAACCAGGGCTTGCTCGCCACGCCCAACGGGCTGGCGGACCCGAATTCGCTGAATCGCTTCCTCACCTCCTACTGCGCGCCTGTCTGCGATGGGTTCGTTTCGTCAAATTCCGCGCAGCAGGTAGTGAACCCCTGGCGTGTAGCCGCCTTCGTAGGTGGCGGATTGGTGCCCTCGGTGGAAGATCCGTCCCTCACGGCAATCCGCGACTTAGTCGGCGCGGGCTCTCCCGTGCTCTTGACGCTGGACCTGCAGCGCGATGGCGCGCCAGTTGGCGGCGCTACCGTGGTAGCCACAGGCGTTGGCCCGGCTGGCGATTTGCAGACTTTCGACCCAAATCCCGCGCTGGGGCGAACTTCGCTCAATGACTATCTCGCCGGTTTCAGCGCCGCCGGCTTCACTTGGCGCGGAACCCTGCTCTCCGCCCTCCGCCTGCTGCCCGGCCAGCCCACTTCAACTGGGTTCGTTTTTGCGTCCAGTGCGGCCACCCTGGATTCGCTCCCCGCGCTCGACGTGCAGTCCGCCGCCGGCTCCTGTGGCCGGACGTTCGTGTCGGGAAACTCCTTCTCTGTATCCGCGGCGAATTCCGGGATCTCGGAATTTCTCTATTGCGATGGCACCCAACCTCTGTATCAGGCCAGCCTCTCGGCTCCAACTTCTATCACCGATCTCGCCCCCGGTGGCCTGTTACAGACCCTGCCCGTTCCCACCTCCGTCCAAATCACGCGCGCGCCCGCATTCACGGTCTCAACTCCCTCTGTCAATTTCATGGCCGACAGCGTCGTGAATGCCGCCTCCTTCCGCCCGGCCGTCTCGCCGGGTGAAATCGTTTCCGTCTTCGGCTCCGGCTTATCCGGCCCTGGGGCCCCGACATCTCTTTCCATTGGCGGCCTTTCCGCTCCCATCCTGGCCGCGACCTCCTTCCAGGTCAACGCCCAAATTCCCCTGGATCTGGCGCCTGGGCAATATACACTTTCCGTTCGGTCGGCCTTCGGTGTAGCAGAACAGCCCCTCACCGTCGTGCCCGTGGACCCTGCCATCTTTATCCTGGAGATCGGCGAAGACGGTGCCGCCTTAGGGGCAATCGTAAACCAGAGCGGAGCGGTGAATCGCCCGAATGCCACAGCCCGGCGCGGTGAAACGTTGGTGGTTTACGGCACTGGCTTCGGCGCGGTGGTCGCTAAAGGCAATTTGGCCACGACAGTAACCCCGGTTGTGGCTGTTTTGGGGGGTGTCGAACTGCCCGTCGCCTATGCTGGCCTCGCCCCAGGGTTCCTGGGGCTCTATCAGATCAATGTCCCGGTCCCCCTTGGCACTCCGCCGGGCCTCGGGCTCCCGTTTTCGCTGCGTCAGGGCAATAGCGAGAGTAATTCCGTCCGTCTGGCCCTGCAATAACGACAAATTTCAGGTGACGAAATGTGCGCTTCTTATTGAAGCTAAAGAGAAAAAACGCGAAATTCGCTTGACTCCCCTGGTGCTATACGGTATCAATGACATGAGCACATTCGTGGTTTCATGGCTATACTGGTGTCAATCCCGCGAGCACGTAGTAAAAGTTGTGGCAATGTGGTAAATTAGCGAACTCGCAGGCTATTTGCTGTTCCGGCTGGTCCACTTGAGGGCCGCTGGAGGTCTGAGATCTCCGCCCGACACGGAGAAGTTCCCTAAGTAACAAACGGATTTTAGTTGTAGTTGAGGCTCAGGTTGTCTAGAGAACTTCGACCGATTCAGGTTTTTGCAGTAAAGCTGTACCACTTTTCAAGGAGATAAGAATGGCAGATTTTAAAAAGTTCGCAGTAACCGTTGCCGGGCTCACCTGCATGTTGGGTATGACTGGCGCGGCAAACGCGCAGAACTTCATCGGCTTCGCTTGCATCGCTAATGCGACCCCGTTCGACATGCGTGCGGAAGGTATCACCGAGCAGGCTGGTGATATCGTTCTCACGTGCACCGGCGGCGCTGTGACCCCTCTGGGTCTTCAGATTCCGGCGGTTAACGTCACGGTTTCGCTCAACACTAACATCACCAGCCGTCTTCTGGGCGGTTCCACGAACCTCACCGATGCATTGCTGCTCATCAACGAGCCCGCGCCGAACACGCAGTCGTTTTGCCCGGCCAGCGGTTCCACCGTTGCGAATCAATGCACCGAGTATGGTTTCGGCACCGGCGGCTCCCAGGGTACGCAGACCTATAACCCCCAGGCTACGATTCCCGGCGGCGTGCAGTCCACACCGCGTTTCAACGGTGTTCAGGGTACCCTGGTTAGCCCCAGCCAGATCACCTTTTTCGGTGTGCCGATTGACCCTCCCGGTCCTTCTACCACTGGTTCCACAAACGCTCCCACGCTGACCCTTCGCATCACCAACGTTCGTGCGAATGCCAGTTCCTTGGGTGCGGGCGTGGGTTTCTCGTTGAACAACGTGTTTGAAACCATCTCCACCTCGGCCGGTTTCCCCATCAACCCCAACGTGCTGAATGTGGGCTACGTGCGCCGTGGTCTGACCAGCTCCATCGGAAGCGTTGCTTCTTTCCAGCAGTGCATTTCGCGCGGTCCCGGCGGCATTTCCTCTGAAACCATTAATTTCACGGAAGGCTTCGGTACGGCCACCAAGCTGCGCACTCCCGTATTTTTCCCGGGCGGCGCAACTCTGTCCACTCCAGGCGCGATCCTGAACTCGGAATCGCAGTTTGTTCCGAATGGCGTCCAGGGCGGCTTCGCGGGCGGCGGTACGGCAGTCGGTACGGCTGACTTCGCAACGCGCGTTCGTCTTACCTTCAACAACCTGCAGACCGGCGTGACCATCTACGTGCCCACCACCATCCAAAGCAATCAGGTTGCTGCGGGCGGCGGACCGTCTGAAGTCATGACCCTCACAGCGACTGAAGGCGGTCCGTTCTCCGCTGTGTCCGCTTCCTCCACTAGTGGCTTGCCTTCCAATTATGCGGCTCTGAGCGGTAACTTGGCCGTGTATGAAGTCACCACCCAGTCCTCCAGCAGCCCGTTTACCATCGAAAGCTTTAGCGTTCCGGTCATCTCCGTTTACACGGCGAGCCCTGGCACCAACAGCCCGAGCCTCGGTGGCTCCACGGTAAGCGTCGATTTCGCCCCGCTCAGCACCGTCATCACGGCTGCTTCCGGCCCGATTCCGCGCTTCGTGCCCAGCTCCACTCCTCTGACCGGCTTCACCATCAATGCCTGCCAGACTGTGCTGCTGTTCCCCTTCCTGTCGAATCTAGCTGGTTTCGATACGGGTCTGGCGATCTCTAACACATCGACCGATCCCTTCGGCACCTCGCCCCAGACTGGCACCTGTACCCTGAACTTCTACGGTACGGCCGCTCCCGCTCCGTTCGTAACACCGTCCGTTGCGTCAGCTACCGCCTACACCAACTTGGTGTCGACTATCGCTCCTGGCTTCCAGGGCTATATGATCGCCCAGTGCCGCTTCCAGTATGCTCATGGCTTCGCGTTCGTCACCGATGGTTTCGGTGGTCCGGGCCGCGGCTTGTCGCAGGGCTACCTGGCGCTCATCATCCCCGATCCGACTTCCAATTCCGGTTCGCGGTCACCGAGCAATGCCAACTATCCTCCGATCAATTCGGGTGAAGGTCTCACCAACTAACAACGCAACACGAACCAAAAAGGGGGAGCTTCGGCTCCCCCTTTTTGCATTTACGCTCTATGCTTCCAGTAAGCCGTCAACAGTAGTAAGATCGAAAAAGCTTTTATTCCCCATAACCAGGAATTTATGATCTTTAAATTCAATAAACAGTTTTATTCCCCGGTAATCGTCACCGCTTTTCTCGCTCTCGCCGGCGTGGCAGGTCAAGCCCAGACACTCACTATCGTCAACGGGCAAGGTCAGATCGTCGGGCCGTCCAACCCTGCCCTCCTGCCGCTGACGGTTCAATTACTCGATGCGGCAGGCAAGCCTTTCCCGGGCCAGACTATTACCTTCACCGACAACGCTAACGGTGCATACGGTTCCGTGAACGGGAATGCTGCTCCCACCGATGCAAACGGCATCACCTCGGTTCAATTCATCGGTGCCAACTTGAGCTCCAATGTCTCGTCCTTGACGTTCGTCCAAGCCACCATTACCGCCGGCTTTGGCGGCTTATCCGCGACATTTATCGAAACCACTTCAGCCAACGTCAGCGGTGGCCTTTTGGTACAGAGCAGCCTGCTCTCACCTCTACAGGGCGAGACCATCTCCGGCACTGCCGGTAGCACCGGCGCAAAAGCAATTCGCGTTCAAGTCAACTCGCTGAGTTCCACGCTGGGCATTCCGAACGTCGCAGTCAGCCTCTCCGTGGATACGTCCGACCCCAACGCCAAGGGCTCGGTGAGCTGTAAAGAAGGTCCAATCGTCTTAACCGACGCTACCGGCGTCGCAACGTGCTCTCCTGTCTTCGGCAAAGTGGGCACCGGCACCTTTACAATCACCGTCGGCGGCGGCTTCCGACTTTACCTTCTGAATCAATTCGTCGTCACCGTCGGGCCGCCAGCTATCATCTCAGTCACGTCAGGCGCTGGCCAGTCCGGATTGCCAGGCCAGACGCTCCCGTTTCCCATCGTTGCCACGGTTACCGATCTCGCCGGCAACCCGATAGGTGGCGTGCAAGTCGTTTACGAAAGCGTTACCCCTGGCGGAGTCACCTTCACCAATTCCCGCACCACTTCGGCGACGAATGGTCAAATTTCGACGAACGTTACGCTTGGCAGCGTCCCCGGTCCCCTGCAGATTCGCATCCGCGATGCCGCGAACGCGATCGCAACACCCGCCCTCGTCACGGTCACCGTCAATAACAACATTTCCGGCCTCACCATCATCTCCGGGGGCGGCCAAACTGCCTTCATCAATGCGCCGTTTGCCCGGACCTTAATTGTCCAGGTCAATGGCACCAGTGGCGTGGTTTCGTCCACCACGGTCACCTTTGCCGTGACCTCAGGTTCCGCAACTGTGTCTCCCTCTACGGTGCTGACTGACGTGAATGGTCAAGCCTCCACCGCGGTAACCGCCGGTCCCACCCCAGGGCCCATCACCATTACCGCTACCACCGCCACGGGCCTCACGCAAAC
>Ga0123338_10002750_pt1 | contig 16270 bp, 15 predicted proteins | sample grotaG_FD_89793 | JGI IMG/M metagenome (GOLD analysis project Ga0123338, IMG submission 89793) | Glacier valley bacterial and archeal communities from Borup Fiord, Nunavut, Canada, to study Microbial Dark Matter (Phase II) -... | ecosystem: Environmental > Aquatic > Freshwater > Ice > Glacier ...
AACAAGAAACAAGAAACAAGAAACAAGAAACAAGAAACAAGAAACAAGAAACAAGAAACAAGAAACAAGAAACAAGAAACAAGAAACAAGAAACAAGAAACACCCATGAAATTCCTGCTCCTGGCACTGCTGCTGAGCTTTTCGGCCCGCGCCCAACCGAAAGAAGGCGTGAGCCAAACCGGCCCTGCCCCTACCGATGCGGCCACCCGCCGCTCCGTCATAGCCGTGCTCACGGCCCAAACCGCCGCCTGGAACCGCGGCGACCTGCCCGGCTTCATGGCCGGCTACTGGGCCTCCGACTCGCTCGTCTTCATCGGTAAAAGCGGGCTGACCTACGGTTGGCAACCCACGCTGGATAATTACCGCAAGAGCTACGGCCAGAACGCGAGCCAGATGGGCCAGCTCGACTTCGGCGGCTTGCGCGTTTCGCCTCTCGGCCCCGACGTAGCCCAGGTGGTCGGGCGCTGGCACCTGAGCTTTAAGCCGGGGGCCAAAGAAAGCGACCTGCGCGGACAGTTTCTGCTGATTTTCCGGCGGCTCGGCGGCCGTTGGTTCATCGTGGCCGACCATTCGAGCTGATGCGGGAGGCTTGATTTTCAGGCCAATAACGGACACTTTCGGCGTTACCCGTGCGTTAAATTAGTCGGCACGCCTAACATATTTTGCCCGCTTACGTATCTTTGCTCACCTGTCAGCTACCTTATTTATCGTTCTCCTTATGAAAAAGACCACCGCGTTTTCTACGCTCTTGCTGCTGAGTAGCATTGGCTCGTTGCGCTACCTGCGCACGCAGCTCGACAAGCTCAACCTGACCTTTCACCTGCACGGCGAAGAAGGCCACCACTACCACTGAGCCGCCGACTACCAGTTAGTTTTGTCGCGAAGCCCCGCCCCCGGCGGGGCTTTTTGCGTGCCGAACCGCCCCGCCTGCCGACCTTTGCCGCCCAGGCCGAAGCCTCCCCAATCCCCAATCCCCAATCCCCAATCCCCAATCCCCAATCCCCAATCCCCAATCCCCAATCTCTAATCCCACTTCCTCCCGCCGTGACTCTCGACACCCATCAGCAGCAGGTCAGCTACATCATCGGGCGCGACCTGGCCCGCAACTTCGCCCAGCAAGGGCTGGAGCTGGACGTTGATACGCTCGCCGCTGCCCTGAAAGAAGGGCTGGCTGGCCAGCCCAGCCGCCTCAGCCCCGAGCAGATGCAGGCCGCCATGCAGCAGCTGCAAGAACAGCTCGGCGGCGACCCGGACGACGACGGCGACAACCAGAATTCTTCCAACCCCAACACCATGAATAACAAAGCCGAAGGCGAAGCCTTTCTTACCGAAAACGCCCAGAAGCCGGGCATCACGACCCTGCCCAGCGGGTTGCAATACGAGGTGCTCACCCAGGGCACCGGCCCGAAGCCCACGCCGCGCTCGTCCGTGACGACGCACTACCACGGCACGCTCATCAACGGCACCGTCTTCGACAGCTCGTATCAGCGCGGCGAGCCGGCCACGTTTGGCGTCAATCAAGTGATTGCCGGCTGGACCGAAGCCTTGCAGCTCATGGCCGAAGGCTCGAAATATCGCCTCTACATCCCGTCCGAGCTGGCTTACGGCAAGCGCGGCGCGGGCCGCGATATCGGCCCCGACTCGGCGCTGATTTTCGACGTGGAGCTGTTGAAGGTTAATTAGGGCGTAGCGTGGACTCTGCGAGTCCACGCTACATCCCAGCCGCTGCTTATGCAAACCCTGACCAGCCCCGACGGCCGCTTCCAGCTCACGGCCGACGCGCTGACGGTGGACGGCGTGACCTACGGGCTGCGCGAGCTGGAGCGGGCCGAGGTGCGGCACGTGCGCTGGCTGCTCTGGTATTTGCTCGGGAGCCTCGGGCTGGGCGCGGTGCTGATTCAGTTTCTGCAAAATCACCTTTCTACCCTGGCCGCGATGGGCGGGCTGGTGTTCTCGGCGGGGCTGCTGCTGCTGGGCCAGCGCGGCACCAACCGCCTGCGCCTGTGGCGCCTGGGCCGCTTGCCGGCCCACGTGGCGCTGCCGGGGGCGCTGCCGCCCTGGCAGGCGCTGGTCGGTGAGCTGAACCGCCGCATCGCCCGCGCCCACGACGCGGCCGCCCACGAAGCCGCCGCGTTGTTAGCCGCCGCCGAAACGGCCGCGCCTGACCCGGCCGACCAGTCCGAGCCACCGGAATTATTTACGTTTTGAGCGTGGAGGGTTGGGTGAGGAGGTGATTGGGTTTTAGGTTTTGAAAGTAGAGCAAACAAAGGTCTCAAAACCTAATACCCAAAACTTAATACCCATCCCCCACCCTCCGGCGAGCTGAAGCTCGCGCCACACTGCTCCCTGGTTCACGCTTTTTTCGGGCCGACTATTTTTACCCGCCTTCTTTGCTTTTCCATGAGTTCCAAACATTCGCACACCGCCGTTTCCGGGGCCGGATTGCTTATCGCGCTCGGCATCATCTACGGCGACATCGGTACCTCGCCGCTTTACGTGATGACGGCCATCCTTAAAGGAGCGCAGGTGGCCGACGTAATTGACGGGCCGCTCATCCTGGGCGCCATCTCGTGCGTGTTCTGGACGCTGACCCTGCAAACGACCATCAAGTACGTGCTCATCACCCTCAACGCCGACAACAACGGCGAGGGGGGTATTTTTTCGCTCTACACCCTGGTACGGCGGCGCGGGGCCTGGCTCTCGGCGGTGGCCATCATTGGCGGCTCGGCGTTGCTGGCCGACGGTGTCATCACGCCGCCCATCTCCGTGTCGTCGGCCGTCGAGGGGCTGCGGGCCATCTACCCCGACATTCCCACGGTGCCGATTGTGATTGGCATTATCGCGGCGCTTTTCCTGCTCCAGAGCTTCGGCACGCAGATAATCGGCAAAGCCTTCGGGCCGGTTATGATACTCTGGTTCTCGATGCTGGGCATACTCGGTACGCTGGCCATTCTGCAAAGTCCGGGCATCGTGAAGGCCGTCAATCCGTACTACGCCTACCGGCTGCTGGTGCAGTATCCGGGCGGGTTCTGGCTGCTGGGGTCGGTGTTTTTGTGCACCACCGGGGCCGAGGCGCTGTATTCCGACCTTGGGCACTGCGGCAAGGGCAACATCCGCGTGAGCTGGATATTCGTCAAGACGACGCTCGTGCTCAACTACTTCGGGCAGGGAGCCTGGCTGCTGGGCCACGTGGGCGAAACGCTGGGCAAGGGCGCGCTCGCCAAAACGGCCAACCCGTTCTACGCCCTCATGCCGGAGTGGTTTCTGCTGGTGGGCATCGTCATCGCTACGCTGGCGGCCATCATCGCCTCGCAGGCGCTCATCACCGGCTCGTTCACACTCGTGGCCGAGGCCATCCGCCTCAACATGTGGCCCAAGGTGCAGCTCGCCTACCCCACCGACGTGAAAGGCCAGCTCTACGTGCCGAGCATGAACCGGCTGCTGCTGCTGGGCTGCATCGGCATCGTGCTTTACTTCCGCGAGTCGGCCAACATGGACGCGGCCTACGGGCTGGCCATTACGCTCACCATGCTCATGACGACGCTGCTGCTCACGATGTGGCTCTGGCGGGTGCGGCGCGTGGCCACGCCGCTCGTGGTGCTGTTTACGGGCCTGTATGCGCTCATCGAGGGCGCGTTTTTGGTGGCCAACCTGGTTAAGTTTCCGCACGGCGGCTGGGTATCGCTGCTCATCGGCTCGGTGCTGGTGAGCGTGATGTACGTCTGGCTCAAGGCCCACTACATCAAGCGGCGGCTCACCGACTTCGTGCCCATGGAGCCGTATATCGACCGGCTCAAGGAGCTGAGCAACGACGAGTCCATCGGCAAGTACGCCACCCACCTCGTCTTTCTCACGTCGGCCGAGCGGGCCAGCGAGATTGAGCAGAAAATCATCTACTCCATCTTCCAAAAGCGCCCCAAGCGGGCCGACCTCTACTGGTTTATCCACGTGGACACCACCGACGAGCCGTACACGATGGAGTATAAAGTGACCGAGCTGGCCCCGGACGACGTGTTTCGCATCAACTTCCGTCTGGGCTTCCGCGTCGAGCAGCGCATCAACCTCTTCTTCCGCAAGGTGGTCGAGGACCTCGTGCGCAACAAGGAAGTGGACATCACCTCGCGCTACGAGTCGCTGGCGCAACGCCACGTGACGGGCGACTTCCGCTTCGTGGTGCTCGAAAAATACCTCAGCCTCGAAAACGACTTCCCGACCCAGGAGAAGCTCGTTATGCAGGCGTATTTCTACCTCAAGCAGTTCATTTCGGGCGAAGCGCAGTATTTTGGGCTGGATACCTCGTCGGTGAAAGTGGAGAAAGTGCCGCTCGTCATCGCGCCCGTGCGCGAGGTGGCCCTGACGCGGGTGTGAAAATGGTTGGGGGCTTATCGCACGATGCCGGTTGTAGTTGTAAGGACGGGGGCAAGCCCTACCGGGTCGCACCCCGCCGTAAATTTACGGCCCTAAGCCCCCCTGCTATGACCGGGGCAAGCCCTACCGGGTCGCACCCCGCCCCTACCTACCCAGCCACTTGGCCAGCAGGCGCTGTTGGGCGGGGGTCGCGGCGGGGTCCACCTCCAGGGCGTACTTGCGGTCGGGGTCGGCGGTGAGCGTCAGGTTCAGGTCGTGGGTCATGGCCCCGTGCTTGACTTGCAGGCGCAGGGCCGTGCCGGGTGCCGCGCCGAACAAGGCTTGCTGAAGAGCTTCGTCGGTCGGGGCCGCCCCGTTGAGCAGCAGCAGCTCGTCGTTCACGTTCAGGCCGCCCGTCCAGGCCGCGCCCTCGCGCCGCACGCTCGTCACCACGTAGCGCCCGCCGCGGTTAGCGATGCCCGCGCCGAGCGCGCCGGCCGTCGTGGCCGGGGCGCTGCTCAGGCGCAGGCCCACGGCGGCCAGCGCGGCGGCGTAGTCAGGCGGGCGCGTGCCGAAAACGCAGTCGCGGAAAAAAGCATCGTAGCGACGGCCCGCCACCTCGGCCACGGCCGCCTGGTATTCCTGGTCGGTGAAACCGCGCTTCAGCGTCTTGTAGTATTTGTCATAGAGCAGGCGGAACACGTCGTCGAGGTGCTTCTGGCCGTTCGTGTCGCGCACCAGCATCAGGTCGAGCATCAGGCCCAGCAGCTTGCCCTTGTCGTAGTAGCTGATGGTCGAGTTGGGCGAGTTCTCATTCGGCCGGTAGTAGCGAATCCAGGCATCGAAGCTGGCCTCGGTGGCCGACTGCTGGCGGCTGCCGGGCGAATTCTCGACGGTGCCGATTTCGGCGGCCAGGTCGGCCAGGTACTGCTCCCGCGTGAAAAAGCCCGCCCGCTGCGTGATTTGCCCGGCCATGTACTCGGTCTGCCCCTCGCTCACCCAGAGCAGGTGGGTGTAGTTCTCGCGGTCGTAGTCGAATGGCCCGAGCGCGACGGGCCGGATGCGCTTCACGTTCCAGAGGTGGAAATACTCGTGGGCCACGAGGTGCAGAAAATTCCGGTAGCTCACCTCGTTGGCATAGGTCGTGGGCCGCGCCCCGAGCGTAGTCGAATAGAGGTGTTCCAGCCCGCCGCCGCCGCTCTCGATGTGGTGCACGATAAAGAGGTAGTGGTCGAGCGGGTTCTGCCCCACCACGGCCTGGGCCGTTTCGGTTACCTTTTTCATATCGGCCAGCAGCCGCGCCGGGTCGGGCAGCGTGTACGGCCCGAACATGGCCATTTGATGGGGCGTGCCCTGAGCCGTGAAGTCGAGCAGCTTCTGGTTGCCGATTTCCAGGGGCGAGTCGGCCAGCTCGTCGTAATCGGCGGCCCGGTACGTAAACGGCTCCGCGCCCGGCTTCGCCCCCGCCAGCGGCCGGAGCGCCGTGCTCACGGTGACCCAGCCGGCGGCGGGCCGCACGGTGAGCTGACTGGGCAGGTTTTTGAGCAGCGCCGGATACATAAACACCGAGCTGCCAAGCACGAAGCCGTGGTCGGCATCGAGGTAGCTCGTGCGTACGCTCAGCTCGTAGGCATACACGCCGTACTGCACGCGGATGGCGCTCTGGCCCGCGTGGCGCACCCGCCAGGTATTTTTGTTGAGCTTATCGACGGCCAGCGCCCGGCCGGCCGCGTCGGTGGCCCGCAGCCGCTCGACGTGCCGCGCGAACTCGCGCACCAAATACGAGCCGGGTGCCCAGACCGGCATTTTCAGGTCGGTGTAGGCGGTGCCCACGCCCCGCAAATCGAGCTGCACCTCGTAGTAGTGCGTCTGCGGGGCGGGCATGGCCAGCGTGTAGCGCAGGGTGGGCGCGGGGGCCAGAGCAGCCGGGGCGACCGGGGCGGCGGTCCCTGGTCGGGCGGTGCCGGACGCGCCGCGCGGGGCGGGCGCAGCGGGGGCGGCAGCTTTTGGCCGGGCCAGGCGGCCGACGGGCGCGGGCGCGGTTTGGGCGGCGGGCGCGGTTTGGGCGGTGGCGGGCGGGGCCAGGGCGGGCGCGGTGGCCAGCAGCGCCACCACGGCCGCGAACCGGCCGGGGGCTAAGGAAAAGGCGAAAGACATGGGCGCAATGTAAGGCCCGGCCGGCGCGTTGGGCACCGAACGAGCCGGCCGGGCTTGGCGGGCCGGCGCGCGCTACCTTCGGCCGGGCGCTCCCCCACTGTTTTCCGGTTGCTTCCCGGTTGAGAAGCAGGCCTGGCTTATACTCCCGCTCTATGCGCGTTATCTGGTCAATTTTCGGCTGCTTACTTCTGGCCCTGTTGGGGTTTCGGTTTGGGGGCATTGGAGGACTTGGAGCAATCGGGGAAATCGCCGGCCGGCCGACGGTGGGAGCCGCTAAGCTGGCCACCGACGCGCCCACCCAGCGGGCCGGCGCGGTTGCCCCGGTGCTGTCCCCACCCTCGCCTTCGCGGCCGGGCCGGGCGGCTGCCATCCGGCAGTCGGCAGGGTCGGCGCGCCGCGACAGCCTCGTGCGCGGGGCATTGCGGCTTGTGGGCACCCCCTACGCCTGGGCTGGCAGCAGCCCGACCACAGGCTTCGACTGCTCGGGCTTCGTGCGCTACGCCTTCGGGCAGGTGGGCGTGGCCATGCCCCATGCCACGGCCCTGCTCATCGACGTGGGCCGGCCGGTAGCCCGCGCCCAGGCCCGGCCCGGCGACGTGGTCGTGTTCACGGGCACGGCCGCCGGCAGCACCTCGCCCGGCCACGCGGGCATCGTCGTCTCGGCGCTGGGCGAAGTGCCGTTGCGCTTCGTCCACGCCTCGTCGGCGCGGCGCGCGTCGGGCGTGAAGCTGAGTCAGGTCGAGGGCACCGACTACGAGCGGCGGCTCATGCAGGTGCGGCGGGTGGAGTTGTGAGGGGTCGTTGTCATGCAGCGCGCAACGGAGCATCTCGCATGGCGCAGTGACCTCAACCACTCGCCCCATTGCTAATAAGCTAATAAAGAGGATTACCGCGCCACGCGAGATGCTTCGCTGCGCGCTGCATGACAACGACCCCTTGCTTATCTTAAAAAACGATGCCCGACCACCCGTCGCAGAACGCTCACGCGGGCTGCTGGGTGGTCGGGCATCTCATCCTTCAAATCTTACCAAGCGGCAGTGCTGGGGTACAGCACCGGCGTCTGACAGTAAGACCTGTCCAACGAAAGGAGGCAACCCGCGGGCCGCGTCCTCCGCCGAGCTGTTGTTAGGCGAGTACAGCGGTAAAGCGTACTACATTGGACAGGCTCGGCAGGATTTGGTTGGGACTACTAGACATTTTGTACCTCCTTTCTTTAAGGTTCCACATAACCCCGCTCGCGCTTCCCAGCACCTTAGGGCGGCTTGGGCGGGGCCGTAGCACTCGCTACTGGGGGGTAAAGTTAATTGCCCACCCCGAGGTTCAAAACTTTTGGCGGTTTTTTTAGCAATTCGCCCGGCATCCGGGCAGTAGCGGGGCGAGGCAGCGGGCGGCGCGGCGGGCAGGCGGTTGAAGGTCAGCCGGCTTACTTTCGGGCCGGGCACACCCGAGGTGGGGTCATCGTTCCGCTCATCTGCCCGAAGGGTAAGCCCCGCCGTAATCGTGGCCGTATTCTTGCCAAGCGCCGCGTGAGCCGCGTTTTTGGCTTAGCTTGCCGGCCGGTTTTGTTTTCCTTCCACCCTTTTCATTCAATTCGCCTCCGATGTACAAGTACGTTTTCCTGCTGCTGGCCCTTTGGCTGACGGCCGCCGCCCGCCCCGCGCAGGCCCAAACCCTCTCCCCGCTGGGCGTGTGGACCAACGCCGAGAAAAAAGCCACCTACGAGATTTATAAGTGCGGCGACAAGCTGTGCGGTAAAATCATCACCCTGACCATCCCCAACGACCCGGCCACGGGCAAGCCCAAGCTCGACACCAAAAACCCCGACCCCAAGCTGCGCACCCGCCCGCTGCTGGGCCTGGGCTTCATGCAAAACTTCGCCTTCGACAGCGGCAATAAGTGGGACAACGGCAAAATCTACGACCCGGAAAGCGGCAAAACCTACTCCTGCTACCTCAAGATGGAATCGGCCAGCCAGATGGAAGTCAAAGGTTACATCGGCTTTTCGCTCATCGGCAAGTCTCAGACCTGGACCCGCGTCAAGTAGGCCCGGCCCGATTGGCCCAACCGGCTCCGCCTGTTCAACGCCCCGGCTTCAGCGGTCGGGGCGTTTTTTTTCGGCCCAGCCCGACCCTGACCCGCCGAAACTATTTACCAAAGCTCGTGTTTTCGACCAACTCCGTCCGCGTAGAATTCCATCGTGCTTGATTTTATTCACCAGCTTTTTCAGCGGCCTGGCCAGGGCAGCGTCGGCGCCGAATGGCAGCCCGCCCCCGCGCCCACGTCCGAGCAAACCCATCGGCACCACGCCTGGGTAGCCGAGCGCGTGTACCGCAACTGGCTCGGGCCGTACTACAAAGCGTACCACTTGCGCAAGGGTGGGGCCGGCGGCCGCCGCGGCTACCGCGTGGAGATGCTGCGCGAGCAAAACCGGCAGGGCGCGCTTTTTTTCTACGACCCCAGCATCGGGCCGGGCAATTTCGGGCACCTGTTTGAGCTTATCGGCGAGCGCATCCTGGCCCTGGGCTACCACCGCGCCAGCCACGACCACCGTCAGCGCCGCCACCAGCAGCTGCGCGAGCTGACCCACAAGCAGTTCTTCAAGCCCAACCCCACCAGCCACGGCCTCGCCCCCGGCGACTGCGACCAGCGCTTCGGCCTGCTCACCCTCGACCTGGTGCGCGTGAACGAGCGCCCGCTCTTCATCCGCCTCACGGCCAACCCGGTGCATGAGCCGCACTTCGCCCCCGCCCTCTCTTTTGAGTCGCTGCTACAAACCATCTTCGACGAGCCAGTGGCCGACGAGGTGATAGCGGGCCGGATTGAGGAATATTACCGGGAGGGATAGGCGTAGCTCCTGGGTCCGGGGACGCGAACTTACCGCTGATGCTCAGCGCATTCAAAACTAATTGCTGCCCTCTCCTGCCTGATTAGGCGGGAGGGGGCAGCAATTGGTTTTGGTGCCTTATTTGGAGGCGGAATCAGTGTACCGGTAGCAAAACCCAGAGCCGCCCCCAACCCAGCCAGAAATTCAGCAAGGCCGAAGGCGGCTGAGAGGACTTATTTTACCTCGACAGTGAAGGTACTTTGGGTTTCATAAAGGGTTGCCTCGGGCTTCAGGTTGGGGTCGTTAGCGAAGGCTTTCGTGTGCTGACTGTAGAGGTCATAATTATTGGCCCTGCCGTCGTTGATAACGAAATACGAGTTGACCAGAAATGCTCGCCTCCGCTGCCCTTGGCTGTTGGGTGGCATTTGAATGAAATCCAATGGAATATCGCTTCTGTTACTGGCTACTCGAGAAAGTAGCAATGAGAAGGCCGTTACACCCCGCTGGGTGGGAACAAAACCAAACCGGCCGCGATAATGACTCCCGTCATAATCCAGGAAGAACTCGCCGGTAAAGGTACCTCCAGTAGAAATGCGCCCGCGCTTGGCGACAGCATTCACGGTGTTGGCGATTCCGAGAGGCTCTTGACCTATTCCGATTAGCCTTTTGATGGCGAAACCCGTGCGAAAAGGCACATCCTGGGGTCGGATGCGGTAGCGTTTTCGGGTGGCATAATCTGTAAGAGAGTCCGAAAAATTGACATCTAACCACAGCGTATCCCCCACCTGCATGGTAGCCCGGCTCGGCATTATGCTCACCGGGGCCAGCAAGGTGAGATTCTCGGATACAGTCAGCTCTTCCTTCTCGCAGCCTATGCAGCACACTGCCAAGCTGGGGCCTGCTACGAGCAGACCCCAGCGAAGTATCAGCGACTTCATAGCTTAGTAGCGGTAGGAAGTTACCAGTTGTCCCATCTGCACAGCCTGCAGACTGTTGCTTTGTGCCTGCACTTTGGCTTGGTAGTCCCGCACCGAACTCACGTCGGACTGCAAGCCCCGGAATACCCGGAACACGGTGGCTGGGGTGAAAGCGTTGACGGCGTGACAAAATTGATTGCTGGTCATAAGTTACGACGGGCTAAAGAGTAAAGGCGGTTGATAGCAAGACCAAAGTCACCTTGGCCCCGGCCAAGAAATTTAGCGGGGCCAAGGGCGGCTAGGAAGATTACCTCACCTCGACCGTAAAACGGCTTTCTAGCTCGTATATCCTTCCAAAGGGTACGACATCAGGGTCATTAGCGAATGCTCTTGTATGCAAGCTGAACAAGTCATGGTTATTGGCTTTGCCTTCATTTATGCTGTAAAGCATATAGTCAAGCACTGCCCGTGGGGCGGGACCTGTCGCAGGAGATGGCAACTTTATAAAGGGCAATGGGATGTCACGAAGTCCTGACGTTCCTCCCGGTGGGGAGGCCACCAGACTTATGGTTACTATGCCCTTCTGGGTGGGAATGAGTCCGAAGCGCCCTCGGTAGGAACTACCGTCGTAGTCGAAAGTAATAACGCCTGTAGTGCTACCGCCGATAGAAATCCGACCGCGCTTTGCCACGGCTTGGAAGGTGTTAGCCACGCCAGTCGGCAAGTTTCCTATTCCCTGTAATTGCTCGATAGCGAAGTAAGTAACCCACGGATAGTCCTGAGGCCGTACCCGATAGCGCTTATTGGTCAGATGGTCCCGCAAAGAATCAGGGAAATTAAAGTCCAACCATAATGTATCGCCCACAAGCATGGTAGACTTAGTCGGAGTGACAGTTAGCGGAACTAACAAGGAGATGGGTTCCCATGGCGTGGGCGCGTCCTTCGTGCAACTCGTGCAAGCGGACAAACTGGTGCCCCCGAGGAGGCACCAGCGAAAAAACGACCGCCACATGGTTAGTAGCGATAAGAAGCTACGAGTTGGTCCATCTGCGTAGCTTGCAGGCCGTTGCTTTGAGTTCGCACTTTGGCCTGATAATCGCGCACCGTGCTCACGTCCGACTGCAAGCCCCGGAATACGGTGGCAGGCGTGAAAGCGGTGACGATGTGACAAAATTGATTGCTGGTCATAGATGACAGGGGGTTGAAAAGGGGGAAGGCAATTGGCAGCAAGACCCAAAGCCGCCCCCGACCCGGCCAAGAGCTTCAGCGGGGCCGAGGGCGGCTAAGCAGGCTTATTTTACCTCGACGGTGAAGGTGCTTTGCATCTCGTAGATAAGTTGCTCTGGCTGCACGTTCGGGTCATTGGAAAACGCTTTCGTGTGGCGACTGTACAAGTCATAATTGTTGCGCTTGCCATCGTTGACGACGAAATAAGAGTTGAGGAGAAAAGCTCTCTGCCGCTGCCCTTGACTATCAGGTGGCAGCTGAATAAAGTCAAGTGGCACCGCGTCCCTACTACCAGTATTTTGCCTGAGCAGGAAGCGGAATGTAGTAATACCCGGCCGAGAGGGAATAAAGCCGAACCGCCCCCGGTAGTGACTACCGTCGTAATCCAGAAAAAACTCCCCGGTAGCGGTGCCACCAACTGAGATACGGCCACGCTTGGCAACGGCGTTTACCGTGTTGGCAACCGGAACCGCTTCTAGGCCGATACCAGGTAGCTGGTAGATAGCAAAACCCGTGCGGAATGGCACATTTTGGGGCCGTATGCGATACTTTTTCCGCGTGAAGTATTCCACCAGCGAGTCCGAATAATTGGTATCGAGCCAAAGCGTGTCGCCAACCCGCATCTCGGCTTTATCTGGGGTAATGGTCATCGCGGCCAACAGGATAAAATTCGCCGGAACCACCAGTTTATCCTTGTCACATCCCCCACCGCCGATTGCTACGCTGAGGCCTGCTAACAGCAGGCCCCAACGAATTAAGAGCAATTTCATGACCTAGTAACGGTATGACGTTACGAGTTGGTCCATCTGCATGGATTGCAAGTTGTTGCTTTGAGTTCGCACTTTCGCCTGATAATCGCGGACCGTGCTCACGTCTGATTGCAAACCTCGGAAGACGGTGGCCGGGGTAAAGGCATTGACTCCATCTCGAACACCGGTAAAGGGAGGTTCACCAGTATCGGTCATATCATGATACAGGCCGAAAATGAACCAGCCACTAGAACTGGTACCAGCCGCAGAAATGGGCATGGCATCATTAGGAATTTGATTCTCTAGTTGAAGTCGTGCGTTGTCAGCAGACGCTGCTGAGATTGTTCCCCCGTACTTATTCTGCAAAAACAGGTGCTCAGCGTAGTTCGCCCAGCCTTCGCTGACGGCGAAGCGGCCGGAGCCAGCATCCGTCTTACCGCCATAAGGACCACGCCCGGCGAACGAATTATCCACCACGCGGGCGACCAGCACGGTCCAGTAGTTGTTGCCCACCTGCTGGTAATGCTGAGTGTGAGACATTTCGTGGTAAGCCACCCCGTTGAAGCCTTCCGAGCGCCGGGTGCCGTTGGGCGTCCGGTAGCCGATGGTTACGTCGGGTAGCTGTCGCTCCAGAATTTTCTTGAGCAGGACGATTTTGACCAGCCCGGCTTTGGTGAGCACCGAGTTAAGTACTTGCGATACGATGGACGAGGTGGCGATTTTGCGCAGCATCGGGGCCGAATCGAAGGCATCGGTGGGGAAAAGCCAGACGTTGATGTCGCGGGGCGGGCAGGCCGCGCGCGGTGGCGAACGAGGCGGCATCAGCCAGTGAGTTGAACATCATCGACGCGGCCCAAGTGTTGGCTCCTTTCGTATCGGCGCTGTTGATGTAGGAAACCGTGTAGCTCATGCCCTGCATGGCCCCGCGCTCAAAAGAGCCGATTTCGGCGCTGATGGGCAGCACGAACGTCCAGGGAGCGTACCAGCTGCCTACGCCGCGCGTGGTGGCCAGCTGGTTCTTGTAGGTGAGCTTGAGCTTGGCTAAGCGGCAGTAGCTGGTGCTGATAAGGAAGTCACCCTGGCTATTGGTGAAAGCACTGCCGAACTGGAACCAGCGCCGCGACTTGACCTCCACGCCCCGCAGCGGCACTACGCCCAGGTCGGTGTCCTGCACCGTGATGCGGCCGCTGGGGCGGTAGCGGGTGCTGCAAAATGAGTTGGTTTGGACGCTGGCCGTGGCGCTGTGCTGCTCTTCTTCAGGCGCGCAGCCCTCGGCCAGCTCGTTGGCGTGGCCGCTCAGGCGCAGGGCCTCGTTGTAGAGGTCGAGCGGCGAGATACCGGCCCGCTTGAGGGCGGCGGTGGCTTTGGCCTGGGGGCTGCGCAAACGGCCGCCGGAGCTACCACCCACGGCCTGCGCCTGCGAGGGCGCATTGGTCGGGGGCGCCTGCGCACAGCTCACGTAGCAGTTGCAGCTGGGGTCGAAGTGGTTATCGCAGGGGTCGGGCGGCGGGGGCGGCACGGGCTGCCAGGGGTCGTAGTCACGGGCGTCGCCGTCGCTTTCGTTGAAGAGAAACAGCGGCTCGATGCGCTCGCTCACGATGTGGCCGGGCAACACCGTGTTCTCGGGCACGGCCGTGTACACCCACGGAATGTCATCGCTGGTGTAGTTCACCGGAGTCACGGCGGCAACGTCCTCGTTGAGCGGCTCCCAGGACAGGTTGAAGCCCAGCGCTTCGAGGTCGGCAATCTGGTCGGTGTCGGCGGGCTTGAAGCGCACGTACCAGTGGGTAGGCTGAATGGCCTCCCCCGCGACGTTGGCCCCCCCGTCCGAAGCCTGGGTTGGCGACGCGCCAGTGACACTGGCGCTGGAGGTGGAAGTGGCCTGAGCGGCCAGCTTGGCGTAGGCCCGGCGCATCACCGCTACCGAGAACGGGTTTTCGCCATTGCCAACGAGGCTCGTTGCTTTGCTCGCGCCAGGGTCGGCCGGGTCGGGTTCGGGGAGCCGGTGCTCGCAGGCGCTGCCCAACAACAGCAAGGCTACCATCAGGCCGGCTCGCTTAAGCGAGTGAAAGCCTGGAAACGGGGGGGGTGTATTACTCTCATAGTCAGCTTGGTGGGGTTTGAAAGTAGGTGAAATGCACTACCGGAGTGGTAGATGCCGGCAAATGTACACCCCTACTTCATATTCACCAAACAAACACTAAAAAATATTTTTTTGGGTCGGAAAAAATTCAGCAAGTCCGCAAGTGATTGTTGAACTTCACCTGGCAATGGCAGAATTTTGACGCGACTGGCCAGCCACTCCACAAGGCCCGGCTTAGTAAGGGGTTCTCCCCACTTAGCGTCCCTAATCGCTTATTCCTCACTCTCTTTATTCTATTTTACTCCCGCACGAACCGCGCTTGCCCCAGCAGCTCGCCACCCGCGCCGAACAGGCGCACCTGGTACAGGCCCGAAGCCAAGCCGCTGGTATTTAAGGAGGCGGAGACGGACAGCGGCTGCCGAAATACGAGCCGGCCGGTAGCATCGAGCACTTCGGCCCGGGCGGGCGCGGCGGCCAGGTTGGCCAGCGTGAGCTGCTCACGGCAGGGATTGGGGAAAACCTGAAGCGGGGCGCTGCTCAGGCCGGAGCGGGCGGCGAGCACCAGCGAATTATCCTGCACGACGCTGCCGGGCAGGTCGGGCAGCCAGCCGGCGGGGTCCACGGCAACGGCCACCACCGGCGACGAGCCGGCACCCAGCGGCACGGTGAACGTCTGCTCGGGCTGGGTCTGGCTGAAGCGCACCACGCGGGTGCTGCCGTCTTGCAGGGTGAGCTGGTAATCCACCTCCGTCTGGAAAAACGCGGTACTGGCCGGCCGCGAGACTACTTCGCTCACGCGCAGACCCAGCGTGGAGCCGACCTGATTCCAGCGCACGTTAAACGTCGGGACGCCCTCGCCGCGGTACCACTGGTCGAAGAAATACGTGAGCGGCTGGCCCAGCTCGGCCTCGAAGAGCTGCTGCAAGTCGCGGGTGCGGGCCGTACGGCCGCTGAACTGGCGCTGGTAGGTACGCAGCACGCGGAAGAAGCGCGCGTCGTCGTGGCAGACGTAGCGCAGCAGGTGCACCAGCGAGGCGCCCTTTTTATAGCTCAGGTTGAAGTTGAAGATGCGGCCGACGCTCGTCGTGTCGGGCAGGCGCACGGTGCCGCCGCCCGCGCCGTTGCCGACGCGGGCGCGCGCCTGGGCATCGTCCATCCAGGCGCGGGGCTGGCCGGGGTCGCCGAATGCTTGGAGCGCCAGGTACTCGCCGTAGGACGCGAAACCCTCGTTGAGCCAGATGTCCTCCCACGAGGCGCAGGTTACGTTGTCGCCGAACCACTGGTGGAATAACTCGTGGGCGCTGAGCGTAAACGTGATCCCGTCCTGGGTGGTGAGCGTCTGGTGTTCCATGCCGCCGCCGATGGGGGCCAGGGCGAGGCCGTACTTCTCGTCGGCGAAATAATAGGTGCCAACCAGGCTCGAAAAATTCTCGATAAAGCCCGGCAGCCGGTCGAATTCCGTTTGCCAGTACGCCAGCGAGGCCGCGTCGTAAACGTAGTTGAGCACCGGGATGGCTGGCCCGCCGACGGGGTTGGCCGTGCTCTGGTACTCGACATAGGGCGCGACGGCCACCGAAATCAGGTAGTAGGCAATCGGGTGCGATTCGCGCCACTCGTAGCGCACCCGGTTGCCCGGCAGCAGCGTGGTGCGGCGCAACAGCCCGTTCGAGCCGACCTTGTTGGGCAGCGTCGTCGTGACGACGACCGCGCACGAGTCGGCCTTGTCGGTGAGCACTTGCTTGCAGGCGAACCATTCGTGGGCTGAAAACGGCTCCGACAGGCTCCAGGTCACGTTGTAGGGGTACGTCACGCCGCCGCGCCGAAACGAGCTGGCCGTGTTCAGGGCGTTGCCGATGGCGGCCGAGTTGCCGTTGGGGGCCGTGCCGCGGTAGCTCACCCGCACGTTGAGCACCGGGATGGCTGGCCCGCCGACGGGGTTGGCCGTGCTCTGGTACTCGACATAGGG
>Ga0123338_10002751_pt1 | contig 16269 bp, 15 predicted proteins | sample grotaG_FD_89793 | JGI IMG/M metagenome (GOLD analysis project Ga0123338, IMG submission 89793) | Glacier valley bacterial and archeal communities from Borup Fiord, Nunavut, Canada, to study Microbial Dark Matter (Phase II) -... | ecosystem: Environmental > Aquatic > Freshwater > Ice > Glacier ...
CAAAGGTAAGATTATCCCGTAATGTCATATCTAACATTTCCGTATCCTGTGCAATATAGACAGCATCGATATTCTTGGTGATACGATTACCATCCACAAATAACTTGCCATCTGTTTCGAGCATGCCAGAAAGGATCTTAAGTAGTGTTGTCTTTCCTTGACCGCTTTCTCCGGTAATGCAGATTTTCTCGCCCTTTTTAATATGAAAATCGGGTATCTCAATGGTTATAGCACCTTGACTAGTATCATACTGATAAGCAATATCTTTCATAGTTATGGTCTCAAATTCACTACCAATTGATGTGGACGTATATAAACCAGATTGCTCTTCAACAATTTTGTCCATTTCTCTTTGGGAAGCTGAAAATAAGTTATAATCCTTGATAAATCCGGCAATGTTTTTTACGTTATGTACCAGCTGAACGGTAACAATGGATAGATAAACCATAAACTCAACAATTGGAAACTCCGGGTTGTTGCTGTAAAGATACAATGCCACAAACATACAGATTGGACACAGTAAATAGTTTATTGTTTTGTATAAACAAAAGCCGATTTCATTTCCTATGGTGTAATGTCGTGTGGCTTCCAAATTCTGTTTTTGATATACACTTGCCTTATCCTCGATAAACTTAAGACCCCGAAGCTTCTGTACCGTAGAAATATTGTTGATGCCATCCATGAAGATTCTCGTCTGTTCGCCCCTCACAACCGTCATTTTTCTTAATGATTTTTCAATCAATACGGAACAGCGCAAACGTACGATAATACCTAATAGCGCAAGAATAAATACGATAAGCGAAAACCATAAGGAATATGTGCCAATGTAAATAATTAAATAAATAATATAAATTACACTGATACCTGATAATAAAAAGCCAAACAGCATTACACATTTTCGCTCTATTAACTGAGTGAGAATTCCTGCAATGTAACCTGTATTTCCACGTTGCAATGCTTCCGGCTTTGTAAAATACAATTTTTTGAAATAGTACGCATAATTTTCATTACGAATATATGCATTACCAATACCGTCAGAATAGTCACAGATGAACTCTACTCCTTCCCAAATCAGAATGTATCCAATGAAAAAGAATGCGGCCGTTAAGAATTCGTGTCGTTCAATATTTGCAACACTTACCTTGGCAAGTGCAATGGTTAGATAAGCATTCATAACCCCCCATATCACAGTAAAACTGGCATTACAGATTAACAGTTTCTTGGGTACTCCTAAAAATATTTTCTTCAACATATAGATAATTCCTTTCTTTGCAAAGTTTTCTTAATTAAAATATTTATTGCATTTTGTAATAAACAAAAAGCCAATATTCTGTGCTTCCACAAAACATTGGCTCTACTGACATACAATAAATTACTTTCTGTTTTCAGGATTGGCTCATTATTTTATGGTAGCAAAAATAGTCGGTATTCTTAATAATTCTACCGACGAGCATAATAAAAATGACGCTAATTAGTTTTGCTAGCATAATGTAAGCCCTCCTTTTTCTATTTTTTTCTAATTATATACTATGAAACCAATTTGTCAAGAAATTTCTGGGAAACTTTATTATTTTCGTTTTATCATTATATTTCTAGGAAACTTTATCATTCCAGAAAAGAAATCCGGACAGTACCAAAGATTATGCTCTATTTGACGAATATTAATAACCATTGTAATGAATGTAGTTTTGATTGAATCTGTCCTGCGGACGGACATCACCATCAGGATAACCGATGGATACGATGGAAAAGGGAAGAATATTCGTGGGTAGATTAAGAACTTGGGATACTTTATTGATTCGTTCTTCCAAAGGCGCAATCCCAAGCCATACACCACCTAAACCGCAATGCACAGCTTCCAACAAAATGTTTTGTGTTGCAGCGCCTAAATCCTGTTCCCAGTTTTCGGGATACTTCATTCGCTCCTTATTCCCTAAAACTACAATCGCAAGCTGGGAATTTTTCAAAGGTGACGTAAACGGGCTGGTTGTAGACAACTTATTCAGGAGTTCCCTATCAGTTACGATTACAAATTCCCATTCCTGCTGATTGCCTGCTGAAGGAGCTGCCATTGCCGCTCGCAGCAGCAATTCCACCTTGTTTTCCTCAACTTTTATTTCTTTAAATTTTCTTACACTTGCTCTTGAAAAAATTTCTTTCATGTTGATTTCCTCCTGCGAAATATAAATATTCTTTAGCTCGCCATTTGTAGCACATTGACTATTAATAATTCTAGCATAGCACTATCTATTTATCTACTACAAAAAACCTAATTATGTAAATAATTGAGCCGCTATCCATCTCCAGGCATGGCGTTGTCAAATTTTATGACAGGTTAATGTAATCAACGGAAGAATGCACTATCCAGACGATGGTTTTATTTTCAGGGGTGAGAAAGGTAGAACTACCAGACGCCAGATTTCCTACTGCATAGAAAAAGCCTATTTAAAGGCAGGAATGCCTGTGAAATCAGCCCATGACATCCGTAGGACAATTGCACGGTATTATATAGCAAACGGTGTCCAATTGGACGATGCTGAACCCACGCTATAGCGTCCAGATTAGGGTAGTGGAGGATCAATCTACCATCTATGTAAAATAATAGCATAATTAACAGTTATGTATTGACAGGTAATAAATGGGATGATATAATGATGTCAACTTGTACTACAGCTATACAGCATAACAGCAATACACCAGTTTTAAATGTATAAATATATAAAAAAACACAATATGGAGGTAACCATGAGAAGCGATTTAACATTAAAAGAACGGGTAATGGCAGACATCAAGCAAAGCGGCGTTTTGCCTTGCATAAAGTTGCATCATAAAACAGAGGACTGGATCACCTATGCTGAAGCAATGTACGCAGGAGGTGCAAGGGCTGTGGAAATTACCATGACAACACCCGGCGCGCTTGAAGCAATTGAAACAATATCTGCACACTTTAAGGGCAAATTACACGTTGCGGCAGGCACAGTACTGGATGCTTCGACAGCACGCGAGGTAATTATGCATGGTGGCGAGCTAATCGTAAATCCATGCGTTATCGAAGATGTTATCAAACTTACAAACCATTATCAGGTGCCTGTGTTCTCGGGTGCATTTACGGCAACAGAATGCTTTACTGCAATGAACCTAGGTGCTACAGCAATCAAGATATTCCCAGGTGCAGTAGGCGGTGCAAAGTACATGACAAATCTTCGTATGGTTTTCCCTGAGATCAATTTGGTACCCTCGGGAGGGATCACAGAAGAAAATGTCGCTGACTTTATCCGAGCGGGCGCCTGTGCGGTTTCAGGTGCGAGGACATTCATGAACTTTGATATGATAAACAAAGAAGGTTTTGGCTGGATTACTAAACAGGTGGCAAAGTTTGTTCAGCTAATCGCTGAAGCAAAGAAAGATCTCCCAGATATTCCTTAACATAATCGGTTGAAAGGAGGAACTTATTATGACATATAAATGGTTATCTTATCCTTTGAGTACATCTTCACCAAGACCACCCGCAATCCCCGCGCCATCGATAACTGAATTCATGTCTATAGAGAAAACAGGTGCAAATGTGCAATTTCTGCAGTGCTATAATCACACAGGAACACATTTGGATACTGCTGCACATGTAATCGAAGGTGGTATTTCAATAGCACAATTTACACCAGCAGATTTGATTTTCGACAGTATAATGGTAATCGATTTGTCGGGTACACTTGAAGATACTGTTGTTACGAGTGAACACTTAGTTGCTTTCATGTCCGAAAATTCTGATGCTGAGGCGTTGATAGTAAAGTTTGGTGTCGAAGGATGGAGACAAAATGACCCCAAAAGATTTTCAAATCATTGTCCGGGTTTTAGTCCTAAAGCAGCAAAATATATCCATGGTAAGATGCCCAAGTTACGATTGATTGGCACCGACGTGCCGTCTATTGCATGTATTAATTCTCTTGATGAAACAATGATGGTGCATAATGAGTTCTTTCTGCTTGCTAGTTTAGAAAAGTTCATTATAGTAGAAGAAATGAAGTTGGATACGAGCCTATCCGATATTCGGCGAATAATTGTATCACCGTGGCTTGCAGAGGAGATGAATAGTGGCCCCTGCGTTATATGGGCTGAGTATCAGGAGTAAAAATGATTAATCTTAATAAGTTTGTGGCAAAGCCACAATTTATAATAGAATAAGAAAGTGAGGAAAATTTTCTATGAAAAAAATTATGAAAGTTTTTAGTGTCATCATCACGCTGATGATGGTCACTGCAGCCTTCACCGGTTGCACGAACAAGACCCCTACAAAAGACACTCCCGCTACGACTGAACCTGTAGTTGCAGATAAGGACAAAATGGTAATCGGCATGGTCCAGATCGACCTCAAGCATCCATTCCACATCGGTGAGGTCGAGGGCGCAAAGGAATGCGCTCGCAGAAATGGCTTTGAAATCGTAGTTACCTCCGGTGATGGTGATGTTACAAAGCAGGTTGAAGCATTTGACAATCTTGTTGAGTCTGGAGTTGATGCAATCTCCGTCAACTGTATTGACGTTACAGCATTTACAAACTCATTCGCAAAGGCAGCAGAAAAAGGCATCCCTGTTGTTGTCATGCATTCACATGCAGATGGAACTGCAGGAACTGTTGGTTTTGATGAGTATACCCTTTCAACCGAAGTTGGTCAATATGCAATAGAACTGCTCAAGGCGCAGGGAGGGGAACTTTCCGATAAGAAAGTTGCTCTACTTGCAGGCATGCTTGGCCAGGGATTGAACACAGGCCGTACGGGTGGATTTGTTGAAGTCATGGAAGCCAATAGCGTGGAGATTGTTGCTTCTGAGCCCACCAACTGGGATGGCACCGTTGCTACCACCATTATGGAAAACTACCTGACTACTTATCCTAATCTTAACTTGATTTTCGGGTTGTCTGATGGTGTTACCTATCCTGCGGCAAACGTAATTGCAAACGCAGGCAAGCGTGAACAGATCCTTATAACTTCAGTTGACGGCAGTGATTATGCATTAGAAGCTATACAAAATGGCGAAATGGATTGTACATACCTACTCGCATCGCAGTATGCAGGCTATGTAAAGGCATATGTTCCATTTCTTTGCGCTCAGGGTACGAAGCTTACGGAGGATTATATTATCGAGGGAACTATCGTGACAAAGGATAATGTTGATGCAATTTATAAATTGACGAAGGATATGAAGGATGACATCACGAACTTTCCATTCGATACTCCCCTGCCGAAATTAATCGAGGAATACCTAAATAAATAATATCCAAAATATAGGGCAAAAGGAGACAATGTACCTTTTGCCCATTATCCTAAAATCAAAGTAGGAGGAACCGCTATGGAACTGGTTCTTGAAATGAAAATGATCTCAAAGCGATTTCCCGGTGTGCAAGCTCTGACTGATGTGAATTTAAAGCTATATGCCGGAGAAATTCATTCAATAATTGGCCAGAACGGGGCAGGAAAATCTACGCTTATGAAGATTCTGAGTGGAAACTATAGGCATGATGAAGGAACTATCTTCATGCATGGACAAGAAGTCGTAATCAACAATACGGCAGAAGCTGCAAAGCTTGGTATCGGCATCGTGTATCAGGAGTTGAGTCTATTGAACAATCTGACCGTGGCCGAGAATATCTTTCTAGGCCGTGAAGTAGTCAATGGTATTAGGATAAACAATAAGAAAATGCGTGAACTGGCACATCAGTACTTGTTGGAGCTTGGTATTGAGAATATAGATGTGGATCAAAAAGTCGAAGTATTTCCTCTGGCTAAGAAACAGTTAATAGAAATTGCAAAAGTTATTTCCGCAAAGCCTCAAATTATGATTTTAGATGAGCCTACTGCTGCATTGACAAATGAGGATACCGAGCGGTTATTCAATATACTTAGAAAACTTAAAGAACAAGGGATTGCCTTGGTATTCATATCCCATCGCTTAGGGGAAATAAAGAAATATTGTGATTGCGGAAGTATAATGATGAATGGCCGAGTTACCGCAAATGTTCGAATGCAAGATGTTACCGAAATAGAGATTATTGAACATATGCTCGGGGATTCGTTCAACAGTTTCCACCGCGCAGAAAAACACAGCATTAAACATATTGAACCAGTCGTTAAATTGAGTGATCTTTACATCAAAGATCAATTGAATCATGTCAGTTGTGAAATATATCCTGGTGAGATTACTGGTTTTACAGGACTGCTAGGTGCAGGGCAAGATGTTTTGTGGCGCGTTGTATACGGTGCTATGCAAGCACAAAGCGGAGATATATTCATAAATGGAAAACGAGTAAAGATAGATCATCCCACAAAGGCTGTGAAGCTTGGTATCGGATTATTAACTGAAAACAGAAAAGAGGAAGGTCTCTTTGAACAACTAAGCGTAGTGGATAACATATCCATCCCGTCTCTCAATGAGTTTAAGATGGCAAAGCTGCTTCCATACCTTAATATAAAAAAAATATTACGAGAGAGCAAAGAACTGACAGATTCGCTGTTTGTGAAGATGCGCAATATACATACGAAGGTAAAGTTCTTATCAGGTGGCAATCAGCAAAAGGTGATTGTTTCTCGTTGGTTGATGCACAACATGGATATTCTGGTGTTTTTAGAGCCGACGCGTGGTGTCGACGTCGGTGCAAAAACAGAAATATACAAGATACTTGAAAATCTCGCAAAAAGCGGGAAAACTATAGTGATCGTATCAACTGATACCACTGAGATTCTCGAACTGTCCGATCGGATATTTGTGATGAAGGATGGTAAGATTACACATGAACTCAATGAACGACCTGATGAAGAAACTCTCTTGTGTATGATCCAAGGGAAGGGAGATGTGGCATGAAAGCTATCACATTAAAAATAGTTCGTAAGGAAACGGTATCGGGTTTTTTTGCAAAGTTCGGTATCATTGTTGTAGCACTTGTAATATTTGTGACGTTCTCCCTTCTTACTAACAATTTTCTGACAATTGATAATGTATTCAATATTTTTAAACAGGTTGCTATCGTTGCCATTATTGCGATTGGAATGACTTTTGTGTTCCTTATAGGAGGAATGGATCTTTCGGCAGGCTCCAATGTTCTGCTCGGGGCAGTCGTAACTGGAGCACTCATTACTTCGGGAGTCATGGATGCATTTCCTGCGATGATAGTTGCAATCGTTTTATGTGCTATAACTGGCTTAATTAACGGATTTTTTATTGAAGTGCTACATATCAACTCAGTTATTGCTACACTTGGATCACAGCTTGCGATACGTGGTTTGGCGTTGGTAATAATCAGCAACTACAATCAATGGATATGGATGAACAAGGACCCATTACTTAAGCATATCAATGTGGGAAAAGTGCTTGGTATCCCTGTAATATTCATAATTGTTATCGCGCTGTATTTGCTGGCATATATCATCCTTACAAAAACCAGCTACGGTAAACAGGTGTATGCAGTTGGCGGAAACGAGAAAGCAGCTAAACTGTGTGGCCTCAACACCGTGCGCATCAAGGTGTTCTGCTATTGTATATGCGGTATTACAGCCGGTATTGCCGGAATAATCGCTGCATGTCGTCTTGGTATGGTAAATACTAATGTTGGTACCGGAATGGAATTTGATGCTGTTACTGCAGTTGTGCTTGGTGGTGCAAGTCTTAAAGGCGGCGAAGCAAACGTGTTTAAGACGTTTACCGGTGCCATAATCGTCGGCATGATCGCAAACTTCATGACACTCTATGGTGTGGGACCCAATTACAAAAGCGCAGTAACCGGCGCATTCATTCTGCTTGCTTCAATAATAAACCGCATGACGCAGAATGAAACAGTCTAAGGAGGGAACAGAATGAAACAGAAACGAAGTGTCCCCTTATTTATGATTAGCAATTTGAATGTTGTTTCAACCATTAGTTTAACGATTGCATTGGTTTGTGTGTTTGTTTCAAGAAACAACCAATTCCTTTCTTTGGGTAATATATTTAATCTAATTCAGCAGAACGCAGCTTTGATTGTTGTAGCAGTTGGTATGACGTTTGTTGTCATCTCAGGTAATATGGACCTGTCCTCGGGCAGTCTCATTGTGCTGACAGCGTGTATCACTGGTATCATCTATAGTGAAACGGGGAATATATGGATTTCGCTTTTCGCTTGTGTACTCGCGTCAACATTTATCGGTATGATCAACGGACTACTGATAGCATACCTTCGTATCAATGCGGTCATAGTCACGCTGTCTTGCATGATATGGGCACGAGGTTTGGCTCTTGGTATTACAGGGGCTTCTTCAATCTCCATTCCATCTAAATTGCTATCAGCAATTTATCGACCTTTTGCATTTGGATTCATCAACATCTCTGTTTGTATCGTACTATTTGTGCTTGTACTAGGGTGGTTTTTGCTGACACAAACTAAATTTGGTAGATATACCAAAGCTATTGGCGAAAGTGAAAAAGCAACAGATCTTGCGGGTATAAATACAAAAATGATTAAATGGATAATATTTACATTAGCAGCTTTTTTAACTGGTATAGCAAGTGTTGTTGATCTTGCAAGACTTGGAAGTGCCGTTACGACGATTGGTGCAAATATGGAGATGAATGCAATCGTTGCAGTGGTAATTGGTGGCAATAGATTAAGCGGCGGTGAAGGATCGTTTAGCAAGACGATCACAGGACTTATGTTCATGTGCGTACTTTCAAACGGACTAAGCACATTGGCAGTAACAGACGATAAGCTTTATCTTATAAAAGGGATAATTATTCTGGGCGCGTTGGCTGTTCAGATGGTTTGTAATATTTACAGAATAAACTATTTGAAACGCTTTAATGAGAACTGAACGAAATTTGCCCATCTAAAAAGGAGACATTGATATGTTGGAAGACACATATGGGCACAGCCCAATCAAGAAAATGTTTGAACAGGCTGACGTATACGGTATCGGATACGATGAAGAACGTGCATCAAAGCGACCGGTCCGCCTTGGCATCATAGGCTGCGGTGGAGTGGCACAAAGCAAACATATTCCCGCTATTATGCGTCTAAAGACGATTTGGGAGCCTATAACGTTGGTGGCAATTTGCATACGAAACCCACAGCAAGGGCCAAAGATAGCAGAAATGTACGGTACCAAGTGGTACCAAAATTATGTGGAGATGCTCAATACCGAGTTACTTGATGGAGTATTAGTAATGACACCCGACGACAAGCATTTCGAACATACGATGGCATGTCTGGAGCGTAAAATCCATGTGTTGGTAGAAAAGCCTATCACGAAAAATATATTGCAGAGCCGCGCAATGTGTGAATATGCCGATGCACAAAGCTTGACGCTTATGACGGTATCTAACAAAAGGTATTCTCCCCCTTATCTGCGTGCTAAGAGACATGGTATCGAGAACCCAGCCATGTTCATAGGTAAGTTTAATCTCGGCTATGAATATGTGGATATTCTTGAAGGTGGAACGGTTCATATGTTTGATCTGGCTCGTTACTTCATGGGTGACGTTAAAGCATTAAGCGCAGTTGCAACACGTCAGTACAATTTCAATAAAACAGGCTATCCGTTTGATAATGCGTGTATCAATTTGGAGTTTGAAAGCAATGCTATCGGTAATGTATACACATCAAATTCTGCATTGAGCCTCAAGCCGTGGGAACGTGTTGAAATCTACGGAGAAAAGAGTTGGTTGGCTGTAGAAGATCAGCAAACGCTCTTAATCTATGACAGCGAGGAAGGTCCTACCAAGGTATACAAACCTGTATTCCCAAACACATTAATATTCGATGAGGAGTTTGGCGGTTTCATGGGACTGATAGAGAATTTTGTTGAGTGTATTCGAGGCAATGCAACTCCGTTGGTTACTGGATGGGATGGATTGAAGGCATATGAGTTGGTGGAAGCTACACATCGCTCTATTAGAGAGAAAAGACGGATTGAACTGCCACTCAAGTATTGACGGAGATTTACAACACATATTGTTGTAGGATATTATAACAAATGATACAATTAACTGGAAATTAATAGTAATGGAGGGCCCCATAACATGACATTGCACAAACTTATTTTAAAGAGTAATATATCCAACCAGATAGCTGAGCATATCGAGAGCATGATCTTATCACAGGAATTGAAAGTGGGTGATAAACTGCCGGGTGAAATAGCACTAGCGGAGCAGTACGGTGCAAGTCGTAACATGTTGCGTGAGGCGATGACAACACTCAAAGAAAGAGGGCTTGTTGAAATCAAAAACGGAAGTGGTGCGTATATTTCGCAGCCAAACTCGGATTCTTTAAGTAATGCAGTCAATCGCTTAGTTACATTTGGAGATGCAACTGCGTATGAAGTCTACGAGGTACGTATGGCACTAGAAGTGCGTGCATGCGGTCTAGCAGCCAAGTTTGCTAGTAAGGAGGATTTGCAGGTGCTACACACTTTGATAGCCAATATGGAACTTAATTATGAAGATCGTAAGCTTTGGACCCAGTATGACGGTGAGTTCCACGAGGCGTTGGCACAAATGACTAAAATATCTCTGTTCCCGGCGTTCCTGCATCCATTGATCTCTATCGTGCAAAGTATTGCCGAGGAGCAACCTCTTCCTGCCTCAGCGAGAAAGAAAGGCCTTGCCGCACATAAAAAGATAGTTGATGCCATTGAATCGAGAGACAGAGACGCTGCAGAGAATGCTATGACATCGCATCTGAATGGCTTCTTGACCGACTTAGTCGAAATAATAGAGAAATAGTTTGGAGGAAAAGATGAAAATAACAGATGTAAAGCCATATATTGTAACTGCCCACAATGATAACTGGGTATATGTAAAGGTGTATACAGACGAAGGGATTACTGGAGTGGGTGAGTGTTCTCTTGAAACTCGTGAGCAAACAGTCACAGCCGCCGTATTAGAGTTGAAACGATACATCATCGGTATGGATCCCTTTGAGACCGAAAAGATTTTCTATCTCTGTTTCCGTGATGAATACTGGGGTGCAGGACCTGTTTTGACAAGTGCTTTGAGTGCCATCGATATAGCGTTATGGGATATCAAAGGCAAAACATTGGGAGTTCCCGTTTATCAACTTTTGGGTGGTAAGTTTCGCGATAAGATACGCGTATATGCAAACCGATGGTTTTTTGGTGGTGATACTCCGGATAAACTTGCACGTCTGGCGGAAAATACCGTAAAAATGGGGTTCACTGCGATGAAATGGGATCCATTCTATAAGGCAGAACATACCATATCCTCTAAGGATTTGAGTGGCGTTGTTGAACAGGTCAAAGCGTTGCGCTCTGCTGTGGGTTACGACATCGATCTTATCATTGAAGGTCATGGTAGATTCAATCCCTATACCGCACTGGCTATAGCAAATGAGCTTGCTCCGTATAGACCGTTCTTCTTTGAAGAACCAGTGATACCGGAAAACTTTGACGCACTTGCCCAGGTTAAGGCTCGTTCTCCTATAGCCGTAGCGTCAGGTGAGAGATGGTGTACAAAATCAGACTTCCGAGCAGCCATTGAAGCAAAAGCCATCGATATTGCTCAACCAGACTTACGTATTTGTGGCGGAATTACTGAGGGTAAGAAAATCGCATCAATTTGCGAAGCAAATCAAATTCCTGTGGCACCACATAATATCCACGGGCAGGTGGGTACAGCTGCTTCCATGCATTTTGCATGTAGCATTCCCAATGCGCTAATATTAGAATATAGCGTTGAGGAGATTGAATGGAAAGAAAGCCTGTTTAGTTATCAGTATAAGCCTGTGAATGGATATATGTATATTAATGATCGCCCTGGCCTGGGTATCGATTTTGACGAGAAGGTTGCAGAAAAACATCCATTTCGTAGTATCTCGATGGTTCAGACCCTTTATCCAACAGAATTTTGAGAGAAACTATATCAAATCAAGTTAAATAAAATATAGTAAATAACATAGAGCTGTGGCTTGAGACTCAAAAGAAATAGTCTGGCTAGCTTAAGAAAGTCTCCTATAGGTGATGTAACTAATCCACAGCGTCTAAGTATGAAAATATAGAAAATAATCAAAAAGGAAAGGTATAATGAATTCCCTATGACTTCATTATATATGGTGAAAACATGATTATTGATAATATAGAAAGAGCATATGTTTACGAAGAGATAAGCCCAGCATTTGCGGTGGCGATGAAATTCCTCTATGAACATAAGAATGGAGGGTTGAAAGAGGATAAGTATATCATTTCAGATGATGCCTATGCACTTGTAAAACGGTATGATTCCAAGGAAATTGAGAATTGCAAATACGAAGCTCATAAGAACTATATCGATGTGCAGTATGTAGCTTCCGGCGATGAATACATAGGTTGGGCGACAAAGAAAAGTATTACTGTCGATACTTACATTGAGGAAAAAGATCAGTACCATCTGTCAGGCAATGGTGAGTTGTATCCGTTGCACGGTGGCGAATTCATGATACTGTTTCCCGAAGATGCTCATATGCCTTGCATTAAAAATGGGAAAATCATGCATATTGAAAAGATAATTCTGAAAATTCGTGTTGGGAGATGAGTAAATGAAAATTGTAACAATGGGAGAAATCATGTTGCGCTTGATGACACCAGATTATCTGAGGATAGAGCAGGCGGATACATTCAACGCTGTATATGATGGTGACGAAGCAATCGTAGCAACGTCGCTGGCACGCTTTGGATTGGATTCGACATACGTGACTAAACTGCCTAATAACGCGCTTGGTGCAACATGTCTGAAGCATTTGCGGGGACAGAATGTCAATTGTGGGCACATTGCAATCGGTGATGGTCGTCTTGGTATCAATTTTTATGAAACTGGGGTTGCAATGCGCCCACCTCGCGTAACATATGATCGAGCGGGCTCTGCATTTGCAAACGCATCTACCGAGGATTTTGATTTTGATGAGATTTTTGAAGGTGCAGATTGGTTCCATTTTGCTGGTATTACGCCTGCCATTTCTGATAAAACAGCCACATTGACTAAGCAAGCGGTTGAAGTGGCGCGTCGACATAATGTTACCATTAGCTGCGATTTGAACTATCGCAGAAAGCTTTGGTCGCCAGAGAAGGCACAAGAGTTAATGAAAGAGATAATGAAGTCAGTGGATGTTTGTATAGGTAACGAAGAGGATGCGGAGCTGATGCTCGGCCTTAAACCAGAAGGTACTGATGTTTTCAAGAGTAAACTCGATATAGAAGGTTATAAGTCAGTATTTAAAAAAATGAAGGAAATTTATGGTTTCAAATATATTGGCTGTACTCTGCGGGAAAGCTACTCTGCATCGGACAATGGTTGGTCAGTACTGTGCTATGACGGTAAGCAGTTCTTTCAGTCCAAACATTATGATATTCGCTTGGTCGATCGTGGTGGCGGCGGCGCATCCTTTGCAGCAGGATTTATCTATGGGTTAGTCAACAATTTACCGTTGCAGACGACAACAGAATTTGCAGGTGCTGCGTCTGCACTCAAGCATACGATTTACGGCGGGTTTAACTTGACAACTTTGGATGAGGTATGGGAACTCGCTGGTGGTGACGCTTCAGGGAGGGTACAGAGGTAATGAGATACGTAGCTGAAAAGCAACGAATTATAGATGCCTGTTTGCACTTAAAAAAAATAGAATATTTTTTGGGTACATGGGGTAATGTGAGTATGCGCATCGGTGATGACATCCTGCTGACACCTAGCAAGGTTAATTATGAGACGATGCAACCTGAGGATATCGTCATAATCGACATGGATGGTAACTTGATTGAGGGAAATCGTGCACCTACTTCTGAAAAGGAAGTACATCGTCAAATATACCTGAAACGAACGGATGTTCATGCAATCATCCACGCACATACTACTTTTGCTATGGCGGTTTCAACACTAGATATGGACAACGTTCCATGTCTTGTTGAAGAAATGTCACAGCTACTTGGTGGCTCCATTCCCTTGACGAAAGAGTATGTGCCAGCGCAACAACATACAGCATTGGGGGAAATAACAGCTGCCACTATTGGAGACCGCAATGCAGTCATACTGCGTAATCACGGCTCTGTGACATGTGGTCGAGATATGACGGAGGCAATATTAAGTGCACAAGTAACGGAAAAAGCTTGCAAGTTATACTTGTTTGCACATAAAGCAGGACATGCATTTAGAGGGATTCCAGAACCATTTATTGCTAGTGAGCGTTACCGGTATCTATATTCTTACGGCCATGAGAATCAATGATGAGAAAACATCAGTTCACACATTGGTATGTACCACATGAGAATGCAAATATCACTTAGTTTTTGCTACGAAATATCGAAGACTTCAACGAGTAAACGATTATCATTAATAAAATATCCAGACATAAATCCTAGAATGGAGGCTTTATCACAAAATAATTTTAAGCCAATATTAGAAAGATTACAGAAATAAATCTATGAAATTATATCTCCAATTGAGCATTCGTAAAATGGTCTTATTAAAATATAAAAATTAAAATTTAACACTTTCTATTAGCCTATTCATTTTTTTAAAAAAATGAAGGGCATGAGTTGTAAAACAATATATGTAATCACCCCGGAAACCAAGATAATAATAATATCGGCTGCGGAGAACGGTATTGCCTCTATAGGTTTAAAGATAAACCCGCTTCCATATTTGAAAAGAACTCCACCCATTAGTACCAGCTCACCAATATACATGATGAGTGTTGTCAAAGAGGCAGATATCGCAGGTAGGATCTTCGATAACAACTTACGTTTTCCATAAAATATCGAGCCACAATAAACACCGACCGTAATACCGAAGACTATGAAAAATATAGACATTAGTATCGCTGACAACGGTGAAATATTGATTGTGCCGTTTCTGAAAAAAGCGGTAAAACACGCAAGGATGCAAAGACAGATGAATAACACAACAGAAACAGTTTGAGCAATCAGTGGACGCTTTTTTTCGAAGTTGTGCTCTCTGAGCATTTTTGAATAACCGTATAACACATTCAATACAGCAAGTATGAGGACAATAGCAATAAGGTAAAAGTGAATTTTGAAAGCCGGATTGTTCGCTGCATAGATGGGTTCGCCGATGGAGCGAAGCACCTCTGGAGTAACCATGCACAAGCTTAATTGCCATGATTCGAGTGGCATTTCCACAGATTCCTCAATCACCTTGATCTGTTCAAACCCGAATTCGGAAGCAAAGAATAATACGGTTCCCAAAATTGAAACGATAGGTAGAGTGTACCGTTTGAACAACTTAAATATTAAAGGCATGAGTGCTGCTGATACAATTAACGCAATACATATCGGTGTATATGGTATGATGTATTTTTGATATTCTTCCACATTAATAGAACCATTTTGTAAATAATTGCTTATCGTTACAACACCCATGTATATCGGATAAACAGATACTAATACAATCACAAGCAGCGAAAGCAAATAAAAATTTTTATATTTTATGTAATTCATCCCCTTTCATCATATAGCTAGGCCATTCCTTTGCCGTAGTACATATTTTATCGTTATCATTGTCGATAACGATGTCACGGTACAATAATTCAAGTAAACTATCGATGATACTAATAGTAATTGTTTGGTAATATATATTCCCATACTATCACAATAGTCTAAATTTGTAAAGACGCTGAGTGCAAATTAGTTTTACAATCATGAAGTGTCACTATCTAACACATAAAGACAAATGTAATTCCATCAGACATGTATTATTCATATCTATACTACCAGCAAATATGGTGCATTCTCTGTTATTAAAAAGAGGAAGAAGAGAATAAATACCTTAAACAATATTAAAAGAGTTCATCCTAACGGATAAACTCTTTTAATATTAAGCGCAAGACGGGATTTGAACAAAACCCCAAATACAAAAACACTCATAAATAAGAGGTTTGCGTCTTCTATAGTTTATCTGCACACATTCTTGCACACATGTAATGTGTGCCTATAGTATTTATAGAGTTAAAATTTCATCATACACAAAACAGTTATTATACATGTATTCAGGAGCAATATCGATATCACCGTTATTCCATACAACTACTCCATGTTCAACCGTTGCGGTTTTAAATATGTCGACATTTTCCAATATTTTAAATGCTGGCATGGAAAGAAGAGTAGTGGCATCAAATAGCCGCCTTTCTCCGGATGTAAATGTTACTATCATCATCATATCATCAAGTACCTTAACTGTTTGAACCTTGATGTCGCTTGACGGATTGCCGGCATAAACAACCCCATTCATCATATACATACGAATA
>Ga0123338_10002752_pt1 | contig 16267 bp, 12 predicted proteins | sample grotaG_FD_89793 | JGI IMG/M metagenome (GOLD analysis project Ga0123338, IMG submission 89793) | Glacier valley bacterial and archeal communities from Borup Fiord, Nunavut, Canada, to study Microbial Dark Matter (Phase II) -... | ecosystem: Environmental > Aquatic > Freshwater > Ice > Glacier ...
ACCGCGTCTTTGCCTGTGAAGCTAATGGTGAAAACTTGACTAGGTTGCTTGTTTGACCCGGTGCCGGACTGGATTTGCTGCACTACTAGCGGGCTTTTTTGCCCTGGTTTACCTCGAATACTATCGATCGTCAGATCCGGATATTCTGTCTTTAGTTCATCCACGGCTCGTTGGAGTAGTTTCGCACTAGTCATCAGTTGAAGTTGTGCTGTGTAATCAACTTGCAGATTGGAATCAGTAAAATCTGGCTCGGTTTTTTCTTGACCGCTGTGGGATTGCTGGTACAAGCTGGAGCTAACAAACAGTTGCATCGAGCTTTGGTATGTTGGCTTTGCTATCCACGCCATTACACCTGAAGCAACAATGATAGTGCCAGACACTCCTGCTATGAGCAAACGCCGCCGCCACAGGGTTGCGCGGATTTGCTTCAAGTCGAGTCGGTTAACGCTGGAAGAAGTGACTGAGTTGCCGTCACTAGAATCTTGATCAGTCACGCTATAGTTCATAAACACTGAAATAGGTTGCAAGTATTGGTATATAGGTCATGGTCTACCTGGGCAAAGATAACCGACAGGAGTGTAGATTGAAACACACAGTACCTTTTACTATATGTACGTTATTTCCACCAGCGAAACGGACATTCTGGTAAGATTAAGACATCTTAATCTCCACATTCTAATATTTAAGACAAAAGAATCGCTTTCGATGAGCTTAGTTCCATTAGTCCGGACTTCAATCACGATGGGATAGCAGCAAAGAAACCTGTCATACTTTTCAAGCATCTCTAAATTATCTAGCTTCTTCCTACAAATTACGCTTGACTTGACTCAAAACAGAGAAAACAACAAAACTGACATTTTAAGTACATTTAATAGGCTTTTGAGGTACCTTTCAAGTTTCATCGAAACTTTATCGAAGTAATATTTTTTCACTACAATTTCTCCGTAATCATTTGGTATGATTGTAGAGTACGTAGCAAAGAAAAGAAACCCAGCCAAAACTGGCTTTTGAGGTATCTTTAACCAGCGTCCGGTGCATCCTCAAACTTCATGGATACTTTATTGAAGCAATATTTTTTTCATCAAGGATTTTCTGTAATGGTCCGTACAAAGGTAATGTGCGTCACAGTTTACCTGTTCAACAACCCCGCATCTTCCTAAATACATTAGCCAGCTTGAATGCTGTGTGAGTACTTTGTGGATCTACTGTGTGTTTTGTCTTTCTACCCAGCCACACTTTTCCTGAACTAGCAATGGCAATTCTAAGGAAACTGCATCAATCACCTAAAATTGTCCCTTGATTTCTCGACGCTGCTTTTTGCCTCATGAGGATAGCTTCTTAAAATGAATACTGTGCTAGATTTTATTCCCTTTGCACTGCCCGATATCGGTGATGAAGAGGAAGCCGAAGTCGTTGATTCTCTACGCTCTGGTTGGTTAACAACGGGTCCTAAAACCAAACGTTTTGAACAAGATTTTGCTGAATTTGTGGGTGATGGAGTTGAAGCGATCGCAGTTAACTCAGCCACATCAGGGCTACATTTAGCGCTGGAGGCTTTAGGTATTGGTGTTGGAGATGAAGTGATCACCACCGTCCATACCTTTACAGCAACCGCCGAAGTGATTCGTTATTTGGGGGCACATCCCGTCTTCATTGATGTTGATCCGGTGACGCTAAATCTAGATACTACCAAGCTTGAGTCGGCGATTACGCCCCATACGAAAGCTATCATTCCAGTGCATTTTGCCGGTCTTGCCTGTGAGATGACTACCATTCTAGAGATCGCCCGGAAGTATGGCTTGAAGGTTGTTGAAGATGCTGCCCATGCCATTCCAACCACCTATCAGGGGCGTTTAATTGGCAGCTTAGAAAGCGACGTTACTGTCTACAGTTTCTACGCTAATAAGACGCTGGCAACGGGCGAAGGGGGAATGCTTGTCACTCGTGACTCTGAGATTGCGAAACGCTGCCGCATTATGCGTTTACACGGTATTAATCGGGATGCCTTCGATCGCTATACCTCCACCAAACCCTCCTGGCACTATGAGGTTGTTGCACCTGGATTTAAGTACAACATGACTGATCTGGCGGCTTCTATCGGGATTCATCAACTGAAGAAAGCCTGGAAATTGCAGCAAAAGCGGGCGACGATCGCCGATCGGTATGATACAGCCTTCAAAGACTTACCGCTTGGGCTACCTGCCCACCCTGCTGAAGGAGATGATCACTCTTGGCACCTCTACGTCATTCGGTTGCAGGACACTGACACCCTGAATCGCAATATTTTCATTGAGCAACTCGCTGCTCTTGGCATTGGTTGTAGTGTTCACTATATTCCTTTACACTTCCATCCTTACTGGCGCGACACCTACAACCTCCGCCCTGAACATTTTCCCTGTGCGTCTCGTGCATTTGAACAAATCGTGAGTCTACCCATCTACACAAAAATGACCGACACAGATCAGGAACGAGTCATTGCTGCGGTCAAAAAGACCTTGAGTTGCTAGGCAGGCGAATGTTTGACGTGTTAAACGATGACTACCCATCTAATGCGGAACAAAGCTTTGCGCGTCTGCAAGATACACAAAAATCAGGTGTAACTCAGGAATTGATATTAGGTGCATCAAGCGTGTGTCCTTGATATTGCAAGAGGCTCTAAGTACATGATTAAGCGAACATTTGACGTATTGTGTGCCTTGATAGGCATTGTTTTACTGTGCCCAGTGTTTCTGATAATTGCCCTCTGGATCAAACTCGATTCCCCCGGACCTGTGTTTTTTAAGCAAAGTCGGATTGGACAGTTTGGGCACGAGTTTCGGATCTATAAGTTTCGGACGATGGTCGTCGAAGCGGAAAAGCTGGGTAAACAAATCACCGTTGGTAATGATCAACGAATTACTCGCAGCGGTCGCTTCTTAAGAGAATTCAAGCTCGATGAATTGCCTCAACTCGTGAATGTGTTGAAGGGAGAGATGAGCCTAGTCGGTCCACGCCCTGAAGTGCCTAAGTACGTTGGAATGTATACATTTGAGCAGCGGCAGGTTCTCAAGGTGCGACCTGGCATTACCGATCCAGCGTCGATCGAGTTTCGCAATGAAAGTGAGTTATTAGCCACCGTGTCTGATCCTGAAGCCACTTACATTCAGGAGATTATGCCGAAGAAATTAGCACTGAATTTGCAATATGTTGCTCGACCTGATCTCGTTTCCGATATCCAAATCATTCTTCACACCCTGGTGCGAGTAATCGCAAAGTAAACTAACTGCACCCATGAACAAGTTAACTAAGAAGTTTCCAGAAATTGGAAATCGCCATCTCTTTCTGATTGATAGCTTTGTTTTCTTAGGTACACCCATCTTAGCTCTAGAGCTTCGTCTGGATGGCAACATTTTTGATGGGGTCAACAACTTTGACCGCTATCTACAAGCCTTAGCAATTACCACAATCGCGTTCTTAGCGATTAAGTTGTGTACGTTGTATCTTTTCGGCTTCTACAAATGCTTTTGGCGCTATGCCAGCATTGACGAACTGATCAAAATTGGCGCTTGGGCAGTTGCTGTAGTCACTTTTCAAGCTTTCTTTCTTCGTATTGCGAATATAACAGATGAGTCATTCTACAATCTGCCGCGATCGCTACCATTGCTCGATGGACTTCTCAGCTTTGTTTTGATTGGTGGATTGCGATTAAGCTTCCGCTCGCTCGAACGCATTGAGCAGCGCGCTCGAAAGCATGGGGGTGATCGGACGCTAATTGTAGGAGCAGGACGCTCTGGGATTACTTTAGCGCAAGAAATGCAGCGCAATGCTGCTCTCGGTTTCTATCCGGTTGCCTTTGTGGATGATGCCTTTGAAAAACAAGGTCTGCGGATTCGAGGCTTGCCGATCGTCGGAACTCGACAGAACATTCTAGAGGTGATCGACTCTCTCGAAATTAGTAGAGTGGTGATCGCAATGCCGACGGCTCCAGGAGACGTGATTCGGGAGGTTGCTGAGGTCTGTCGAGCCGCAGGTGTTCAAACCAACACTGTGCCCGGAACACAAGAGATTCTCGGCGATCGAGTGAGTGTTAAAAACATTCGCCCGGTCCGAATTGAGGATTTGCTCAGACGCGACCTGATCACAACGGATCTTAGCCAGGTGGCAGCCCTGATTCAGGGCAAGAGAGTTCTTGTGACAGGTGCTGGAGGCTCGATTGGGAGCGAACTCTGCCGCCAGATTCTACGGAGCCGCCCTGCTGAAATGATTCTGGTCGGTAAGGGAGAAAACTCGGTTTTCCACATTCAACAAGAGTTAGAACAACTAGTTGCTCTGCTCAAGCAAGAAGGTGAAGCGCAGGGCTATGTTCCTCAACTCAACTCCTTTATAGCAGACATTCGATCGACGGCTCGGCTAGAGTTTGTCTTTGAGGAAACTAGACCCGAAATTATCTTCCACGCTGCTGCCCACAAACACGTGCCTTTGATGGAATTGAATGTTCCTGAAGCCATTACGAGCAATGTGATGGGAACTCAGAATCTATTAGATCTGGCATTGCGTTATCAAGTCTCTAACTTTGTGATGATTTCCACCGACAAGGCGGTCAACCCAACTAGCGTGATGGGAGCCAGTAAGCGAGTTGCCGAAATGCTGGTTTTACAAGCGGCAAAAACGAGTGGTAAGCCCTATGTGGTGGTCCGGTTTGGCAACGTTTTAGGCAGCCGAGGGAGTGTTGTTCCAACCTTTGAGAAACAAATTGCAGCAGGAGGTCCGGTTAAAATCACCCATCCAGAAATTTGTCGCTACTTCATGACGATTCCAGAAGCGGTGCAACTGACGCTGCAAGCTGCAATGCTAAGTCATGGAGGTGAGGTGATGATGCTTGATATGGGAGAACCCGTCAAAATTATTAACTTAGCGGAAGATCTCATCCGACTCTCAGGCTATGAAGTGGATAAAGACATCAAAATTGTTTTTACTGGGCTGCGACCTGGAGAAAAACTGTTTGAGGAATTGTTCATTTCAGGTGAGCATTATGAGCGCACTCAGCATGAGAAAATCCTGATTGTTCACAATGCCAGTCAAAATCTTCCAAAAGATTTGAACTCACTCTTTCATATTCTCTGTCAGGCTGCTGCTAAGAATAACGCTGATTTGATTGTCTTTTTGTTAGAGCAATTGGTGGCAGGATACAAGCCAAACCGCCCAGCCACCTCGGTTCCTTCCAATCATGTAAAAGAATTCATCGGGAACGAGATCGCTCATGGAAGAGCGATCGCAGAGGACATTCGTCTCAATGCCGTCTACCCTAGCTACTCTCTAACAGCAGTGGGTAAGCCATCCGCAGGGACAAGTAAAAGTGAATAACCATCGTCAAGACGTAATCAATTGGAGGAACCTGTGATGATTAGAGTTTTAGTAACGGGCGCTGCTGGTTTTATTGGGTTTCACCTCAGCCAACGTCTATTGGCTAGAGGGGTTGAGGTCATTGGGCTAGATAACCTGAATGATTACTACGATGTCTTTCTAAAAAAAGACCGTCTAGTCCAGCTCAAAGACTCTCCCAACTTCCATTTTCATCAACTCAATCTAGCTGACAGAGCTAACATCGCCACATTATTTGCCGAACAGCACTTTGATGTTGTCGTCAACTTAGCAGCCCAGGCAGGTGTCCGCTACTCGCTCAAAAACCCTCATGCCTATGTAGACAGCAATCTGGTAGGTTTTATGAATGTTCTAGAGGGCTGTCGCCATTCACAGGTGCAGCACTTGGTCTTTGCGTCTTCTAGTTCTGTATATGGCGCGAATACTAAAATGCCCTTCTCAGTGCATGACAACGTAGACCATCCTGTTAGCCTTTATGCAGCCACCAAAAAGGCAAATGAGCTGATGGCTCATGCCTATAGCCACCTATATGGATTGCCGATTACAGGGCTGCGGTTCTTTACGGTTTATGGTTCGTGGTATCGCCCCGATATGGCGCTGTTCTTGTTCACCAAGGCAATTTTGGCGGGTCAAGCGATCGAGGTCTTCAACCACGGCAAAATGCAGCGCGACTTTACTTACATTGACGACATTGTGGAAGGAGTGATCCGGATCATGGATAAAATTCCAGAGCCGAACTCTAGTTGGTCAGGGCAATCTCCCGATCCGGGAACCAGCAAAGCGCCCTATCGACTCTACAACATCGGCAACAATCAGCCCGTGGAATTGATGCACTTAATTGAGGTGCTAGAAGACTGTTTGGGCAAGAAAGCCATCAAAAACAATTTGCCACTCCAGCCGGGTGATGTAGTTGCCACCTATGCAGAGGTGGAAGATTTAGTGCAGGCAGTTGGATTCAAACCGAGTACCGCGATCGAAGATGGCGTTAAGCAGTTTGTCACCTGGTATCGCGATTATTACAAGGTCTAAGTTTAGCGCTATGAAGATGATGCAAGGGCAAAAAATTACGAGCTTCTGGCGAAAGGTGACCAGCGGCTCGGTCAATCGCCAAATTTTGGGTGCAGTCTTGACTGTGGCGATTTTGACAGCCTTTGTCAAGCTTGTAGGCACCGTCAAAGAATTGGTGATTGCCTGGAAGTTTGGCACCGGAGATCATCTGGATGCGTTTTATATTGGTCTGCTGATTCCTGAGTTTGTTCTCAACGTGGTGGCAGGTTCTTTTAATACTGCCCTGATTCCAACTTACATTCGAGTCCGAGAACAAGAGGGAGTCACTGCATCACAAAGGTTGTTTTCCAGCGCGACGCTTTGGAGCCTCGGAGTCTTAGGGATTACAACCTGCTTGATCGTGGGCGCTGCTCCCTTTTATCTGCCCCGGCTGGCATCGGGGTTCAGTCCAGAAAAATTAGATCTGACGTTTAAGCTACTTTGTGTTGCCTCTCCGATCATCATGTTGACAGGGGTCGTCACGATTTGGAGTGCGGTGTTAAATGCAGGAGAACGGTTTGCTCTAGCAGCTCTCACCCCGATGCTAACGCCGCTACTGACGATCGTCTTGCTTGAGAAGGCTCAGTCTTGGGGTGTATTTGCTTTAATGGGTGGGTTAGTAGGCGGGGCAATCCTAGAAATCATTTTTTTAGGCATTGCCCTACGCCGACAGGGAATTTCACTGCGTCCTCGCTGGTATGGCTTTGACCAGCACTTGCGACAAGTGGCGAATCAATATATGCCCATGATTGCAGGGTCGTTTTTGATGTGCAGTACTGGGTTAGTTGATCAGGCAATGGCGGCAACGTTGCCATCAGGCAGTGTATCGGCGCTCAACTATGGCAATCGAGTCACTGCATTACCGATTACGCTGATCACAACGGCGTTGAGTACGGCGGTGATTCCCTATTTTTCTAAGATGATTGCCAAAGATGATTGGGTCGGATTGCGTTCTACGCTCAACAAGGCGATAAAAATCATCTCTATGATTGCTATTCCGGGCGCACTGATTCTGATCGTCTTCTCTGAAAACATCATCCAGTTGCTGTTTCAAAGAGGGTCATTTACGGCGAGCGATACCGAACTAGTTGCCAAGATTCAGCTTTGTTATGCCTTGCAGATTCCTTTACGAGGTCCTGGAACGCTAGTCGGACGGCTGATTTCTACCGCTCGCGCCAATCAAATTCTCATGTGGGGTTCGGCTGGTAATCTGATCATCAATATCACTTTGGACTATTGGTTTATGAACTGGTTGGGTGTGGCAGGCATTGCACTATCTACCACCTGCGTCTACCTTTTTTCGTGCTTATTTCTTTACTTTTCGGCAAATCGAATTATTGACAAGCACACATCAGGCAATCTGGTTTGAGTAATCCCTACAACATTTGGCTATGCGAGTCACTCTAATTATCCACTCACTTTATTCTGGCGGTGCTGAACGAGTCATGTCTACTATGGCTAATTATTGGGCTATAAAAGGTTGGGAAGTCACACTGCTGACGTTTAGTGGCAAAAATTTACCCTTTTATGATCTCGATCAAGCGATCAATTATTGCTCTTTAAACATCGATCAAGACTCTGCTCATTTAATCGATGCACTCAGACATAATTGGCATCGGCTTTGTGTCCTGCGGTCGGCGATCGTTGATAGCAAGCCTGATGTCGTGATCAGCTTTATGACGACCACAAATGTGCTGATTTTATTAGCAACACGAGGACTCAATTTGCCTGTGATTGTCTCAGAACGGAACAATTCAGAAGCATCAGATCCAGGGATATACTGGCGACTGTTGCGCCAATGGAGTTATTCTTTTGCCGATCGAGTCATCGTCCAAACCCAGAGAGCCACTACCTATTTTCCAAAGTCAATGCAATCACGGATTAGTTCGATCCCCAATCCAGTCTTGCTACCGCCTCAACATCAAATGGTATCTGAGGTGCGATCACAGCAGCGATCAATGATTGCGATTGGACGACTTGGGCCACAGAAGGGATTTGACCTACTACTAAGGGCGTTTGCAACTCTAAAAGGCGATTTTCCTGAATGGAAATTAACCATTTTGGGAGAAGGAGCCTTACGTTCAGAGTTGGTTGCGTTGTGTGAGGAATTAAAGATTCGCGATCGTGTCGATCTACCGGGTAGGGTCAAGAATGTGTATGAATTTCTCAAAGCGGCTGATTTGTTTGTTATGTCTTCCCGTTTTGAGGGATTTCCCAATACTCTCTGTGAAGCAATGGCGTGTGGATTGCCCGTAATCTCTACCGATTGTCCGCAAGGACCGCGTGAAATTATTCGTCATGGCCTTGACGGTATGTTAGTTTCCAATGAAGATGTGTCTGCATTGGCAGCAACCATGCAACTGCTCATGGCTGATGGAGAAAAGCGCAGACAGTTAGCTCATCATGCGCCAGAAGTTTCTGAACGATTTGGGTTAGAGAAAATAATGGCAATGTGGGAAACCACTTCAAGGGAGGTGATTGCAAACAAATCATAGATTGCGGTAAGTCTTTCTACATTGAGAAATTGTAAACCTCCTATTTTCAGAACTCACAAGGTTAATGATGAACCCGATCGCATTTTTTCTCCCTAATTTGAACGGTGGCGGCGCAGAGCGTATTTCCATAAACCTGCTGAAGGGCATGGCTGAAAAAGGGATTCCTTTAGATTTAGTGCTGGCTAACGCAGAAGGGTCTTATTTAGATCAGATACCAAAGTCCGTACGGCTGATCAATCTAGCAGAAAAACGAGTTTTGAAGGCAATGTTACCGTTGTCTGCTTATTTACGAGAGCATCAACCTGCTGCATTGTTGTCTCATCAAAACCATGCCAATGTTATCGCGACCATTGCCAGAAAAGTTGCTGGCACAAACACTCGTTTGATATTAGTGGAACACAACACTTTATCAGCCGCTAAAACGACATCAGTTGCAGATCGAGTCGTCAAACGATTGATGAGGTGGGTTTACCCCCTAGCAGATGTCATTATAGGAGTCTCCCAGGGAGTCTCCCTAGACTTAGAACATCAATTGGGTCTGCCACTCGGTAAAGTGATCACAATTTACAATCCCATTGTTGATTCCGATCTGTTTGCCAAAGCCCAAGCCCCGCTTGATCATCCCTGGTTTCAGGAAGATGCTCCGCCAGTTTTTTTAGCCGTGGGAAGGCTCACAGAACAGAAGGATTTCCTAACCCTGATTCAGGCTTTCTCACAGCTTAGAAAACAAGCGATCGCTCGTCTACTCATTTTAGGAGAAGGGGAATCTAGGGCAGAATTGGAAGCTGCGATTTGTCAGCTAGGAATTGAGAAAGATGTCTCCTTACCTGGCTTCATTGAGAATCCTTATGCTTATATGAAGCGTGCCAAAGCTTTTGTCCTCTCTTCTCGCTGGGAGGGTTTGCCGACTGTACTGGTTGAGGCGATGGCTTGCGGTTGTTCCGTCATTTCAACCAATTGCCCAAGCGGTCCTCAAGAAATTTTAGAGGCTGGAAAATATGGGCAGTTGGTTCCAATAGAAGACTCGTCTGCGTTGTCTAAAGCAATGTCGCAGGTCATAACCGATCCTCTCAATCAGAAGGTATTAGAGCAGAGGGCGATGCATTTTTCGCTTGAGCAAGCCGTCTCTCAGTACTTAGCTGTGCTGAGTTAATCGCAATCATTGAGTGAGATTTTCAGAGTTTCAGGCTCTATTAAAAGATAACGTAGAAGAACGTAGTAGGAAGGTGGGGGATAGCCTCGTAAGACGTTTTAGAGACTAAATCTCATGCTATTTATACCGCTTAACGCTATGAGAAAGAAAGTTGCATTCATGATTCGCGATCTCAATTACGGAGGCGCGCAAAGACAGTTAATTACCTTGGTAAAAGAGCTTGATAAAAAACGTTTTGATGTCACGGTGCTGTGCTTTTATTCTGATGGGCTGTTAGAGAACGATCTGAACGAAAATGGCATCCCTGTTATCTGTTTAGAGAAGCGCGATCGTTGGGATGTGTTTAGCTTTCTTTGGCAGCTTTTTCGACATCTCAAACAAATTCACCCGGATGTGCTGCACGGATACTTGAGTGAATCTAATGTACTCACCCTTTGTTTCAAGCTGCTTTCCCCGTCAACTCGCATTATTTGGGGCATCCGAGACTCTAACATGAGTCTCGAGCACTATGATTGGTTAGATCGGTTGATTTTCGAGCTTGAGTGTTGGCTCTCGCGGTTTGTCGATCTGGCGATCGTCAACTCTCATGCGGGGCGAACCTATCATCTTGCCCACGGTTTTCCTGACACCAAAATGGTCGTGATTCCCAATGGCATTGACACAGAACGGTTTAAACCCGATCGATCAGCAGGCGCAGCGATACGGAGTGAATGGGGAATTTCAGAAGACACGATTTTAATTGGTTTAGTCGGACGTTTAGATCCGATGAAAGATCATCCGACTTTCCTGAAGGCAGCCGCCCTCTTATGTAAAGAAAAAAGAGATGTCCACTTTGTCTGCATCGGGAGCGGTCCACAGAACTATGCACAGGAATTGTTGCACCTAGCCAATGAACTAGGCGTTGCTGAAAAGATCCTCTGGGTAGGAGGACGGGGAGATATGCCTGCCGTCTATAACGCCTTGAACATTGTTTGCTCTACCTCTGCATACGGAGAAGGATTTGCCAACGTCATCGGGGAAGCAATGGCTTGTAAAGTGCCTTGTGTCGTTACAGATGTTGGAGATTCAGCGCGGATTGTGGGCAACACGGGCATCGTTGTGCCAGCCACCCATCCAGAGGCAGTCAAACAGGGGATCATGAGCTTGATTGAGACGCTTCAAACGGGAAGCTATTTCAAAAACTCTATTCGGCAGCGCATCGTGGCTCAGTTTTCAGTCTCTCAATTACTCCTCAAAACACAAACTGCTCTTTTCTAACGCTTCTTATGATTTCAGTGTCTACCAAAAGAGTTGACTGGCTACTTCATTATCAATGTGGTTTAGCTGTGCTCTCTGTTTTGATTTTTTTTACAAATCTAGATGTGTACTGGGACAGTGCAGGCATTCTTCCGTTAGCACCCTTGCATTGGATATTTCTGTTTGGGGCAGCGACTCTGCCCTTGACACTTTCTTTTTCTTCTAGAAAAAGCTTTCTGCCACGAGGGTTGCTCTTTTGGTGTGCAGGATATTTTTTAATTTCACTGATTTGGTTTTGGTTCTTCTCGTCTTTATTAAAAGCTTCACCAGAAGCATTTCAGGAACTACGCGATCGCACTTTATCAGTGATCTTTATATTAGTAGCGTTACTCATTTATTCAAAACACAACGTCGTTCAGGTTTGGGCAAGGTCTGCTTTTATCGCTGCTGGCTTAATGGGTACGGTGAATAATATCTATGAGTTTTTAAATCCTCTCGTGTTTAGTGGGTTAAATGAGACGGGTCGTCCAGCCGGGTTCTATGTAAATTCTAATAACTGTGGTTGTGCCTTAATTGAAGCCTTGCTGGTTGGGATTGGGTTACTCCGCCCAATTTATCGACTGCCATATGCTTGCGCGATCGGAGTGGGTGTATTTTTAACGTTTTCGCGAGCCGCCTTACTCGCCTGGTTGGTTGTCATGGCAATTTTACTCTTAATGGGAATCGTGCCCCATCGCCATCTTGTTTGGTGGTTTATAGGACTTGTGGTTAGCATTACAGCATTAGTCACGATCGGCGGTAATTTCTTTGATATCGCTCAACTAGAAGATGCAGGATTGATCAATAACAACGTTCTTGAAAGATTGTCACAAACTGAAGGAGCGTCACAGGCTACAGACGATTCGACCCTCGCTCGGATTGCCGTAGCAAAATTAGCGTGGAAGATGTTTATTAACCATCCCCTGATCGGGAATGGGATTGGATCAACGCTTGCTTTAGATGTCGGAGGACTAGTCGATCACCACATCTCTACCCACAACCAGTACCTTTACTTTTTGGCTGATCATGGTGTTCTCGGAATCCTAATTTATCCGCTCTTAATCTATTCAATGCTGTATCCCTTCAACAACAAGCATCGATCTGTGAATGTTGCTCTTGCTGTTTTCTGCTTGATATGGGGCTTCTTCAGCCACACAGTGATCCTGCTACGCCTCCACCTCACAGTATTTGCCTTGATTGCCACGCTCAATCAGAAAACCCAATCATTGAAGATATAAACGATGAAACTCCTTTACGTCACCACTGGACTCGATTCGGGCGGCGCACAAATGATGCTCTACAACCTGCTTTCCAGGATGGATCGCGATCGATTTGATCCCGCTGTGATTTCTTTGATGGGACAGGATGCGTTAGGCGATCGCATTAAAGCATTAGGCATTCCTGTTTATACGATCGGAATGAAGCCAGGAATCCCGACCCCTGGTGCAGTCTGGCGATTGATTCGGCTGATTCATCAACTCAAACCCGATCTCATTCAGGGCTGGATGTATCACGGAAACTTAGCCGCGCAGTTAGCAAGCAGCATTTTCACAAGTCGTCGGTTTCCTGTGGTCTGGAGTATTCATTACTCGATCGATGCTCTGGCTTCAGACAAAAAAATGACGGTTGCTCTGGTTAAATTTGGGGCGTATATTTCTAAGTCGCCTAAACAAGTTTTATTTGTTTCTCAGGTTAGCAAGTCACAGCACGAAGCCTTGGGATATGCTCGTGAGAATAGCCACGTGATTCCTAACGGCTTTGACACTTCGCGATTCTTGCCTTCATCAGTAGACGATCGCACTGTCCTGAGATCGGAGCTAGGCTTGCCTGAAGACTGTTTACTGATTGGCTTGGCAGGTCGTTATCACCCCATGAAAGACCATGCCAACTTTGTGCAAGCTGCCGCCCTTTTGTTGGAAACGAATCCTCAGGTTCGGTTTTTAATGATGGGGCAAGCAGTGACTCAAGATAACCCAACGTTGAGCAACCTGCTTCAAGAATTGGGAATTCACGATCGCGTCCTCCTTCTAGGAGAGCGGCAGGATATGCCTCGTCTCCTCGCTAGTCTGGATGTGTTTACGTCAGCTTCTGCGTATGGTGAAGCGTTTCCAATGGTGGTGGGGGAAGCAATGGCTTGTGAAGTGCCTTGTGTCGTCACAGATGTTGGAGATTCGAGTTGGATGGTGGGTAACACTGGCAGAGTTGTTCCACCCCGAAGTCCACAGGTGTTAGCCGAGGCCTGGAACGAACTCATTGCGCTGGGTAAGGAGAGCCGAAATTGCTTAGGCAAAGCCGCACGATCGCGAATCATTACCGAGTTTTCCTTAAATTCTATTGTGGCTCAATATGAGTCTTTGTATGAACAGATCTTGAACCAGAACTAACACTATTTTCAAAGAGGCAATACTTCATGTGTGGCATTACTGGCTTTTGGGACATATCTCGACGACTAAACGCGGATCGATTGCAGGAACTCTCTCGACAGATGAGCAATACGCTTCTGCATCGAGGCCCCGACGATGGGGGAGTCTGGGCAGATGAGGAAGTAGGCATTTCCTTGGGGCATCGCAGACTAGCGATCGTCGATCTTTCACCAGAAGGACATCAACCGATGCTGTCTGCTGAGGGTCGCTATGTGATTGTGTTTAATGGAGAAATTTATAACTTTCTAGAGTTACAGCGCGAACTAAAGCAATTGGGACATCAGTTTCGAGGACATTCTGATACAGAGGTGATGCTTGCGAGTTTTAGGCAATGGGGACTAGATCAAGCCATTCAGCGCTTTAATGGCATGTTTGCATTTGCCCTATGGGATCGCCAAGAGCGAGTGTTGCATTTGGGGCGCGATCGCTTTGGTGAAAAGCCGCTCTACTATGGTTGGGTTGGCGATACCCTACTGTTTGCCTCCGAGTTAAAAGCGCTAAAAGCGCATCCTGCTTTTCGGGCAGAAATCAATCGAGATGCACTCACTCTCTATGTGCGCTATTGCTATGTCCCCGCGCCCTATTCCATCTACGAGGGCATCTACAAACTCTCTCCTGGAACTGTGCTTTCCTGGAATGGCAGCCACGATCGTCCGGCTCCTGTTCCCTATTGGTCTGCCAGAGAAGTTGCAGAACGAGGAGCGGCTGCACCGTTCATCGGGACAGAATCAGAAGCAGCAAAGCAGCTAGAAGAACTCCTACAGGATGCTGTTGGTCTTCGGATGATGGCTGATGTGCCGTTGGGGGCGTTTCTTTCTGGAGGCATTGATTCTTCTACGATCGTAGCGTTAATGCAAGCGCAGAGTCGTCAACCTGTTAGAACATTCACGATCGGATTCAACGAAAATAACTACAATGAAGCCCAACACGCTAAGGCAGTTGCTCAACACTTAGGAACCGATCACTCCGAATTGTATGTCACGCCAGAAGATGCACTAGCAGTCATTCCTAAACTGCCGACCCTATACGATGAGCCGTTTGCTGATGTTTCCCAAATCCCAACTTTTCTAGTTTCGCAACTTGCTAAACAGCAGGTGACGGTTAGTTTATCAGGAGATGCAGGGGATGAACTGTTTGGTGGATACACCCGCTATCTATTAGGGCAAAAGATCTGGCAGATGATCGGGTGGATACCTCTTCCACTCCGCAAACTGGTTGCCAGTCGATTGACCAATTCTTCTCCCCAACTCTGGAACCAAAGTGCCGCTGCTCTCCATGCCTTCTTACCAAACTTACCTATTAAGTCACTCGCACAAAATCAATTGCAATCGCGGTCTGACCTTTTGGTAGCTTCTAACGCCGAGGCGCTCTACACAAGGTTGGTGTCTCACTGGAAAGATCCTGGAGCGATCGTCATTCACGGCTCAGAGCCTTTAACCATTTTAAATGACCCCCATGCGTGGGCAAATCTTTCCGACTTTACCCATCGTATGATGTATATGGACACCATGACCTACCTGCCGGACGATATTTTGGTGAAGGTCGATCGTGCCAGTATGGGAGCGAGTCTAGAGAGTCGTGTCCCGTTTTTAGATCACCGCTTGATGGAATTTGCTTGGCAGTTGCCGCTGTCGATGAAAATTCGGCAGGGACAGGGGAAATGGCTGCTGCGCCAAGTTTTATACAAGTACGTGCCTCGCAGTTTAGTTGAGCGTCCAAAAACCGGATTCGACATGCCGATTAATAGTTGGCTGCGGGGTCCTTTACGAGATTGGGCAGAAAGCTTACTAGATGAGCATCGATTAAAAGAAGAAGGATTCTTCGATCCTGCACCGATTCGCCAGAAGTGGGCACAGCATCTTGAAGGGACTGGCAATTTCGAGCATTACCTTTGGGACATTCTGATGTTTCAGTCTTGGTTAGAAGAAAATCTTTCGTGACTCACTGCACATCAAGCATCTATCTCTACAAAAACTACCGATCGAGTTAGTGTTCTTCCTGGAGATTTTCATGAACATATTAATTGTTTCATCGAGTGATGGAATTACCCTTTCCTTATTGAGATGTCTGGGGTTAATTGGCGCTAAGTCCCATGTCATTAATATCTGGAATGCTGCAAACTCATCTAGACTGTCTAGATTTTGTGATCATTATCTCAACTATCCACTCTCAAAACCCGTGCTCGAAACCGCTGCTCTGACTGCATTCATTAATGATTACTGCGATCGCCACAGCATCGAAGTTGTGATTCCATCAGGGCTTTTAGGCACCTTCCTGATTGCGAAAATCAAACCTGAAATAATGTCCGCACCTGTTTTTCCGGTCACTAGCGTAGAGCAACTCTACAATCTGCATAACAAGTGGCTATTTTATCAATTTTTGATAAAACACGAAATTCCTACCCCGGAGACAAGATTAATTGAAACATCAGAACAGTTGAATTCATTGGTCTTAGAATTTCCTGTGATCGTGAAGCCTGTTGCAGAGGGCAATAGCAATGGAGTCAAAAAAAT
>Ga0123338_10002756_pt1 | contig 16251 bp, 14 predicted proteins | sample grotaG_FD_89793 | JGI IMG/M metagenome (GOLD analysis project Ga0123338, IMG submission 89793) | Glacier valley bacterial and archeal communities from Borup Fiord, Nunavut, Canada, to study Microbial Dark Matter (Phase II) -... | ecosystem: Environmental > Aquatic > Freshwater > Ice > Glacier ...
CTTTCTAATTAACTATCATTATGAAGGGCCAAATATGGAATATAATGATAAAATTTACTTCAAGCCCAATATTGGAGTTATAAAACTAGATATGGTTCATTACGATCTTGCCCCAATTGACCACAAGACTTGGGAATTAAAAAGCTATACCCTTAAATAAACACTCACATATAATAATTTATCTCTTATGAAAAAAAAAGTATCCTTATTTTTTCAAACCCTCGGTCTGTGTCCCACAGATCGAAAATGAAAAATATTATCCATAATCTATACCAATTAAACTGAATATTAATCTTTTATATCATGCAACCATTTGACCTCCAGACGGGTCAAGATAAAAAATGGAGAAAGCCGAAAAGCCATAAAAGATTAGGCAAAATTCAATCAAATATGTTTTATGAATAAAGTTGGTATTTTAATAATTTTAGCATCTCTTTCATTTGTTTGCGAAAGTTGCAAACAGAAAGTTGAATTACCTTCCTGCCTTACAGGTATTGTTTTAGGCCCTGCTAATAATTTTATATGTTCAATACTAATACAGGTAACAAATGCAAAAGTAGGCACACCCTTTACATATCAATCTAAAAAATATGATTACGTTATTCAAACAAGCTCTGATGTAGGACCTAATAGATGGAAAAAAATTTATTTTAATTATAGATCATATTCTAAACACGAACTGGATAGCTTAGGTGGTAAATGTATAACTCAATATATGACACCCAACGTTCCCGAATATAATATCACAAAATATTCCACAATTAAATGCCCATAACTAATCAAACCATTTAACCAAAATAAAGATGAAACACCTCTTAACCATTATCTTAATAGCTTTTAGTATTCAACTTGCTTTTAGTCAAAACAATTATTATTGGTCTAATAAATAATGTCAACTTAAAATACTTTTACCACCCAAAACCCAATTTTAAATAAAATTAAATGATAATATTCAAAATCCAATTCAAATACCTATTGTCCCTCTCAGGTTTTCTATTTTCTATATTTTCCATTCATGCCCAAATGAAGCCCCCTCATGAGTGGATTAACTATGATCAGGTGTTTAATTTAAACTCCGGTTTGAGAAAATATGATTTTGACGCCACCTTAATTAGTTCTTCCACTCCTGCCAACGTACTTTGGCCAGCTGAAAAACCCCACTTTATTATTCAAATAGTTAATAACACAGATAAAGTTTTAAAAACATCCGCCAAAATTGACATTGTACAATATGGCACGGAAGGTAAACCGAATGATATATGGCAACCCATACTTTTTAAGATCAAAGATTTTCCATCAATCCCTGTCAATTTGGAAATCGCTGCAAATGGGTTTCAGAATGTTGAAATTTCGCCCGATATCCCGGCGGATTTTGGCGGATATGCCTTAATAGTGGATGCGGGAATTTACGGAAGGCGACTGGCAACAAGCGTGATAAGGACATTTCCCTCTAATCCAAAATCAATTCAATACCCAAAACAATCTTTGGACGATATCGGAGTAGATTTTTTATATCGTATTGGCGTTCAATCCATCAGAATGGGGGTGTCTTATATTGCTACTCAACACAGGGATTATATAAGTGAATTGGCTAAGCTAAGGGAAAAACTGAATGAATATAAAAGGAAAAATATCACAGTTTTATTAATGTTCGGCGAAGGCCAAACATTAATGCCATTGGGCAACCCCCGGTCTTTTTTAGATAGTAACGGGGTTTTTCTTAAAACCAAGCAGGATTATGCCTGGTTGCCTGCCATGGACAATGATTTTGAAAAATTCGTAAAAGACTTATGTATTGAATTCGGTTATCCAAAAGGCCCTGTAACGGCGGTTTCATTATGGAATGAGCCTTGGGAAGGAATTTCAATATCTGGCTGGCAAGCGGATATTTTAAGATATAGGGAAATTTACAAAGCAATGGCAAATGGTGTATTAGAAGCCAGAAAATCAAGCGCTGATGTGCTGGTTGGCGGTTGTGATTCCCATTCCAATGCTATGGATAAGTTATTTGCTGACGGGAAAAAAGAATTTCTTCCAATTTTTGATTTTTGTTCCATTCATTATGAAGGGATGGAAAGCCCGGTTCTGTATAAAGAATGGAATGAAAGGAAATTTCACAAGGGCAGGGTTAAAATTTGGGATACGGAAAGCTGGGTCGGTAATACTGACGACAGGATCGGTTTAGTAGTGGCAACGAATAGGGCGGCAGGTTATGACCGTTCAATGGGAATTTATGGTGGCTATATGGTTGATGGGGATAACGCTGATAAAATAAAAATCAAAAGTGAAGAAGGCCCGAAGGAAATTAATAAGCAACCTGCCGCCTGGTCCCCGGCAGCGGCAATGGGTGCTGTACAACATTTTTTAGGGGAGCGCGAGTTTAAAGAAGTTTTATTTAAAAACGGTTTGCCATGGGTACTTCTTTTTGAAGGAGAAAGCAAAAACCCGGATGATGGGACTATAGTAGTTTGCGGTGATATCGGTGAAGCATTCGGCCCTGAAAGTATTCTTTTTAGAAATGTAAGGGGCTTGAAAGAGCAAAAGGAAAAAGAAGAATTGCAACGTAAGATTTCCGTACTGCCGGAAGGATCGACCGAAAGAAAAAACCTGGAAAAAGAATTGAAAGCTTTTATCCCCTTGGAAGGTGGCCTACTCACTATTCCTTTGGATAAATCGTTTTATTTATTTGATTTCTATGGAAATAAAATCATCTCCAAAAATAATAAAATTGAAATTCCATTGACTTTTAAAGGCTATTTTCTAAAAACCGACGGCTCAAAAGGCTCTTTCTCAAAATTGGTTAAAGTGCTTAAAGAGGCAGAGATAAAAGGTTATGAACCGCTTGAGATTATTTCAGGTGATTTTTTGGAAAGGATAGAACAAAAACCTGTCCTTGAATTAAAATTGACCAACATATTAAATAAAAAAATAAGCGGCAGCCTCGAAGTCACAATTCAGGATTTAAAGCTGGATTATCTGAAGGAACTTTCATTTCTCCCCCATGAAACAAAAATAATAAAAGTAAAAGTGATAAATGGGAAAAGCACCAACGAAAATAAATATTCGTTAAATGTTGAATTTAAAACAAATGATAATGGAAAGGCAACACATCAGGAATATCTGCATGTAAATGTGATTTCAAAGAAAAATATTATAGTAGATGGAAAATTAAATGATTGGGAAAATTGCCTGCCCCAAATCGTTTCAAGTTCCAATCAAAGCTCATTAAGCCTTACAGAAGCGGCTTGGTACCCTTTCAAACAATATAATAGTAAACAAAGCGGCTTGGCGAGCGGATATATGGCTTATGATGACAAGCATTTTTATTTTGCTACCAAGGTCTCCGATAATACGCCCCACAAAGGCACCTACAGATTTGAAAGCAGGCCCGACGATGACTTTTTTTATCCTGAAATTTCTTATAAAGCAGATGAAAACCATTTTTTAATGAAGAAAGATGGGAAAGCAAGTGCAGAAAATAATAATATTTCAGCTTTGCAATTACCGGATAAGGACGGCAGGATATTAAATTATTGGGAAGCATCAAATAATACCAATTCTTTCGGGCTTGATTTGAACTTACCGGAAGATAAAGCCACTTTCGTTTCACTGTATTTTCCCAATATCGATACCTGGAAGGCAAACATAGAAATATATAATTTAAATAATAATGAACTTCTGGTTTCGCACAAAATTGAGAATTTGTGGCAGGGAACTTACTCAACATACCGATTGACAGGCAAATTGAGAATCGTGGTACATGCTGTAGATTGGTGGTACACAGTAAAATTGGCAGGTATATTTTTTGATGCTGATCCTAATAAACCAATCGTCCGGCAAGGAGCTGCTTCATTTATTAAAGATGATTTTGATACCAAAGGAAAGTGGAAAAACAAATACGGGTCGCAAGGTTATTATATAATGGGGCTAGTGCCAAAATTGCCTCCAAATGTTACGGTAAATGCTTCACATTTGGAAATAAATTTCCCTTTAAAGTGGCCTGAAGGTGTGCGCAGGTTTTCTTACAGAAAAGACCCTGTTACCCCGGACAATTCCGGGCTTGGATTTTCTTACGATAATGTACTCATCGCTTTCAATGTAATCCCTGAAGGGGAAGATGAGATGTATGCTTACCCTAAAGGGACGATGCCGCATTTTGTCGGATATAAATGCACTGATTATGAGTATGCGCTCAATAAAGTTGCTGAAGAATATGGGGGTGGTACAGAGATATGGCGCTTGCTTGCACCCGGGTTGAACCGAAAACATTTTTTTCCACGTCAGCCGAAGTCAGAAAATGAAGGCCCTGTAAAATCAGGAATGCTTTCTATAAATACCGACGGAAATACTAGGGTGACTGAGTGCGCCATTCCATGGGAAGAAATACCGATGGTAAAAAAGGCCTTGGATGAAGGTAAAACAATAAAATTCTCATTTCGGGTAAATGACAATGGATCTGAAAGTATGGAACTTGCAAAAGAGCGCAGTGTTTCTAAAAAAAATTCACGTGCTTTTCACCCCGACTGGCAAGAACATTGGGCCAATGAAGTGGAATTTAAATTTGAAAAATAAGTTTATGCAAAGGTTTAAAATTGTTTTCTGTTGTCTGTTTTTATTTTTCTTAAAAATTCAAAATTCGAAGGCACAAAATAATAAGCTCGAAAATGCTCGCATAGTCAGGTCAAATAATTTTTCATTGGCAGTAAGCCTTTCCGATGGAGGAAGGATTATTTCTTTTCAATTACTTGGAAAGGAGATATTAACCCAATCGGAAACGGAACCCCTGTATTTTGGGTCAACCTTATGGATAGCACCAGAAAATATATGGTGGCCGGTAAATGCAATATTAGATTCTTCCCTTTTCTCAGTAGTCAATCAAAGTGCTTCTTCAATTCACCTTATAAGTCCGCCTATAAAAAACGGCATACAGGTTGAAAAGAAAATCGAAATATCAGAAAAAGATTCATCGGTCCATATTGAATACATGATTAACAATGTTTCTTCCACGCCCTTTTTTGCAGGTGCATGGGAACTGGTGCGTACACCGGGAGGTAAAAGTTTTTTTCCTTATGACAAGCCATCACCCATAAAAGCATCTGATCTTAAAAATGTAGTTTATAAAAATGGATTGACTGCTTATTACTTTGATAAAAAAGATGTTAAGTCCCCGCAAAAATTATATGCAAGTGCTAAGGAAGGCTGGCTTGCACACTTTTCGGGCGACTTACTGTTTATTAAAACTTTTCCGGATATAGAACCGGGCAAAAATGATAAAGGCCAGGGAGAAGTGGAAATTTATGTAAACGAAAAAGCCAGTTATGTTGAATTGGAAACACACGGGCTTATTTCAAAAATTAAGCCTGGTGAACAAATGTCTTATAAAACAAAGTGGTACTTGGCTCATTACAATAAAAAACAGGATATAAATGCCGCTGCAGCTTATGTAAGAAAAATGATTAATGACAAATCATTAAATATTAAATAAAATGAATAAAAGAAGAGAATTTATTAAAAGTATAGGGCTAGGCACTTTAAGTGATTTGGAGCTTTGAGAAATTTGAATTTCCACTGAATAAAAAGACTAAAATTCAAAACTTAGTGAGCGGCAAAAAATACAATGCTGATAAAATTAGTGCAGTAGAGAATGAAGTGTATTTGATCGGGTAAGAAAATGAACATTTTGATAGTTAATTTCAAAATTATCAACCATCAAATCATTATTGTGTTTTACACTGGTGCCTGTCCCCATCCAGTAAAAATTAAATCTGAGTACTACAACTGTTGCCAGCCCTGGCCATTAGGCGGCGGATCAGTATGCCAGTGTTTTTAATGTTTCAGCACTTACTGGCCTACCTTCGGGGGTTGCCGTGCAATGGATGATTAGGTATTGGAGTTGGGACATAGCTTTGGAGGAGTAAGCAATGAGTATTCGGAAATGAGAGGAAAGACAAGGGACAAGAGAGCAATAAGTAAAAATATTTTTTTATGTCTCATGTCTCATGTCTCATTGTCTCATTGTCTTTTATTCCCTGCAGGATCTTTCATGGTGAGAAAACCAATAGAAGATAAAAAAGCCATTACTTTTATAAAATCATCGGTCAGTATAAATTTGATTATCTATAATGTCAAATCAGTAAGTATTATAAGGTCTAGCAAACTTGTTTTCCAGTTGGTAAGTATGAATTTCATTTTTTTGATAGAAAAGAATAAAGACGTTAGACAAAAGACAAGAGAATTTATATTATTTGTTTTTAATGAAAAATCGCTTTTTTCTCATGTCTACAGTCTCATCTCTCTTGTCTCGATTATGTAACCTTCAATATTTTAAGTACCAAGGCAGAATCTTTACATAGGTCTACATGTGAAATATAATTGGGTGAATAAGTAAAACCTTTTATGTTTTTCATCTTTTCCACTTCTAAACCCTGAACTGCATTTGATTTTAAAGCCGTTTCAATAATTTTTCCTATTTGCTTATAATCAACGTTATCCACTTGTTGGGGAGGTTCTAGTTTTTTGCTGATAACCGTTTAGCGTAAACCTTTATTCAAATTATATCCCATTCAAAAGGAACCCTTTTGAAACTTAAGACAATCTTCAACATGATTCGGTATGGTTAAAATGAATGTGGTGCCTTGTCCATGAACACTTTGTACTTTTATCTCCCCCTTCATTATTGCCAATGCTTTTTTTACCAAATATAGCCCAATGCCAGAGCCGTATGCCTGAGCGGTGGCACGCTGAAACATATTGAAAACTTTATCTTTGTATTCTTCAGCGATACCAATGCCATTGTCGCTTACGACCATTGTAAGTTTTTTTGCATCGGCCACGATAGAAATCGACACGTACGGATTTGGTTCTTGTGGGTTGTAGTATTTTATTGCGTTTGAAATTAAGTTGTTCAAGATCAGTTGCAACCTGAATAAATCAGCACGAACGATTTGTTTTTCATCCATCGAAATCCTAAAATCTATTCGGTCAGCATTCTGTAGAAACTTATATGCTTCGATGATGTCAGTAAGTAGCGATTTAAAGTTTATCTCATTATATTCAATACCTAAATTAGCATTTCTTGCATAGTCAGCAAGTTTGGTAATGTATTGATCTAATCGTTTTACACTTCGTTTCATCAGCTCAATGTATTCTTTACTTTCTTTGGAGAAATTTTTTTCTGTTAGGTTAATAAGACCAGATAAAGAAGCCAGTGGTGCGCGCAAGTCGTGCGAGGCTTTATATATGAAACCGTCCAATTCTAAATTTATCTGACTAAGTTTTTCTTCTTCAATCTTTCTATCAGTTACATCATGCAGATAGATGACATAGTGCGCTTCAGGGAAAATTTCGCTGTAAGTGATCATACCATCAAAGTAGTGGCGCTGACAATCTAAGCAGTAAAGGCCGAGATCTTTAAAATCAATGGGCTCACTTCTTTCCAGATTTAATTGTTGGATAGTCGAATTAAAATAAGGGATACTGATGGGATCAATCAGATCAACCAGTTTCTTGCCTACCAACTCTTCGGATGAATAACGAAGAATCTCGTTCACATAATCGCTGGCATAGCAAATGGCGCCGTTTTGATCGATTACAATGAATATTACTTTCCCTTTTTCAACAATTGAAACATACCTGTCTCTCAAAATTGACTTCACTCCCTTCAAATCCAACATGGTTTGATCTGAATACTGTTTTGTTAATTCCATAATCTTTACATTTTTAAAAATTTATTGCTTTACTTCAATCCTCTATATTTCTTAATATATCGTTGCAAGACCCTTCATATCGAACAAAAATATTAATCCACAAAACCCGTGACCACCGAAAGTTGAGAGGCAAAAGACCTACCACAACAAATAGTATCACGCTCAACATCATTGGCATATTAATTTCAACCATCAGTAATTCTTTTATCCACCATAATCCAATGAAGAAAACCGTATTAAGAAAATAGCTAATGAACATTGCACCGAAATAGTAGCCTGGCTCAGGTTCTAAGGGTAACTGGCAGCAAGGGCAAGTTTGGTTCATTTGAATGAATTTTTTGGGATGGTAAAGGGTGCCTTCAGGAAACATATTCCCTTTACGACATTTGGGACACTTTACGGTAAGGATATATAGAATAATGAATTCTTGTACTTCATAATATTTTGATTTCATATAAGCAAACACATTTGATTAAAATATTAGCGATACAGTTTATCTATTGTATAGCACGATTCAGGGATTCTTTGAATTGTCCAGGTTCAAAGAGGTAAAAGTTGTAACCAAAACTATTTTTTTAGCAATTCTAATTGTCTAATTGGTAGGATAAATGATTTGTTCTACTTAGGAAAACGCTTATTCCTAATCAGAAAGGAATAATGTTATTCAGGAATTTATTTGGCCGTAACTTATTAAAAAATACATTAGTTTTTTTGATTCATCCAAATCACACCGTGATTCTTTCATGTCACTTCTCATCATTATATCAACTGTTCACGGAATTTTCTTGGGTTGGAAAAAACATGTAAATCCAAAAACATTTTATTCAATAAAATGTAAAGATTGTTTGAATTGCTCTGGAGTTTGGCCTAAGCGCTTTTTGAAAAAGCGTATAAAATAGGAGGCTGAGGAAAATCTTAACTGTTCGGAGACTTGATTAACGGTAAGGTCAGAATAGGAGAACAAACGCTTTGCCTCTAAAAGGATACGGCCTGATATCAATCCAGTTAATGTCTGCCCCAAGCCCTGTTTACAAATACTATTTAAGTAAGAAGGCGACATATTCATCATCTCCGCATACTCACTTGGCTGTTTTATTGTTATGTAATTCTTATCTATCAAGTGTTGAAGTTTTCTTAGTTTTTGGGTAGTTGAATTAGCAAATTCGTCCTGATTGAAATCCGGGTTATTGATAGAATAGTACTGGGTTAATTTTAATAAAAGTAGATCAAGGTAACTTCTCATTATGCGAAAACTAATTGACGACGATGGCTTGGCAAACTCATTACACATCTCCCCCATTATAAAATCTATGATGGGTTCCTTTGGAGGCAGTTGAATAAGTGGATTTGCATTTAAAGCTTGGAAAAATGGAAAATCTACCATGTTGTTATATAATGTCTTCGTCTGATAAAAATCCTGTAAAAAGAAAATGATATACCCATCGGTGTATGGTTCCAATTTCCATGAATGCACCTGACCAGGTGTCATCAGGAAGAAGCTTCCAGGAATTGTATCATAGTTTCTAAAATCAATAGTATGTTCACCGCCACCGCTTGTTATGTATAAGAGTAGGTAAGTGTCATGCCTATGCGGGCTGTTTAAGAACATACGGTTTTCTAAATGCGTTTTGATTCTCTCAATGTAAAATGAATTGGCCTCAGCCTTTATACTGAATTTACCAAGGCCATACAAAGGGGGTGGGCATCTTGAAATTATTTTAGACATATTTTTATCATTCTTAAAAGTTGTCATCCGATAAAAAATCACCTATTATTTCTTTTTCTCAGAAAAATACAAAATGAGGATTTTTTCAAACCCGCATTTTTTTGTGACTTTGCTAGTTCTCACACCAACCAAGAGCACGCATGCAAAGTACAAAATTATCTGGTCAGCCAATCATTTGTCAATTACTTTCTTATGTTCCAAAAGAACTGATAGAGGAATCGGTAAGTAGATATAATTCTGGCAAATAATATAAAACCATGAATGGCTACAAGCAATTTGTTTTCATGTTTTACGGTATCCTCAGCCAATGCCGTTCATTAAGGTGCTTATGCAAGAATTTATTATTCTTAGAAGGAAAGCTAACTTATTTAGGCATTAAAGATTTACCCGTTGTCAGCACTCTTTCCGATGTTAATATCAATAGAAAGAGCGAAGTTTTCGAACGCCTTTATTATCTGCTTTTAGAATATTATAAGAAGCAATTAAGTAATGGCAGTAGTGCATGTTTGGAAAGCCCTTTAAAAGTTTAAGATATAGCTTGATTATGAAAAAAACGCCAGAGGCGCATATAACGCACGCTTGCAGGACGCAAGCGAGGTCGGGGGTTCCCATCGCCTGCATGCCCATAGTATACCGATTTAAATCCATATTTAAGCCCAATATCCTTCACCCCTTTTAATAACTGTGGAAGTTGTGCATGGGGCACAACAGTATTTTCTTCTTTATAAACCGAATTATGCCTCACTGCATAAGGTACTTTTCTCCGTAGCAACCAAAGTTCTTCTTTTTGTTTTTCCGATTCACCCATTAGCACTTCCCCGATTTCATACTTTTCAATAACTTCGTAAATTTTTTCTGCGTCCTTATATACACCATCCATTTCATTTCCATCCACTTCGATGAGTAAATGCGTCTGTATATTTGAAAACAGCTTTTGTAATAATTCCCAAAGTCCCTTCGCTCCCGATCATTAATTGTGTGAGGTTATATCGTGTAGAATATTTTATCACATTTGTCCCAGTCCATATTATTTCACCATTGGCCAATACTACTTCAAGGTTCATTACATTCTCTCTTGTGGTACCATATTTTACAGCCCTCGGGTCACCGGATGAAAGGGCTAGTTTCCCTCCTAATTTACAACTTCCTTTGCTTGAAGGGTCCACCGGATAATACAAACCGTTTTCCATTACCGCATTCTGAAAGGCTTCCGTTATTACACCGGGCTCAACGGTGGCCTGATGATTATTTTCATCAATACTAATTATTCTATTTAATCGTTCTGTGGAGAGTAAAATTCCTTTGTGAATGGGTAGAACCGAACTACTTAGGCCTGTTCCTGCCCCGCGGGCGGGCGGTAACAGGGATTAAGTTTTCATTACAATATTTTAAAATTTGGCTAACTTCATCGGTGCTTCCAGGCTTTACAATAATATCAGGGAGAAATGATAGGTCTTCAGTTTCATCACGCGAAAAAATATCGAGGGTTTCTGCTTCAGTGAAATATTTTTAGCCGAACTGATTATTAAATTTGCTAAGTGAATTTAGTAAAAAGATTTTCAGTTAATTTTTATCTTAAAATTACTTAACCATTTATTGAATTGTAAATTTTGTACCACTCTTTGGTTCTCAGGGGAAAACTGGCTAGTGTTGAGCCCCTCTAAAATCTGGTCCAGCACATTTTTTACATTATCAGGTTCTTTTAGTAGTTTTTTGAAAATATCAATAATTATATTTTCAAACACATTTTTTTTGTTTTCTAATTTTATTTTCCTTTCAAACGACTTTATTTCATAATTTAGGTAATCAAAGTTCTTTAGTTCAAATTGGGTCATTAGATATAGTACCCTTACCTGGAAATATAAGCGGTATGAATAATTCTTTTTATAATTATTCAGTATAAAATTCTGAAAAAACAGGCTCTTCTTAACATTACCCAATCCGAAATAGCTAATCGATATAGCCAGGCAAATTTGGACCTGTAAATTAAAAAGTGGCCCTTTCAAAACCTGATCAATTAAAACTGAATTCTCATTTATAAAAATTAGTGCATTTTTGAAATCTTGCTGATAGTTATATATTGTCAAGTGATGAAAAAATATCAAAAACGCTATTCTGGTTTTCAAATCTTCGGATTGTGTACAAATACCAGAGAGCTCTTTAATAAAAAATGGCATTTCATCATGTTTATTGATTGCACGCAGGTTGGTTAGTAGCCCGTCAAGCATAAAAATGTAATCGGCAGATGAGGTAAGGCTTAGGTGCATATTTTTTTTAAAAAGGGCATTTATCTCATAAAATATCTTTAAGCTTCCTTCAGGGTCACCAATCATCATAAAATATGTTGATTGAAAATTTAAATGGAGTTTTTGAGATTCAAATGAATTATAATTTTTGTTGTTAAGAATTTGATATTCTTCTAATAATAAATCATCCAGTTTCGCTTTTTCATACAAATTACTTACTATACCTTTTCGCCAATACCGCACCATTAAAATTTCAAAAAGGCTTGAATGCCTGCGGACTAACATTTCATGTTTTAATATTTCTTCGATTTTGTTCTGCTTTTCAATCAAGCCATACTCATCAATACCATTAAATTGCATCCTTGATATATATTCCAATTCCAATCGGGATGCCATGAGGTAGTAGGTAAATAATTCGTTTTCCAGGCTTATTTCTTTAATTTTCGACAAAAGATCAAGGCTTTCTGCTATCAAACCTTTTTTATGGAATATCCTGGCATCCATAATTTTATTTAAAATTTTATTTTCGATAGTACCCTCATTTTCAGCATAGCGCAAGGCCTTCATAAGTGTTAGTGAAAGATGTTTTTTAGCTGTTTCCAAGCCATTCTTTCCAAAGTTTTTTTCTAAGCATTCAATATCAATTGCTTTATTGTCCCTAAGATATTCATAAAGGGTATAATATTTATTTTCAGCCCCATACACACCACTTATTAAGCTAAATGTTTTTCTCTCCCCATTTGTAAGTGTTTTAACTAAGTTTTGAATGCTAATAAGGTTCATGGTTTAAAAATTATATTTCACCAATAAATATCAATTAGTAATTTATATATCAACTATTTATAAAATATTTATTATTTTTAAATTATCTAAATCAAAACAAATATGCATAATTTATATAAATAATTGACGAAGAATTTGTATTTAATTTGAAGAAATTACTATTTAATATGCATCGTAAAATATTTGTGATAGGAAGTATAAATACGGATATGGTTATTAAATCCGACAAGCTTCCTGTTCCCGGGGAAACTGTAATCGGAGGCTCTTTCCTGATGAACCCTGGTGGAAAAGGCGCAAACCAGGCAGTGGCTGCAGCTAAATTGGGGGCTACGGTTACTTTTATAGGTCGTGTGGGAGACGATATTTTTGGTAAGCAAGCCATTCAGAGTTTTCAGCGTGAAGGAATAAACACTGACTATATTTCCAATGATACAGAAAACCCATCGGGAGTCGCATTAATATTAGTGGATGGAAATGGTGAAAACATTATTTCAGTGGCTTCCGGGGCCAATGCAAACCTGAAAATTGCTGAAGTTGAAAAAGTTTTGGACCTTATACAAGCTGATGACATTGTGCTATTGCAATTGGAAATTCCAATAGCAATAGTTGAGTTTTCAATAACAGAATGCTGGAAAAAAGGGGCATTTATTATTTTAAACCCTGCCCCAGCAAAAACTTTAAGTGAAGATGTTTATAAGTATATTAAAATTATTACCCCTAATGAAACAGAAGCGGAATTGCTAACGGGAATTCGTGTAATTGATGAGGATACAGCCGGGCAAGCGGCACATAAACTTCATGAAAAAGGAATTGCAAATGTAATTATAACATTAGGAGAAAAAGGAGCCTATTTTCATAATGAAGAGATACAACAATTAATCCCATCGCCAAGCGTAAAAGCCTTTGATACCACTGCAGCGGGCGACGTATTTAACGGAGCCTTGGCCGTTGCTTTATCAGAAAATATGGATTTTGGGCAGGCAATAAGTTTTGCGTGTAAAGCAGCTTCGATTTCCGTAACCAGAATGGGGGCACAAGCATCGGTTCCTCTCAGAAAAGAAATTATGAATTAAAAAAATCACAATTTCTTTTTAAAATTTTAAAATGAAAAACTAAAATTTACAGATTTTATATTAATCAATTTTTATTATGAAAAAAATCATCTTGTTCCTATGCATTTCTATAAATGCATTTGCACAAAATAAATTTACAGTTTCCAAAACCGAACTGGCAAATAAAATAAAAGGTGGCTGGGCAGGCCAGTTAATTGGTTGCACTTTCGGGGGGCCAACGGAATTCAGGTATAAGGGAACTATGATTAACGATTACCAACCTATTCCCTGGTATGATGGATATATAAAAAACACAATGACAAACATACCTGGCCTATATGATGATATTTATATGGATTTAACTTTCGTACAAGTTTTTGAAAACGAAGGTCTTGATGCACCCGCTGCATCCCATGCAAAGGCTTATGCCAATGCTGATTATATGCTTTGGCATGCAAACCAGGTTGGAAGAAACAATATTCTAAATGGTATTATGCCACCTGCATCCGGACATTGGCTCAATAACCCCCAGGCTGATGCCATCGATTTCCAAATCGAATCTGATTTTTCCGGCCTGATGTCCCCAGGTATGCCGAATTCTTCATCCAAAATATGTGATAAAATTGGCCATATTATGAATTATGGCGATGGTTATTATGGTGGGGTGTATGTGAGTGCAATGTATTCATTGGCTTTTGTTTCTAAAGATATCAACACGGTAGTGAATGAGGGGCTGAAAGTAATACCAAAAGAATCCAACTATTACAAGTGCATAGCTGATGTAATTGCCTGGCATAAAAAATATCCGAATGATTGGAAACAGGCATGGTTTGAAATTCAGAAAAAATGGGCCGACGACCGTACTTGTCCTGAAGGAATTTTTGATGCTTTTAACATAGACGCATCTTTGAATTCTGCTTATGTGGTAATGGGTTTATTATATGGTAACGGTGATTTTTCTAAAACGATGGAAGTAAGCACCAGGTGCGGGCAGGATTCAGATTGCAACCCATCTACAGCCGGGGGAATTTTGGGCGCTTTTTTAGGTTATGATAAAATCCCGGCTTATTGGAAGTTAGGTTTGAAAGAAGCGGAAGATATCAACTTTAAATACACAACTATGTCATTAAATGACGTATATAAAACGGGGCTAAAACATGCTTTGCAGATGGTAGAGAAAAATGGTGGCAATATTTCAGGGGAGAATATAACTATCTTATTGCAAAACCCGCTCCCAGTCGAGTTGGAAGAAGCAAACCCGGGTCATTTTCCTAAAGAAAAAAGAGCTTTATATAAAATTGTAAACCCTGATATTGAAATGGAATTTGAAGGGATAGGGTTTATAATAATGGGACGTGCAAATAAAAAAAATACAAGTTCTGAATACAATTTTAAAGCTGAATTGTATATTGACGGCAAGCTTGCTGAAACAGTAAATATCCCAACGGAGGAAAAATCACGGCGGTTTAATTTATTTTGGAAATATCAATTGGAAAATAAAAAACATTTGGTAAAAGTTAAAGTGCTCAATCCCAGCGGGAACCATGAGGTATTTGTAACAGACTTAGTAGTGTTGGGCAATACGCCTACAAAGAATAATTGGAAATCAGAAAAATAGTAAATCAAAAAAAGTATGTTTATCATTCAAACTTATTCAACTGCCATAATATTTTGTGTAATTACAATGCTTTGCTGGGGCTCATGGGCCAACACACAAAAACTTGCATTAAAAACCTGGCGTTTTGAGCTTTTTTATTGGGATTACACAATTGGAATCCTTATTTTTTCTATACTTTCCGCCTTTACATTGGGTAGTTACGGAACCAATGGGAGAAGTTTTATAAATGATATTTCACAGGCTAATATATCACATGTAGGGTCTGCAATGCTTGGAGGGGTAATTTTTAATGCGGCAAATATTCTTCTAGTGGCAGCCATATCAATTGCTGGAATGTCAGTGGCCTTTCCCGTAGGAATAGGAATAGCATTGGTATTGGGGGTAATAGTTAATTATTATGACAAACCCGATGGTAATTCAGCGTTTCTTTTCGCAGGGGTAGGTTTAATAATTATTGCTATAATTTTAAATGCTGTTGCCTACCGTAAAATGTCTTCAGGGAATCAGACCACTATAAAAGGATTATTATTATCGGCAATAGCAGGAATATTAATGGGCTTCTTTTACAAATTTGTTTCCCAATCCATGTTTTTAAATTTTAATGTTCCTGAAAACGGAAAATTGAGCCCATATACTGCCGTTGTGTTTTTCTCCGTCGGGATATTTTTAAGCAATTTTATTTTTAATACCATGGTAATGCGACGGCCTTTTATAGGAAGCCCTGTTTTAATGTCGGATTATTTTAAAGGAAGTATAAAAAATCATTTTACTGGTATATTAGGTGGAGTGATTTGGTGCCTGGGTATGTCATTTAATATTATTGCATCTGGTAAAACCAGCCCTGCAATAGCCTATGGACTCGGGCAGGGAGCTACGGTAGTAGCGGCCATTTGGGGCATATTTGTATGGAAAGAATTTAATAACGCATCAAAAGCAACGACCTTAATTATCGCTTTGATGTTAGCTTTTTATATAGCTGGGCTAGCTATGATAATAATAACTAAAATATAAATTTCTCACCTTTTATATTAATATAATGATATTCATACCTATTTATTGTTTTTATATATAACCAGAATCTAAAAAAGAACTACCAATTACTTTTTTTTTACATTTGGTC
>Ga0123338_10002759_pt1 | contig 16228 bp, 20 predicted proteins | sample grotaG_FD_89793 | JGI IMG/M metagenome (GOLD analysis project Ga0123338, IMG submission 89793) | Glacier valley bacterial and archeal communities from Borup Fiord, Nunavut, Canada, to study Microbial Dark Matter (Phase II) -... | ecosystem: Environmental > Aquatic > Freshwater > Ice > Glacier ...
CCCCGATATCAGAATCGTCGTGCTGACCGGCTACGGTAACCTTGCTACAGCGGTCGCGGCGGTCAAGGCCGGCGCGGTCGACTATCTCGCCAAGCCGGCCGACCCCGAAGACATCGTCCGCGCGCTCGCCGCATTGCCAGGCGAAAGGCCCGAGGCCCCGCCCGAGCCGATGTCGGCGGACCGCGTCCGTTGGGAGCATATCCAGCGCGTCTACGAACTATGCGGGCGCAACGTATCCGAAACCGCGCGGCGGTTGAAGATGCACCGTCGGACATTGCAGCGCATTCTTGCCAAGCGGTCGCCGCGGTAGCTTAGTCGAAGCCGGGGTGCGCCGCGCCGGGATCGCCGAGCAGCAGTAGCCGCTGCGCCGCACGGTGGGCAAATCGCAATGTCTCCGCCTTCCGCCGGCCGGTCGCCAACGGCACCCATGCGGCCGGTCGAACCTCGGCAGCGTCCCAGCGATCAGCGACGATCAGCCCGGCGCGCTCGGGCGCGAATGCGACCGCTTCAAAGTCGAGACACGGAAAGCCGATTGGCACCGCCCAGAAAAATCGGTCGCAGTGATCGAGATAGTCGCGCCATTTGCCGTCGGCGCGGAGATCGGCAAGCGAGACCTTGATCTCGACCAGCGTCACACGCCCATCTAGGCCGATACCGACCAGATCGGCTCGGCGTCCGTTCGCAAGCGGGACTTCCGCCAACGTCGCAATCTGCGCCCGCCACAACAAGCGTGCAACACCCCGCGCGACATCGCCGGCAACGATCGGTGGAATGGACGGAGCGAGGTTGTGCACCGCTCAAATGTAGCGGAACAAAGCATGGACGAAAAGCCCTGGCTCAGCGGTAGAAGACGTGGTGCCCGATCTGTGCGACGCGCTGCAGGCCCCAACCCGGCGCAACATGATCGGCGTGGAACGACACCGCGCGCGGTGCCATCGCCGTCCATTGGTTCGCCATCGCGATCCGCGCGATCGCTTCCGCGACCCGCCAGTCGTTGCCGCTTCGCGGGGCGCGTTCGTGCGCGAAACTGAACTGCCGCGGCTGATCGATGACGCCGCAGACGCTGGATGCATAGCGACCGGTGGCGACCCGGTTCAGGATCACCTGCGCGACCGCAAGCTGCCCTTCGAGCGGTTCGCCGCGCGCTTCGAAGTAAACGGCGCGGGCCAGACAGCGGGTGTCGGCGAAGGTCGCCGGAAGCGTGCCGTCGGACATCAGCACGACGAGTTCCGACAGGCGCGCAGGCCGCTGCGCTTCAGGCTGGGTGACGTCATCGTCAAGGATGACGGCATGATCGAACACGGGCATCAAGGTTTGGACGACGGCAGGCGATACCATGGCGGTTCCTGGATATTCCCCGGCGGCGGTCAGTGCGAGCGCAGCAAGCGCCAGTCCGGCCGCGCGGAGAACAGGAGACAAGCCGAAGGTCATGCGTATGCCGATCGCCCACGGCCGGTGCTGGCTCCGCCCGGCGAACGCTTCGGCAAGTGCCGAAAGGTAGGCCGCGCTGGGATGGAACCAATCCGGTCCGCTTGGGTTGAACACCGCCGCCCCCACCCCGGGCGCGACGTCCATTCGGGTTGCGGCATGCCGCAGCGCCGATCAACCGGGCGCGATCGTTTCGTCGACGAACCGTGCGAGATAAGGGGTATCCAGTTCGACGACCCAAAGATCCGGATCGAACGCGCGCTGCTTTTCAAGCCAGGGATCGACCTGCGCATCGGCGGCGGCGATGCTCCAGACATAGCCGCCATCGTCGCCAAGCCGCCGTGCCAGTGCGCTCGACCGGCCATCGCGCGTCCGGTGAACGAGCACGACGCTGCCCGATATCGCATCGCCGCGCTGCAGCACCGTTGCAAAATCTCCGGCCGCGTGGACCCTGCGCAGCAGCGCACCGACCCAAATCTGCGCCGAGAGCCGCGGTGACGCGGTCAACGCGCGGCTCAGGCGGCGCAGCTGTGCGGATCGACGGCGAGCATCGCTTCGAGCGCATTGCCCGACGTCGCGCTGCGCAGCTTCGCGGTCGCATCGCGGTCACGGAGCATGCGGCTGATCCGGGCCAATGCCTTCAGATGGTCGGCGCCTGCCGCTGCCGGTGCCAGCATCATCACCACGAGATCGACGGGCAGCCCGTCGAGCGCGGCATAATCAACCGGTGCACCGAGCGTACACACTGTCGCCCAGATACGGGTCAGGCCGGGAAGGCGAATGTGCGGGATCGCGGTGCCGCCGCCAAAGCCGGTCGTGCCCTGCGCCTCGCGACTGAGCAGTGCCGCCAGAATATCCGCCGGGTCAAAGGTCGTCACGCGGGCGGCATGGTCGGCGAGCTGGGCAAACAGCTGGCGCTTGTTTGCAGCCTGGATACCGAACAGCGCGCCGCCGGGCGGCACGAGATCGCCGATCGGGCTCACGGTCGCGGCTCAACCCAGCCGATACTGCCATCTTCGCGCCGGTAGACCATGTTGTGCGATCCGGTGCCGCTGTTGCGGAACAGCAGCGCGGTGGTATTGCGGAGATCGAGCATCATCACCGCATCGGCGACCGTCGCATCGGGAATATCGACCCGCATCTCGGCGATGACGAGCGGGTTATCGGGCGTCGGCTCCTCCGCTTCGAGCGCGGCGGCGAACACCGTGTAGCCGGCATTGTCGACGCGGGCCGCCGCAGTCCGTTCGTTGCCGGGCCCGTGCCGGTCCTTAAGCCGGCGCATGTACCGCCGCAGCTGCTTGTCGATCCGGTCGGCCGCGACATCGAATGCCGGATGCGCCGCGATCCCGGTGCCTGAGCCTTTGAGGATCAGGTCCGCCATCACATGCATGACGATCTCGACCCCGAAAGCGCCGTGCGGCGCCGGGTGCAGCGTCACCGTCGCCTGGATCGCCCGGCTGAAATACTTGTCCGCCATAGCATGCAGGCGCATCTCGACGTGCATCCGGAAGGCCGACCCGGCGTCGACCTGATGGCCCGAAACGCGGATGTCCATATGTCAGTCTCCTGCAGCAGGGCGGTCGCTCTAGGCCCGCGTCCGAAGCGCGTCAATCGCACGGCCGGGGGTAGGATATCGACGCTATTGCAGCCAGACCGGATCCTTCATCGAAGCGATCATTGCGGCGTGCCGGGCGAGTTCGTCGACGGATGCCCCGTGCGCCCGCGCCGGACGCAGCTGCCGCGCCGCGACCGGGCGCATATCGACTGCGCTGCTGGCGAGATCGAAACCGATCTGTCGCCCGCCGGTGAGTTCGATATAGACCTGCGCGAGCAGTTCGGCGTCGAGCAATGCACCATGTTTCGACCGCGCCGAGAGATCGATCGCATAGCGCTGGCACAAGGCGTCGAGCGAATTCTTGGCCCCCGGATGCTTGGCGCGCGACAGCTCGAGCGTGCAGATCGCGCGGGTATCCGGCAGCGGCCGCAAACCGGCGCGGCGCAGCTCCCAGTTGAGGAACGCCATGTCGAAGGCGGCATTGTGCGCAACCAGCGGTGCATCGCCAATGAAAGTCAGAAATTCATCGACGACCGCTTCGAACACCGGCTGCCCGGTCAGAAACGCGGTCGACAGGCCGTGAACGCCCTCGGCATCCTTGGGCATCGCGCGACACGGATCGATATAACTGTGGAAACTTGCCCCGGTCAGCATCCGCCCGACCATCTCGAGCGCGCCGATCTCGACGATACGGTGCCCGTCACCGGGCATGATGCCGGTGGTTTCAGTATCGAAAACGATTTCACGCATGGCCATCAATATCGTCCCGAAACGCGCCGGAAACAAGCGACGGTCGCAGCCACTACACGCCACGTCGCCGCCTTCGAGCCGCCGGTCGCGATGACGACATCGGCGCGGACGCGCTTTTCGGCATCCGGTAGCTGGGTGCGAAGGACTTGTTCGAATATCGTCGGCGTCATCCCCGGCCGGGCGAGCACGCGGGCGCGCTGGACATGCGCCGGTGCCGAGACAACGATGACCGCATCGACTTTCGCCGCGCCACCGCGTTCGAATAACAACGGAATATCGAGCGCTACCACCGGCTGAAACCGGTGCCGGCGCAGGAAGGCGCGCTGCTGCGCGGCGACCAGTGGATGGACGACCGCCTCGAGCCTGGCAAGCGCCACGGCATCGCCGAAGACGCGCGCGCGCAGCGCTGCGCGGTCGAGCCCGGCGGTGTGGACGACACCGGGGAATGCTGCAGCGATTGCCGGCAGCGCCGCGCCGCCGCGTGCCTGAAGTGCATGCACCGTGGCATCGGCGTCGAACACCGGAACCCGCAACCGCTGGAGCATCGCCGCGACTGTCGACTTTCCCATGCCGATCGACCCGGTCAGCCCGAGCACGATCATGCGGTCAGCAGCACGCGCAGTTCGGCATCATGCTCGCGGGGTGCAGGATGGCCGAAGAAGCGTTCGAATGCCGCGGCCGCCTGGCCGATGAGCATGGCGAGGCCATCGATCGTGCGCATGCCGCGCGCGTGGGCGGCGGCGAGAAGCGGGGTAACCAGCGGGGCGTAGACCAAGTCGTAGACGATGGTGTCATCGGGAAAGTTATCGAGATTGATCGCGAGCGCCGGTTGGCCGGTCATGCCGAGCGTGGTCGCGTTGATCAGGATGTAAGAGTAGCGCTGGTCGGCCCCCAGATTCAGTTTCACGTCGGGATAGGCCGGGTCAAACTCTTGGGTCGGCGCGTCGAGTGCAGCTATCGACCCTATAAATCCGTACCTTGCGCCAAGACCTAATCCGTACCTTGCGCCAAGACCTAACTCGTCGGCCAATGCAGCCGCCTTGGCCTCGTCGCGTCCGAGTATGGTGACTTCATAACCCGAAAGAGCCACTGCCACCGCGCGCGCGGCACCGCCCGTGCCAATTAGGTCGTACAAGTCATCGACGTGATTGGGGGGTAGTTTACGCTCCGCAAGCACCGGCAGTAGCGGCTCGCGGAAGCCTTCCACATCGCTGTTGTACCCGATGAGCAGATCATGCTCGACGACAACCGTGTTTACCGCCCCGACCTTGATCGCGAGCGGATCGACCCCGTCGAGATAGGACATCACTGCTACCTTGTGCGGCACCGTTACATTGACGCCACGCATCCCCAGCTTCGGCAGCGCACGGATCGCCTCTCCGAGATCGTCCGGCGCGACCGCGAACCGGCCATAATCCCCGTCGATCCCCAGCTTCGCCAACCAGAAGCGGTGGATCAGCGGCGATTTCGAGTGCGCGACCGGCCAGCCAATGACGCCTGCGCTGATCACGATGCCAGCGCGCCACGAACCCGAAGGTAACCGAGCACGGCAAGCAGCGGCAGTCCCTGCACGACGAAATGGTCGCCCTCGATCCGGGTGAACAATTGCGCGCCGCGGCCTTCGACCCGGTAACTGCCAACGCAGCCAAGAATCTCGTCGCCCTCGGCATCGAGATACGTGGCGATGAACGCCTCGGACAGCGGCCGCATGGTCAGCTGCGCTTCGCCGTGCCCCCGCCACACCGCCCGGCCCGCATCGGCAACAACCGCGGCCGACACGAGCCGGTGCCCGGTGCCCGACAGCGCTCGCAGTTGCGCTGCTGCTGCCGCTCGGTCGCGCGGCTTGTCGAGCAGAGCACCATCGGCCGCGATCAGCAGCTGGTCGCTGCCGAGCACCAGCCGGTCCGGGTAACGCACCGACAGCTTGACCGCCTTCAACTCGGCAAGCGCGTCCGCAACCTGCAGCGGCGGCTCACCGATCAGCCCGGCCTTGACTGCGTCCTCGTCGACCGCTGCACCGATGGCCTCGAACGCGACACCGGCGGCGTGGAGCATCGCGGCGCGCGCGGCGCTGGTCGAGGCGAGTACGATCATGATGCCTGCTCGCCGTGTTCACCGCGCGCGGTGTGCACGAGATTGATGATTGCCGCCGCCGTCTCCTCGATCGAGCGCCGCGTCACGTCGATCACCGGTACGTCGTGGTCGGCGAACAGCCGGCGGGCGAAGGCGACTTCGGCGGCGACGACGGCGGCATGGACATAATCGGTGTCGGCGACCTGGCCCAGCGTCAGCAGCCGGTTACGCCGTATCGCGATCAGCCGGTCGGGCGACGTGGTCAGCCCGACGACCAGCGGCCGCTGCAGCCGAAACAGCGAGGCAGGCGGCGGCGACTGCGGGACCAGCGGGATGTTCGCGGTCTTGTAGCCGCGGTTGGCAAGATAGATCGACGTCGGCGTCTTCGATGAACGCGAGACGCCGGCCAGCACGATATCGGCCTCCTCCCAGTCATCCGCACCGGCACCGTCGTCATGGGTCATGGTATAGTTGATCGCATCGACCCGTTGGAAATAGGCCGCGTCCATGACGTGCTGGCGGCCCGGCCGGGTGACCGTCGCCTGGCCAAGAAACTCCGACAGTGCATCGATGACCGGGTCGAGCACCGATACCGCCGGCAGCCGCAGCGCGGCGCAGCGGCCTTCGAGCTTGGTCCGTACGCCACCATTGATCAGCGTGTAGAGCACCAGGCCCGGACGCCGCGCAATCTCCTCGATCACGCGGTCGAGATGGCCTTCGGAACGGACCATCGGCCAGAAATGCTTGATCGTGTCGGTGCCTTCGAAACGTCCGAGGCCTGCCTTGGCCACCGACTCGAGCGTCTCGCCGGTCGAGTCGGAGACCAGATGGAGGTGCCGCCGGATCACCGCGTGCCATCCACGGCTGCATAAGGTCTGGGGATAACCATCGTTTATCGAGGTAGCCGCGGCGAGTCCCGACGGCAAGGCGCCGTACCATCGCCGATCCGCTGGCACCTTCCCCGATCGACTCACAGCCTTAACCGTCCACAGGCGACGCTGTGAGTCCCGGGGATAACTTGTCCGACTCGCGCTCGACCCGAAAGCCTTGGACACCGGCGATGTGGGGGAATCGACGAACGCCTTCGCGATGCGCCTGATTCACCGCACTACAGCAACTTCAATCTTTCAAATTTACGAGATTCCATTAGCAGCAGCAGCAGACAACCCAGGGTTGACGGGCAACCGCTGAACCGCTTTCACAACGACCATGACGAACATTTCCCCCCTGATGGCCGTGCTTGGCGGTGAGCGCCTCGATCCACCACCGATATGGCTGATGCGCCAGGCCGGTCGCTATCTGCCCGAATACCGGGCGTTGCGCGCCGCCAAGGGCGGGTTCCTCGCACTCGTCTATGACTGCACCGCGGCGGCCGAGATCACGCTGCAGCCGATCCGCCGGTTTGCGATGGATGCTGCGATCCTGTTCTCCGACATCCTGATCGTGCCGCAGGCGATGGGTATGGGCCTGACTTTCGGCGTCGGCGAAGGGCCCCGGCTGACACCGGTTCTGACCGATGGCCGCGTCGACAGGCTGGCCCCGGTGCCGGGCCATCTCGATGCGATCTACGACACCGTCCGCCGGGTCGCGGCGGAGCTGCCGCCCGCGGTGGCGCTGATCGGTTTCGCCGGGGCGCCGTGGACGGTGGCGACCTACATGGTCGCCGGCGAGGGCAGCAAGGACCAGGCAGCAGCGCGGCGGCTCGCCTATGCCGATCCAGGCGCGTTCCAGGCATTGATCGACCGCATTGTCGCGGTCACGGTCGACTATTTGTCGGGCCAGATCGAGGCGGGCGCGCAGACCGTCCAGCTGTTCGACAGTTGGTCGGGCAGTCTGGCCCCGGCCGAGTTTGAACGCTGGGTGATCGCACCGACCGCCGCAATCGTCGGCCGGTTGATGGTCCGTCACCCCGACGTACCGGTGATCGGCTTTCCCAAGGGCGCCGGAGCAAAGCTCGCGGCGTATGCGGCCGAGACCGGCATCGATGCGGTCGGGCTGGACGAGACGATCGATCCGGCCTGGGCGGATGCGATGCTGCCGCCCGGCATGCCGGTGCAGGGCAATGTCGATCCGCTTGCGCTGATCGCCGGTGGCGAAGCGTTGCGCGCGGCCGTTACGCGCGTCCGCACCGCATTCGAGACGCGGCCGCACATCTTCAATCTCGGTCACGGCATCCTGCCCGACACGCCGATCGCGCACGTCGAGGAGATGCTCGCCATGGTCCGCGGGGCGCATAAGTGACCGGCTGGCTGGGCGGAGCCTATCTATGGGTTCAGGCGGCGCACGTTATCGCGGTGATCTTCTGGATGGCCGGGCTGTTCATGCTGCCGCGGTTCCTGATCTACCATATGGAGAGCGCGGTCGGCTCGCCTGCGGATGCGGCGTGGGTGGAGCGCGAGGCGCGGCTGAAGCGCATCATCCTTACCCCGGGACTGATTGCGGTATGGGTGCTTGGGCTGGCATTGGCGACGAGCTATGGTTTAGCCGGCAACGCTTGGCTGCACGCCAAGATTGCGGTGGTCTTTCTGCTCTCGGGCTACCACGGCTGGGCGACCGCGACGGCGGGCAAGTTCGCGCGCGGGCTACGGCCATATGCCAACAAGACGCTGCGGCTGTTGAACGAAGTCCCGGCGCTGGCGACGATCACCATCATCATCCTGGTTGTCGTCAAACCGTTTTGAACGACGTCGGAACCAGCGACAGGTGCTTGACGTCGGGGTGACATCTGCGGATCGCCGCGGTCAGCGCAGCAATTTCGTCCTCGATCCGGCCGGCTGAAAGCGCATCGTCGAAATCGACGGCAACGGTGATCGCGATATCGTGCGGACCAAGATGCGTCGACAGCAAATCTCGGACACCGTCGACGCCGGGGGCCAGCGCGATCATCCGTTCAATCTCTGCCAGCATCGCCGGATCGGCGGCTTCGCCGATCAGCAGCGCATGCGTTTCGCGCGCGAGGAAGACCGCCGACAGCACCAAAACCACGCCAATCAGGATCGATGCCGCACCGTCGAGCCACGGCAGGTTGAGCAGCTGCGCGCCTACCAGTCCGGCAAGCGCGATGACGAGACCGGCGAGCGCCGCTGAATCCTCGAACAGCACCGTGAACAGCACCGGGTCCTTGGCGTCGACAACCGCCCGCCACCAGCTGACGCCGACGGCCACGGCACGAAACTCCTTCAGCGCGACGACGAAGGAGCCGGTCTCGAGCAGTATCGCCAGCCCGAGAATGACATAATTGACAACCGGGTTATCGATCGGATGCGGGTTCCGCAGTTTGCTGATGCCTTCGTAGATCGCGACAATGCCGCCGACTGAAAAGAGCAGCAGCGCAACGATGAAGCTCCAGAAATAAATCTCGCGCGAATAGCCGAAGGGGTGGCGCTCGTCGGCGGGGCGCGCGGCGCGCTTCATGCCAAGCAGCAACAAGCCCTGGTTGCCGGTGTCGACGAGACTGTGAACGCCTTCGGCCAGCATCGCCGACGAGCCCGTGTAGACGGCGCCACCAAACTTCGCGAGCGCGATGCCGAAGTTCGCCGCGAGCGCCGCGATCACTACCGTTTTCGATCCACCTGACATTTTTGTGCCCCATGCTTGCCGCTTGACCGACGCGGCGTTCGTCCATACGTTCCTCGTTAGCGCCGCCATCCTGGCGGCTCGCTCCCCGGCCATCGCTCACTTCATCTGCGACAGCGCCCGGCATCTTCAGAGACCCATCTACATGCACCTGCACGACCTCAAGCGCAAAACGCCCGCCGAGCTGGTGGCGATGGCCGAGGAGCTCGGCGTCGAGAACGCCTCTACACTGCGCAAGCAGGATATCCTGTTCTCGATCCTCAAGATGACGTCGGACAATGGCACGACGATCATGGGCACCGGCACAATCGAGGTGCTGCCGGACGGCTTCGGCTTCCTGCGCAGTCCTGAGTCCAATTATCTCGCCGGCCCCGATGACATCTACGTCAGCCCCAGCCAGGTGCGGAAGTTCGGCGTCCGTACCGGCGACACGATCGAGGGCGAGATACGTGGTCCCAAAGACGGCGAGCGCTATTTCGCGCTGACCCGGCTGATCGCGATCAACTTCGACGATCCTGACCAGGTTCGTCACCGCGTCAACTTCGATAATCTGACGCCGCTCTATCCCGACGAGAAGCTGCGGCTCGACACGCTCGACCCGACCGTCAAGGACAAGAGCGCGCGGGTCATCGACATCGTCTCACCCCAGGGCAAGGGTCAGCGCGCGCTGATCGTCGCGCCGCCGCGGGTCGGCAAGACCGTGCTGCTCCAGAACATCGCCAAGGCGATCAGCCACAACCACCCCGAGGTTTACCTCATCGTGCTGCTCATCGACGAGCGGCCCGAGGAGGTCACCGACATGCAGCGCTCGGTGACCGGCGAGGTGATCAGCTCCACCTTCGACGAGCCTGCGCAGCGCCACGTGCAAGTCGCCGAGATGGTCATTGAAAAGGCCAAGCGGCTGGTCGAGCACAAGCGCGACGTCGTCATCCTGCTCGATTCGGTGACGCGGCTGGCGCGTGCGTACAACACCGTCGTGCCAAGTAGCGGCAAGGTGTTGACCGGCGGCGTCGACGCCAACGCGCTGCAGCGCCCCAAGCGCTTTTTCGGCGCGGCGCGCAACATCGAGGAAGGCGGTAGCCTGAGCATCATCGCGACCGCGCTCATCGACACCGGCAGCCGCATGGACGAAGTGATCTTCGAGGAGTTCAAGGGCACCGGCAACTCCGAGATCATCCTCGACCGCAAGATCGCCGACAAGCGCATCTTCCCGGCGATCGACATTGGCAAGTCGGGCACCCGCAAGGAGGAACTGCTCGTCGACAAGACGGTGCTGTCGAAGATGTGGGTACTGCGCCGCATCCTCATGCAGATGGGCACCATCGACGCGATGGAGTTCCTGCTCGACAAGATGAAGGACTCGAAGTCGAACGACGATTTCTACGACGCGATGAACCATTAGGCGCCGCTTCGGCCACCTAAGTCCCTATCGAATTCAGGGTGCCGCGGTGTTCAGCGGCTCGGCGACGATCGGGGCTTTGAGGGTGCCGCTGATCGCCCAGGCGAGCGCGGGGTCGATCCCGAAGCGGATCAACTGGTTATCGGCGCGCCGGTAAAGCGCCAGTTCGTACCCGCCGTCACCGTGCGCAACAAGGCCGATTTCGGTCATGCTAGTCGTGATTTTCATCGAAGGACCCCCCGGTCGATCGGCGGCAGGGTACCGCCTGCCTCAACTTGCGCCGGGCGATGCCATTGCGCAATGACGATCTGGCCGGCGGAGCAACCAGCTCCGTAGCGGTCGGCGATGCTCTGGCCAGCGCCGGACCGGTCGGCTAGGCTGCCGTAATGATCAAGCCATTTCTTGCATTCGCGGTTGCCGCATCCGGCGTCGCTGCTTCGGCACAAACGCTAAGGCCTGATCAGTCCAGCTTCCGCGCGCTTTACAAGGAACTGGTCGAGACCAATACGACCGTGTCGGCAGGGAGCTGCACGCTCGCTGCCGAACGGATGGCAGCGCGGCTCCGGAGGGCGGGTTTCGCCGATCGCGACCTGACACTGTTCAGTGTGCCCGAGCATCCAAAGGATGGCGGGTTGGTCGCAGTACTGGCCGGAACCGATCCCAACGCCAAGGCGATCCTGCTACTGGCCCATATCGACGTCGTCGAGGCACGGCGCGCCGACTGGACCCGCGACCCGTTCACGCTGATCGAGGAAGGCGGCTATTTCTACGGGCGCGGCACCAGCGACGACAAGGCCCAGGCCGCGATCTGGACCGACAGCCTGGCGCGCTTCAAGGCGATCGGCTACCGCCCGCGGCATACGATCAAGCTCGCACTGACCTGCGGCGAGGAGACGACGGGCGTCTTCAACGGCGCGCAATATCTTGCCGAGAACCGCCGCGCGCTGATCGACGCCGGCTTTGCGCTCAATGAGGGCGGCGGCGGGCGGCTTGACGCCAACGGCAAGCCGGTCGTGCTGGCGATGCAGGTCGGCGAGAAGGTCTATCAGGATTTCCGGCTGGAGGTGACCAATCCGGGCGGCCATAGTTCACAGCCGGTGCCGGAAAACGCCATCTACCGGCTGAGTGCCGCGCTCGGCCGAGTTTCTGCCTATCGTTTTCCGGTGCAGTTCAACGATACGACGCGCGCCTATTTCGGGAAGCTAGCGGCGATGCCGGGGCAGGCCGATGCGGGAGCGATCACGACGCTGCTCGGCGATCCGGCAAATGCCGCCGCGGCCGCTGCCGTCTCTCGCGACAAGCAGAACAATTCGCTGCTGCGGACGACCTGCGTTGCGACTCGGGTCGACGCGGGCCATGCGAACAACGCGCTGCCGCAGCGCGCGACGGCGATCGTCAACTGCAGGATTTTCCCCGGTGTTTCCGCGGCGCGCGTTCAAGCCGCGCTCGAGAGCGCGATCGCTGATCCGGCGGTGACGGTCGTCGCCGATGTCCCGCCGGTCACAAAGGATATGTCGGTCGCGCTTGATCCCAAGGTGTTCGAGCCGGCACAACGGCTGGCCGCCGAGATGTTTCCTGGCGTGCCGATGCTGCCGGTGATGGATACCGGCGCGTCGGACGCGGTGTGGACTATCCCCGCCGGTATTCCGACCTACGGCGTGCCGGGGCTGTTCGACGACCCCGATCTCGGCAACATTCACGGGCTGAACGAGCGCATCCGCGTCAGCGCACTTTATAACGGCCGGGACTATCTTTACCGGTTGGTCAAGCTTTACGCCGATGCCGATTAGTTGATGATCGGCTGGGAGCTGTCTGCGCCGGCGGTTGCCGCCTTTGTGCAGGTCGTCCTGATCGATCTTGTGCTCGCTGCCGACAATGCCATCGTGGTGGGTGCGCTCGCCGCCGGACTGCCGCCGCAGGAGCGCCGTCGGGTCATCGCAATCGGCATCGCCGCCGCATTCGTGCTGCGGATCGGCTTCGCGCTGCTTGCGGTCCGGCTGCTGGCAGTGGTCGGGCTGGTGCTGGCGGGCGGGCTGTTGCTGCTCTGGGTGGCGTGGAAGATGTGGCGCGAGCTGAACGCTCACCCGGAAAACACAGCAGTTGCTGAACCGCGCCCGGTGACCAGCTTTGCCGCCGCCGCATGGTCGGTTGCGGTTGCCGATATATCGATGAGCCTCGATAACGTCCTTGCCGTCGCCGGCGCAGCGCGCGAGCATCCGCTGGTGATGGTCGCCGGTCTGGTGCTGTCGGTGGCATTCATGGGTTTTGCTGCCGATCTTGTGTCTCGTTACATTACGCGGATGCGCTGGCTCGGTTACGCCGGCTTGGCCGTGGTCGTTTATGTCGCGCTGCGCATGATCGTCGACGGATGGCGACAGGTCAGCGCGTTTGTCGCCTGAAGCGCCACGCCAGAGCGAAAATCCGCGGCCCCTCGACCAGGTAGCGCCGCCACAGCCGGCGCGGGTTGGACAGCAGCCGATGCAGCCATTCGATGCCGGCGCGCTGCATCCATAGCGGCGCGCGCGCGATGCGCCCGGTCAGGAAGTCGATACTCGCTCCGATGCAAAGCACGACGCCGGTTGCGCCGGGCGTCGCGCGGATGCGTTGCGCCACGAACTCCTGTTGCGGGGAGCCGACGGCGATAAAGACGAATCTTGCTTTGGCCTGCGCTGCGAACGCAGCCGCCGCCGCCAGAGCATCGGGATTGTGGACCAGCCCCATCGGCGGGATATGCTGCACGATGTCAATGCCGCAGCGGAGCGCCTGCAACGCCGGCACGGTCGTCGCGTCCCCGCCGATCATGGCGATGCGGTCGCCGGGCACCAACCGCTCGAACAGGCGCGCCGTCAGGTCGCTGCCGGGGACCGCCGGCAGCGAGAGCCCGGACAGCCGCGCCAGCCGGGCGACGATACGGCTGTCGCACAGGCATAGACTTGCGTCACGGTAAGCGGTCCAGAGCGCCGGCGAGGCATCGCGCCGGTAGAGCCGGACGATATGATCGACGTTGGGTGTTACGACGGTTATGCAACTGGCAGCAGGCGCAGCCGCAAGCGCTGCGACCACAGCATCGAGCGGACGCCGATCAAAACTTAGCCCAAGATAGTCGACCGTTATCGGCGTGGCAGTCATCGGCGGTTCCGTGCGATATGTACGCGCGGTTGGCGCGCACGGCTTCGGTCGCTATCGTGCGCGCACCCGCTCGGCAAGGGGCTGCCATGAAGATCACTTTCGATATCGACTGCACGCCGCAGGAAGCGCGGACGTTCCTTGGCCTGCCGGACTTACAGCCGCTGCACGACCTGTACCTCGATCGAATGAAGGCGCTGGTCACCGACGGCATTGGTCCGGCGGAATTTGAGAAGCTGGCGCGCGCATGGGTCCCCGGAATGAGTGAAGGACTCGAGAGTTGGCGGCAGGCGTTCTGGAGCGCCGGTCGCCGCGACTAAGCTCAGTGACCGGCCAGCCGACGATATTTGCGCTCGCGAGCGGGCGGCCGCCGGCAGCAATTGCTGTCGTGCGTATTTCCGGAGTGGGTGCACATGCAGCAGTCGCGACGCTTGCTGGTCGGCAGCCACCGGAGCGGCGGTTAAGCGCGGTTACGCTGCGCGACCCAGTAACCGGCGACGTGCTGGATAATGGTTTGGCGGTCCTTTTCCCGGCCCCGCGGACGGCCACCGGCGAGGATACCGCAGAGCTGCACCTTCACGGCAGCATCGCGGTGGTCGACAGTGTGCTCGGCGTGCTGGCTGCGATGCCGGGAATGCAGCTGGCCGAGCCCGGCGCATTTACGCGGCGCGCGTTCGCCAATGGTCGGCTCGATCTCGTACAGGTCGAAGGTCTGGCCGACCTAATGACGGCGACCACCGACGCGCAGCGCCGACAGGCCCTGGCGCACACGTCGCGCGACTTCTCAGCCAAGGTTGAACGCTGGCGCGCGACGTTGATCACCGCCATGGCGAACAGCACGGCGTTGCTCGACTTCAGCGACGAGCCCGATTTCGATGGCCGGGCCGACGACAGGCAACTGGCCGCGGTATGTTGCGAGATCGACGCCGAAGTCGCTGACGCGGCGCGAGGGGCCCGCATCCGGGACGGCCTGACGGTCGCCCTGATTGGTTCTCCGAATGTCGGAAAGTCAAGCGTCCTCAATGCTATGGCTGGAAGGGACGCCGCGATCGTGTCCTCCATTCCGGGGACCACCCGTGATGTGATCGAGGCTGACCTCAACCTTGCCGGTGTACTGGTGACGCTGCTCGACACCGCCGGGGACCGCGCTACCGCCGATCCGCTCGAACAGCAGGGAATTGAGCGAGCCCGCGCGAGAGCTGCGACTGCCGATCTCGTAATCCATATTGTTGACCAGGATGAACCGGGCGATGATACGCGTTGCGTCGTCATCAACAAGATCGACCTCCGGGGCGGTGTGGCCGGTACGAACGGCAGCCGACACTATCTCTCGACCGTGACAGGTGACGGTATCGCTGCTTTCCGACAATGGCTGACGCGATGGGCGCATCAGGTTACACGTCCCGGCGACCCGCCACTTGTCGCGCGACGCCGGCAGGTCGACGCGCTCGTCGATTGTGTTACGGCGCTGCGCGTGTCCACACACGAGCGAGATCCAGTGTTGAAAGCCGAGGCGCTTCGCAGCGCAGCCCATTCGCTCGGCAGACTGACGGGCAATATTGGTGTGGAGGATGTGCTCGATCAGCTTTTCGCATCCTTTTGTATCGGGAAGTAAGTGTTCCACGTGGAACATTGTCTATATCGGATAAAGTCGTGAACACCATTTTCGATGTAATCGTCATCGGCGGCGGGCATGCCGGATGCGAAGCGGCGACTGCAGCAGCGCGGATGGGCGCATCGACCGCGCTTGTAACGTTATCGCGCAACGACCTCGGGGTTTTGTCGTGTAACCCCGCGATCGGCGGCCTAGGGAAAGCACATCTCGTCGCAGAAATCGAAGCCCTTGATGGCATCATGCCACGCGCTGCCGATCACGCCGCACTCCAACAACGCGTTCTCAATCGGAGCAAAGGCCCCGCGGTTCAGGGAGCCCGGTCGCAGGTCGATCGAGCCAGTTATCAAGCCGCAGTGCAAGAGGCCTTAGCGAATACTCAAAACCTGACGGTAATCGAGGCGCTGGTGTATGACCTTATCGTACAAGACGCAGGGGTCAGCGGCATCGTAACGAGCATCGGCAGTTTGTGGACCAAGGCGCTGGTGGTGACGGCTGGGACATTCATCGACGCCCAGATGCATGTCGGATCGAGCATGTCGGCAGGCGGCCGGCGAGGCGGCGTTGCAGTTTCGGGGCTGGGGCACGCGCTGCGACGGCTGGGACTGCCGATCGGGCGATTGAAGACCGGTACGCCGCCGCGGCTCGATGGACGAACAATCGATTGGGCGAAGCTCGCCTGGCAACACGGGGACGAAGATCCGACCGG
>Ga0123338_10002762_pt1 | contig 16217 bp, 15 predicted proteins | sample grotaG_FD_89793 | JGI IMG/M metagenome (GOLD analysis project Ga0123338, IMG submission 89793) | Glacier valley bacterial and archeal communities from Borup Fiord, Nunavut, Canada, to study Microbial Dark Matter (Phase II) -... | ecosystem: Environmental > Aquatic > Freshwater > Ice > Glacier ...
GCCGAGGCCGTTGACCGGCGGGTTGTCCATCGTGATGACGGCGACGTCGCCGCGCAGCTCGTAGTTGGCGCTCATGACAACTCCTCGGTGATGCTGCCGCTCGCTCGCGGCAGAAAAAAGAACGTTCGTACGATTCTAGGCGTCGGCCCTGGAAAACCGTTGTCCCTGCGGCGACAACGCGGTCTTGCGGCGCGGTCGGCGCGACCCGTCAGACCTCGAGCCACTCCTTGCGGATCTCCCCGTTGGCCAGGAGCGCCGCAGGCGAGCCTTCGAAGACGATCGAGCCGTGTCCCATGACGTAGCAGCGCTCCGAGATCGCGAGCGCGATCGTCAGCTTCTGCTCGACCAGGAGCACCGACACGCCGCGCTCCTTCAGCGTCTTCAGGTAGCCGGCGACGAGCTCGACGATCTTCGGCGCAAGGCCTTCCGTGGGCTCGTCGATCATGATCAGGTCCGGGTCGCCCATCAGCGTGCGGCAGAGCGTCAGCATCTGCTGCTCGCCGCCCGAGAGCACGCCGGCTTCGGTGTGCTCGCGCTCCTTCAGCCGCGGGAACATCCGGTACATGTCGACGAAGGACCAGCGGGGCGCTTTCTTGCCGCGCTTCTCGCCGAGCTGCAGGTTCTGGTGCACCGTCAGCTTCGGAAAGATGTCGCGGTTCTCGGGAACGTAGCCGATGCCGCGGTGGGCGATGTCGAAGGTCTTGTGGCCGAGGATCTCCTCGTTGCGCAAGGTGATCGAGCCTTCGCCGCGGACCAGGCCCATGATCGTGCGGACGGTCGTCGAGCGGCCCGAGCCGTTGCGTCCGAGCAGGGCCACGATCTCGCCCTCGCCGACCCTCAGGTCGACACCGTGCAGGATGTGGCTCTTGCCGTAGTAGGCGTGCAGGTCCTTGAGCTCGAGCATGGCGGTCCGTCGTCAGTGGCCGGCGTTCGCGGCATGCTGGTCCGCGAGCACCGAGCCGAGATAGGCCTCCTGCACGCGCGGATTCGCGCGCACGGCCTCGGGCACATCGAAGGCGATCACCTCGCCGTAGACCAGCACCGCGATCTTGTCGGCGAGGCCGAAGACGACGCCCATGTCGTGCTCGACCGTGAGCAGCGTCTTGCCGACGGTGACCTCGCGGATCAGCTCGATGAAGCGCGCCGTCTCGCTCTTGCTCATGCCGGCCGTCGGCTCGTCGAGCAGGACAACGTCGGCGCCGCCGGCGATCGTGATGCCGATCTCGAGCGCGCGCTGCTCGGCGTAGGTGAGGTTCATCGCCAGCGTGTCGCGCTTGCGTTCGAGCCGGATCATCTTCATCAGCTGCTCGGCTCGCTCGTTGGCGTCGTCGAGTCGAGCGAGGAATTTCCAGAACGCGTAGCGGTAGCCCATCTTCCAGAGCAGGCCGCAGCGCAGGTTCTCGAACACCGAGAGGCGCCCGAAGATGTTCGTGATCTGGAAGCTGCGCGCCAGGCCGAGGCGGTTGATCTCGTACGGGAGCAAGCCGTCGATGCGCCTGCCGTTGAGCACGATCTCGCCGCTCGTCGGACCGAAGCGGCCGCTGATGAGATTGAAGAGCGTCGACTTGCCGGCACCATTCGGGCCGATGATCGCGACCCGCTCGCCCGGCTCCACCGCGAGATCGCAGCCGCGGATGATCTCGGTCTTGCCGAACGACTTGCGCAGGGCCTTGAGCTCGATGGCCGGGATCGCCGCGCTCATGTCGGCTCCTTGAACGTCATCGTCGCCTCGATCTCGCCCTGGATCCGGCTCCAGGTCTGCGCGAAGCGTCGGCGCACGACCTCGAAGGCGATGACGCCGACGACGGCGACCGCGAGCGCCACGAGCCAGCTGAACGTGCTGGCGCTGTCGAGCGTGACCCCGAGGTAGCGCAACGTCGTTTCGCCGCTCGAGCCGAACTGCAGCCGATACACCAGCTCGATCAGCGCCGCGATGCCGGCGAGCATCACGAAGGCCGTCGTCGCGAGCGCCGCGTACCAGCCCCAGAGCCGGTGCAGCTTCTTGTGCGCGGCGACGCGCAGATTCATCATGATCAGGCTGGCGATGCCGCCCGGCGCGTACATCACCATGAACAGGAAGATGAGGCCGAGGTAGAGCTGCCAGGCCTTGGTCATCTCCGAGAACAGCGCGAAGCCGACAACCATCAGCACCGCGCCGATGATCGGACCGAAGAAGAAGGTGGCGCCGCCGAGGAAGGTGAACAGGAGATAGGCGCCGGAACGCGCCGTGCCGACGACCTCGGCCGTCGCGATCTCGAAGTTGATCGCGTACATGCCGCCGGCGATGCCGGCGAAGAAGCCCGCGATGACGAACGAGAAGTAGCGCACGCGCTGCGTGCTGTAGCCGATGAATTCGACCCGCTCCGGGTTGTCGCGCACGGCGTTGAGCATGCGGCCGAGCGGCGTGCGCGTGAACGCGAACATGGCCACGGTGCAGACGAACGCGTAGATCGCGATCAGGTAGTAGACCTGGATCTGCGGCCCGAAGGTGATGCCGAGGAAGGGCGTGCCGCCGGTCCGGTTCGACGAGATGCCGCCTTCGCCGCCGAAGAACTCCGGGATCATCAGCACGGTCGCGGCGACCAATTCGCCCAAGCCGAGCGTGATCATCGCGAACGGCGTGCCGGCCTTCTTGGTCGTCACGTAGCCGAGGACCACGGCGAAGAACATGCCGGCGAAGCCGCCGACGATCGGCACCAGCGCCATCGGGATCGCAAACGAGCCGTCGGCCACGCCGAGCATCGCGTGCACCGCGACGAAGCTCGCGAATCCGGTGTAGACCGCGTGCCCGAAGCTGAGCATCCCGCCCTGCCCGAGCAGCATGTTGTACGAGAGGCAGGCGACGATGGCGACGCCGATCTGCGTCAGGATCGACTGCTCGAGGCTGCTGCGGAAGACGAGCGGCGCGACGATCAGGAGCAGCGCGTAAGCGCCCCAGACGACGATGCGTCCGGTCTCCATGCGCCGACGCACGGTGGGCGCCGGCGCGGCAACGCGGGTGGTGGCGTCCATGGCGTCAGCCCTCCCGCGTCCCGAGCAGGCCCTTGGGCCTGAAGATCAGGATCAGCACGAGCAGCAGGTACGGCAGGATCGGCGCGACCTGCGCGACCGTGAGCTTGAGCAGCGAATGGTCGGCGAGCGCCGGCGAGAGCTGGACGCCCATCGAGCGCAGCATGCCGATGAGCGAGTAGTCGAACGCGATCGCGAAGGTCTGGACAACGCCGATGAGCAGCGAGGCGACGAAGGCGCCCGCGAGCGAGCCCATGCCGCCGACCACGACGACGACGAAGATCACCGAGCCGACCGTCGCGGCCATTGCCGGCTCGGTCACGAACGTGATGCCGCCGATCACGCCGGCGAGCCCGGCGAGCGCCGCGCCCGCGCCGAAGACGAGCATGAAGACGCGCGGCACGTTGTGGCCGAGCGACTCGACCATTTCCGGATGCGTCAGCGCGCTCTGGATCACGAGGCCGACGCGCGTGCGCGTCAGCAGCAGCCAGAGCGCGACCAGCATCGCGAGCGCCACCATCATCATGAAGCCGCGCGTCGCCGGGAACGGCGAGCAGACGACGCGGACTGCCGCATCGGCGGCCGAGCACATCGCCGCCGGCGCTGCTCCGCTGACGAGATGCAGCCCCGTCACCGACGAGTTGACGATCGTGAACGCCGGACCGCGCAGGATCTCGGGCGGCGGGAACTCGACCGCGGTCCGGCCCCAGACCAGCAGCACCAGCTCGATGATCACGAACGACAGGCCGAAGGTGATCAGCAGCTCGGGCACGTGACCGAACTTGTGGACCCTGCGCAGGCAGAGACGCTCGAACAGCGCGCCGATCACGAAGACGACGAGCGGCGCGATCACGAGGCCCGGCCAGAAGCCGGTGACCTTGGCGATCGAGTACGCGATGTACGCGCCGATCATGTAGAAGCTCGCGTGCGCGAAATTCAGCACGCCCATCATGCTGAAGATGAGCGTGAGGCCCGAGCTCAGCATGAACAGCAGGAGCCCGTAGCTCACGCCGTTCAGCATCGAGATGGTGAAGAATTCCATCGTTCCTGCGATGTGCGCGAGGGGCGCAAACAAAAGAGGCCCGAGCCGCTTGCGCTCAGGCCCCGTGCGAGGGATGGACGATACGTCAGGAGGCTGACGGCCGTTTCATCTGGCAGCTCGTCGGCGTGCTCGAGACGTAGTTCGGGTACTCGGCCGCCTTGTGCAGCGTCATTCCCGTGTTCTCGACGTCGACCGGGAACTGCTTGTTCGTCTTTTCCCACACGCCGATGAAGAGCGGCTGCTGCAGCTGGTGGTCGCTCTTTCGCATCTCGACGTCGCCGGCGACGGTGCTCTTCCACTTCAGGCCTTCCATCGCGAAGGCGACCTTCACCGGATCGATCGACTTGGAATTCGCCATCGCGATCGACAGCGCCTCGAGGATGCGGGTGATGGAGTAGGTGTAGTAGTCGTCCTTGTACTTGGCCTTGAAGCCGGCGACGTCCTTGTCGGTCTCGTCGCCCATGAAGGGCAGGCCGTAACCGACCTGGAACACCTTGCCGGCGCCGTTCTGGCCGAGCGCGGTCGGCGTGCCGGTGACCGTCGTGTAGTACGTGTAGAACTTGCCGATGTAGCCGCCTTCGACGGCCGCCTTCACGAGCAGCGTGAGGTCCGAGCCCCAGTTGCCGGTGATGACGGTGTCGGCGCCCGACGCCTTGATCTTGGCGATGTAGGGCGCGAAGTCGCGCACCTGGGCGATCGGGTGCAGGTCTTCGCCGACGATCTCGATGTCGGGGCGCTTCCTCTTCAGGTCTTCCTTCGCGAACTTCGCGACCTGCACGCCGTGCGAGTAGTTCTGGCCGAGGATGTAGACCTTCTTGATGTCCTTCTGGTCCTTCATGAAAGAGGTCATCGCCTCCATCTTCATGGTCGTGTCAGCGTCGAAGCGGAAGTGCCAGAAGCTGCACTTGCTGTTGGTGAGGTCGGGGTCGACTGCGGCCTCGTTCAGGTAGATCACTTCCTTGCCGGGATTGCGCTCGTTGTACTTATTGATGCCGTCGATCAGCGCGAGACCGGCCGACGAGCCGTTGCCCTGGACGATGTAGCGGATGCCCGAGTCGGTCGCCGACTTGAGCGCGTTGAGCGTCTCGGTCGGCGAAAGCTTGTTGTCGATGCCGGTGACCTCGAACTTCACGCCGGCCGGGTTGTTTGCGTTGAACTTCTCGATCATGTATTTCCAGCTGTTGAGCTGGTTGTTGCCGACCGGCGCCATCAGGCCCGACAGCGGATCGATCCAGGCGATCTTCACGACCTGCCCTTGCAACGGTTTCGCGCTGGCCTTGGCCTGGGCCATGGCGGAGGTCGCCGATGCGGCGAGCGCGAGGGTCGCGCAAGCTGCCAGAACGCCTTGCGCCGATGGGTTGAGACGATGCTTCATCAATGCTCCTGATTGAAAATCCGACTGTCTCGGAAGGTAACGGATGTGGCCCGCAGAGCGTTACAGGGACTTCCCCGAAAACCGGCCGGCCGTCCGGCGGGAATTCCCGCGCCGCAGACCTTTTTTCGCGGACGATGGCCCCAGGGTCGGTCAACTATCACGACCTGGGCCGGATCGCCGCGGTCGGCGGCGATAGACTCCGCTCCGCCCGGAGTCCGCTCCGTCTGAGCGGAAGCGCTCCTTCATGAAGCTGTTCCTCGACTTCCTCCCGATCATCCTGTTCTTCGGCGTCTTCAAGGTCGCCGACATGCATCCCGACGTCGCCGCGCGGTTCGCGACCGAGCACCTCGGCTTCGCCGTTCACGGCGGCCTCGTCGGCGTCGACGAGGCACCGGTGCTGCTGGCCACGCTCGTCGTCATGGCGGCCACGCTCGTGCAGATCGCGATCACCGTGCTGATGCGCAAAAAGGTCGACACGATGCTGTGGGTGACCTTCGGCCTGATCGTCGTCCTCGGCGGCGCGACGATCTGGTTCCACGATCCGACCTTCATCAAGTGGAAGCCGAGCGCGCTCGACTGGGCGATGGCCCTCGCCCTCTGGGTCAGCCAGGCCTTCTTCGGCAAGAACCTGCTGCAGGCACTGGTCGGCGAGCAGATCGAGCTGCCGCAGCCGGTGTGGCAGCGCCTGAACTTCGCCTGGATCGCGTTCTTCGCGCTGATGGGCGTACTGAACCTTTACGTCGCCTACACCTACTCGACGTCGACCTGGGCGACCTTCAAGGTCTTCGGCCTCACCGGCCTGATGCTCGTCTTCATGGTCGCGCAGGGCTTCTACATCTCCAGGTTCCTGAAGGACGAGGAGCCCGGACCCGAGCCCGCGCCGACCCGTCCCGCCGCCCGGCTCGGGCCCGACTCGCGGTGAGCGTCTCGGCAAGCGACGTCGAAGATGCGCTGCGCGCCGCGCTGGCTCCGCAATCGCTCGCCGTGGTCGACGACAGCGCCAGCCACGCCGGCCATGCGGGCGCCCGCGAAGGGCGTCACTTCAACGTCGCGATCTGCAGCGCGCGCTTCGAGGGCCTGTCGCGCGTGGCCCGTCATCGCCTCGTATATGATGCTTTGAAGGCTTTAATGGCATGCGGCATCCACGCCGTGGCGATCGACGCCAGCGCACCCCAGCCACGCTGAACCAGCGCACCGGGCGCGCACGATGGCCCGTCGATCGCCGACCTCAACTCTCGTCCCGCCCGAAAGGCACTTTCCATGAAGAAGAGTTCTCTTGCCGCGGGCGTCGTGCTCGCCATCGCCGGCCTCGCGCCGTTCGCCGTCCAGGCGCAGAACGTTGCCGTCGTCAACGGCAAGCCGGTGCCGAAGGCGCGCGTCGACGTGATCGTCACGCAGGTGACGAAGCAGGCGCAGCAGCGCAACCAGCAGTTGCCGCCCGACCTCGAGAAGCTCGTGCGCGACAAGGTCGTCACCGACGAGATCCTGAGCCAGGAAGCCGAGCGCCGCGGCCTCGGCGCGTCGGCCGATTTCAAGTCGCAGATGGAGCTCGCGCGCCAGAGCATCCTGATCGGTCTCCTCTCGCAGGACGTCGACAAGAAGTCGACGCCGAGCGACGCCGAAGTCCAGGCCGAGTACGACAAGGTCAAGGCACAGGCGGGCGGCACCGAATACAAGGCCAAGCACATCCTGGTCGAGAAGGAAGACGAAGCCAAGGCGGTCCTCGCGCAGCTCAAGGCCGGCGCGAAGTTCGAGGACCTGGCGAAGAAGAACTCGAAGGATCCGGGCTCGGCCGAAAACGGCGGCGACCTCGACTTCGCGGCGCCCGGCGCCTATGTGCCCGAGTTCTCGCAGGCGATGGTCAAGCTGAAGAAGGGCGAGTACACCGACCTTCCGGTGAAGACGCAGTTCGGCTACCACATCATCCGGCTCGAGGACACGCGCGCCGCGCAGTTCCCGCCGCTGGCCGAGGTGAAGGCGCAGATCCAGCAGCGCCTGGCTCAGCAGAAGGCCGGCGCGTTCCGCGACGAGTTGCGCGCCAAGGCGAAGACGGACTACAAGTTCACGAACTGACCAGTGCGAAGCACCCGGTCATCCTGAACGAAGCGAAGGGATCTCAGGCCGGCTCTGCGAGGCTGACCCGCCCGGCCTCGATCCGCAGTTGCTCGTCGCATCGCTTGGCGAGCGCGTTGTCGTGGGTGACGAGCACCAGCGTCGTCCCGACCTCCCGGTTGAGCTCCAGCATCAGCGCCATCACGGTCTCGCCGGTGGCGAAATCGAGGCTGCCTGTCGGCTCGTCGGCGAGCAACAGCATCGGCCGGACGACGAAGGCGCGAGCCAGCGCCACGCGCTGCTGCTCACCGCCGGAAAGCACGCGCGGATAGTGGCGCAAGCGCCCGCCCAGGCCGACGCGCTTCAGCATCTCGGTCGCGAGCACGCGCGCATCCGAACGGCCTTGCAGCTCGAGCGGCAACATGACGTTCTCGAGCGCGTTGAGGTTGCCGAGCAGCTGAAAGCTCTGGAACACGAAGCCGACCTTGGCTGCGCGGACGGCGGCGCGCGCGTCCTCGTCGATGCCGAAAAGATTGACGCCGTCGAGCCACACCGTTCCGGTCGTCGGCGTGTCGAGCCCGGCGATGATCGACAGCAAGGTGCTCTTGCCCGAGCCCGACGCACCGACGATCGCCACCGAGCGATGGCGCGGCAGGGTGAAATCGATCTCGTGGAGAATCGTCAACGTCCCCGTGGAGTCCTGGACGCGCTTGGTGAGACGTTCGACGACGATGATCGGGGTGGACATGAAGGGTGTCGTGGTTTTCGAGCGCGAATCGACGCGCCGGCGCTGGCTGGCGCACTGTAGCTTGGCCCTCGCATCGGCCGCGGCGACGGCGGCGATGCCCTCGTTCGGCGCTGTCGGCGGAGCCACGAAGATCCTCGTCGTCGGCGACAGCCTCTCGGCCGAATACGGTCTGGCGCGCGGCAGCGGCTGGGTCGCCCTTCTCGACCAGCGCCTGACGCGCGAGCATCACGGCACGACGGTCGTCAACGCCAGCATCAGCGGCGACACGACGTCTGGCGGCCTCGCGCGACTGCCGGCATTGCTGCGCGAGCACAAGCCCGACCTCGTCGTCCTCGAGCTCGGCGCGAACGACGCGCTGCGCGGCCTGCCGCTGGACGCGACGCGCGCCAACCTCGTCGAGATGACGCGTCTTGCGAAGGCGGCACGCGCCAAGGTCGTGATCCTCGGCATGCAACTGCCGCCCAACTACGGACGTGCCTACGGCGATCGCTTCGCCGGCCTCTTCGCCGATGTCGCCAAGAGCGAGGGTACGTCGCTCGTGCCCTTCCTGCTCAAGGGCGTCGCCGACGTGCCGCAGGCCGAGTCGCTGTTCCAGGCCGACCGGATCCATCCAACCGCGGCCGCGCACCCGACCATACTCGCCAACGTCTGGCCGGTGCTGGCGCCGCTGCTGCGCTGACGCGGCGAGCGTCGCCAGCGCGGACTAGCGCGGACGCTCGACCTTGTCGTCGCGACGATCGTCGCGACCCGGCCGAGGTGCCTCGGGGCGGTTCATGCGCGGCTCGCTGATCACCGGCCGCGTGGCTTCTGCCGGACGCACTGCTTCTGCCGGCCGCGCGTCGGGAGCGCGCGGCGCAACCACTGGCGGAGCCACTGCCGCAGGTGCCACGACCTGCGGATTGGCAACAGCGGGACGCGCGGCCTCTGCCGCACGCGCCGGATCGACTTGCCGCGGCGGCGCCATCCGTTCCGGACGCCGGCCCGCTCCTTCGGTCGCGCCAGGAACAACGGCCGGCGGCGACGGCGTTGCGGCCTGCGGTGCAGGACGGATCTCCGGAGCAGCGACCTCCGCGCCACGCGCACCGCGCAGTCCGGGCGCGACACGGCCGTCGCCGGCAGGCACCCCGCGCGGGATCGGGCTCGCGCTCGGAGGGGCATTGGGGCTGGGGCCGGGCGCGGCACGCTGCTGCGGGACCGCTTCGACAGCCGGTGCGGACCGCATCGGTGCCGGGATTGCGGTGACCGGCGGCGCCAACGATGGCTCGCGAATCACCGGTGCGCCGATCGGCGCAGGTGCTCCTTCGCGACCAGGACGCCCGCGATCGACTCCAGGCTGAGGCCCGCCGCGTCCGAACGCATCGTTGCGCGGCGCGACCGTGGGCGGCGCTCCGACCACGGTCGGCGACGCTCCCGCCGGCGACGGCGACGGCGACGCCACCGCGGGCGCACGCCCAGGATCGGCACGAGCTCCCTCCGGACGACCGGCGAAGCCGCCCGGTGCGCGTCCTTCAAACGGCGGCCGCGGCGGCTGCCGACCGGCTTGCGGACGCAGCGACACGACCGGCGCCGCGATCGGCGGCGCGCTCAGCGCCGACCCCGGGCGGGCATCGGCAACGAACGTGCGCATCTGCGGATCATTGCGAAAGCGCGCCGCGGCCGGCCCGACCGGTTCGCGCCGCGTGATCACGTCCGACGGCACGAAGGTCACTGCGTGCGGCAGCCGGCGATTCGCGAAGTCGCGCCGGTCGGCCTCGCCGTTGCGGTTGTTGACGATCATCGTGATGTTGGTGACGTTGGTCACGTGCGTGATGTTGACCTCGCGCACGTAGCGCGGGCTCGCGCGGTAGCTCGGCACGTAGACCTCGCGCGGCGCGAGCGGAAACCAGCCGACCGGCGGCCCGCCACCGCCGATCGAGAGCGAGAGGCCGGCCCGCGGGCCGCCGATCCAGGCGACCAGCGCCGGCGCGTACACGGGCCGCACGACGTAGGTGCCCGGCGCCCAGCACCAGACGTTGCTGCGATAGACCCAGCGGCCGTAGTGGAACGGCGCGAAGCCCCAGGGCGCGTCGTCGACCCAGGTCCAGCCCCATGGCCGCACGAACGCCCAGTGGCCCGCGCTGTACGGCGCCCAGTCGATCGGCACCGAGGTCGGCACCCAGACCGGCCCGTCGTCGGGCGTCTGCTGCCATCGGCCGTAGCGGCCGAGATCTTCGGCGCCGGTCATCTCGGGTGAGACGAAGCGCTGCGTCGCGACGACCCGATCCTCGCCTCGGTCGCGGTCGTCGTTCCAGGCCGAGAACGGATCGCGCGCGGGCGCGACCATCGAGTACTGCGGCACGCCGGCGGCGTCGATCCAGAACTGCGCGTGCTGGCCGGTGTAGATCGGCAGCGCCGTGCTTTTCGCGGCATAGGCGGCCTGGCCGTTGTAGACCGTGAGATCGCTCGCCTGGTCGCGGTGATCGACGCGGTAGCGACCGACGGTCTGGGCCCGGAACTGGCCGACGTCGGTGTCGATCTCGAACTCGGCGAGCGACTGCGGATTGCGCAACCGCGCGGCGACGCTGCCGTTGACGAGGCGGACGACGTAGCGGCTGTCGTCGAGCAGCGCGATCTCGATCTCGGTGCCGGCGTCGAGCCTGAGGGTCGTCGAGCCGAGCGTGATCTCGGCGCGGGCGGCGCTGTCGGTGGCGATGCGGTCGCCGGTCGTGAGCGGGCGGTTGCGCTCGACCGCGAGCCACTCGGCTGTCTCGTCGTCGTAGATCCAGACCTGGCCGCTGACGTCGCTCAGGCGCGCGACGCGCGACGGCGGGTCGCCGCCGCTCGCGGTCTGCGCCTTCGCGGGCAGGATCGCGGCCACGCCGAGGAAGGCGGCGAGCACGAGGACCGCGTCGAGGCGTCCCCACCAGGATCGTGTCGATGTCTGCGCGCTGCTGCGCTCGTTCGATGTCGTCATGTGCGTGCTCCGGGGGCGATCGGCCGCGCCTCATGGATCGCGGCCGCTGCTTGATTCAACGCCCGGGCGTCGTCTTGTGCCGACCGCGTCGCGCCGGCGACACTTTCCTTTACATTGCGGAAACCGGGCGCTCCACGCCCGGCGCAGTGCACCGCACGCTCACTCGTCGGCTTCGGGATCGAGTTCCGGAAAGAGCACGCTCGTGTAGCCGAAGCGGCTGAAATCACGTACCCGCATCGGATAGAGGATGCCGAGCAGGTGATCGCATTCGTGCTGCACGACGCGCGCGTGGAAGCCTTCGGCCTCGCGCTCGATTGTCGTGCCTTCGAGATCGACGCCGCGGTAGCGGATGCGCGCCCAGCGCGGCACCACGCCGCGCAGGCCGGGCACCGAGAGGCACCCTTCCCAGCCTTCTTCCTCGACATCGCCGAGCGGCTCGATGACCGGATTGAGAAGCACTGTCTCGGGCACCGCAGGCGCATCGGGATAGCGGTCGTTGCGGTTGAAACCGAAGATCACGAGTTGCAGGTCGACGCCGATCTGCGGCGCGGCGAGGCCGGCGCCGTTGACCGCGCGCATGGTCTTGAACATGTCGGCCGCGAGCGCGCGCAGCTCGGGTGTCGCGAAGCGATCCACCGGCCGCGCGACGCGCAGCAGGCGCGGGTCGCCCATCTTCAGGATCTCGTGGATCGTCATGGTCGCGCCGCCGCGATGACGTCGGCCGGCGCCTGCACGAGCTCGATCAGCACACCCGATCCGGCGACCGGAAACGCGTCGTTCGACTTCGGATGGATGAAGCAGATGTCGTGGCCCGCGGCGCCGGCGCGGATGCCGCCCGGCGCCATGCGCACGCCGTTCGCCTCGAGCCAAGCGACGGCGGCGCGCAGATCGTCGATCCAGAGGCCCACGTGGTTGAGCGGCGTCGCGTGGACGGCGGGCTTGCCCTCGGGATCGATCGGCTCCATCAGGTCGACCTCGACGGTCGCGGTGCCCGAGCCGATCGCGCAGATGTCCTCGTCGACGTTCTCGCGCTCGGAGCGGAAGCTGCCGGTCAACGCGAGGCCGAGCTTGTCGACCCAGAGCGTGCGCAGCTCGGCCTTGCTGCGCGCGCCGATCGCGATCTGCTGCACGCCGAGGACGCGGAACGGCCGCGGCGAGCCCGTGCTCATGCCGGCACCGCCGCGGTCTCGAACTCGAGGATCACCTCGTCGACGGCGACGCTGTCGCCGGGCTTGGCGACGACGCGCGCGACGACGCCGTCGTGCGCGGCGGTGACGATGTTCTCCATCTTCATCGCCTCGATCACCGCCAGTCGCTCGCCCGTGCGCACCGCTTGCCCGGCCTTCACCGCGACGGCGACGAGCAGGCCCGGCATCGGCGAGAGCAGGAAGCGCGAGAGATCGGGCGGCGGCTTGAACGGCATCAGCGCGCGCAGCTCGGCGGCGCGCGGCGTGAGCACGCGCACCTCGATGCGCGCGCCGTCGTGGACCACGCGCAGCACGAGGCCGGCGCGCTCGATCTGGGCGCGAAACGGCTGGCCGTCGACAAGACCGTGCACGGCGATGTCGGCGAGCGCGCTCGCGAACGAGATGCGGCGCGTTCGGCCGGCGAGCGTGACGACGTACTCGGCACCGTCGACGCGCACTTGTACCGGCGTGTCGGTGCCGTGGCCGACGGCATCGACCTCGACGACGACGAAGCGTTCGCGCAGTCTCAGCTCGTGTCCGGGCAGTTGTCCGGTGAGGCCCGCGGAACGCGCGAGCAGCCGGCGCTCGAACGCGGCCGCCAGCACGCGCAGGAAGTCGCGGTCCGCGTGCTCCACCGTGACCGCGCCGAAGCCTTGCGGATATTCCTCGGCGATGAATCCGGTGTTGAAGTTGCCCGAGGCGAAACGCGGATGGCCGAGCAGCGCCGCCTGGAAGCCGAGGTTGCTCGACACGCCGCGGATGACGAAGCCGTTGAGCGCGTCGCGCATCGTCGCGATCGCCGCCGCGCGGTCGACGCCGCAGGCCACGAGCTTGCAGATCATCGAGTCGTAGTGGACCCCAATCTCGCCGCCTGCGTAGACGCCGGTGTCGACGCGCACGCCCGGCGTGCCCGCAGGCGCGGGAACGCCGGCCTCGAGCGTCGTGGTCGGCGGACGAAACGTGACGAGCCGGCCCGTGCTCGGCAGGAAGCCGCGCAGCGGATCCTCGGAATTGATCCGGCACTCGATCGCCCAGCCCTTGCGTGCGATGTCGCCCTGCGCGAACGCGAGCGGCTCGCCCGAAGCGACGCGGATCATCTGCTCGACGAGATCGATGCCCGTGATGCACTCGGTCACCGGATGCTCGACCTGCAGCCGCGTGTTCATCTCGAGAAAGTAGAAGCTTTTGTCCGCGCCGACGACGAACTCGACCGTCCCCGCGGACTGGTAGTCGACCGCCTTCGCGAGCGCGACCGCCTGCTCGCCCATCGCCTGGCGCGTCGCCTCGTCGAGGAACGGGCTCGGCGCTTCCTCGACGACCTTCTGGTGCCTGCGCTGGATCGAGCACTCGCGCTCCCAGAGATAGACGCAGTGGCCGTGCGCATCGCCGAGCACCTGGATCTCGATGTGGCGCGGCTCCTCGACGAACTTCTCGATGAAGACGCGGTCGTCACCGAAGCTCGCCCTGGCCTCGTTGCGGCACGACAGGAAGCCCTCCGACGCCTGGATGTCGTCGTAGGCGACGCGCAGGCCCTTGCCGCCGCCGCCGGCCGACGCCTTGATCATCACCGGGTAGCCGGTCTTCTTCGCGATTTCGACCGCGAGTTCCGCGCTCTCGATCGCCTCGTTGTGGCCGGGAATCGTGTTGACCTTCGCCGCCAGCGCGAGCTTCTTCGACGCGATCTTGTCGCCCATCGCCGCGATCGCGCCGTGCTTGGGGCCGATGAAGACGATGCCCTCTTCCTCGACCCGGCGCGCGAACGCGGCATTTTCGGAGAGGAAACCGTAGCCCGGATGAACGCCGTCGGCGCCGGTCTGCTTGCAGGCCGCGATGATCTTGTCCATCGACAGATACGACTCGCGGCTCGGCGCCGGGCCGATCAGGACCGACTCGTCGGCGAGCTCGACATGGAGCGCGTCGCGGTCGGCCTCCGAATACACCGCGACGGTCGCGATGCCCAGTCGACGCGCGGTCTTGATGACGCGGCAGGCGATCTCGCCTCGGTTGGCGATCAGGATCTTTTTCAGCATGTGACCTCGGCTCTCCCCGCGCGGAGTATGCCCAAGGGTCGGCCCGGTCCGCAGCGCGCTCACTGTCATCGGAGTCGACTCCGTCGCCAAGGCCGCGCCCGACGGCCTGGTCTTCGGCATGGTGAACCCGTCGCTCGCGGTGAATCCGTCGCTTCGCCCGTCGATGCCCTACCGCACGCCGCAGGACATCGCCGGCATCACCCAGATCGCCAGCCTGCAGCCCGCCCTCGTCGCCCGGCCCGACGGGCCGTTCAACACGCTTGCCGAGCTGATCGCCTACGCGAGGAAGAGCCCGGGCAAACTCACCTACGGCACACCCGGCGCTTCCGTCGAGGCCGCCGGCGCGGCCTGCGAGTCGGACAGTGCGGCTTTCGATTCGGCCAGATCACTTTCGAGCTGCTTCAGTTTCTCGATGCCCTGGGCCAGGGTGTCGGTCACCTTCTGCAGGTCGTCCGCGACTTCCTGGACCTTGCTCTCGACCTTCCTTCCCTGGGCCAGTGCCTTGGGTGCGGAGAGCGTCGTCGCGCCTTCGGAAATCCTAGCCTCGACGGCGCCGTTGACCGCGGTGATGTCGCCGGCGCACTCCTCGACCTTGGCCTTGACCTCCCGGTTCTGCTCGAGGGCAAGCTTGACCGGGGCTGCGTCGTCGAGTGCCGGATCCTTCTGGCTCGAACTCGATGTCATCGTGTCTCCCTCATTCGTGCGAGCCTCGATTGTCCCGGTCGACACGCACCGGCCGTCGGGCCGGACGTCGCTTTGCCAGTGACTTCGCGTCCGAGGACGTTCCGTGTTCCAGGCCCGCAACAAAAACGGCCGTTCGCGCCGAGTCGAAGCCGAGCCCGGCGATCTCACAGCGGGATGTCGGAGTGCTTGCGGCACGGATCCTCGACCTTCTTGTCGGCGAGCCGCCTATCGCGCCGCGCCGGCGGCGCCCCTCAGGCTTCGCGAGGCGCTGGTGTATCCGCCTGCCCCGCCGTCGACGAAGTGGACGTGCAGACCGTCTTCCGGGGCCATCACGAGGCAGGTCATCAGGGCGGTGTCCGAGACGTGGATGCCGTAGCGGATCGCGCGCGCGGGTGCGACTTCAGCGAGATAGCGCTTGATGGCGTCGACCGCAGTCAGCGGGCAGTCGATGACGAGGCAGACCGTCTCGTCGTGCTTGCAGAAGTCGGTGTTCGTCACGACCTCACGCCGGTAGCGCTGCGGGTCGAACTTGCCGATCGGCTTCCCGCGGCCGAGGACCAGCCGGGCCAGCAACGTCTCGAGCAGCACGCGCACGGCCCACAGCAGCAGTGGTCCGCCGCGGCGGCGCGCGCGCGCCTCGAGCATGAATCCCGTGGGTGGCCAGCGCGCCTTGAGCGTGTCCTCGCGCACGGGCCTGGTCTCGGCGTCGGGGCCGGCCAGTGCGACCACGCGAGCATAGATTTCGGTCATGTCGGCGGCGCCTTGCAAGATCAGGGTGAGCATCGCGCCGCGCGTCGAGTGCAGCGTGTCCCAGCGACACGAGAGGCCTTCCAGATCGACGGGCGCGCCGTCGTCGAGCTCGGCCGGCACGTTTGCGAGTGCGGCGAGTCCGGCGTCGCCACGGCCGCGGATCGAGGCCTCGAGCAGTCCGACGCCGCCGCCGAGGAACACGCCGAAGCTGTTGCCCGGCGTCGGCTCGTAGCGGCCGACCAGCACGTCGATGCAAAGGCGCCGCAACTCCTTCACCGGCACGAGGCCGGCGCGCAGCGTCATCCCGAAATCGCGCGTCGCCATGCCGCGCACGCGCGCCAGCTCGATGCGCGCCTTCTCGGCGTACTCCGGCGGCACCATCACCAC
>Ga0123338_10002763_pt1 | contig 16214 bp, 14 predicted proteins | sample grotaG_FD_89793 | JGI IMG/M metagenome (GOLD analysis project Ga0123338, IMG submission 89793) | Glacier valley bacterial and archeal communities from Borup Fiord, Nunavut, Canada, to study Microbial Dark Matter (Phase II) -... | ecosystem: Environmental > Aquatic > Freshwater > Ice > Glacier ...
ATTCTGGCCGCTCACGCGGCAATGCGGTTCGCTCCGCTGCGCGTTTCGGCTTTGACCGTCGATACGCCGACGACCTCCGCGCTGCTCGCGTTGGGCTTTGCCGGACTGATCGGATTGCGGCGCCGCCGCGCGTAGGCGCAGATCAGAGCTACCCACAAAGAAAGGGCCGGGGGATAGTTCCCCCGGCCCTTTGCTTTTGCAGATCGGTGCGAGCGAGTAGACTCTAGAAGTCCATGTCGCCCATGCCGCCGCCCATGCCGCCCATGCCGCCGCCGCCCATGCCGCCGCCGGACTTGGTGTCCGCCGGAAGCTCGGCGATCGTCGCCTCGGTGGTGATCAGCAGGCCCGCCACGGATGCCGCATCCTGGAGCGCTGCACGCACGACCTTGGTCGGATCGATCACGCCGCTGACGACGAGATCTTCATACTTCTCGGTCTGCGCGTTGAAGCCAAAGTTGGGGTTGGTCTGCTCGAGCAGCTTGCCCGCCACAACCGCGCCGTCATGCCCGGCATTCTGCGCGATCTGGCGCACCGGGGACTGGAGCGCGCGCCGAACGATGTCGATGCCGCGCGTCTGGTCCTCGTTCACGCCCTTCAGGCCTTCGAGCGCGTGCGTTGCGTAGAGAAGCGCCACGCCGCCACCGGCGACGATACCCTCTTCCACCGCCGCGCGCGTCGCGTGCAGCGCGTCGTCCACACGGTCCTTGCGCTCCTTGACCTCGACCTCGGACGAACCGCCGACCTTGATAATCGCGACACCGCCCGCGAGCTTCGCCAGACGTTCCTGCAGCTTCTCCTTGTCGTAGTCCGACGTTGTCGTCTCGATCTGCGCCTTGATTTGCTCGATCCGGCCCGCGATCTGGTCCTTCTCTCCCGCGCCGTCGACAATCGTCGTGTTATCCTTGTCGATTGTGACCTTCTTCGCGCGGCCGAGCATCGGCAGCGTGACGTTCTCGAGCTTGATACCGAGATCCTCGGAAATCATCTGACCGGCGCTGAGCACCGCGATGTCCTCGAGCATCGCCTTGCGACGATCGCCGAAGCCGGGCGCCTTGACGGCCGCGACCTTGAGGCCGCCGCGCAGCTTGTTGACGACCAGCGTGGCCAAAGCCTCGCCCTCGACGTCCTCGGCGATGATCAGCAGCGGACGGCCGCTCTGCACCACCGCTTCGAGCACCGGCAGTAGCGCCTGGAGGTTGCTGAGTTTCTTTTCGTGGATTAGGATGTAGGGGTTTTCGAGATCGACCGACATTTTCTCGGGGTTGGTGATGAAATAGGGGCTCAGATACCCACGGTCGAACTGCATGCCCTCGACGACTTCGAGCTCGAAATCGAGACCCTTGGCCTCCTCGACAGTGATGACGCCTTCCTTGCCGACCTTCTCCATCGCTTCGGCGATCTTGCGGCCGACTTCCTCGTCGCCATTCGCCGAAATGATGCCGACCTGCGCGATCTCATGCGTGCCGGCCACGTCCTTCGAACGCGACTTCAGGTCCGCGACCACCTTGGCGACTGCAATATCGATGCCGCGCTTGAGGTCCATCGGGTTGGTGCCCGCCGCGACCGACTTCAGCCCTTCGCGCACGATCGACTGCGCCAGCACGGTCGCGGTCGTCGTGCCGTCACCGGCGAGATCATTGGTCTTGGACGCAACTTCGCGCATCATCTGCGCACCGATGTTCTGATACTTGTCCTTGAGCTCGATTTCCTTCGCGACCGTCACACCATCCTTGGTGATGCGGGGCGCGCCGAAGCTCTTCTCGATCACGACGTTGCGGCCCTTGGGACCGAGCGTCACCTTGACCGCGTTGGCGAGGATATCAACGCCTTCGAGGATGCGCTCGCGGGCATCGCGCCCGAACTTGACTTCCTTGGCTGCCATATAACTAATTCCTTATCTGATTGGGATTGAAAGGGTGCCGGACGCTCAGGCGGCGACGATGCCGAGAACGTCGCTCTCCTTCATGATGATCAGGTCCTCGCCACCGAGCTTGACTTCGGTGCCGGACCATTTGCCGAACAGGATCTTGTCACCCGCCTTCAGCTCGGTCGGGTTCAGATTGCCATTCTCGTGGCGCGTGCCGGGACCGACAGCGACGACTTCGCCCTCCTGGGGCTTTTCCTTGGCGGTATCGGGGATGATGATCCCGCCTGCGGTCTTCTCTTCCGCTTCGATGCGGCGAACCAGCACGCGGTCGTGCAGGGGTCGAAAGCTGCTCATATGTGCTTCCTCAAGGATGGAAAGGGCGGTTGGCACTCAGCCGATGCGAGTGCTAACGCGTCTCCGCACATGGCGCGGGTGTGACGAGCTGTCAACCTTTGGCTGACCGCCGGGCCACTTTGGTGGTCGGGTGGGCGATGGGGGTCATGCACGGCGGCTGGTCGGGCCACAACAATCGCTCGAACTTCAGGATTTCGGCTGCGCCACGCAGCGCGTAGTGGCTGCCGTGCTCCATCGCCCAGATTGCATCTCCCGGGCGCGCGCGTTGTTCGATGCGGCGCTCGATCAGCTCCATGCCTATGGGACGTGCGCGCGGGTCGTCCCGGGAGTAAATGAGAACAATCTGGCCTGGGCGCCGAATATCGATAAGATCGGCAGTCGACTTTTGGAAGAATGGACCGAAGTAGCTTTCCCACATGCCATCCGACATCTTCTTGATCAGTACTGATTCTTGCTTTGTGACTTTTCTCTCAGCTACGAGCGACCCTTCTGGATGCTCGGTAATGAAATGCTCATAAGGAGTACAGGCTATAGTCCTGAAAAGAACGAGCGTGTCACTCGGCTTGAGTTCGCGCGACAAGGCCGCAGCGAGGTAACCCCCAAAGCTTCCCCCGAGAAGTGTTACGTTTCGATAGCGCGCTTGTAGCGCGTGAAGCGATGGCCAAATATCGTTTAAGGTCTTATTTAAGCTATACCTATATCTGTAGTTCACAATCCCTGTTATCGCACTACCATCGCCGTTGTACGAGGGATCGACAATCTCATAGCGACGGCCAAGAAATGGTGCGTCCATATCGACAACGGTAGTTCCTATTCGCTCACCCGGACCGCCGTGAAGGAATAAGACGCCACCTTTCAAACCGGCGGATGGCTCGTCGCAAATGCGGCGAGCGAATGTCTCGAACCGTCCGTTCGCGTTTATTTCGTTTCGTATGTGCGTGCATTTCAAATCAAACGATGGACTACGATAACCTACATGGCCGAGCGCAACGCATCGCGAGGTGTTTACGATGGACGCAACAGAACAGAGTATGACGGCCGCGCCAAAAGGTTTCATAGAGATGAATATATATATTTACAGCCCGCCAAACAGCTATTCGTTACAATGATTAGCTTTACCCACGTGAACATGACCTTTCGCGTCAGTACAAGTGTAATCGCAATTGTAAGTCGATGAAGAAGTCGTGGTCGAACTTTTCGTGTCGAACCACAGTCCAAGCTCCATATTTAGAATACGAACAGTTATCGGGATACCGTTAATGGTCACGCCGCCAGACGAAGAACTAGTCGTGGTTGTGGCGTAGTTGGTTGCGCTAGTTCTAACCGTAACCGTCGTCGGCCCGCCCCGACGTCCACCGTCTATCCCGGCACCCGGCCGGTCACCGCCTCCCCCTTGAGACGCTATCCCCCTCCACCTTGGGTTAAGGCGAGCACCGCGGTTATGGTCCCGTCTTGGTTGAGGTCAAGCTCGACAGTCGATACATCTGAAACCGTGAACCCAGACGGCAATGCAACCGCGCCCAGATCAACCGTCGCCAAAGTTCTTATGTCAGTGATCACGGGCAAAGACGCCGCCGCTACCGTGTTCTCCATCCGATCTCGCGGCTTCTTCCAAAGAAGTTGAGAGCGCTCGCCGCGCCCGAAGTAGCAAGCAGCAGCATGGTCGCAAAGACAATACGCATTCCAGTCCTCCTGTTTGTCAGAAATCGCAGCCGCTGGTACCCGGTGCGCGCGCGCGATACCCCCCGCCCGCGAGGTGAGCAAGACGACGCGAACGACTGTTAACGATCTTTACCCAAGCCGTCCGAAGCTCCCCAGCTTCTTCGCCATCAGCCGCGCGCCTTTTACATCGCCGTGTTGCAACAGCGTCAGCACGTCGGCCGCGCCCGCGCGCGCAGTCGCCTCATACGCCTCGCGCGGACGGTTGCGCACCGCCACTTCGAGCAACACCGTGGCACGCGCCGCCTGTCCCGGATCGATGCGCAACAGCAGGCTTCCATGATAGGCGAACGGCACCGGGTTCAACGGCCAGCGCTTTTCGGCTTCTGCAAACGCGGCGTCCATCGCGGAAAGCTTTGCGCCCAGCACCATGCCCGCCATGAAACGACCGAGGCCATCGACCGCCTCGCCGTTCCACGCGCCCAGCCCCAACCACGCTTCCGCGCGCGCAGGATCGGCCTTGGTGAGCGCGATCATGATCGATCTGGTCTCGCCCGCCGCCTTGGGGCTGTTGGTCAGCGTGGCGCGATAGCCGATGCCCGAGGCATGCTGGAACTGCGCATCGTAGTTGCGCGGATCGAGCCGGAGCGCCGCGTCCGCATCCGCCTCGCCCTGCATTACCAGCGACTTTGCCAGCGCGCGGTCGCTCGTGAGAAAAGCCGCCCGCATCAACGCCGCGCGCGCGGCAAGCGCAAGGCTTTGCGCGCTGTGCTCGGCGCGGCCTGCGTCGGCTGCGGCGGCGTAATTGCCTGCCCGAAACAGCGCTGCGGAGTCCGCCCGCGCGGGCACGGAGGTGGAGGCGATCACACAGGCGACCGCCGCCCCACAAGCGGCGCGCCTCATGCCGCCCCGTCGGTGGCGAGCGCTTCGGCGATCAGGCGGCGGGTGGCGTCTATGCCGTAGAGCGCGATGAACGATCCCATGCGTGGTCCTTGTGCAGCCCCCAGCAGCGTCTCGTAGAGCGCCTTGAACCAATCGCGTAGCGGTTCGATCCCCGATGCCTTGCCCGCCTCGTAGACCTCATACTGGATCTCCTCTGCGTCAGCGCCGCCCGGCAACGCTGCAAGGCGCGCATCGAGGTCTGCCAGTGCCGCCGCTTCGGCCGCACTAGGCGCACGACGCCGCAGCGTCGGCGCGATCACGTCGCGGTGATAGGCGAGCGCACCATCCATCATCGTATCGAGCAGCGGCTGCTCGCCCGGGAGCAGGCCGAGGTTGCGCGTTACAAATCCCCACAGCACAGCCTTGTCTCCGGTCGCAGCTGCCGCCACCAGATTGAGCAACAGCGCGAAGCTCACGGGCGGCAGTTCGGCCGGTGGCTGGCCGTTGTGAATCTGGTGGACGGGGTTGCCGAGCTGCTGCTCAAGCGGCTGTCCCGGATATTTGCCCACCGCCTCCCAGTATTCGTCCACCGCGCGCGGGATCACGTCCAGATGCAGCCGCTTCGCCTTGCGCGGCTCGCGGTACATGAAGAAGCTCAGCGTCGGCGGGGCGGCATAGGCGAGCCACTCCTCGATCGTCAGGCCGTTGCCTTTCGACTTGCTGATCTTGGCACCCTCGGCATCCAGAAACAGCTCGTAGTTGAAGCCCTCGGGCGGGCGGCCGCCGAGCGCGCGCGCAATCTTCGAGGATTGAAGCACGCTGTCGATCAAATCCTTCCCTGCCATCTCGTAATCGACGCCGAGCGCCACCCAGCGCATTGCCCAGTCGACCTTCCATTGCAGCTTCGCCGCGCCGCCCAGCACCGAGGTGGTGTAGCGCTCGCCGCGTACGTCCTCCCAAGTAATCGTCGCCGCCTCTACATCGCGCTCCAGCACCGCCACCTGCTCTACCACGCCGCTTTCGGGGTGGATCGGCAGGAACGGGCTGTAGGTTGCGCGCCGCTCCTCGCCCAGTGTAGGCAGCATGACGCTTTGGATCGCATCATAATTGGCGAGCACCGACCGCAACGTGGGGTCGAATCGACCCGAGGCATAGCACTCGCTCGCCGACAGGAACTCATATTCGAAGCCGAACCGGTCCAGAAAGGCCCGGAGCCGCGCGTTGTTCGCCGCGCCGAAGCTGGTCGCGCCGTCGAAGGGGTCGGGCACACGGCTCAGCGGATGACCCAGCCAGCGCGCCATCGCGTCGCGATTGGGCACATTGTCGGGCACCTTGCGCAACCCGTCCATGTCGTCGCTGAACGCGACCAGGCGGGTGGGCCGATCGCTCAGCGCTGTAAACGCGTGGCGCACCATGGTGGTGCGCGCCACTTCGCCGAAGGTGCCGATATGCGGCAGGCCGGACGGGCCATAGCCGGTTTCAAAGACGATCGGCGCGTCCTTGGTCGGGCGCGCGAGGAGCTTGCGCGCCTCCTCGTAAGGCCAAGCCTTGGAGATCTGCGCAGCGGCACGAAGTTCGGGGGAAATGCTCATTCAGCCCCGGTTATAGCCCGCATGCGCCACCCGCAAAGCCCGCCCGCAAAGCAGCCCAGTATGCGCCTGTTCACGATCGGCTACCAGAACGCCAGACAAGCCGACGTGATCGAGCGGCTCGAACAGGCGGGGGTGCGGCTGCTCATCGATGTTCGGGCACTCGCGGGATCGCGCAAGCCGGGCTTTTCCAAGTCAAACCTTGCCGCTTCGCTAGCCGAACATGGCATAGGGTACCGTCACCTGCGCGCGCTCGGCACACCGCCGGACGGTCGCGCCGCCGCGCGCGCGGGGCGGGTAGACGACCTCGTGGGGATCTACACCGTGCATCTCGCCGAGCCAGCCGCACAGTCCGCGCTGCTCGAAGCGGCCGATCTGGCGCGGTCACGGCCGAGCGCGCTGCTTTGCTTTTGTGCGCGCGCCGATCACTGTCACCGGCACATGATCGCGGACCGCCTTGGCGCGTCCGCGATCGTGCATCTCTAGCGCGGGCCTCAGTCGGGGTTCTTGCCCTCGGCCTTGTTCTCCAGCACAGCGCCTGACTTCGCATCCACGCCGACTTCGTATTTCTTGGCGGCGCTGGTGATATCGAACGAGTAGCGCAGCCCGCTGCCGCCTGCCTCTTTCTCCAGCTCCTGATCGGTGATTTTGCCCGGACGCGCCTTGAGCGCAGTCGCGCGTGCAGTTGCAAGGTTGATGCTGGCCTGTGCGGAAAGCTCGGAACCCTTCATCGCGGGCGCGGACTTTGCCAGGGCAGTCCCGCCGAATGCGAGCGTTAAGGCTGTCGATAGCAGAATAGTCGAACGATGCATTGCAAGCTCCCAAGGGCATTATGCCTTGCGACCAAAATGGCGTCTGGTCCGGGTTCGGCAATCACTCATATCGGTCATGTGTCTGAAAAATCGCTCACACTCGCTCAAACCAATCGGCTCTGCTTCACTGCTGCTTCGATGAAGCTGGCAAACAGTGGGTGCGGGTCGAACGGCTTGCTCTTCAACTCGGGGTGGAATTGCACGCCGATGAACCAGGGATGGTCGGGGCGTTCGACAATCTCGGGCAGCAACCCGTCGGGCGAGAGGCCGCTGAACACCAGCCCGGTCGCCTCCAGCCTTTCCCTGTAGGCCGCGTTGATCTCGTAGCGGTGGCGGTGGCGCTCGCTGATCCGCGTCGCCCCGTAGATCGCCGCCGCATGGCTATTGCCGCCCAGCACCGCTTCATACGCGCCGAGCCGCATCGTGCCGCCCATGTCGCCTCCCTCGCGGCGCGTTTGCAGCCCTGCAGGAGACATCCACTCGGTGATCAGGCCGACCACCGGCTCCTCGGTCGGCCCGAATTCGCTGCTGTTTGCTCCTGCCACCCCCGCCAGATCGCGCGCAGCCTCGATCGTGGCGAGCTGCATCCCCAGGCACACGCCGAAGAACGGCACCTTGCGTTCGCGCGCGAAGCGCACGGCGGCAATCTTGCCCTCGCTGCCCCGCTCTCCAAAGCCACCAGGCACCAGAATGGCGTGCATCGGCTCGAGTTCGGCGGCGACATCGTCGCGCGAAAAGGCTTCGGCATCGACCCAGCGGATGTTGACGCGCACGCGATTGGCGATGCCGCCGTGAACAAGCGCCTCGGTCAGCGACTTGTATGCGTCTCTCAGCCCTACATACTTGCCCACTACCCCGATCGTCACTTCACCCTCGGGATGCGCGAGCCGTTCGGCGATGGCTTCCCAGCGCGCCAAGTCGGGCACGGGTGCGTCCGCGATCCCGAACGCTTCGAGCACCTGATCGTCGAGGCCCTCGGCGTGATATTGCAGCGGCACTGCATAGATGCTTGCGGCATCGAGCGCCGGGATCACCGCGCCGGGGCGAACATTGCAAAACAGCGCGATCTTGGCGCGCTCAGCCTGAGGGATGGGATGCTCGCTGCGGCACACGAGTACGTGCGGCTGAATACCGAGCGCCCGCAGTTCGGCCACACTGTGCTGCGTCGGCTTGGTCTTGAGTTCGCCGGCCGCCGCGATGAACGGCACCAGCGTCACATGGATGAATACCGCGCGACCTGGGCCGAGTTCGTAGCCGAGCTGGCGGATCGCCTCGATAAAGGGCAGCGATTCGATGTCGCCGACTGTGCCGCCGATCTCGCAAAGGACGAAGTCCAGCCCCTCGGTATCGTGGACCGCGAACGCCTTGATCGCATCGGTGACGTGCGGGATGACCTGCACGGTGGCACCCAAATAGTCTCCGCGCCGCTCGCGCGCGATGATGTCCGAATAGATGCGCCCGCTCGTCACATTGTCTGAAGCGCGCGACGGCACGCCGGTGAAACGCTCGTAATGGCCCAGATCCAGATCGGTCTCCGCACCGTCATCAGTCACATAGACTTCGCCGTGCTGATAGGGGGACATCGTGCCCGGATCGACGTTCAGATAGGGATCGAACTTCCGGATGCGCACCTTGTAGCCGCGCGCTTGCAACAGTGCGGCAAGGCTGGCGGCCATGAGGCCCTTGCCGAGCGACGAGACCACGCCGCCGGTGATGAAAATGAACCGCGTCATGGGAGAAGAGCCTTAGCGCGCGCAGGGGCCGTGCGCCAAGCGTTGGCTGGGCGGTCGGCTATTTCGCCAGCGGAACCGTGGTGGATGGTGCCGAAGGCGCACTTGTGCCCGGTGCCGGCGCAGCGGGTGCGGGAGCACCAAAGCCGCCTGCGAAGGGCGCTGCGGGAGCGGAAGCAGGAGCCGTCGTGGGTTCGGGCGCATCGGGCAGCACGCGGCTATGCGCGGCGGCGGTGGCATCGATGCGGCGTGTCTTGCCTTCCTGCCCGTAAAGCATGGCAAGGCCGAGGCTGGTGAGGATGAACAAACCAGCGATGATCGTGGTCGAGCGCGTCATCAGATCGGCCGCGCCGCGCGCGCTCACCAGCCCGCCCGCATTGCCGCCGCCGATGCCCAGACCGCCCCCCTCGGAGCGCTGGAGCAGGATCACGGCGACCAGCGCAGCCGCGAGGAGGGTGTGGACGATGAGGACGAGCGTAATGGCCATAGTGAGGCGCACTTAGGCGCGCGGCGCGCGACAGGCAACATCGTCGGCCACCAGCCGCGTGCTCGCCCCGTCGAGCGCGAGGCGGAGTGTGGGTGCGAGCATGTGGCGCGCGCGCGATTGCCCGCGCGCGAAGGCGTCGAGCGCCGCCTTGTCGATAAAGGTCGATACGCTCAGATCGGGCGCGACCAGCCAGCTATAAGCCTGTTCCGGCGCGTGGGCCGGGTTGGCAAAGACCAGTCCGGAACCGTTCAGCGGTGCATATGGGCCGCGGAGTTTTGCAGCGACCATCCCGTAAAGTCCCGTGGGTGCGGCGGTTCCTGGGGAGAATACGCTGTGCTGGGTGGACCAGAAAAGATAATAGAGGCCACCGTGTAGCAGAAGGTGGGGGCGTTCGAGCTCGTTGTTGACGCCGTCCGCCGCTATCAGCGGATCGAGCAGACGCCAGCCGCCCGTGCCGGTCCGGCGCGCGAGGCCGATCGCGCCGTTGAACATGTCCGTCGATTGCCCGAGCGAGGCCGCGAACAGCAGGTAATCCGTGCCGTCGGCAGGATCGCGGAAGAACGCCGGATCGCGGAAGGCCTTGATCGTGCCCGGCTCGCCTTCAGCCTGCGCGGCTGCATGATAAACTCGCCCGTCGCTCGCGATCGATTGCACCGGCGTGCTCCAGTCCACTAGATCGCGCTCGTCGACGCGCGCGTCCGTCTGGAATAGCCGCTGCTCGTAGCTCGGACGTGCCTCGCCCCGGCGGCCGGCCGCAGTGAAGAACAGGGTCACGCGGCGATGGTCCGTATCCACGATCGCCGAGCCGGACCATTCGCGGCTGCCCGGCGTGAAGCCATCGGGCAGAAGATCGCCACGATCGCGCCAGCGCGCGCCTTCGCGTTCGAGCAGCCGCAGTCGCGCGCGGCCGTGCCGTTCAACCGAGGTGCGGTCAGCGGGCGCGCCGAGCGCAATCCACAATTCGGCGTTACCGAACCGCGCGGTCCGACCGTCGATCTCCTGAACCGGCCAGAAGTCCCACAGGTCGAGCCCCGGTGCAAAACAGACGAGCTGCTCGGGCACGATGATCGGCGCGGCGGGCGGAGCGCTGTCCGCCAGCCGCGCCAGATGGGTCGCCAGCCATGTCGTCGTCATCGCTGGTCCGTTACGGCCGGCGCGGCGCTAAAAGCTATAGCGAAGCGACGCCGAGACCGTCCGTCCGTTGATCGAGCGTGCGCGGACATAGCCGCTCGCGGGGATGCTGCCCTCTTCGGCTTCGGTGAAGCCCGCCGTGTTGAACACGTTGTTGGCGTTGACCGAAACCTGCACGCGCGGGATCGGCCGAACGCTCAGAAAGGCGTTAACCTGCGTGAAACCGGGCAACTTCAACTGGTTGCCGTCCTGCGTGTAGCTGTCGGTAGTGCCAACAATGTTCGCGCCGATGGTGAACAGATCGCGGTGGTATTGCGGCGTGACCGAATAGACGAAATCGGCCTGGCGTTTGGGCGTATGGCCCACGTTGGTGGGATCGATCTTGTCCTGACGGATTTTACTATTGGTATAGGTGCCGTTCGCCGCGATCTCGAAGCCGCCATGGATGCGCAGCACGCCTTCGAGTTCGACGCCGTAGCTGCGGTAACGCCTGTCTACCACCTGCAATGCAGCCACCTGACTGGGATCGTAATTCTGCTCGGCCGCGCTGGCAAGGAAGCCGGTGGCGTTCAAGGTGACCGGGCCGTTGCGATATTTGACGCCCGCTTCGGTCTGCACGACGAAATCGACCGCCGACGCGCCCGGGTTGAGCTGGCCGGTGGCGAGGCTGACCTTCGAGCCGAGCAGGATACGATCCGCATTCTCGCGCCCGCCGCGACTGTGGCGCACGAATGCCGCCAGATCGTTCGTGAAGCGGTAATTCGCGCCGAACGAGTAGCTGCTGTAAGCGTTCGAGTAATTCACCGGCGAGCGCACCGCGTTCAGGATCGTCGTCTTGGTGTCGGGCACCGAGATGATCCCATCCCCGTTGACGTCGCGCGTCACCGTCGGGCCGTCCGCCTGCACGTAGCCGTGTGCCTTATCGAAATCATAGCGATAGCTTGCGTCGAGGTTCAGCTTGCCCGTGGTGAAGCCGAGGCTGACGAACGGCGCATTGGTATCGTAATCGACGTTGTAGCGCCGACGGCAGCAGCCGCCGAAGAAGGACGCCGAATAGCCGACGGTGCCATTCTCGGTCTGGAGCACGCCTGCCGCGTTGCGCACGTCGATGAGGGCTGCATTGTTGCCTTTGGTTTCGATCAGTTGCGAGGTCCACGCCCATGTCGTGTCGATCGTCTGGCGGGCATTATAGATACCGCCCGTCAGCTCGAACGTGCCCAGATGACTCTCGAACTTCGTCGAGAGGCGGAAATTATTCTCCACATTCTCGAGGCTGTTCAGGTCCACGTTGAACAGCACAATTTGGGTAAGCAGTCCGTTGCCGTTCAGCGCCGCTGGATTGGCGATCTGCTGGCCCTTGTTCGGCCCGCTGGCAAAAAAGATCGTCGATCCCGCGCCCCCGACGCCGTTGGCGATCGTCTGCGCATCGCCCACACCCGCCGGGAACGGCGAAACGAAGCGGCCGCTGACATCGGAATAGCGGAAATTGTCGCTGATCGTCACGCCGTGCAGATCGTAGGACCCCTCGAACCCGATCGATTTGACGAGCGGGTGCATGCCGTCGCGGATGTCGGTGGTCCGGGTGCGATCGTTGTTGTCGAGCGTGAGGACTTTCTCATCATATTTGCTATGGAGCGTATCGTTCTGCGGCGAGAGGCCCGGGATCGCCTGGTAATGCGGATCGCTGTTGGTGCCGGTTACGCGAACCGGGCTGGGCAGATACGCGATCGCGCGATCATCGAGATATTTGAAGTTGATGCGGAAGAACCCGCCCGCGAACTCCTTCGTGATGTTGCCGCGCACCTGGCCGCCCTTGTTGCCATCGTATCCCGCGTTGCGCGGCCCTTCGCCCTGCCGGTAGAAGCCGCCGATGTGGTAACGCACGCTGTCTGACAGACGTCCGCCATAATCCGCATCGATCCGGTATTCGCCGTAATCGAGCCCGCCGGTGAACTGGACCGCGCCGCCCTTCTGCTCGCCCGTCTTGGAGATGATGTTGATCACCCCACCCGGCGCGTTCGACACCAGCGTGGAGGCCGAGCCGCCGCGCACCGATTCGATGCGCGCGACGTTGAAATCCGCACGGGTGAAAATGTCCGAATTGCCGAAGATGACGTCGCCATATTCGAGCACACCCAGCCCGTCCTCCTGAAGCTGGACGAACTTCGCGCCGCCGGTCGAGACGGGCAGGCCGCGCACTGCGATATTGGCGTTGCCCTCGCCGCCAGAGCTTTCGGAGCGGATGCCGGGCAGATCGCGGAACAGCTCGGCGACCGAACGCGGCGCGTTCTGCTGGAGCGCCTCGCCGCCGATCGAACTGACCGAGATCGACGTGCTCAGCCGGTTGACGCTGCGCGCCACCGCGGTGACGACCACCTCGCCGTCGTCGGTCGGAGCGGGTGCCGATGCGGGCGCGGGTGCCGGGGCAGGGGCCGCATCCTGTGCAAGGGCAGCGGTGGCGACAGCAGCAAACGCGCAGGACGCGAGCAGAAGGACAATGGGCTTCATGTAGTCACTCCCCGGATCAGGCCGGTTCATCCGGCTTGCCTGCCCCCTGTCGCGGGGATCGCAATCGATTGCAACATCTTTCGCAAAGGTTTGCGCAATCCCGGTCGGGTGCATGGCGTTGGCAACAGTGCCTCCCGGATCAGGCCTGCGCGCGCGCGCGGGTCGAGCCGCGCACTATGAGCGTGGGCGCAAGCACGACGGGCTCGGCCTGCTCCCCGGCAAGCTTGTGCATGAGCAGCTCCACCATCAGCGCCGCACCGCGCGTCACATCCTGGCGCACCGTGGTGAGCGGCGGCGTGGTGTGCGCGGCGAGCGGCACATCGTCATAGCCCGTTACCGAGACCTGATCGGGCACGCGCAGGCCGCGCTCGGCCAGCGCGCGGATCGCCATCATCGCGACCGTGTCCGAAGCTGCGACGATCGCATCGGGCAGCGGGCGATAGGCGAGATACTCGGCAATCGTATCGAACGCGGCGTCGGCGGTCAGCGCGACCGACGCGCTGTTGAGCGTGGCACCGGGCACGCGCGCGACGGCATCCGCAACGCCCTTTCGGCGTTCCTCGATCTCGGGCAGCGCGGCGGGGCCGAAGAAGGCGAGGCGGCGGTGGCCGCGGCCCAGCAGATGCTCCGCCGCCAGCGCGCCGCCTGCGCGATTATCCGAGCCGACCGCGCAGTGGATCTGTCCCGGCAGCGCTGCGCCCCAGACCACCAGCGGCGCAAAACGCGCCGCGACCGCATCGAGCGCGGCCGCCTGATCGGACTGGCCGATGACGATTGCTCCGTCCACCCGCCCGCTGTCCACGAGCCGCGCGAGCCATTCGCGGTCGGTCGGGATCACGCGCGAGAGCAGCAGATCGTAGCCTCGCTCGGTCAGCGCATCGGCGAGCTGGCCCAGCATGGTAAGGAAAAATGGGTCCGAGAGATGCTGCCCCACCTCGTGGCCCAGCGGCAACACGATGCCGATCGCGCGCGTGCGCTTGAGGCGCAGATTGCGCGCGGCCTGGTTGAGATGGAAATTCTGTTCGCGCGCGATTGCCTGGACGCGTTCGCGCGTGGCGGCGCTGACGACATTGCTGCCGCTCAAGGCGCGCGAGGCGGTGGAGGTGGAGATGCCGGCCGCGCGGGCGATATCGGCGAGGCTGGCCATGGGGCCGAGCCTATCAGCGTTGCGCGCGGGCGCATATGGGCGCGCTGGGGCGTGTGGTCGGGGAGACAGGATTCGAACCTGCGACCCTCTGGTCCCAAACCAGATGCGCTACCAGGCTGCGCCACTCCCCGAGTCGTGGACAAATAGTTGAGTTTCTCGGCGGTGGAAAGAGGTGCGGGGTAAAAGGGTTAACGGGCGGGGGTGGTTCACCCGCCCGCCCGCCCGCCCGCCTGCCGCGCGTGCGCCAGCGTCACGAAGCTGCGCACATCCATCAGCCATGCCTGCTGCGCGGGGCGGTAGCTCGCGTGGAGCGCGCGCGGCACGACGAGGCGCAGCGCCTTTGCCGCCATCTCGTCCGTCTGGTTTTGCGAAATGCCGGGCTCGAGCGTGAGCAGATGCTTGCCCGGGATCCGCGCGGCCTCCGAGAGCACCTGCCGCCAGCGCTCCTTGAGTGTCGATTTCGCCCCCAGCATCGTGAGGCGCGCCGCCGGGAAAGCCGGGTCCCGATACTCGGCCGCGCCCGGGAACAGGAAATCGGGCCGGTTGCCATTCTCCGTCACCGCGCCCCGGCTGTGGCGGATGCCGTTGTCGGCGAGCAGCGCGCCCAGATGATTTTCGAGCGCAAGGCCCGCGCGCGATTTGCGCCGGTTTTGGACCGAAAGCGAGAAGCCGAGGAAGCCATCGACATCGGCCGCATCCGCCGCGCCGAAGCCCGCACCGATGCGCGCGGCGACGATGCGGCGTTCGAGGCGGCGGAACATCGCCTCCTCGCGGTCGAGCCAACCGGTCAGCGCCGCATCGGGTTCGCCCAAAGCGGAGAGGTCTTCGCGTGACTTGCGGGCGGCGGCGGAAAATATCGCGGTCTTGGGAAAGACGAGGCCAAAAGGTTCGATGAGGCGGTCGAGAAGGTCGGCCTCCGGCTCTGGGGGATCGATGCCGAGTTGATTAAGAATGTAACGGGCAGCAAAATCGAGCTCCGTTGCAGTCTTAGGTTCGACCTGCTTGACAGCGAAGGACGAGCCGGGATCTTGCCCAATGCCGAACAGCCAGACGAGCTGGTGCTCTAATGTGCTATTTACCGGAACAACAATAATGAGTGGCGCCCCGGCACGGGGAAGGGCGACGAACAATGCATCGCCTTCCTTCATCATCCCGGTCACTTCGTTGTCGAAATAATAGAGGCGGTATTCCGTACGGGTCGCGTGGGCACGGCGTGAGTCGTACCAACTGACTTTATGATCGACGGAAATCGCGTCCTGTTCGCTCCCCAGCCAAATATAGCGCGCCGGAATTTGCTTCATGTCCTCGTCGCCGAATATTTGTCGGAGGGCAGCCGAGCCGTTGAATTCGTGCTGATTAGAGATTTCGGGCCGGGTTTCGACGGCGCTGAGCCGTTTGATGGCGACCCCGGTGAAGAGGTCGGACAACTGCCCCCGGTTCATGCGCGGTTTCCCTCGATCACGATCTGCAGCGCGTCTAGTTGTAGCCATTCTGCACAGCGGCGGACGGGCTCGCCAAGCGGAAGCCGAGCACGTCCCCTAAGTGCGCACTCCCACACAACCGCGCGCCGCCAGCCAGTAGCCGCCAGCGCGGCTTGCGCGCGCGCATCCGCCTCGCGGTTGCGGGCAATCTTATCGCGCCAGAACTCGGCGCGCGTCTTGGGCCACACGAACATGGGGCAATCATGGCCGTGCCAGAAGCAGCCGTGCGCGAAGATCACTGCGCGCCATTTGGGCAGCACGATGTCCGGCTTGCCGGGCAGGTTGGCGACGTGGAGCCGGAAGCGGAAGCCGAGCGCGTGGAGGCCTTTGCGCAGCAGCAGTTCGGGCTTCGTGTTGGTCGCGCGGATGCCCGCCATCATCCGGCTGCGGACTTCGGGCGTTACGACATCAGCCACAGAGGGCGGCTGGCTCCCACAAAGGGAGCATCGGACGAACGGGCCTTGGCGGGCGTCGCCATCCGCCGGTCCCGAGCGCCGCTTCGATATGCGGCTTTAGATGCTCCGCAAGAAATTCGACGACCGGCACCACCACGGCATTGCCGAACTG
>Ga0123338_10002764_pt1 | contig 16206 bp, 17 predicted proteins | sample grotaG_FD_89793 | JGI IMG/M metagenome (GOLD analysis project Ga0123338, IMG submission 89793) | Glacier valley bacterial and archeal communities from Borup Fiord, Nunavut, Canada, to study Microbial Dark Matter (Phase II) -... | ecosystem: Environmental > Aquatic > Freshwater > Ice > Glacier ...
CCAGGGCCTGATCGAGTTGCAGCAGGCGTGATCCCCCTGCGGCACCGGCGTGTGACGCCGGAGCGGATGGCGCCGGCCGTGGTGCAGCGCGTCGCCCGGAGCATACGGCGCACCGGGGTAAGCGCCTGCACCACACCGTGCCGGACGACGCAGCTGGCCGGGGGTGGCCAGGAACTTGGCGCGCCCTTGCGGCAGCGGCGGCTTGGCATGCATTCGCCCGCCGGGCCATGGGGCGCCGGCCATGGGTAGCTGGACCAGCCTGGGGTTGATGCGGCAAGGGCGGGTCGTCGCACCGCCCGCGGGCAGGGGCATCATCCCAGGCCTGCACTGCAACTATAGCCTGCCGCTGTTCTGGTTCGCCCTGGTCCGGGACCCCGACCTGGGCGGGCCATGGGCCGCCCGTGTTCGCGCCGTCTTTGCAAACGAGGACGACGAGGACGGCATCCCGCCACTTGCGCTGGCCTGGTCTGACGCGCAACGCAACCTTTCCAGGGCGGCGGCGCGGGCCGGCTTCCGGGTGCCGGACCTGGCATCCTTGTTCCAGGAATGGGCCGCCGTCCTGCAAGCGGACGCGGAGCAGGGCCGGGTGGATGCCGTGGAGCTTGAGTTGTCATCCTACGTCGGCAGTAGCCGTGATGCCGACGAGTTCTTGCAGGAGTTGCACGGGTACGTGGAAGTCTGGCACGGCGACGGGCGAGTGGACGTTCCGGCTCCGCAGGATGCCGGTCAGGAGTTGACAGGCTTCCGCGTCTATTCCGGGCAGCCCTATCCACGCAGCTTCCCCGGCCTGCCGCCTGAACATATTCAGCTTCCGCTGGAACAGCCATCGCCGGGACAGCCGCAGACCGAACAAGCCGCGGCACCGCCGCCACGACCGACCCTGCGCCAGCGCACGGCGGGGCTGACCGAAGCGGTCCTGTCCGTCGCCTTCGTATGCGGCTTGGGTTGGCTGGGCGACCTTCTGTTTGGCAAAACCGGCTTCTTTGCCGGCCTCGGCATAGGCACCGTGCTATATGCCGGGTTCGTCATCACCGGAGAACGGCGCAAGTGAACGGTGTGCGGGCGACCCTCGGGTCGCCGCGCCGCACCAGCGGCCCGCCTTGACGGATACGCCAAGGCGCAAGGCCAGTGACGCCGGTCTGTCATCGCGGGACGCGGGGCGGCACGGCGATCCAGCGGCTACGGGCGGCGCGCAACGACGGCGCAGTTGTGCCGGTTCGGCTGGGAGATGGTGAAGTTCTCATGGACGCGATGACATCAGGCTATGGCTCACTTTGGGACTGGCGTCGCCAGGTAGCGGACCTGTACGGCGCCGTCCGCACCAACCCGGACCCGCACGCGGCATGGCGCCACTGGCGCACCGTCCGGGACCGCCTGTTCCAGGACCACCCGCAAACCCCTGTCGAGCCGGGCACGCCCCCCACCGCCCTGCCCTTCTTCCCGTATGACCCGGTGATGCGCTTCCTGGTCACGCTCGACCCGCTGGACGGCCCGGACGAGGTGTTGCCCGCCGGCAAGGATGGCGACCTGACGATGCGTCCCTTCGCCCGCACCGCCGGGCTGGCCGCAGCGCTGGGTGCGGAGCTGACGCTGTACTGGCTGCAAGGCTACTGCGGCGGCGTGTTCCTGCCCTTCGCGGATGCCACCAGCGGGCGGGAGACCTATGGGGCCGGGCGCTACCTGCTGGACACCATCAAGTCCGCCGACCTCGGCGCCGCGCCGGACGGGCGGACGGTGCTGGACTTCAACTTCGCCTACAACCCGTCCTGCGCCTACTCGGACCGCTACGTGTGCCCGCTGGCGCCGCGGGCCAACAGGCTGCCGGCACCGGTGCGGGCCGGGGAGATGGCGCCAGGAGCAGTAGCGGCCTGAGTGCGGCGGCAGCCGGCCGCCTTGGTGCCGACGCCAGCCTGCACGGGACGGCTTTTCCGGTAACGTGGGGCTTGCGTCCAGCCCGGCCCCGGCGCAACGCTGTGGTAACAACCGGGGAGGGCACCATGCTGTCACGACGGCTTTTTGCGGCCTGCGCGCTGTGCGCCGGGGGCGGCGTGCTGACCGCCAGCATCGGTGCCCGCGCCCAAGCGCCAGGCTTCACCCGCACGGTGCTGAACCGCACGGAAGGCCCCGGCGACGGCACCGTCACCCTGCAAGTCCTGGTCGAGATCGAGCCGGACGTGCTCGTCGCCCGGCACACCCATCCCGGCATCGAAAGCGGCGTGTTCCTGGACGGCACCGGCACCCTCGGCATGGCCGGCCAGCCCGACCGTGCCATGAAGGGCGGAGACGCCTTCCTGGTGCCGCGGGAGGCGCCGCACCTCGTCCGCAACGGGCCAGGGCGGACGCGGGTGCTGTCAACCTACATCGTGGACAAGGACAAGCCGCTGGCCAGCCCGGCGCCGGGCTGACACCTGCGAACCACCGCCCATCCTGATGACGCTTGCCTTCCACGCCGCGCCCGGCCCGGCGGTGGCGCCGAGCGGAAAATCGGGGCTACGCCTACACGGGTGGTAGCCCCGGCGACACGGGCGTGACATCCTTGCGGTAACGAAGCATTGCGCGCCGCAAGGCCGCAACGGGAGGCCACTATGTCCACATCGTCCAAGGCCGCCGCCATCGAGGCCGTGATCCCCGAGGACACCAGCCTGCGCGCCTTCTACCGCGACATGAACCCGCCGGAGCGCCGCACCTTCTGGGCCTGCGCCGGCGGCTGGGCGCTGGATGGCATGGACTTCATGATCTACCCGCTGGTGATCGGCACGATCATCAAGCTGTGGAACGTGGACGCCGGGTCCGCCGGGCTGGCCATCACGGTCACGCTGCTGGCGTCCGCCGTCGGCGGGTGGCTCGCTGGCTTCGTCGCTGACCGGATCGGCCGGGTGCTGACCTTGCAGCTGACGATCCTGTGGTTTTCGGTTTTCACCGTGCTGTGCGCGTTCACGCAGGACTTCAACCAACTGCTGGTCTGCCGGGCGCTGCTGGGCCTGGGCTTCGGGGGCGAGTGGGCGGCGGGCGCCGTGCTGATGGGCGAGACCATCCGGGCGCAGTACCGAGGCCGCGCCGTGGGCAGCGTGCAGTCGGGCTGGGCGGTTGGCTGGGGCCTGGCGGTGCTGACGCAAGCCGTACTGTTCTCCGCCCTGCCGCCAGACCAGGCTTGGCGCTGGATGTTCGTTGTCGGCGGACTGCCGGCGCTGATGATCTTCTACCTGCGCCGCCACGTGGAGGAGCCGGAGATCTCCGTCCGCACCCGGGCGCAGCAGGCCAGCAGCGGCGACCGGCCGGGCCTGCTGGAGATCTTCTCGCCGGGCATGCTGCGGACCACGATCCTCGCTTCCCTGCTCAGCACGGGGTGCCAGGGCGGCTACTACGCCATCACCGGCTGGCTGCCGCGCTTTCTGACGACCGAGCGCAAGCTGTCCATCGTCGGCAGCACCGGCTACCTCGCGGCGCTCATCATCGGGTCGTTCGCAGGCTACCTGGTCGGGGCGTGGCTGGCGGACCGGATCGGGCGGCGCAAGCTGTTCCTGGTGTTCTCGCTGGGCGCCATCGCGGTGGTGCTGACCTACACGCAGGTGCCGCTGTCGAACGAGGTGCTGTGGGTGCTGGGCTTCCCATTAGGGTTCTTTGCGTCCGGCTACTTCTCCGGCATGGGGGCCTTCCTGACGGAGCTGTATCCGACCCGGCTGCGCGGCAACGGGCAGGGGTTTTGCTACAACTTCGGCCGGGGCATCGGGGCGTTGTTCCCGTGGCTGGTGGGTGCCCTGTCCAGCACCATGGCGCTGTCCAACGCCATCGCGATCTTTGCGGTGTCGGCCTACGTGCTGTTCTTTGTCAGCGCCTATGCCCTGCCGGAGACGCGGGGGCGGGTGCTGCACGCCGATGCCTGACACACCGGCGCCCCAGTTCCTGACGTCCCGGCCCCGATGCCGGATGCACCCATGCCTACCGCTCTCCATGCCAGGCGACCCCATGCCTCGCGCACCCATGCCTGACGCCCGAGTGTCCAATGGCGCCCTAGTGTGCCGGACCAGAAGTTCGTCGGCTCTTACCGACGGGCTTCTGGTCGGTCGGCACGCTGAAAACAAACGGCATAGTGGCCCGAAATTGGGGTTCGCCACTCCGGCGAACTTCAGGTTCGGGACACTAGTGTCTAATCTCCAGCTACCCGGCGCGGGTCCGCGGGACTGCCCGGGGCCGCACCCTGCGCCGCGCGGGCCGTCCACTTTCACAGTGCCGCCCGGCGCGGTGGACGCCCATGCCCACGTGATCGGCCCGCCGCCCTACGTGGCGGGGCGCAGCTACACCGCCCCGCCCGCCCCGCCGGAGACCTATATGGCCATGCTGGGCGCCACCGGCATGGCATACGGAGTGCTGGTGCAGGTCAGCGTCCACGGCACGGACAACAGCCTGATGGCGGACACGCTGCGCGCCCACCCTGCCCGGCTGCGCGGCATTGCCGTGGCACCGCCGGACTGGCCGGCGCGCGACTACCAGGCGCTGCGGGATGCGGGGGTCGTGGGGCTGCGGCTGAACACCCTGTATGGCGGCGGCATGGGCATGGCGGCGCTGGACCGCACCGGCGCGCTGTGCCGCGACATGGGCTGGCACCTGCAACTGCTGCTGGACGCCCGCGACCTGCCCGGGCTGGTGCCACGCCTGGCCCGGGTGCCGGTGCCCGTCGTCGTGGACCACATGGGGCATTTCCCGGCGGCGTTGGGCGTGCAGTCGCCGGGGTTCCAGGCGCTGCTGTCCCTGGTGCGGGACGGCGGCTGGGTCAAGCTGAGCGGCGCCTACCGCCTGGCCGACGCGCCGTGGGCGGACACGGTGGCGCTGGCCCAGGCGCTTCATGCCGCCGCACCGGACCGCTGCGTGTGGGGTTCGGACTGGCCACACGTCGCGCATTGGGGTGGGATGATGAACCCTGGCGACCTGCTGGACCTGCTGGCGGCATGGCTGCCGGACCCGGCGGCGCGGCAAGCAGTGCTGGTGGACAACCCGGCACGGTTGTACGGCTTCGGCCAGGGCTGACGGAATACGCCAACCGACAGATGTGCTGACGGTTTCACTCGTCGTTGCGGGAAGCGCAGCGACACGGGAGAGCATCACTTGCGACCGCTGGAATGCCATGCCGCAAACGCGGTTCGCGATGACGAAACGGGTCGGAACACCTGGCCGCCAGGTCATATCAACCAATGCTTGCTTTGACCGTTTCTGCCGGTGCTAGGCCGCAGCATCACGGCCGCAAAGGCAGTTGAAGCGTAGGGCGGTTGAGGTTATCCCGGCACGGTCGTCCGGGCGCGCCGCCGCACGAAGCGCAAGGTCAGCAGCGCCGCTGCCAGCATCAGCCCACCCGCCAATCCCCACCAGGCGCCGGCCGCACCAAGGCCCGCTTCCGACGACAGCCACCACGCCGCCGGGAAGCCCACGCCCCAATAGCTGAACGCTGCCAACAGGAAGGGCACCCGTGTGTCGCCCAGGCCCCGCAACGCCCCGGCCGCGGCGGATTGCACGCCGTCCGACACCGCGAACACCGCTGCAATCGCCATCAGGGCCAGGGCGGTGCGGAATGCCTCGGCATTTTGCGGCAGCGCCGGGTCGAGATACAGGCTGGCCAGCGCGGCAGGCGCCAGCACCAGCACGGCGGCGGCGGCGGCCTCAGTGACGCCGGCCAGGACGATGGCCACCAGCCCAGCCCGCCGCGCCCCGGCCGGGTCCCCCGCGCCCACCCGGTTGCCCACCCGCACGTTCGCCGCCTGGGACAGCGCCAGGGGGATCATGAACGACACGGACGTAAGGCTGAGCGCGATCTGGTGCGCCGCCAGCGGCCCGGTCCCCAGCCGGCCGACGAGCAGCCCGATGCCTAGGAACAGCCCGGTCTCCACCGCAAAGGTGCCCATCACCGGCACGCCCAGCGCCAGCATCCGGCGCAGCAGCGGTAGGCCGGGCCGGCAAGGCACGACGAAGCGCCGCAGCACCGGGCGGCCGTGCAGCCAGGCCAGCAGCGCCAGGGCCATCGCAGTCTCCACGATGACGGTCGCCACCGCCGGCCCGCGCAGACCCATGGCCGGCAGGCCCCAGGTGCCAAAGACCGGGGTGCCGTGGATCAGCCCCCAGCACAGCGCGCCGTTGAGCGGCACCGTCGCCAGCGCCACCCACAGCAGCGCCGCGCCCTGGCCGATGGCCGGCATGAAGGCGCGCATCAGCCCGATGGCGACCATGGCGCCCGGCGCCGCCCAGCGCAGCACGTGCAGGAACGCTCCGGCGTCCCGCGCCAGCTCCGGCGGCTGCCCGGCCAGGCGCAGCAACGGCTCGGCCAGGCTGAACAGCAGGAAGGCCGGCACGGACAGCAGCAGCGCCATGCCCAGCCCGGCCCAGTAGGCCGCCGGCACCGCGTCGTCCCGGCCGGCCCCGCGCGCCTGCGACACCACGACGCTGACCGCCGCCAGCATCCCTTGCAGCAGGATGGTGACGGTGATGAACAGCATGGACCCCATCCCGCCGGCCGCCAGCGCGTCCCCGCCGAGTGCCCCCAGCAGCACCGTGTCGGTCACGCCCATCGCCATGCCCGCCAGTTGCGCGACGGCCAGTGGCCCCGCCAGGCGCAGGGTCTCCGCCGCATGGCGTAAGCGCGTCTGCTGGGCGTGGGCGTGCGGCTGCAGGAGGAGACCGTCCAAGGTGGGATGCTTTCTGCTCAGCAAACCTTTCGCAGGTCTGCGCATATATAGAACCCGGCAAACCCCGGCGCGGCTAGGAATGGCCGCTGTACGAAGGAGCCGGGGCGTAACGGGGCTGGCCAGAAACGCGCCGCGGTTGCGCCGGGTTTGGAGGACTGAACCGGCTAGAGCAGGCTCCAGCGCGTCCCGCAAGCTGGGCCGGGCTTGGAAGCTGCACCGCGTATGGCGGGTTCACCGCCAATGGCGGATGCAGCGGGTCCTGCTAGCTGAACGGGATGCAGGAAGCTGAGTCATGCTCAGCAAGCTGGATCGGGTTTGGCGGGCCGGACCGGATAGGGGCTACCAGAACTGGGTGCCCGGTCCGCCCTTGAAAGGGCCGGTCAGCTCCGGCGTGATCCAGCCGCCGTAGAAGCCGCCGGGCTGCGGCACGACCAGGTCGTCGCCCACGTAGCACGCCTCCATCCGCCCGGCGTACACCGCGACATGCCCGGCGATGGCGGCAAAGGCCGGCGTGGGCGACGGGTAGCCCCACGCCGCGTCCTGCGCCACCGCGCCGCCGGCCTGGACGGAGTAATAGGCGGCCTGGCCCTTCCACTCGCACACGCTGCCGCGGCCCGGCGAGGGCACCAGCGTGCCAGGCGCAAAGGCGTCGGCCGGGATGTAGTAGGTCGGCGGATGGTAGGTCTCCAGCACGCGCCAGGCAGCGCCGGTGTCCACGATGGCCTGGCCCCCAAGCACGATCCGCACCGGGCGCGGGCTGCGCTCCAGCCGCGGCGGACGGGGGTAGTCGGCGACACGTTCCATAAGGGAGGCTCCGGGGTTCGGCCCGTTGTAGCACATCTTCTCCCTCTCCCTCCGGGGTCAAACCGTGAAACGGTTTGACCCCGGAGGGAGAGGGAGCAGCAGACCCCTGGCCGACGGGGCACCAGGCCGGTAGCGTCCTGCCGTCACGGAGCATCAAGCATGGACTGGCCGACCAACGCCGGCGTCTTCAACCTGGGCGACCTGCCCCTGGACGCGGGCGGCGCCCTGCCCGGCGCGCGCCTGTCCTGGAAGACCCACGGCACCCTGTCCCCCGCCCGGGACAACGCCATCGTGTATCCCACCAGCTACGGCGCCCAGCACCCGGAGGTCGAGTGGCTGATCGGGCCAGACGGCGTGCTCGACCCCACGCGCTGGTTCATCATCCAGATGGACCAGTTCGGCAACGGCCTGTCCACCTCGCCCAGCACCGCCCCGGACTACCCGGCGCTGGTGACGGTGGCGGACAACGTGCGGGCGCAGGCGCGGCTGCTGGACGCCTGGGGCATCCCGCACCTTGCCTGCGTATATGGCTGGTCCATGGGCGCGTTGCAGGCCTATCACTGGGCCGCGCACTTCCCGGACCGCGTGGCCCGCATCGTCGTCAACTGCGGCGTGGCGCGCACCGCTGTCCACAACCGGGTGTTTCTGGCCGGGCTGATGGCCATCCTGGAGGCCGCGCCGGAATGGCAGGGCGGCGGACGCTTCAGCGCCGAGCCGCGCGCCGCCTTGCGCGCCTTCGCCCGCATCTACGCCGGCTGGGCGCTCAGCCAGGACTTCTACCGCGCCGGCCTGCATCTGGCCGCACCGGCGCAAGGGGGCCTGGGCGCCCCGGACCTGGAGGGCTTCCTGGTGGACGGCTGGGAGCGCCGCTACGACCACAAGCCCGCCGCCAACCTGTATGCGCAGTTGCACACCTGGTTCAACGCCGACATCAGCGCCGGCAGCGGGAGTGACATGCCCGCCGCCCTGCGCCGCATCACCGCCCGTGTGCTGCTGCTGCCCGGCGAGACCGACCTATACTTCCGCATCGCCGACAACGTCGCGGAGCTGCCGCACCTGGCCCATGCCGAGCTTCACCCGATCCCAAGCATTTGGGGCCACCGGGCCGGTAATCCCATGCAGAACCCGGCGGACCAGGCCTTCCTGCGCCAGGCCGTCCACCGTTGGCTGGATGCCTGAACGGCCGGTGCGGAGGCTGCACAACCCAGCCATGCCCGCACCGCCGATCCCGTATCAACGGGGCGGGGTAGCGTTGCTGCTGCCGCGAGAGGGGACGCCGATGCCCGAGTACGAGTTCATCACCACCGACGTGTTCACCCACCGGCGCTTCGGCGGCAACCCGCTTGCGGTGTTCCCCGACGCACGGGGCCTGTCGGACGCGGACATGCAGGCCCTGGCGCGGGAGTGGAACTACAGCGAGACCACCTTCGTCCTGCCGCCCGACGACCCGGCGCACACCGCCCGCGTCCGCATCTTCGTACCCATGAGCGAGATCCCCTTTGCCGGGCACCCCAACGTCGGCACCGCCCTGGTGCTGGCCGCGCGGATGGACGCGCCGCCGGCGGCGATGGTGTTCGAGGAGCTGGCCGGCCTGGTCCACATCGAACTGTCCACCCGGGACGGCGCGCCGATGGCCACGCTGGAAGCGCCGCAGGCCCTGTGTGTCGGCGCGGAAGTGCCGGTTGACGCCATCGCCGCGTGCCTGGGCTTGCAACCCGGCCAGGTCGTGACGGCCACGCACCGCCCGGTGATCGCGGGCGTCGGCCTGGGCTTCTGCCTCGCCGAGGTTGCGCCGGACGCTCTGGGGACGGTCACGACCGACACCACCGCCTTCCGCCGGGCGCTGGCGCTGGCGCCGTCGCGGGAGGGAGGGTTCAGCCTGTTTGCCTACAGCCGGGCCGGCGACGCCGTGCGCGCCCGCATGTTCGCACCGTTGGGGGGCATTCCGGAGGACCCGGCCACCGGCAGCGCCGCCTGCGGCCTGGCCGCGCTGCTGCTGCACGCGGGCGGCGGGGACGCGCACCGGCTGACGATCCACCAGGGCGTGGAGATGGGCCGTCCGAGCCTGCTGCACGCCCATGCCCGGCGCGGCGCGGACGGCGTGCGCGCCGGGGTCGGTGGTGGGGCGGTCACGGTGTTCCGGGGGATGGCGACGGTCTAGGGGCAGCTTTGACGCGGGTGTTGGCGCTTGAGGTGGGATGTGAGCATCGTCCCAAATAGAGGCAGGTATTACTGCCCACCAAGCACGCTATAGGCAGATAGCATGCCCAGTATTGACTATACCACTCCGTGAAGCGGCAGCTTCACGGAGTGGTGCAAGCCGTCCGTGTCAGGCCGTGGCGCCTGCATCAGAATGTGACGGTGGTCCGCAGCCCCAGCACGGCAGCATCTCCCAGGCGTCTGGCCGGCCGCTGCGGGTCCGGCACGCTGCCGTTCAGGTTGAACACATACTGCGCCGTGGGCTGCACCTGCAGCCAGGGTGCAATCTGCGCCTGGTAGGTCAGTTCCAGCACAGACTCGTGCCGGCGAACCGGATAGGCGCCGCCGCTGAACCGCGCCGTGTCGGAGTCCAGCTTGGCCGCCGTGTCGCTGATGCGCGCCAGCGCGAAACCCAGTCCCACGGTGTCGCTGGTGCGCCCGGGGACCAGGCCTTTGTAGGTCACGCCGGCATCCACGTAGAAGTTGACCAGGTTGCGGTCGCCCGGCGCCCCCATCAGGCGCAGGAACACACCCGCTCCCTGGTCCTTGGAGCCGGCCTCACGATAGACGAGTTGGTCGGCCACGACGTACAGGCCGTAGCTGCCGCGCCGGTTGCGCCCGGTCGAGGCCGTGCCGGACGGGTCCGCCAGGGACGCGCCGGAGCCGTTGCGCCGCTGGTCGGCGAAGTTCTGCGAGTCGAAGTAGGCGCCCACCTTGTAGGTGCCGGGCAGGCCCGTCGCGCCCTCGCCCTGGTTGACGCCGTACTGTGCCTCGGCGATGACGAACACGCCGTCGCGGAACCGGAACGCGGTGCCGGACGGATCGCGGTCTTGCGGGATGCCGCGGCCCGGACCGGCTGGGTCGCCGTTGAACACGCCCAGCAGCAGGGACAGGTCATCCCGCGGCACGTATTTGACGCGCACGCCGGGCGTGGCCAGCGGATAGGCCGGCCCGCCGCTGGGCAAGTCGCTGCTGGGAAAGGTGCTCCAGCCGAAGGTGTGGTTGGTGAACAGCCCGGCGTACTGGCTGATCATGAACTCCTGGTCGGCGGCGAGCTGGCCCACGCGGACCGCGACCTTCTTGTCGAACAGCACCTGCTCGTACCACAGCTCGAACAGCAGGGTGCCGCGCGGCGCCTCCAGGCTGCTGACGGTGTTCAGGTTGTTGCCCAGGTCGTTCAGGCTCAGGCCGCGGCCGTGTATCTGGTAGCCCGTCGCGTTGAAGGTGCCGCCGACAAGGCCGAACAGCTTCTCGGTGTCCACGCCGACGCCGAACTGGGTCAGGCCCTCGTAGATCACGCCCTGGCGCACGCCCCCAGTGGGGTTGCCGAACACATCGGTGCTCTCGGTCAGGCCGAAGGTGACGCCGCGGCCGGACAGGCGGGTCCGCAGGCCGCCCAGGTCGCCGAACAGGTTGGCGCGGTCCCAGATGCCTTGCGGCCCCTGCTCGCCCGGCTTCACGGCGGCCTCGCCGCCCGGCGTGGCTTGGCGGGATTCGGCGGCGCCGGGTTCGGTCTTCTCGCTCGGGCCAGGGGCGGTCTGGGCAGCGGGGCTGCTGCCGGGTCCGGCGCCCGGAGTGCCGCCGGGCTGGCGGTCAGCCTGGCGGGCTGTCTGGGCAGCGGCCGGCGTCGCGAGCAGCAGCGCGGCGACGGCGGCGACGGCGATGCGGTTAGTCATGGCGCTTGCCCTCCTCCGGCCCAGGAGACCTGGGACCGGTCTCGCCGCCGGCTGGCGTCTGGCGGACCTCGGGCGCGGCGGGGGCGGTGCGCTCGCTCGGGCCAGGGGCCACGCGGGCACGTTCGCTGGTGGCCGGCGCAGACTTAGGGCCGTCCACCCGCAGCAGGATGCTGTCAAGGTCGCCGTCCACCGAGGGGTCCGCCGGACCGGCGGTGACGCAACCCGCCGAATGGGCGCCAGCCTGCGAGGGCGATGCGGCCGAGCAAAGCAGGGCCAGGAGAACTAGCGTGTTTTCTGCAACGAATATGCGCATGGGTCTAGGGCCTCCGCAGGAAGGGTCTTTAGGCGTCTGCTTTCAAAGTCCTGGCCAGCCGTGGCGACCAGGCGCTGTGGGCTGCTAAGTTCGGCGGGACGCCCGGCTGCTCCGCCACAGGCGCATGCCGGCCCGGGTTAGCCGGTCCGCGCCTGCCAGGGCGGCGACGATCCCGTCCGGGCTGAGCAGGCAGCACCGGTTCAGTAGCCGCGTCGCGGCAAGGACGCTGCTGGCGCCGGCGAAGCAGGCGGCCATGCCGGCCTGGCACTGCCAGGACCGGAGCGTGTGGGCCGACAGGCCGGGCTGGGCCGCTGCCCGGCGGGACCGGATGACCGCGTTGGAATTCGCTTGCGTGGGCCGCTGCGCCGCCCGGCTACACGAGGCTGCCCGCGCGTGGGCCGGCTCCGCAGCCGGACGGAGGGACGTGGCCACGCTGCCCGCCTCAGTGACCCGGCCAGGCCGGAACAGGCTGCCGTCGAGCCTGTGGTCCCAAGCGATGGCAACGGTCGCGGACCGCCAGCAGGCTGCCGCTGGCCAAGCGCGGCAGCTTTGTATAGCGCGCCGCTCGGCCTGGCGGCGCAGCAGATCCGGGACGGTCGGGGCGGCGGAGAGGCGCTTGAACGCGGTCATGGCGTGCCCCTGGTTGCTGAAGCGTTGATATGCATGGTGGTGCGTCCCCTTTCAGGCCAACGCGAGTTGCACGATGCGGAACAGCACCATGCCCACGGCGACCAGCAGGTAGCCGCGCAGCACCATCATCCAAATTCGGGTGGCCCCGGTGATCCGGCTCGGCGCCAGTTGCGGCAGCGGCGGCATCCGCCAGCCCGCCCGCAGCGCGCGGTCCAGGGCAGGCGCCGTATCCGCCCCGCGCTTGCCGCGGAGGAGCGTGACACCTGCCACGATCAGGGCTGCCACGATGCCGCCGCCCAGGATCACCAGGATCGTGTGGCCCGTGATGTCCGGATACAGCACGGATGCCGTCAGGATGACCGACAGCAGCACCAGCACCGCGATCACCGCCCCCGTGAACAGGTTGGTCCAGCGCCCGTTGACCCACGGCCCCAGCACCGCGCGGTCGTTGCACAGCAGCAGCAAGAACACGGTGGCAGACGGCAGCAGCACGCCGGCCAGCGTTTGCACGCCCATGGTGATCAGCCCCAACGGCGCCCCAGGGATCAGCACCAGGACCGCCGCGGCGGCGATCAGGCCGCAGTACACCAGGTAGAACCCTTTCGCGTCCGACGCCTTGCGGTGCAGCGAATGCTTGAGCGCCAGCACGTCGCCGAGCGCATATGCGGTGGCGAGCGACACCGCCGACGCGCCGATGATGCTGGCATCTATCAGGGCCAGGGCGAACAGCGTGCCCGGCACGGCGCCTACGTATTTTTCCAGCCCCGCCGAGATGCCGCCCGCGTCGGTGAAGTTGCCGGCCTCCGGCTGCCCAGCGAACGTCGCGGCGGTGAACGCCATCATGGCCACGGCGCCGATGATGACCACCACGATGCCGATCCAGAGGTCAGCCTTCTCGTAGGCCATGAACCGCGGCGTGATCCGCTTGTCGATGACGTAGCTCTGCTGGAAGAACAGCTGCCAGGGTGCCACCGTCGTGCCGACGATGGCGATGATGAGCAGCAGCACGTCGGACAGCTTGCCTGTGGCGGGCAGTTGCGGCAGCACGAAGTCGCGCGCGACCTCGCCCAGCGGCGGATGCACGGCCAGGAACACCGGCACCAGCAGCAGGCTGCCGAAGCACAGCGCCATCGCGAACCGCTCGAACCGGCGGAAGTCGCCGGTGGCCGCGGCGCCCATGGTCACGGCCGCCGCCGCCAGCACGCCCCACAGCTTGGGCAGGCCGAGGTAGTCGAGGCCGAGGCTCACGCCGATGAACTCGGTGACGATGGTCAGGCCGTTCAGGATGAACAGGTCCACGACGCTGAACGCGCCCCAGAACTTGCCGAAGCGCTCCAGGATCAGCCGGGCGTGGCCGACGCCGGCCACCGCGCCCAGGCGCAGCACCATCTCTTGGTTCACGTACAGCACCGGCACCAGCAGCAGCAGCGTCCACAGCAGAGAGGTGCCGTAGTTCTGCCCGGCCTGGGTGTAGGTGCCGAAGGCGCCGGCGTCGTTGTCGCCGACCATGACGATCAGGCCGGGGCCGACGATGGCGGCGAGGGTCTTGAGCTTGGCGCCCAGCGTCAGCCGGGGCCTGTCGTCGCCCTGGCGTATGGTGCCGAGCGCGCCGCGAATGTCGCCGACGTGGGCGCTGTCCAGGGCAGCGGTGTTTAGGGCGGCACCCTCCAGGCCGGATGGGGACTGGGCGACGGTGGGCTGGATGGGCAGGTTCTGGTCGAGCATGGCGGTCCTCGCAGGGAACGGGTCGGAGATGCGCGCGGCGGGGAGGCCCTGTGCGGGGCCGCCCCGGGGTCAGGCTGCGGGGCTATGCGGGGTCGTCAGTGTCCACGGACCATGTGCAGGCCAGCCGGCCGACGGCGTCCACCTGCCACGCCGCGGACAGGCGCGTGCGGCTGAATGAGTCCGGCACCGGGCAGGGCCCAGATGGCCGTATGGCGGCACGGTCGAGGTCGGTGAGAACGTCCGCCGGCAGCGCGTGCCGGCGGAGGTGGATCAGGTCGAGACGGGCGGCCATCGGCTGCCTCCTTCTGCTCAAGCGTTGGCTGGAGCTCGGGAGGGCGCGGCCGCCCAGGCGTCAGCGCACTACGTGCGCGGAAGCCTCAGCGGGAGCGTCCTTATCCGAGCGCGGAACCAGTCCTGGGAAGCCGTCGCAACAGGCGCGGAGCGCCTACTGTCGCCTTCCGGGGACTGACTGGTGGATCGCGGGGTCATGGAGTCCCTTGCTTCGGTTGCGGGTCCGGCTGGAAGGCCGGGAGTGGAATTGTGCTCGAACGTCGTGGCACAGGCCTCGCATTCGCGGCAGAATAGGGTTATACCCCTTGGGGTATGGCTGCAACCCCCAAAAGCACCGGCGACGCAGAAAAAGCCAAGCTCGTGAAGCGGCTTAGCCGCATCCGCGGCCAGGTGGACGCGCTGCAGCGCGCCATCACCGAGCAGGACGCGCCCAGCGCCAAGCTGCTGCAGCAGGCGACGGCCTGCCGGGGCGCCATGGACGGCTTCATCGCCGAGGTGATCGAGGACCACATCCGTGAGAAGGTCGTCGAGGCCGCGACCAAGGGCGACGCCGCCGAGGCTGCCGAGGAGTTGATCGGCATCGTCCACAGCTACCTGACCTAACCGGGCCGCAGGACGAGGCGCGGCTTGACAGACTGGTGGGCACACGCCCGCAGACGGCAAAGCGGACACCCTGATCGCCGGACCGGGCGGCGGCCCCCCGCCAAATGCCAGCCATGCCCGCCCCTCGCCACCCCACCCTTGCGCCCCCGCCCGGTTTGTCCGATGACGCCCCCCGTCCCCATCGCGGACGCAAACGCGGAGAACCCCGATGTCAGTCAACGTGCTCTACACCACCCAGGCCACCGCCGATGGCGGGCGTGACGGCCACGCCGCCACCAAGGACGGCACCATGGACGTCAAGCTGTCCACCCCCAAGGAGCTGGGCGGCGGCGGCGGCCCCGGCAACAACCCGGAGCAACTGTTCGCAGCGGGCTACTCAGCCTGCTTCCTGGGCGCCATGAAGTTCGTCGCCTCCCAGGGCGGCGGCGTGAAGGTCCCGGACACCGCAACCGTCACCGCCACCGTCGGCATGGGGCCGCGCAGCGAGGGCGGGTTCGGCATTGACGTGCAGCTCGACGTGTCCCTGCCCGGCGTGGACCATGCCCAGGCCGAGGCGCTGGTGGAGAAGGCGCACCAGGTGTGCCCCTACTCCAACGCCACCCGCAACAACGTGCCGGTCCGCCTGAACGTCGTCTGATCCCGCCTGGCCCGGCCTGCACGGCCGGGCCACCTCCCCGGAGCCACCGCATGGACAACGTAGCTTCCGCCGCCTGGAGCCTGACCGGCCCCGCCGCGGCCCCCCTGCCCGGCGCCGGCGCCACGCTGCGCCAGGTCCACGTCAAGGCCGGGCACGTCGCCACCCGGCACAGCCACCCGCACGAGCAGTTCATCCTGATCCTGTCCGGTGCCGGCCGGCTGGAGTGCGAGGCCGGCAGCATCCCGCTGCACCCCGGCACCGCTATCCGCTTCGCCCCCGGCGCCTGGCACAGCGCCGAGTTCACGGCCGACACGGTGTTGGCCGAGTTCAACCTGAACGAGGGCGCAGCGGCCGACTAACACCAACCGGCGTTGATGTTGACCGGTGAATGACTTCTGCTGCTGGGCTTCGCGGCAGGTCAGTATCAGCGCCGGTTGGTATAACACCAACCGGCGTTGACGTTGACCTGTCATTGCGAGGGGCGCAGCCCCGTGGCAATCCAGGGGCCGCCAGCCCGGTCCTGTCGGCCCCTGGATTGCCGCGCCGCAAGGGCGGCTCGCAATGACGAAGCGTCCACAGGTCAAGATCAACGCTGGTTGGTATAAGGCTACCAGATCGGAGGTTGACGGGAGGGGCGCAGGCCGCCCCTGTCCCTAC
>Ga0123338_10002765_pt1 | contig 16205 bp, 21 predicted proteins | sample grotaG_FD_89793 | JGI IMG/M metagenome (GOLD analysis project Ga0123338, IMG submission 89793) | Glacier valley bacterial and archeal communities from Borup Fiord, Nunavut, Canada, to study Microbial Dark Matter (Phase II) -... | ecosystem: Environmental > Aquatic > Freshwater > Ice > Glacier ...
ACGCGGTCACGACGTGACTGGGCGGTACTAGCGGCCACACGGCGGCCACGGCCCGGAGCGCCGGAGCGTGCCGATTCCTTTGCTGCTTTTTGGGCGAGCTGAGCGTCGCTCATACGGTCGACGATGATCGTGATGTGAGCGGTGCGCTTGCGGATGCGCGAAGCACGGCCACGGGCACGTGGGCGGAAACGCTTGAGCGTCGGGCCTTCGTCGGCGAATGCAGCGCGGACATAGAGCTCGTCAGGGTCCTGCTCTTCGTTGTGCACGGCGTTGGCGACCGCAGATGCAAGCACCTTGCGGACGTCGTTGGCGGCGTCGCGCTCGGTGAACTGCAGTACTTCGTCTGCGCGCTGTACTTCGAGGCCGCGAATGATGTTGAGGACTTCGCGAACCTTGTAGGACGACACACGGACGTGCTTTGCCGTGCTGCGGGCACCGGTGTGCTCACCGACAACGGTGGCACCTTCGTTTCTCTTGGGACCGGTCATTAGCGGCGACCCTTCGTGTTCTTCTCTTGACCTGCGTGGTACTTGAACGTACGGGTCGGGGAGAATTCGCCGAGCTTGTGGCCGACCATCGACTCGGTGACATACACCGGGACGTGCTTGCGGCCGTCATGGACGGCAATCGTGTGACCGACCATGTCGGGGATGATGGTGGAACGGCGCGACCAGGTCTTGATGACCTTGCGCTCGTTGGCTGCGTTCTGTGCGTCGACCTTCTTGAGCAGATGGTCGTCGACGAACGGGCCCTTTTTGAGGCTGCGTGACATTTCCGGTTACCTCCGGCCCTTGCCGGCGCGACGCCGACGAATGATCAACTGGCTTGACGCCTTCTTCTTGCGACGAGTACGTCCTTCGACCTTGCCCCATGGCGACACCGGATGGCGTCCGCCGGAGGTGCGGCCTTCGCCACCACCGTGCGGGTGATCGACCGGGTTCATGACGACACCGCGGGACTGCGGGCGGACGCCCTTCCAGCGGTTACGACCGGCCTTACCGATCTTCATCAGTTCGTGCTCGGAGTTGCCGACCTCGCCGATCGTCGCACGGCAATCGATCGACACGCGGCGCATTTCCGTGGACGGCATACGCAGTGTTGCGTAGTCACCGTCCTTGGCGACGAGCTGCACGCTGTTGCCTGCCGAGCGGGCAATCTTGCCGCCCTGACCAGGACGCATCTCGACGTTGTGGATCGTCGTACCGACCGGGATATAACGCATCGGCATGGCACAACCCGGCTTGATGTCAGAACCCTGACCGCTGGTGATATGCGTGCCGACGACGAGACCCTTCGGGGCGAGGATGTAGGCCTTCTCACCGTCTGCGTAGTGCAACAAGGCGATACGGCAGGTGCGGTTGGGGTCGTACTCGATCGCCGCAACCTTGGCCGACACGCCGTCTTTGACGCGGCGGAAGTCGATGATGCGGTACTGGCGCTTGTGCGCTCCACCGCGGTGGCGTGAGGTGATGCGGCCATGGGCGTTGCGGCCAGCATGCTCCGGCTTGGGGGCGAGGAGGGTGCGCTCCGGGGTCGTCTTGGTGATTTCCTTGAAATCGGAGACGGTCTGGAAGCGGCTGCCTGCGCTGGTTGGCTTGCGTTTGCGAAGTGACATGATCGGCTCAGTTGTTCTCGAACAGCGGGATTTCGTTACCGGGGGCCAAGGTCACGAGGGCGCGCTTCGAATCGGGGCGCTTGCCTTTGACGTTGGTGCGGCGATTCTTCTGGGTCTTGCCGTGGCGGTTCATGGTGTTGACCGAAACCACCTTGACACCCCAGATGAGCTCGACGGCGTCGTGGATCTCCGGCTTCGAGGCCTTCTTGTCGACGACGAAGGTGTAAACACCCTGCTCGATCAAGCCGTAGCTCTTCTCGGAGACCACCGGCGAAATGATGATGTCGCGTGGGTCTTTCATGACTCGTCTCCGTCTTCTTGTGCTGCCTGCGAGCCGGGCTTGGCGTCCTTCTGAGCGTCGTTCGACGACGGAAGGGTGTCCTTGGTGAAGACGATGAAGTCGTTGCACAGCACGTCGTAGGCGTTCAGTTCGCCGACTTCGATGAGCTGGACCCATGGGATATTGCGGAACGAACGGGCTGCTGCGACTTCGTCACGCTTGATGACGACGAGCACCTTGCCCTCGACACCGATCGCTGCGAGTGCGGCGATGGCGTCCTTGGTCTTCGGTGTCGACCAGTTCCAACCGTCGACGACGACGATCTTGTCGTCGTTGGCCCGGTCTGACAATGCAGAGCGAAGCGCCGCCTTGATCATCTTCTTCGGGGTCTTCTGGGCGTAGCTACGCGGCTTCGGCCCGAGAGCGACACCACCACCGGAGTAGTGCGGAGCACGGATGGAGCCCTGACGGGCACCGCCTGTGCCCTTCTGACGGTGCGGCTTGCGCCCACCGCCACGCACCTCGGCGCGGGTCTTGGTGCTCTGAGTTCCTGCACGGCGCTTGGCGAGCTGTGCGGTGACGACCTGGTGGAGCAGCGGAACGTTCAGCTGCGCACCGAAGGTAACCGCGTCGAGATCGACGGAGCCGGCTTCTGCGCCGGCGGATGACTTGATGGTGACAGTCGCCATCACTTCCCCTTCACTGCGTTACGAACGATCACAACGCCGCCGTTGGGGCCCGGTACGGAGCCCTTGACGAGCAGCAGGTTGCGCTCTGGATCAGCGGACACGACTTCGAGGTTGAGCGTCGTGACCTGCTCGTGTCCCATGTGCCCCGACATACGTACGCCTTTGAAGACGCGGCCTGGGAACGAACACGAGCCGACGGAACCCGGTGCACGGTGGTGCTTGTGGTTACCGTGGCTGGCGCCCTGGCCCTTGAAGTTGTGACGCTTCATCGTGCCGGCGAATCCCTTGCCACGGCTGATAGCGGTCACATCGATCTTCTGACCGGCGACAAGGGTGTCGACGGTGATTTCCTGGCCGACCTCGTATCCATCGACGTTGTCGAGGCGCAGCTCGACGACGCGGCGGCCGGGGTTGACTCCTACTTTGGCGAAGTGGCCTGCCTGAGGCTTGGTGAGCTTCTTGGCATCCTTGGACCCATACGTCACTTGAAGCGCGGTGTAGCCATCGCGCTCGGTCGTCTTGACCTGCACGATGCGAGCCGGCTCGACCTTGAGAACGGTCACCGGAATGATCCGGTTGTCCTCGGCCCAGACCTGGGTCATCCCTACTTTTTCGCCGACGATCGCTTTCGTCGCCATAGCGGCTGCCTTTATATGGTCGGCTCGGAATTTTCATCCCGAGAAGGTGTCCCTCACGCAAATGCTCCGCCTGGCACAGGCCAGCGGAGCATCACGTTCGGTTGTGCCGTGCGGTTCCCCCACTTGCTCGGGGCGCTCACGGACGTCGATTGGCGATTGCTGCATTTCAGCTGGCCAGATCCTGTCCGACGAGCTGAGTCTGCGGCGTCCCCGCATGGGGACTTCGCACACGAGTTGGAAATGCTATCGGACGCCCGAGCTGGTTTGCACACCGACGTCCAAAGAGCTGAAGTCATCGGACGGGCTCGACCGTCGCAACCGGCATCCGGTGCGCTGCGACGGACCGTTCTGCTGTTCACCAGCTGACGGACCGGTCGCGGGTTCGGTCGCGGGTTCGGTCGCCGGTTCGCTTCGCTGTTCGGGTTTGGTGCCGGCGGTAGGTTGGGGCGATGGCTGAGTTTCGTGTGGTTTTGCACACCGACCGGATGCAGGAGTGTGCTCGCTTCTATGGCGAGATGCTCGGCTTCGCTGTCGCCAAGGAGTTCCCCGGAGGGTTGATCTTCGGAATCGGGCCTGATGCACGGATCGAACTGCTCGAAGTCGACGCGCCGGCGCCGACGCCCAGCGGCGTCTTCGTGTCGATCGAATGCGATGAGATCGCCGGGTATCACGACCGGGCTGTTGCTGCCGGCTGGTCGATCTCGCAGCCGCCCACCACCCAGCCGTGGGGACATCACAACTTCTCTCTGATGGACCCGAACGGCTTTCTGCTCATCTTCTTCGAGGTGACCGGATGAGCAGTGAGCTGATCGGCGCCAACCATCTGCGTGAATCAGATATCGACGACTTCCAACGAGACGGCGCGACGGTGATCCGCAAGGCGCTCGCACAGCGATGGCTCGATCGTCTCGCCGAGGGCGTCGAACACAACCGAGCCCATCCGAGCGGGTGGGCCAGTTGGTATACCAAGCCTGACGAGTCCGTCGGATTCTGGAGCGACTACGTCACGTGGCAGAACGTGCCGGCGTATCGCGACGTCGTCGAGCACTCCGGTCTCGCCGAACTCGCCGGCAGTTTGATGCGCTCCGACAGCGTCCGCTTTTTCCACGAGCACGTACTGGTCAAGGAACCCGGTGCTCAGGAGCGCACCCCGTGGCACCACGACCAGCCCTACTACTGCGTCGACGGCGACCAGAACGTCAGCATGTGGATCGCCCTCGATCCGGTCCCGGCTGAGGCCTGTTTGCGATTCATCGCCGGCTCTCACCGCTGGAACCGTTCCTTCGTACCGCGCAAGTTCGTCGACCACACGCCGTACGCGGCTGCGGAGTCGGGGTTCGAACTCGTCCCTGACCTGGATGCCGAGATCGATCAGCACCGAGTGCTCAATTTCGGTGTCGAGCCGGGTGATGTCATCGTCTTCCACTACCGCACGCTCCACGAGGCGCCGGGCAACACGAGCGCAGTGACGTCACGACGGGCCGTGAGCCTGCGTTGGATCGGTGACGATGCGACCTTCGCTCTCAGGCCCTGGCTGCATTCACCACCGTTCGAGCAGCACGAACTCGTCGTCGGTGGACCGCTCGACGATCCCCGATTCCCGCTCGTCGTGAGCGCTTGACCGCTCTCCCGACGACTCTCGCGTTCCGGCGATGAGAATCACCCTCATCGTCATCCGGCTCGCACTGGCGGCGATGTTCCTCGTCGCCGGCGCCGCCAAACTGCGTGACCGTCAGGGCGCGCGACAGGCAGTGGGTGACTTCGGTGTTCCGTCGGTTTTCGTCGGTTTCAGCGCAGTCGCTCTGCCGCTCGTCGAACTGCTCGTCGCCGTCGCCCTCGTACTCGACCCGACATCGCGACTGGGCGCAGCCGGCGCAGCCGCCTTGCTCGCCGTCTTCATCGCCGCAACCGTGAGGGTGATCAGCCAGGGTCGCGTCGTCGCCTGCCACTGCTTCGGCTCGGTGCATTCGGCGATCGTCGGGCCGAAGACGATCATGCGCAACGGCGTCGCCGCCGCGCTCGCTGTCTACGTGGCGATCAGTCCCCTCGCCCGTTTCTGAACATCCCCGACGAGCGGACGGACCTGTCAGCGGTGGGTGAAGTTGGCCTGGCGCTTCTCGACGAAGGCAGCCATGCCCTCTGACTGGTCATCCGTGGCGAACGTCGAATGGAACAGGCGCCGCTCGAAACGGACACCTTCTGACAGGGTCGTTTCGTAGCAGCGGTTCACCGCCTCCTTGACCATCATCGACGACGGCTTGGACATCGAGGCGATCGTCGTCGCCGTTTTGATGGCATCCCCGAGCAGTTCGTCGGCCGGGACGACGCGCGACACGAGGCCGCAGCGCTCGGCCTCTTCGGCACCCATCATCCGACCGGTCAGGCACATCTCCATCGCCTTGGCCTTGCCGATGAACCGTGCAAGGCGCTGCGAGCCGCCCATCCCCGGCATGATCCCGAGCTTGATCTCCGGCTGACCGAATTTGGCGGTATCGGCGGCGATGATCGTGTCGCAGATCATCGCCAGCTCACAACCACCTCCGAGCGCGAAACCGGCGACTGCGGCGATCACCGGGGTGCGCACCGCCGACAGCTTGCCCCAATCGGCGAACAGATCGATCTCGAAGGCATCCATGTAACCGAGCGGCTGCATCTCCTTGATATCTGCTCCAGCAGCAAACGCCCGAGACGAACCGGTGATGACGATGCACCCGATCCCAGGATCGGTGTCCATCTCGGCGCAGGCAGTGGTCAACTCGCCCATCAACTGCTGGTTCAGAGCGTTCAAGGCCTCCGGCCGGTTAAGTGTGACAACAGCAACCCGATCAAGGCGCTCGACAAGAATGGTGACGTACTCGCTCATCGCCAGAGCGTAGATGGGCGAGTTCGTAGCGGCCGCACCCACCGATGTATCGCTCGGGCTGACAGCAGCCGCAGATGCGTCCGCAGCCGCCGTGCTCGTCCCTGCGAGCGCTCAGAGGTTGGGCGGCATTAGCCGGTTGACGTTCTCGAACCAGAAGTAGAGGAGCACCATCAACGGGGCAAAGGCAACTGCCCAGCCGATGAGGCGACGGGTCTTGCGGCTCAGTGCCCGTGCGAGCAGGGCGACGGCGATCAGCCCCAGACCCCAGAGCACGACCGGCAGATAGGCGCCGCTGTCGCTGAACCAACCTTCGTTGAGGGCATCGAACGACGAATTGGCGGGTGCAACAGCGACGGGTGCAGCGGTGGGTGCTGTGGTCGCACCAGTTCCGGTAGCAGTGGCCGTGCCGGCGGTTGTGGCGACCGCTGTCGTCGTACCGCCTTCGTCCGGGCCGAGCGAACCGCTCGTGTCGTTGGTGTCGGCACCATTCGCGTAGAGACCAGGGTTGCCGTATTGCTTCGTCGCCGACTGCACGGGCGGTTCCCCCCCGACCTTCAATTCGGCGGTGACGATCAGGCGGGACTTGGCGGTGAACTTCGGCGTACATGTCGCCAGCGTCAGCATCACCTTGTCCGGGTGATCGGCGAGCACCTCGACCTGGTCCGGCTGCACGACCGTCGAGCCGGTGACGATGTATGTGTACGTCACGTTGGTCAAGGTCGTGAAATCGATTTCGTCGCCAGCGACGAGTTGGTCGAGGTCGCCGAACACTCCGCCGTGGGTGGTGCGATGCCCGGCGAGGGCGGCGTTGCCCTGCTGACCGGGCAGCGGCGTGTCTGGGAAGTGCCCGATGCCCTTGGCGATGTCCTGGGTGCGAACACCGGCGAGGACGATGGCGTCGACGCTGATCTTGGGGATCGTCAGCCTGCCGATGGCGTCACCGAGCTGGATCGCAGGACCGCGATACGGTGCCACCGCAGCAGTTGCGGCGGGGGCCGTCGTCGGCGCATCGATCGGCGGAGTTGTTGTGCCGGCAGGAGCGGTGGAGACCGACGAATCTGCTGATGCCGTGGTGGAAGCTGCGGTCGTCGGCGGGGCGGTGACAGCAACCGTCGTCGGTGCCGGTGCGGTTGTGGTGGCCCCGGCGATCTCCGCCTGCCTGGCGGCGAACTGCTTGGCAAGATCGTCCTGTGCCGAGGCGTACTGGATGCCGGTTCCCCAGAGTTGGTAGACGACGAACAACAGGATGAGCACACCGGCGGAGATGAGGCTCCAGCCGACTCCTCCGACGATCCTGCGCCAGTCGTTCGGGTACTTCTGGCGGGGTTTCGCCTTCCACCACGGCCGCAGCGGGTCGCTTCCCGGCCGCGGCGGCACGGTCGGCCTGGCAGCGGTGGCAGCCGCTGTTTGCCCGGCGGCAGCGCTGACGGGGGTCGTGGAGATGACCGTTATCGGAGGCGAATCGGCCGTCGAATCCGTCTGGACATCCGACATCGACTGCAGTCGAGCCAATGCCCGATCCGCGCGCGGATGGTCCCACTCCTCGTCGGCATCCGAACCGCCTGGCGCGCCGGGCGAAACCGCATCAGGCTCGCCGCGCCGGCTCGCGCCAGCTGATGAATCGTCCGTTGTTTCCGCTCTGCCGCCGTGATCTTTACCCGTGTCCCCGGGCTCGCACAGCCCGCCGTCTTGATCCTCGACGCCGCCACCGCCGCTATCGCTCACCGACTCAACACTACGTGGCGACCAGCGCAAACTACGTTCACCGGTCGTGAGCTCTCCTTCAGCGTTGGGCGAACGGCTTCGCAGTCGATACCGTCGCTTCGCGTCCATGGAAACCATCGTCGACCTCCGTGATGTCGTCGCGGTGCTCGGGCAGTTCCCCGCCCTTGCCGGTGCCAGCCTGACGGTGCTGCGCGGCGAGATCGTGCTGCTCCAGGGCCCGAACGGTGCCGGCAAAACGTCACTGCTTCGGGTCTGTGCCGGTCTGCTGCCGGTCGTACGCGGTCATGCTGTCGTCCTCGGTCACGACCTTACGGTCGACCGTTCTGGCGTCCGCGCCAAGGTCGGACTGCTCGGGCATACGAATGGGCTCTACCCCGAGCTGAGCGTTCGCGACAACGTGCAGTTCTGGGGAACGACGGTCGGTGCGAGCAGTGGGGAGATCGACGCAGCGCTCGATCGCCTCGGACTGTCGTTGCGGCTCGCTGACGTGCAGGTGGGCCGCCTGTCTGCCGGCCAGAAACGCCGAACGGCACTTGCATGCCTGGTGGCCCGCAGAGCGGTGCTGTGGCTGCTCGACGAGCCCCATGCCGGGCTCGATGCCGAAGGCCGCGACGAGCTCGACGCCGTCTTGCGCCAAGCGGCGGCCTCCGGTGCCACGGTGCTCGTTGCCTCCCACGAACTGGAGCGAGCTGGAGCGCTCGCCCACCGCACCGTGCAGGTCATCGCCGGCCAGGTGCACGAGGTCGAACAGTGAATACGTGGAATGTCGCCAAACTCGTCGCCGCCAAAGACCTGCGGATCGAGGCACGCAGTCGCGTGATCACCAACCAGGTGCTGCCGTTTGCGGCGATCGCCATGGTGATGTTCGCCTTTGCCCTCGACAACGAGAACGACGCACTGCTGGTGCAGGTCGCACCGGGCCTGATCTGGCTGGCGACGTTGTTCAGCCTGCTGATCCTCGTACAGCGATCGTTCGCCATCGAGACCGCAGATGGGGCGATCGACGCGCTGCGCGTTGCCGGGATCGACCCCGGCGGCATCTTTCTCGGGAAGGCTGCAGCGCTCGCGGCGCAACTCGTCGTGCTCGAAACGATCCTCATCGGCGCTGCGGTACTGCTCTACCACACGGAGATTCGCCTGGGCGGCGTGGTGCTCTTGGTCACGACGGTTCTGGCCGCTACCTGCGGGCTGGCCTTCGTCGGTACTCTGTACGGTGGTCTCGCTGCAGGCATCAAGGGACGGGAGACACTGCTCCCACTCCTCTTACTGCCGGTGGTGGCACCGGTACTCATAGGTGCAACTCGAGCGTTGGAAGCAGCGTTCGGCACCGGGAAAGCCGTGCTCGCGGACGGCTGGCCATGGCTCGGCCTGCTGATCACGTTCTCGGCAGCCTTCGGTGTCGTCGGTGTGCTGGCATTTGGTCCACTGCTCGATGAGTAACGGATACTGAATGACGCAATGCTGAGTGACGAGAAGTGATGAAACGAACCGACGTAGGAAGGTTGCAGGTGACACGATGAGCACCACTGCCAACACGGCCAGCACTGAGGCGCCGACCGCCGTGTCGACGTCGAATGCAGCAGACCCGACGCAGCCGAGCGGGACGCCATCGCGCGAGAAGAACACTCGTGGCAAAACCAACGGCACCGGCACGCGGGCGACACGCGTCCTCGGTATCTCCTCGCTGATCGGTCTCGTCTGGCTGGTCGCCTTCGGATTGGCCTTCTCCCCCGCCGACTACCTGCAGAAGCAGGCCGTCAGGATCATGTACATCCACGTGCCTGGTGCGTGGCTCGCATTCCTCGCTTTCGGTGTGACCGCACTGTGTTCCGGGGTCTACCTGTCCAAGCCTGGTCGCTCACTGATCTGGGACCGCTTCGCCGGCGCGTCGGCGGAGATCGGCGTGGTCTTCATGGCCGTCACACTCGTCACCGGCTCGCTGTGGGGGCGCCTGACATGGGGCGTCTACTGGCAGTGGGACGCCCTGTTGACGACAACGGCGTTCATGTTCGTGACCTACATCGGCTACATCGCTGTCCGCAACCTCGGCGGCACACCGCAGGCCAGGGCCAAGCGGTCAGCGGTGCTCGGACTGGTCGCTGCGTTGGAGATCCCGCTCGTGCACTTCAGCGTCAACTGGTGGCGGACGCTGCATCAGAAGGCGACGATCACGCCGGGTGGCGACACGAAGATCGGCGGGCTGATGCTCTTCAGCCTGATGATCGGGGTCGTCGTCTTCACGATGATCTATGCCTGGTTGTTGATCCACCGTCAGCGGGTACTGGCCTTGCGGGACGCCGTCGAGGCGCACGGGCTCGATCGTGCCCTGGAAGAACGCCGTCACGAAGGAGCCCCTCGGTGACCACAGGATTCATCGCCGCCTGTTACTCGATCACGTTGCTGGCGATGGCCGCCTTCGCCTGGCGGACCATCCGCGCCGGCAGGCAGTTGGCGGAGCAGGTCGCCGACGAGGACAAACCATGGACCTGAGCCCCCGTGCCACCCTCGAAGCGGATGCTCCGGCACCTGTCGTTCCCCCGAAACGCAAGCGCTGGCCGATCTTCGTCCTGCTCGCCTGCGTACTGATCGGTGGCGGCGTGATCGTCACCAAGTTCCTGACGAACGCCCTGAACTACTACTGCAACGTCGACGAGGTCAACGTCAAAGCCAACTGCGACGCCAGCCACAACCTACGAGTACAGGGAACGGTCGCCAAAGGCACCGTCCAGCACGACGGCCAGGCGACGAAGTTCACGATGGAGTTCAACGGCAAGAAGATGCCCGTCGTCTACGAAGGCGAGCCCGGCGGGCTGTTCAAGGAATGCATCCCGGTGGTCGTCGACGGCACGTTGAAAGATGGCGTGTTCATCGGGGCGAACCTCGAAGTCAAACACTCCAACACGTACGTCGCCGAGAACCAGACGCGTCTCAGCGAAGCCAACCAAGAGGCGAACGTATGCTCCTTGCAACCCTGAACGCCCAACTCGGTACGAGCGCGCTGATCATCGGCCTGACCGCCTCGATCTTCGGTGTCTGCGCCCAGGTCATCGGCGTGCGCCGCCACGACCCGAAGACCATCGCCCAGGGCACCCGCTTCGCCTTCTTCGTCTTCGGTGCCGCAGTCATGGCGTTCGCGGTGATGGAACGGGCACTGATCACCCGCGACTTCTCGCTGTCGTATGTGCAGAAAGTCGGCGCCAGAACGACCCCGGCGCTGTACAACGTCACCGCCATCTGGACGTCGCTCGAAGGATCGATTCTGCTGTGGCTGGTGATCCTCGGTGGATACACCGCAGCGGTCGCCTACCGATTCCGCAAACGCCGCACCGACCCGCTCGTCGGCTGGGCGATGGCCGTGCTGTACATCATCAGCGCCTTCTTCTTCGTGCTCACGCTGTTCCCTGCCAACCCGTTCAAGCTCGCCGGCAGCATCAAGGACGGCGTCGGTCCCAACCCGCTGCTGCAGAACCACATTTTGGTGCTGTTCCACCCGCCGATGCTGTACCTCGGCTATGTCGGCATGAGCGTGCCGTTCGCCTTCGCCATCGCTGCGTTGATCACCGGCCGCGTCGGCGAGGGCTGGTTGATGGAGACACGCCGGTGGACGCTGTTCGCCTGGGGTTTCCTGACGATCGGCATCCTGCTCGGCGGCTGGTGGAGCTACGAGGTCCTCGGCTGGGGTGGCGTCTGGGGCTGGGACCCTGTCGAGAATGCGAGCTTCCTGCCGTGGCTCACCGGCACCGCCTACATCCACTCGGTGATGGTCCAGGAACGCCGCGGCATGCTGCGCGTCTGGAACCTCTCGTTGCTGGTGGCGACATTCAGCCTGACGATCCTCGGCACCTTCCTCACCCGCTCAGGCGTGCTCGCCAGCGTCCACTCCTTCAGCGAGAGCGGCATCGGGCCCTACCTGCTGGCGTTCTTCGGCCTCGTCGTCTTCGCCTCGCTGGCATTGATCGCCTGGCGCGGTGACCGCCTGCGTTCACCAGGTTCGATGGATTCGCCGGTGTCCCGCGAAGGTGCCTTCCTGGCGAACAACGTGATCTTCGGGCTGTTCGCCTTCATCATCCTGCTCGGCACCGTCTATCCGTTGCTCGTCGAGGCGATCCAGAATCGCAAGATCGTCGTCGGTTCGCCGTACTTCGATCAACTCGGCAAGCCGATCGGCATCGCCTTGCTGTTCATGATGGCGATCGCCCCGGCACTGCCGTGGCGCAAAGCGTCGACCGAAGTGCTCAGCAAACGCCTCTTCTGGCCGGCGTGGGGTGGCGTGCTGGCGATGGCCGTTGCACTGTTCGTCGGCGCTGACGGCATCACCCCGATCATCGCCTACGGGCTCGCCGGATTTGCCGCTGCTGCAGCGATCCGGCAACTGATCCTCGCCAGCCGACGTCAAGGAATTCGCGGGTTCCTCGGCCGCGCCAACGGCGGCATGATCGTCCACCTCGGCGTCATCCTCGTCGCCGTCGGGCTGGTGTCGTCGAACAGCTATTCGCGTCAGCAGACGTTCGACATCAAGGCGAACTCGACGGTGACGTTCTCCGGGCACACGTTCACCTATACCGGTATCGAGAAGTTCGACCAGGCCCAACGATTCGGGACGAAGGCGCTGATCTCCGTCGACGGCCATATCTATGCGCCGGCGACCACGACCTACAAGTCGGTCGGCCAGACGGTGCCGACGCCATCGGTCAAGACAGGTCTCACTGAGGACATCTATCTCGTGCTCGAGGACCCCAAGCCGGCTTCCGCAGCTGATCCGATCCGCCTGACGGTGGCGATCAAGCCGATGATCGCCTGGCTGTGGATCGGCGGCCTGACGATGGCCTTCGGTACGGTCCTCGCCGCCTTCCCCGGCAAGCGCCGCCGCCGCGGTACCGAACCGGCGAGCGCCCCGATCGTCGAGCGCGTTCCCTCCTCGCCGCCAGCAGCAGGGAAACCGGCGAATCCGGTACCGCTCGAACCGGTCGGTGCAGATGTCTGACCTCGACGATCACATCGACGTCGAGAGCCCGCACGATCTCGACCTCGACGGAGCGTATTCATCCTCGGGGAACAATCCGTCGAAGCGCCGCCTTGCACCGTTCGTGGCGCTCGCCATTGCCGTCGTGATGATCGGGCTGTTCGTCCTGCTCGCCGGGTCGAAGACACGTCAGAACGCCGAAACTGCCGCCACGCCGCTGCTCGGCAAACCGGCGCCGCAGTTCCAGTCGCCGATGCTGGCAGGCGGTACGTTCGACCTCGCCGCGCAACGCGGCAACGTCGTGATCCTCAACTTCTTCACGTCCAATTGCGTGCCGTGCATCGCCGAGCAGCCGGAGCTCGTCAAGTTCGCCAATGCCGAGACGGTGAAAGTCGGCGGGGCGAAGCTCGTCAGTGTGATGTTCGACGATTCGCCTGACGCCGTCACGAAATTCTTCACGAGTACCGGCGGCGCGTGGCCCGTAGTGAACGACAAGGGTCTGCCGAGCAACTACGGCGTCGCCCAGGTACCGGAGACCTTCGTCATCGACGTCAACGGCATCGTCAAATACCACACGATCAGCCAGATGACCGCCGCCTGTCTGACGAGCATGGCGGCCTCCGCACAGGATCTCAACAGCTTGCAGTTCGACCCACTGCCAGGCTGCGGTCAGTGAAGAAGGTCATCACCGGCTGGCCCGGATGGCTGCTGCTGTTCGCCGCTGTCGCCTCGCTGCTGATCATCAGCTATCAGCGTTCGTCAAAACCGTTGACCGCCGACCAGCGGACACAGTCGATCGCCGAACGCATCGCCTGCCCGGTGTGCGACGGTGAGAGCGTTGCCGAGAGCCGCGCCCCTGCTGCCAGGGACATCCGCGACGACATCGCCAAATACGTCAACGACGGCCAGTTGAGCGACGAGCAGATCATCACCAAGATCGACGACGCCTCCGTGCAGGATCTGCGGCTCACCCCCAACGGTTCGGGGATCGACCTGCTGGTGTGGTTCCTTCCCGCCCTCGCCCTCGCCGGGGCCGTCGCCGGGTTGACGATGGCGTTCCTCAAATGGCGCCGACCGATCCCCGATCACGGACCGACGGACGACGATCGTGAACTCGTCGCTGCGGCGATGCTCAGCGAATACTCCGACGACGGCTTCAGCGACACACACTGATGGCACGTCCGGCAGGTGATGAGATGGACACGGCAGTACGGCCGCAGATCCCGGCGAAGTCACGCCGCCCCGTCGGTGCCACGCCTGGAGCGAACGCCGACCGTCTCGCCGAAATCGAGGACGAACGACGCTTCCTGCTGCGGTCGTTGGCCGACCTCGAACGCGAGCACGACGCCGGCGACGTCGACGAGCAGGACTACGCGACGCTCAAAGACGACTACACGATTCGTGCGGCAACCGTGCTGCGCTCGATCACCAGCAGGCGCTCGGCGCTCCCAGCAAGGCCGCCGCGCCGGCGCGGTCGGATGGTCCGCACCGTCGTCATCACCCTCGCTGCCGGACTCACTCTCGGCTGGCTCCTTAGCCGTTACACCGGCGAACGCCGCGTGGGCGACACGATCACTGGCGGGGCGACAGCACTTGACGACACCCAGTCGCTGCTCTCCCGGGCCCGCTCGCAACAGCTGACGAGCCCGCTGGATTCGTTGAAGTTGTACTCCGAGGTGCTCGCCAAGGAGCCGAACAACGTCGAGGCGATGACGTACCGCGGATGGACAGCGGCGATCCTCGCCTCGAACACACAGCCGGGCGATGCACAGACACAGTTCCTCGACTTGGCGAGCAAGGATCTCGCCAGTGCGGTCGCCACCAACCCGGGCTACATCGACGCCCAATGCTTCTCGGCGATCGTCAAATTCCGCCTGCAGAAAGACGCTGCCGGTGCCAAGCCGTTCTACGACAAATGCGCTTCGAGCTCGTTGCCGAGTTCGGTGGGTTCGCTCGTTTCCTCGCTTGGCGCCGACATCGATACCGCCCTCGGCATCAGCACGACGGTTCCGACCGGCACGACGGTTCCGACCGCCACGACATCTCCGGCGGCCGCTGCCTCGACGGCGGCCGCTGCCGCTTCGACTAAGTGACACGAGGTCAGAAGGGGATCAGTGGCGAGTCACTGCCATCGATCCACCATCTGCTGTACGGAGAGAGATCGCGACGATCAAGGCGGTTGACGCGTTCGGACAGGCCGATCGAATAGTCTTTCGTAGCTATGAGCACTCCGCCACCCCCTCCGCCTCCGTACGGCAGCGACTCCAGCTATCCGGTCAGCGGACCCGTCGGTGGTTACCCGGCCGCGCCGCCTCCCGGCTACGCCGCCTACGGTCAGCCGGGTACCGGCGGAGCGTTCGTGCGGCAGAAGAACGCCGGCATGGCAATCGCGTCGATGGTGCTCAGCCTCGTCGGCATCATCCCGTGTTTCTGGGGTCTGCAGGTGCCAGGTTTGCTCGGCGTGATCTTCGGTTTCGTCGGGCGCAACCAGATCAAGAAGTCGAACGGGACGAAGAAGGGCATGGGCATGGCCATCGCCGGCATTGTCATCGGTATCATCCTCGTCGCCATTGCCATCCCGGTGCTCATCTGGGCGCGGAACCATTGTTCACGCATCGGTGGCACGACGACCTGCAACAGCAGTAACTGACACAACCTACGCAGCGGCGGTGATCAGTCGGGTGGTGGCCACACCGCAGCCTGACTGATGATCACGTTGGGATCGTCACTGCGCTGCAGCAGCCACACCGTCGCCTTGCGCCAGTCTGGCTTGCCGACGATATGACATCCGCGACGCTCGAGCGCGGCGATCGTGTCGGGGATCACGTCCCCGTGACTGCAGAGCACGGCGTCATCCGGAACCGTGCGCAGCAGGTCGAGCACGACCTCGAAACTCGATCCCTCCGCGAGTGCCTCCATCGTCTTGACCGACGCGCCGATCGATTCGGCGAGCGGCTCCAGCGTCTGCACGCACCGGACGAACGGGCTCGACAGCAGACTCGACGTCTTCATGGCGGCCAACCGGTCGGCAATGGCGATCGACTGCCGCCGTCCGGACTTCGAGAGTGGCCGCAACCGATCGTCACCGCGCCATGCATCCCTCGACCCGGCTTTGGCATGTCTGACGAAATACAGAACCATCAGGTAAGCATTTCGAACTGACTGGCCATGTCGCTATGAGGCGCACAGAGCGAAGTAACCATCTCGCTCACAATAGTTCCCGTCGGAGTGCAACGTTTCGCACCGAACGAGAGACTGCAGGCCATGAGTTTCTTCGACCGCAACCGCAAAGCGCTGATCGAGAAGGGAATCGACCCGGCACGGCTACCGCCAGGTCAGTATTCGACCGAGCGCTTCCCGGTACTCCACGTCGGCGATGTTCCGACGTTTGCGCCGGGCGAATGGGACCTGACGATCGGCGGACTCGTCGAC
>Ga0123338_10002766_pt1 | contig 16201 bp, 10 predicted proteins | sample grotaG_FD_89793 | JGI IMG/M metagenome (GOLD analysis project Ga0123338, IMG submission 89793) | Glacier valley bacterial and archeal communities from Borup Fiord, Nunavut, Canada, to study Microbial Dark Matter (Phase II) -... | ecosystem: Environmental > Aquatic > Freshwater > Ice > Glacier ...
CGCAACGCCGTGCGCAGCACCTTGCCCGCCGAGCCGGCCCGGCCAAACTCGCTGCCGTTTTCGCGGGTGCGGATGAAGGCCGGGTCCGAGGCAATGCGCGCCTTCGACACGCCGCCCGCCTTGCGGGCCAGGTGCCCGTCTTTCGATTTGTAGAACGAGATACCGTCGATGGTGCCGTTCAGTTTGATGATGCTGTCTTGTCTGGCCATGATGATTTTAGGGAAATGGTTTCCCGAAGTTTCCCCGTAATTTTCGCTGGTTCCAAGCTCTCAGCGGGTTGCGCTACCGCAACCCGTCACCTTTTCCGCAACCCGTCACATTATGCCAGCCATCCCCCACCGCATCTGCATCTACTCGAAAGATGTCAGCAACATCACCGGCAAAAGTGAGCGCCACGCCCGCGCCCTGCTCAGCCGCATCCGCACCACCCTCGGCAAGGCCCGCGGCGACCTCGTCACCGTCCACGACTTCTGCCAGGCCACCCACCTGCGCCCCGAAGACGTAAAACAGTTCCTCCTCAACTAACTTCACCCCAGATGAAGCGCCCATTCCCCGGATATACGTCGGACATAAAGCACAAAAAGCGCCAGTGAGTGATAGCGGGTTCTGATGCCGCCGCCTTCTCAAACCCACAGGTTTATCGGCGAAAATCCCTCCCTCCTCCCCTCCCAAACACGTCAGGCAACGATTTGCCAAATAGCCACCAACTCATTTTATTCGGTTTCACCTCACTAGTTTTTTCAAGGGACCTCTAAAGGGACCTGATATTATCAGGATGCCACAATACTCTATTAATAAGCATTTTACAAATCATTGGTGGGTTCCTGCATCTCCACTTTAAACCCCGTTTGCAACGTGCAGACGGGGTTTTTTGGTTTTCATGGGCCGGCGCGGCAACTGCTCCGATAATGCCCACGCGGAAACCTTTTGGAGCCGTTTTAGCCCAGCCAGCCCTGGCTGGCGGCGGCCTTTACCAGGGCGGCGGTGTTTTTCGACCCGGTTTTCTCCATGATGTTTTGGCGGTGGGTTTCCACGGTGCGCGGGCTGGTGTAGAGCTTTTCGGCAATTTGGGCGGTGGTGAGTCCGTCGGCTACCAGCCGCAGAATTTCCAGTTCCCGCGCCGAGAGGCCGCCCGTGGGCTTGGCGGCGGGCTCCGGCGCCCGGCCCAGCAATTTCTCCAGCATGGTCAGGCCCAGTTCGGAGCACAGGAAGCGCTTGCCGGCGGCCACGGCCCGCACGCCCACCACGATTTCGTCGTGGCCGGCGTTTTTGAGCACGTAGCCCGAGGCCCCGGCCGCGAGCACCTGCCCGACGGCGCGCTCGTGGTCGGCCATGGAGAGTATCAGCACCCGCACGTCGGGAAACTCGGCGCGCAGCCGCAGGGTGGTGGCCAGGCCGTCGAGCCCCGGCATGTGCAGGTCCAGCAGCACCACGTCGCAGGGCGTGGCGGGCAGCTGGGCGAGCAGCTGCCCGCCGTTTTCGGCTTCGCCGACCACCTGCAGCTCGGCCTCCTGCTGGAAGAGCGCGCGCAGGCCGTCGCGCAGCACGGTGTGGTCATCGACGAGGAACAGGCGTATCATGAGGCGGGGGAAGCGGGTAGGGGAATGCGGATGCGAACGTACGCACCGCCGGTGGAAGCGGCACCCGTTTCCAGCTGCCCCCCGAGCAGGGCCACCCGGTCGCGGATGGTGCGCAGGCCCAGGCCCGGGCTGTTGGCCGGGCCCTGCGCAAAGCCCACGCCGTTGTCTTCGGCCCGCAGCAGGGCCCAGCCGGGCATGGTTTCCAGCTCCAGGGCGGCGGCGGTGGCCCCGCGGGCGTGCTTCACGATGTTCTGGGCCAGCTCTTGGGCCATGCGGTAGAGGGCCATTTGCAGGGCCGGGGCCAGCGGGGCGGCGTCCTCGTCGAGCTGCACTTGGCAGTGGAACCGCAGCGTCGGGCTGCTCATCTTGCCGGCAACGTCCTGCAGGGCGGCGGCCAGGCCAAACTCGGCCAGCACCATCGGCACCAACTCGTGCGAGAGGACCCGGGTCTGGCGGATGGCCTCGCCCAGGAGCTGGTCGGCCTCGTTGCGGGCGGCCGCCAGGGCCGGAAGCGTGTGCAGCGCCGGGGCGTGCAGCCGGTCGAGGCACAGCTTGGTGGCGTACAGCATCTGGCCGATGCCGTTGTGCAGGCTCTCGGCCATGCGCCGGCGCTCGGCTTCCTGGGCGGCCTGCACCGCTTCGAACAGGGCCTGCTGCTGGGTCAGGCGCAGGCGCAGGTTGTCGGCTTCGAGGCGCTGCAGCTGGCTGATGTCCAGGTCCACACCCAGCACCCGCACGGGCTGGCCCGCCTCGTCGTGCAGCACCACCACCTTCAGGCGCACGGTCTTCACCTGCCCGCCCACGCGCAGGCGTAGGGTTTCCTCAAAGTTGGCGCAGCCCGTGGTCAGGCAGCGCACGAACTGCTCGGCCTGGGGTCGGTCTTCATCCACCACGAAGTCGAGGTAGACGCGCGGCTCGATGGCTTGCCCCAGGGGCAGGCCGAACAGCCGGTACATGCCCTCCGACCACAAAAACTCCCGCGTCAGCAGGTCGTAGTCCCAGGAGCCCAGGCCGGCCACGGCTTCGGCCTGCTCCAGCAGGCGCAGGGTGCGCAGGCGCTCCTGCTCGGCCTGCTTGCGGGCCGTGATGTCCTCGCCCACCACCAGCACGCCGTCGCCGAGCGGGGTGGCGTTGCTGCGAAACCAGCCCGTGAGTTGCCTGTCGTCGTACCGCGCTTCCCGGTCTTCGCGCGCGCCCGTTTCAATCACGCGGCGAAAAGAGCCCATAAAGCCGGTATTCTCCGCTTCTGGAAACAACTCCAGGTAGCGCTGCCCCACCATGCTGCGCTTGCCGCCGAGCTGCTCGGTAATGGAATTGACGAAAATATACTCCAAATCCACGATGTGGCCGCTTTCGTCGCGGATGGCTCCGAACGCGCTGATGTAGGACGACTGCGATTCGGCAACGCCGTGCAGCAGGTCGCGGCTTTCGCGCAGCTCCTGGGTGCGCGCGGCCACCTGCTGCTCCAGTTGTTCGCGGTGCCGCTCCTCGGCGTGGCGCAAGGCTTCCTCGGCCTGTTTGCGGGCGGTAATGTTGGTGAACAGCAAGGCGACGCGGTACGGCGCCGGCCCTTCCAAATCCAGGGGATAGGCGTACACGTCGAACCAGCGGCCCAGCACCTGCGCGTGCTGCTCGAAGCGGACAGCCTCGCCGGTCAGGGCGACCCGTTCGTAGCGCTCGTACCAAATGTCTTCCAACTCCGGCATGACGGTGCGCATGGTTTCGCCGGTGAGCAAGGCGGCCTGGGGCATGCTGGTCAGGCGCTCCACCTGGGGGTTTACTTCCAGCCAGCGAAAGTCGGCCGCCCGGCCCGGCCCGGCGGGCAGCACCTCCCCGACGCCAAAGCCCTGGTCCATGGTTTCGAACAGGGTACGGTACTTGGCTTCCGATTCTCCCAGCGCCACCTCGGCGCGGGCGCGCTCGATGCGGGGGAAAATCCGGTGGGCCACCTCTACCAGGAGGTTGACCTCGTCGGGTCGCCAGTCGCGCGGGCTGGGGAGGAAGGCGGTAATGAGGCCCGGCCACGCGCTCTCGTTCAGTATGGGAACGGCGACGAACGCCCGCAGGCCGATGGCCCGGTACGCCTCCGTGTCCACCCGGGGGTCCGTGTCCGTGTCGCGGATGACAATGGCCTCGCCGGCGCGGGCGGCGCGCAGGAACTCCTGGCTCAGGTAGTCGCCCGCCCGGTAGATGCCGCGGGGACTCGGGAGCCCCTCGCGCTCCCAAGCGGAAGCGACGGTAAAGCGCGCTTCCGCCGGTTCGTCCCCCGCGGCCAGCTCCACGTCCACGACGTTGAAGAAGCCGACCCCCAGGTAGGCGTCGAGGTGCTCGCCGGTGGCCCGCACGATTTCGTCGGGACCGTCCAGCACGGCCAACGCCTGGGACAGCTCGTCGAGGAAGGCGGCGTGGTTTTCGTGGCGCTTGCGGGCGGTGATGTCGGTGAAGATGCTGGCGAAGCGGCGGCTGCCCGCGCCGCCCACGCGGGCCACGTACATTTCAATCCAGCTGTCGAGCGGCGCAAAGTAATTTTCAAACCGCACGCCCTCGCCGGTTTCCAGCACTTGCCCGTACGCCTCAAACCAGGTGCTTTCGGCGGCCGGAAAAACCTCTCTGGCGCGCCGCCCCGCTCCCCCCGTCGTGCGCGTGATGCGGTCGTAGCTCGGGTTCGTTTCCAGCATCAGCGCGTCGGTGGGCCGGCCCTGCTCGTCGTAGAGCAGCTCGCTGATGACAAAACCTTCGTCGATGGAGGTGAACAGCGTGCGGTATTTTTCTTCCGACGCGGCCAGGGCTGCTTCGGCGCGGGCGCGCTCCAGCCGGGTCCAGATGCGGGCGGTTACCTCCCGAATCAAGTCGATTTCATCCGCGCGCCAGTCGTGGGGTTCGGCGCGGTACGCCACGAGCAAGTAGCGCCACTCGCCGTCGCGCACCAACGGCATGCTCACAAACGAGCCGATGTTCAGGGCCGCGTACTGCGCGCCGTCGGTCAGGGGGTCGGCGAATACGTCGCGAATGACGACGGCCTCGCCGGCGCGGCACCGCCGCAGCACCTCGGGGGCCACAAATTCGTCCATCCGGTAGGTGCCGAGCAGGCTCGGCATGCCGGGCCGGTGCCAGCCGTGCCCGATGATGCCGACCTGCGCCGACTCCAACAATTCGACGAAGGCGCAAGCCGACAAGCCGAGGTGGGCGGCAAGCTTGGCGCCCAGCACGTTCAGGGTGTCGTCGATGTTCGTCAGCCGGGCCAGCTCGTCGCTGACGTCGGCCAGGAAGGTCAGGTTGGCCTCTTGGCGCTTGCGCTCGGTGATGTCGGTGTAAACGACGACCACCTCGCGGCTGTCCACGCCGCCGACGCGGGCCGCATACACGTCCCACACGCGGCCGACCACCGCCGCGCCATCCTCAAACCGCGCCGGCTCGCCGGTCTGGGCCACCCGGCCGTAGGTTTCCAGCCAGAAGGGTTCCAGGGCGCTGCCGAAGACTTCGCTGCTCTTCTTGCCGATGATTTCCGGGGTCAGCCCGGTCATTCTGATATTCGCCGGGTTGACGGTGAGGAAGCGGAAGTCAACGGCGTTGTCGTGCTCGTCAAAATGCAGCTCAATGGTGCTTACGCCTTCGTAAATGGAATCGAACAGCGTCCGGTACTTTTCCTCCGACGCGGCGAGGGCATGTTCGGCGCGGACGCGCTCCACGGCGGCCCAGGTGCGCTCGGCCACTTCGGCGGCCAGGGTGGCTTCGGCGGCGGTCCAGTCGCGGGGCACGTTTTGCACCAGGCACAACACCCCGGCCGCCTGCCCGTTTTTGCCCACGGGCACGTTGAGGCAGGAAATCGCCTGCAGCTGCACGCAGAGCTGGCGCAGGCCCTCGTCCACCGACTCATCCTGGCGCACGTCGCGCACGCTGAACGGCCGGCCGGCTTTGATGGCGGCTTGCAGCAGGGCAAAGTCGGCCAGCGGGTAGGTGCCGGCCAGCGGGGGCAGCCCGTCAGCGGCCGCGTCGCGCCGGATGATGCCCTGGCCGCCCTCGATTTCGACGTAGTAGCAGCGGTCGGCGGCGAAGTGCTGCCGGGCCAGGCGCGTCACAGCTTCCTGCAGGGCCACCGGGTCGGTGAGCGGGCCCAGCGCGTCGGTTAAAAGCAGCCGGAAGGCGTCGGCGGCAGCGGCGGAGCGCAGCTGCTCTTCGGCCTGCTTGCGCGCGGTGATATCGTTGAAAAGCACCGCCACCTGGCAGGCCTCGGGCGCGCCCACCCGGAAGGTGTGCGCGTCGAACCAGCGGCCCACCTGCGGCACGTAGTGCTCCAGGTGGGCCGATTCGCCGGTGCGGACCACCCGGCCGTAGGTGTCGAACCAAAACGGCTCCAGGTCGGGCATCAGCTCGCGCGAGGTTTTGCCCTGCGCGCCCTCGGGGATGCCCGACTGCCGCGAAAACGCCGGGTTCAACTGCTGGTAGCGGAAATCCACGACGTGCTCCCCGGTAGCGTCGAACAGGATTTCCAGCACGCAGAAGCCCTGGTCCATGCTGTGGAACAGGGCGTGGTACGGGTCGGGGGCGGGCACCGGCTCGCCCGGCGGGTGCGGGGCGGCGGCCCCGGGCTGCCTGGGTCCGGGGGCGAGTGACGGGCGCTGGAGAAGGTCGGCCCGCTCGGTGGAGTCATTGTCGGACGGTTCCATGCGAAAGCGGGCGGAAGGTAAACAGCGCAAAATTGGCTTTGTGCTTCACAATCTTACGCACATTTCTTTGGAACAGCCATGCCCGTTTTTAGTAAGCTGGACGCTAGAAATACCTTGTGCAAAAGCCGATGAAGCAGCGCCGGCCGACGGCAGCTGCGGTAGCTCATTCCAGTATTTTGGGTGCGCACCAACCGGCAAGGAACCGGGCGGCGGGGCCGCCAAAAGGCTTTCTGCTCAGGCCAGCGCCGCCGCGTCGTCGAGAGTGGGCACGATGAGCAGGTGGGCCCCCGAGCCGGCCAAGGCCTTGCGCAGGGCGCGTTCGACGGCGGCGGGCACCCGGCAGAGCACCAGGCGCGCGTGGCGCCGGCGCAGGCGCTGCTGGCAGGCCCACAGCAGCCAGGCCGCCGTGGCCGACAAGGTGTCGAGCAGGCGGCAGTCGACCCACACGGCCGGTTTGCCGCTGCGGCAGGCCTGGGCCAAGTGCGTTTCCAATTCGGTTTCGGCCGTGGTTGGGGTGGCGGCGGCCGTCGGGGCCAGGGCCAGCAAGTAGCTGTTGGGAAACGGCTCGTGGAAAACAACCATGACGGCGGACGTGAGGTGGAAAAATAATACCCAAAGTTCCGCGCCGACAACTACTTTTTTGCCCGCATTTTCCCGGAGATTTAGCTGGGGGATATACGTAGTTTGGGCCCGCCGCTGCCGGGGCGGCGCAGTGTATGGCGCGGGCCCGCGGCAACTGGCCGGAAGTTGAAAACGAGCCGCTTGGCGGGCGCCGGTGCCGACGCGGCTTAGCCGGCGGGGTGGCCGAAGTGCTGCTGCAGCACCTGCTGGATTTTTTCGGCGGTGAGGGGCTTGGTGAGGAAGCCGGCCACGGGCAACCGGTTGACGCGCTGCACATCGGCCGGGTGCAGCGAGGTGGTGAGCATGACGATGACAATCGGCGGCTGGACCAGCGGGCGCCGCTGATACATTTCCAGAAACGCAAAGCCGTCCATGACGGGCATGTTGATGTCGAGGAAAATCAGGGCCGGGCAGGCGGGTGCGTCGGGGGCGGTGCAGGACGTGGCCAGCAGGTCCAGGGCTTCCTGGCCGTTGCCGGCCTCGCGGACCTGCGCCGTGACATTCAGGCGCTGGAGCAGCCTGCGGTTGAGGTAGTTGGTGGTGGGGTCGTCGTCGACGAGCAGGGTGCAGCGGATGGCGGGCATGAACGGGCAGCGGCCGCGGCCGCGGGAAAGCTTAGTGGGGAAAATAAATGGAGAAGGTGGTGCCCTCCCCGACCCGGCTTTGTACTGTGATGTTGCCGCCCGCGTTTTCCATGATGCGCTTGACCATGTACAGGCCGAGGCCGGAGCCTTCGACGTGGGTGTGCAGGCGCTGGAACATGGCAAAGAGCTGCGTTTCGTGGGCCAGGTCCAGGCCCAGGCCGTTGTCCTGCACTTCGAGCACCGTAAAACCGTCGGCCTGGTGGCAGCGCACGCGCACCTCGGGCACCCGGTTGGGGTGGCGGTACTTAAGAGCGTTGCTGAGCAGGTTGTAGAGGACGGAGCGCAGGTTCTTTTCTGCGAACCGAAGCGGGGGGCACGCCGCCACGCGCAGGTGCAGCCGCCCGCCGGTTTGCCGGAGCAGTGGGGCCAGGTCCTGGCGCACGTCTTCGAGGACGGGGGCCAGCGCCACCTGCGCCACGGGCGGGTCGTGCTCTTTTTGCAGCTTGCTCACAGCCGTCAGGTGCTCAATGGTGCGCTGGAAGCGTTCCACCGACTCCTGCATCAGGTCCAGGATGTAGGCCACCTCCCCCGTGGGGGGCTGCTCGGGCAGCTCGTGGCGCAGGGTGTCGAGCAGGCCCTCGATGTTGGTGATGGGAGCCTTGAGGTCGTGCGAGGCGGTGTAGATGAAGTTGTCCAGGTCGACGTTGGTGCGCGTGAGCTGGGTGTTGGCGGCGGCCAGCTCCTGGTTGAGGCCTTCCACTTGCCGGCGGGCTTCCACCTGCTCGGTGACTTCAAACGCAAAGACCAGGATGCCGTCGACCTGCCCCTGTTCGTCGCGCCGCCCCTGGTAAAGGAACGTGAAGTACCGGTTTTCCAGCACGCCGTCGGCGGGCCGCGCGACGGGGATGAGCAAATCCTGCTCCTCGTGCGTGCGGCCCGTGGCAAACACCTGCCGCAGCATCGTTTCGACGGGCGTGCCGACGATTTCCGACAGGACCTCAAACACGGAGCGGCCGAGCAGCGCGCGGCCCGGCAGCAGCCGCTGGTAGCCGGGGTTCACAAACTCAAACACCAGCGCGGGGCCCGCCAGGATGCAGATGCCGGCGGGCGCTTCCTGAAACAGGCCGAGGAGGCGTTGGCGCTGGACTTCGCGGTCCCGGCGGGCCAGCACTTGTTCGGTGACGTCGTAGGCAAAGATGGAAACGCCGACAATTTCATCGGCCTCGCGGTACGCCTGGTAGGTGAAGTTGTAGTAGGCCGTGCGCGGGGCCTGCCCCGCGGGGACGGCCGCCGCGAAGGGCAGCTCGGTGCCGAAGAAGGTTTCGCCGGTCTGGAACACCCGGTCGAGCAGGGCGCCAAAGCCCTGTTCCACCATGTCGGGCGCGGCCTCGGCGAGGGTCCGGCCCACCAACTGGCGGCCGGAAAAGATGGCCCGGAAGGCCGGGTTCACGTACTCGAAGCGGTGGCCCGGCGTGCGCAACAGCGCCACCAGGGCCGCCGTCTGCTCAAACACCTGGTAGAATTCTTCCCGTTCCCGCACGCGGCGTTGGGCGGTGGCCAGCAAATCGGCCTGCAAGGCCAGCGCCTCCCGGGTGCGCGCCTGCACGCGGGTTTCGAGCTCCTCGTTGAGCTGCTGCAGCTGCTGGCGGGCCAGGACTTGCTCGGTTACCTCCGAAGCCACCACGGTCACGCCCGTGACGCGGCCGTCGGCTTCGCGGCGGGGCTGGTACACGAAGTCCCAGTACACGGTGTCGCGGCGGCCCCCGCGGTCGATGGTGGAGGGCATTTCGTGGGCCACGTGCGGGGTGCCGGTAGCCACGACCTGGTCGAGCAGCTCCTCGAACCCCTCCCCCACGATTTCGGGCAGCAGCTCGAACAACGGGGTGTGGAGCGCCTGGGCCGGCGTGCGGCCCCACATGCGCAGCACGGCGGGGTTGGCCAGCTGCACCCGGTAGCGCGGCCCCTCGAACACGGCCAGCGCCACCGGGGCCTGCTCAAAGAGGCGCGCCAGCTCCTCGCGCTCGCGCTGGGCCTCGGCGCGGGCCTGCTGCTCGGCGGCCTGGGCTTCCCGCAAGGCGACTTCCACGGCCGTGCGGGGCTGCTCGGCGGTGTCGGTGAAGCTGACGACGAGCAGCTCGCCGTGGCGCTGGGCGGCCAGGTGGTAGTAATTGTCGAGGCCGTCGTGCTGGTAGTTGACGTCGTAGCGGCCCGCGGTACCCGCCTCGAACGTGTCGCGGTAAAAGGCCATTATGTCGGTGTCGACCGCGCTGGGGTACAGGGTCAGGAACGTTTCCGTGGGGCACTCGGGCAAGCGCAGCATCCGCTGGGCGGCGGGGTTGAGCTGCACGTAGGCCCAATCGACGAGGCGGGCCGGGCCGGGGCCGAACACGGGCCGGAACAGGATGACCCCGGTCAGCGAAACCTGGAGCAGCGTTTGAAACAGCCCATCGGAAGCAACGGCGGGCACGGGAGCAGCAGGGGGCATAGGCGATGGGCGAAAGCCGGGTTGCGTACGACGGCCGGCGGAGTTCACGGGAAAGCGGTGGTACGGTCGAGTAAAGATGGCAACAGTTGGAAAGAAATAATAGTGTTTCTACTGAGGAGCTGGGTAGCGCGGCGCCCCTGATGAAAACGCAGAGGCAAACGGCGTTCCCTTAGCTCACTGATGGCGGCAGACACGCCACCCGGTGGAAGCACCACATCGTGGAAAAAGCCACGGGCGGGCCGGGTGGTTTGCGCCGGCGGGAGACAAACCAATGGCCCCGAATTCGCTAATTCTACTATTCCCGCGGTTCAACCTACTCCCAAAGCAGTCCCTACGCTCCCACCCGCGGCCCCTGACCCTGCGAGGGAACGGACGATGTCGGCGCGGGCGCGCCAGGACCTGACGCTGGTAGCGGCGGCGCTGGCCGGGCGGGCTGGCGCCCATGAGGAGCCACTGCGGCACTGCCGCACGGCGGTGTGCCACCTGGTCCTCCGCATCGTGCCGCAGTCCGACGATGCGGAGGACGCCGAGAAATTCCGCTTCCTAACCCGGATTGTGTGGGAAACAGTGTCCCTGTGCGGCCACGGCGGCCGTTCACGTTGCCCGGTGTGCCTGGCTGAATACCCCGTAAGCTTGAAGCTGTTTGGTAACTTGTCAGTACGTCAGGCAGCGTGCAGGTAAGTCCATTGGGGAAACGATTATGAGTAGCAGTGGCCTGCGAGAGGCCTTGCTACGTGGCTCCATTTCGGGTTATCAAACAGCTTTTGAGTAAAATCAGAAAGGCGCAATGGGCGGTTATAAATGACGGGTCAGGAGCAAGCCGCCGTAGGAATACCCGTTGACGTTGCGGCCCTGCATGGGGATGGCGGACACCCCCGTGCCGTGCAGCTTTTTGTAGAAGTGCAGCACCGCCACGCCGGCCGTTGCGCCCACGGCGCAGCCAATCGCGGCGCCGGTAAAATCCTGGGGTGGCACGGTGGCCGCATCGTAGCTGGCGGCGGCGCTGCGGTGCAGCCGGGGCACCAGCACGCCCACCGTGGCGCCCACGGCGTAGCCCACCAGGTTGTCGGTGAGGAAGTGCTTGCCGGCCCGGATGCGGAAGTAGGCCACCACGGCCGGCACGGCGGCAGCGGCGCCCCACACGTAGGGCTGGGCGCGCGAGTTGGGGTTGAAGTCGTGAAAAACCTGGGCCGCGAAGAAGGTAGCCGTGGCCGTGTGGGCGGTGTGTCCGCCGAAAAACGAATCGGTGGCAACGGGCCCGCCGCGTTTGCTGCCGCCCTCAGCGCCGTACAGGTAGGGACGGTAGCGGTACACGGTACCCACGGTGAGGGTAAAAATGGCGGCCGTGGTGGTCATGGTTTCCAGGTACAGGCCGGCCACCTGGCCGTAGCGGCCGTGCACGTTGGGGTCGAACGCCAGCAGGGCCGGCACCAGCGCCAGCGTGCCGTAGCAGAGGGCGTCGCTGGTGGTCTGGGCTTTGTCACTGTAGGCACCGGCTGAGAATCGGTCGATTCTCAACACCTTTCCGCGGTCCAGGGTGGCCAGCTCGGCCTCCGTGGCCACGCGCTTGTGCTGCACCAGCAGCAGCCCCGCGGCGCTCAGGCCCGCCAGCCCGAGCGTGATGGGGGCTTCCGCAACGAACCGGGTGCGGTAGGGCGACGGGGCCTGTTGGGCCGGGGCGACGGGGCTACAGCCCAGCCCCGTGGCACCAACGAGCAGGAGCGCAGCGAAACGGTTCATTCAAATACAAGTGAAAGGCAATGGCGCAGGGCTCTGCGGCGGGAACCCTTGGCCCTGGTACGGAGTATTCAGTGGCCAAGGTCGGGCCGGGCCAGTCCGGGCAGCAAGTTCTGTGCGCGGGCGGTCGCACACCCTGCGGACAATCGGGCGGGCGCCTGATTTATGCCATACTTTGGGGCGGTAGCTTGTTGAAATCTTGATTTGTTGAGCGAGCAGGCCTTCCGCTTCCCGACCTGAAAGCTTAGCTGGGCCACCTGGCATTTTCAACTCGCTGTCCTTATAATAGTTACCGTATTCAGCACGCTGGCCTTTGAGCGCCCCTTTCTGAAACAAGCCAACGGCGGGCGGCACGCGCTGCGTTTCCTCACCGCCGCCCTGGGGGCCACTACGGTGGCCCTGGCGCAGGGCTCGGACGCGGTGGGCGTGTTCACGCCCGACGACGTCTCGGCCCCCTTACTGGAACAGTTGCGGGCGCACGGCGTGCGCCACATGGCCGTGCGCGGCGCCGGCTACGACAACGTGGACCTGGCCGCCGCCCACCGCTTGGGCATCCAAGTAGCCAACGCGCCCGACTACTCGCCCCACGCCGTTGCCGAGCACGCCGTGACGCTGATGCTGGCCCTGTGCCGGCACCTGCGCCAAGCCGACCAGCAGCTGCGCGTCAACGATTTCAGCCTCGACCAGCTCATCGGGTTTGACTTGTTCGGCAAAACGGTGGGCATCCTGGGCGTGGGCCGCGTCGGCGCCGTGGTGGCCGGCATTCTGCACGGCTTCGGGTGCGAGCTGCTGGGGTGGACGCGCGGCCCATGGCAGGGCCAAACAAATCCGGATGCTTTAGCCAGGTTACAGCCCAATGAGGCCAACCGGCCGGATGCCGCAGCAAGGAATCCACCAGCTAACTGATTCGGTCATAAAAAAATTTGAAGAATAATTTACAATTATTTGAATAGCTCATAATTTCTCATACATTTGAACAATATCGTTCACTAACAGCCATTATGGCATTTGGAAAAGATTATGATGTGATAATTACAAGTTTTTTAAATTTGTAATTGTTAATAATTATTTTCTTTTTTCTGGTATAATTCATATTTTTTATCAAGCCTTCTTTTTTCACTTATGAAACAATTTGACTTTGTTGGAAACGAATGGTACCCGGTAACTGCTGCCTCGGACATTCGAAATTGGCTGGGCCGCCGGCCGGCCCTGTTCATTCTGCTGCTGTGCTTGTTGCTGGGCGCGGGCGCTGCCACTCCGGCGCAGGCCAGCCACTACCGCTACGGCACCCTCACGTGGCGCACCGTACCCGCCGACCCGACCAAACTAACCGTGGAATTTAAGGTGAGCCGGGCGTACCGGCGCAGCGCCACCGCGTTTGCCAACGTCACCGTGGGCTCGACGGTATCGGCCGAGACCCTGGATTTTGGCGACGGCACCACCGGTTCCATCACCCTGACGGTGACTTCGCTGGACATTGCGGGCGGGGTGTTCTACGGCGAAGCGTCCATCGTTCACACCTACGCGGCGGCCGGCAACTACCAGGCGTTTTTCTCGAGCTGCTGCCGCCTGAGCACCTTGGCCAACAACGCCGACGGCACGTGGTACGTGAGCACCCTGGTGAACGCGGGCTCGGGCAATAGCTCGCCGGTCTCGACGGTGTCGCCGGTAGTGAACCTGGCCACGGGGCAGGCCGCTGCCTCGTTTCTGCTGCCGGCGAGCGACCCCGACGGCGACGCGCTGACCTTCTCGCTGGCTACCCTGGCCGACTTTAATGGCAACGCCTTCACCAACGCCCCCGGGCTGGCCGTGAACGCCGCCACGGGCCTGGTCACCTTCGCCACCACCGGCCTGGCGGTGGGCCAGATGTACAACGCCATCATCAAGGTGAGCGACGGCCGCACCAGCATTCTGGTCGATTTTCTCCTGAACATCACGGGCTCCTCCAACGCCCCGGTCTTTGACTACAGCGTCACCCCGCCCAACGGGTTTGTGTACCGCATCGCGCCCGGCCAGCCGCTCGCGTTTGGGGTGCGCGCCACCGACGGCGACCCCGGCGACACGGTGCGCCTGCAGGCGTTTGGCCTGCCGGTGAGCGCCACCACCGCGCCCGCGTTCCCCTTGAGCGGCAACCCGGTGCAAACCACGTTTTCCTGGACGCCCACGGCGGCCAACCTGGGCACCAGCGTCATCAACTTTGTGGCCCGCGACCTGACCGGCGTGCAAGCCTCCACGTCGGTGACCGTGGAGGTGAGCCTGCGGCCGCGCTTCGACGTGCCGCCCACGCCCGCCGACCACAGCCTGGTGCAGGTGACGCCCGGCACGGTGCTGAGCATTCCGGTGCAGGCCTCGTCCCCGGTTGCCACCGACCTGGTGCGCATTGCCGGCGTGGCCGGCGCCCCGGCGGCGATGGCCTTCGGGCCCGCGCTGCCCACCGCTGCCGCCAACCCCACCCGCACCCAGCTGAGCTGGACGCCGGTGCTGGCCGACTGGGGCCCGCACGCGGTGACGGTGACCGCCAGCAACCCCGCCAACCAACAGGTTACGCACACGCTGGACTTCGTCATTAATTCGGCGCCCTCGTTCACTTCGCAGCCCGGCGGCCTGACGCGGCTGGTGGGGCAGGCCTTCACGTACAGCGTCGCCGCTACCGACCCCGACTTGCCGTACGGCGACCGGCTGGCGGTGGTGGCCCCGACGCTGCCGGCCTGGCTCACGCTCGTGGACAACGGCAACGGCACGGCCACGCTCAGCGGCACGCCCGGGCTGGCCCAGGTGGGCACCCACCACGTGGTGCTGGAAGCGGAGGACACCTACCACCACGGCAACAGCTACGCCGACGTGCTGCAGGCGTTCGACATCGTGGTGGCGCCGGTGCCCGCGCCAGTGTGCGCCCTGAAGCTGACCGCCACCGGCACCAACGTGAGCTGCAACGGCTTGCGCAACGGCAGCATCGCGCTGGCGGCCACGGGCACGACGGGCGCCCTGACTTTTGCCTGGACCGGCCCGAACGGCTACGCCAGCACGGCGCAGAACCCCGGCGGCTTGGCCGCGGGCACCTACGCCGTGACGGCCCGCAGCACCGCCGGCTGCTCGGCTTCGGCCCAGGTGACCATCACCGAGCCCGCGGTGCAAATGCCCCAGATTACCTGCGGCAGCAACGTGGTGGTGGCCAGCCCGGCCGGCAGTTGCGGCGCGGCCGTGGCCTACGCCGTGCCGGTGGGCAGCCCCGGCTGCCGCCCCGTGACCACCACCCGCACCGCCGGCCTGGCCAGCGGCGCGGTGTTTCCGGTGGGCGTGACCACCGTGACCTACACGGCCACCGACGACGCCGGCCACGCCACCAGCTGCAGCTTTACGGTGCGCGTGAACGACGTGACGCCGCCCGTGGTGCGCACCCGGGCCGTGGCCGTGGCCCTGGTGAACGGCGTGGCCGTGGTGACGCCGGCCCAGGTGAACAACGGCAGCACCGACGCCTGCGGCATTGCCACCCTGAGCCTGAGCCGCACGTCCTTCACCTGCGCCAACCTGGGCGCCAACGCGGTGACGCTGACGGCGACCGACGTGCACGGCAACGTGGCCAGCGCCCCGGCCGTGGTGACGGTGACGGGCACGCCCGCGCCGGTGACCATCCGCATCACCCGGGCCAACAACGTGTACACCAGCGGCCCCAACACCACCGTTTACCTAGGCTACGGAGCGCAGTCGCTGCAGCTCACGGCCAGCGGGGGCACCGCCTACCGCTGGAGCCCGGCCGCCGGCCTGAGCAGTGCCACGGTGGCCAACCCGGTGTTTGCGCCCAAGGCGGCGGGCACCTACACCTACACCGTGACCGCCACCACCGCGGGCGGCTGCAGCGGACAAGCCTCCGTGACCCTGCGCGTGGTGGACGTGCGGTGCGGTCGTTGTGAGGAAGACGACGACGACGACCACGGCGATGGCGACGACCACCACCTCGTTGCGAGTGGCCACGACACCCACGCCGAGGGCGACGACCACGGCGACGGCGACCACCACGACCACGCGATTAAGTACAAGGTGCTGGTGTGCCACAACGGCCACGCCATCTGCATCTCGCCCAACGCCGTGCCGGCCCATTTGCTGAACCCCAAGCACCACGACACGCTGGGCAACTGCGGGGGCATTGAGCCGCCGCACCACGGCGATGGCGACGACGACCACGAACACGGCGACGACCGGAGCGACAAGCAAACGGCCGCCGGGGCCAACGGCGAAAAAATGGTGCTCGAGGCCTTCCCCAATCCGTTTACCACGAGTGCCGTGGTGCATTTCCGGGCGTTGGCTTCGGCGCCGGCCCAGGTGCGGGTGTACGACAAGACGGGCCGCCTCCTCGCCACGCTGTTTGATGGCGTGACCGAGCGCGGCCGCGACTACACGCTCACGCTGGACGCCGCCCAGCTATCGACGGGGCTGTACCTGTGCCGCTTCGAAAGCCAGGGCCAGACCCAGACCCAGCGCCTGATGGTGGCCAAGTAACGGCCAGCCTGGTTGCCAAAAAAGCCCTTC
>Ga0123338_10002769_pt1 | contig 16198 bp, 11 predicted proteins | sample grotaG_FD_89793 | JGI IMG/M metagenome (GOLD analysis project Ga0123338, IMG submission 89793) | Glacier valley bacterial and archeal communities from Borup Fiord, Nunavut, Canada, to study Microbial Dark Matter (Phase II) -... | ecosystem: Environmental > Aquatic > Freshwater > Ice > Glacier ...
GTGACGTTGAACCAGCCGGTTCGATGCGCGATCGCTTCTGCTACTCCGACATCACTGATATAATAAGTACCATTCATTTTTTTTAATAAAGATTTTGTCTGCTTAGACTGAAGATTCACTACCATATCTAGGTCTTGAGTCTCTCTCATTTCACCTTGAAGAGAACTGGCGATCGCACCAGTAAAGTAGTGAGGGATACTTAACTCCTCAAAAATCTCCGCTAAATACGGTGCTAACCACAGCGGTTGGAGCATAAAGTTTTTCTGAGAATTTAATCATCAAGTAGATCACCAGTTTACGATATTCTCAGATTTTTTGGGTAATTTGATTGTTACAGTTCCCCTGCTGACACATTGTGGCTTTGCATTTGTACTATGTATGTGTAGTGTCTGATTAATAAGTACAGTATTATTTTGTCTCCAGGTAAATTTCTTTACCACTTACCCTAAATTCGTCGTCTAGATAATATAAGGAATTGCGGATTGCTTGACGTAGTTGCCCTGCCGGTTCTAAGCAGTCACGCTGGTAGTCCATTAATGTGAGATTCAGGTGAGGGTAAAGAATTTTTAAAAAGCCTGATGCTGACTTGAGGATAGCATCCTGGTCGCGCACTGTCACATTTTTGTCAAATTTAGTGTGCTGTTGTGCGTAGGACAAAAAGCGAGAATCTTCACGTAGCGATAGCAAGACTTCCCCAAAAAAGTCCATTTTTAAACCAACTTGACAAGCTGTCATTTCTCTTTTAAATTTGGGGATTTTCCAGCCGGGAATAATGCCAACAATCCGGTCTAATAAGGCTGTCTCTGCAAAAAAGTTAGGAAGTGAAGCAATTAAATTTTCTTCATTTTGTGGTTGTAATTTATGATCTAATTCAATGTTTGCTAACATGACTAACGAGCACTCACTAGAAATATCGGCAAATCCAGAGCGATTGTAGCGACCACTGGCAAGGTAATTTTTGAGTGGACCAATGACTTCATCAGGATTTTGGAAGGTTAAACTTTGAACTTCATCTAAGACGACAACATCATGGCGACCTAACAGACCAACTTCTTTGGTTGTCCCATTAATAAAAAGCTGGGAGGGAGTAACTTTCCCACCGCTAATTAAGGACACTTTACTACTGATGTTTTCAAAAACAAAGCTTTTTCCCGTGCCTTTAGGTGCTAATTCCATGATATGGTAGTTAGATTCTACTAAGGGTAGTAATCGTGCCAATATCCACGTTTTCGCTTCTTGGGTGTAACTGGGATGTTGCGGGTTAAAGCCCATTGAACAGAAAAGTAAGTCTCGCCACTCTTGAGTATTAAACTTTGCCCGACATTCGGCATAAGCGCTTAGGTTAACTTGCGAACATTGGAATGGTTCAAAACCGATGACTTCTACTATGCCTGATGGCAGCATCGCCAAGCTAATTTTTCCCCAAACTCCTTGACGTAAGAGCATTTTGTAGCGTTCGACAATTTCGGTTTGAATCTGGCAGTTTGTTAAATTTAAGACGGGAATTTGTGCTAAAGGTTCAGGAATTGCTTTTCCTCCTAGTTCTAGTTTAATTCGCACTTGCATCAAGGCAATCAGTTTTTGCACTTCTCCTTGAGTTAAGTCAAAATAAATCTCATTGCGGTCATCTTTGCGAGGAAAGGCTTTTTTAGCAAAGGTATTAACTTTTTCTAATTCAGTGGCAGTTAACGCTCCCACACCAGGTACAATCTTATCTAGCAACCATTCAGCGACAAAGCTAGGCACGCCTATCTTAGTTAGTCCACTCGACGGTAGTCTGGTTTTGTCGATACTGAGATTACCGAAAGTATCGCGGACTAAATCGTTATTGTAGACTAAATCAGAGGAATTCATTAATATCTAACCCACTACTATATATTTGATTAATGATGATTGCCGATTCAGGGTTTAGGGAAACTCTTCCTACTTCTGTATCAGCGTAGCGAAAAGTTAATTCACCTGACAAGGAATAGGATTTGCCTTCATAATTAGGAGGCAATTCGGGAATGTCAATAATTGTCTTGAATGATTCCTGCGTGTTAGGGAGAATTTTTGCCTCTAATGGTTTACCTGTTTTGAAGGAGGGTAATTCTGAGATGTACAAACATAGGTCTGTTAGCGGGACGGAGTTATTATTTTCGATGGTAATTTCTAATTCTCCCTGTCCTGGTTTACCTTCACTCCGACAAGAGATAAATACTGGACGGCGTTGGACAGTTTGACGGAGGACGGAAACACCAATTACAACTTCTTCGGGAAAAAGACCACCGTGAGAACCGATGATTGTTTGATTGATTGTGTAGCTAAAAGAACCCAGGCTACCACTGCCTTTGACAACACTGATATCATGAGGCAGACTATAGCGATCGCTCTCCAAAGCAATAAAGCGCGAATCGTCGGTAATTCCTTTCGCCATTCTACCTTTTGCCTCTAGTCCAGGTGGTATGGGTGAGATTTTTGTGGCTACACCCATCATCTGACCATGATCACTCGCGATCGCAACTCTGAGGCGCGAAGGTGATTTAAACTCCTCCAAGAAAGATATAATCTCTTTGGCAATACCTTCTAGAGTATGCGGACGTGTAACTTTGTGTAGATGCTTCCAGTCTCGTTGGGTGTGGTAAAGTTTGTCAAATTGCTCTGTATCCCAACAATAAAGTTGATGTTTACCTTGTTTTAAGTCTTGGCGCAACTCAGCTCGGTGATAATCTGTGTAACGTTCTCCCATACCCATCTTGGTGAAAGCTTTGCCAGTGTCCATACTCCACGAGGAATCGTTAGGTAAGAGTTGGCTGTATAAACTCCACTTAGCGTACTCGGTTTTGGTTGGGAGAATACTGAAGCGGGGTTGAATGGTTGTTTCTATCGCCAGTTGATCATTTTTGGTGAGGTAGGATAACAACTCTAAGTGGTCTAGCCAGCCTAAGCCATCAACTACCACCCAGAGGACAGGTCCTTCCTCGCAAAGATTTTGCACCAAAGAGGCGACATTGTAATTTAGATAGGAACTGGTAACAGGTTCAATTTTGAGGAGAGGATAATTTTGCACCATCCACTCGACAAAGCTACCGGCTAGTGAGTCACTGATTTGATGAGTATTCGTGAGTACATCCCAGCGCCGAAAAGGTAAGTAATTGTCACAAACCCAAGCGAGGGCTTGCTGTGGACTGGCATTTATTTCTAAATGTTGAGGCTTTACGGGTGCTTGGCGATTGCGTAACTCTAGGCGTTGCTCAGAGTTAAGATAGTGAGACAACTTGTTTTCCGTCGCTTTGTTAATCCAGGTGGGACGATTATCGGAAAGTTGATAGGCTAGTGTTGCAATCCGTTCCATCCCGACTTGGGTTGTTGGGTTGAGATTTTCGAGGATTTTGCCTTCGCTGTGGTAAAGTTGCTGCTGCCAATATTGGTCAAATTCCTGGGTTAAGAAATCGGGAATTGGTAAAGGATATTTACCTAGTGTGACCACAGGTTCGGCTATGCCTAGCCAGCGTCGGAGGAGTAATAATTTATCTTCATGATAATAAGTTGCTAATTCATGCTCGGAAAACTGTTGTTGCCAAACTCGCTCTAAAATTCTCCACTCTTCTGGAATCTCAATTAAGAGCCAATCTGCAAGATGATGGATTGAAGGAGATGCTAGCCAAATCTGGAGATTTGTGTTGGTAATCTCGGCAATTAAATGAGCTATCTGCTGGTCTGGAGGATAGAAATCTAATTTTGTGGCTAAGGTTAGTAGTTGTTGCGGAGTCCATTCTGGTACAGGGATAGGGTGGAATAAAGATGTGAATACAATTCGCGGATCTTGCTTGATTTCCGTTATTGTTTCGGTTTTGTTCCACACCCGTAACCATTCGGTAGCCCAATCGCATAACCTTTTGGTTGTTACCCAGCAGGAATTACTCACGCCAAAGTGCTGTATCCACTCTACTTCCGTGGTGATGGGAATGTAGCCGGGAGGAATTGGGTAGAGTCCGGTGGGGTCAAGTACAATGCGTTTTTCGCTTTGACTGGAGGATTGAATTTCAGTCATTTGAATCCTCCGTCAGATAGTTTGCTAATTTCTCGTGTAGGCTTTGGCGCTGTAAACGTGGTAATTGCCGGAACAAAGTTTCAATTTGAGAGGTTTTGTGTTTCTCCTGTTCCAGAGTGCATTGGTGCTCAATATACTCTAGAGAGTTTTGATCTACTGGATTGAGTAATTCAATATACTGGGATTTCTCTGTGTGGATTTGTTTCAGCAGTTGATTAATGGCGGTAATTTGAGTATCGTCAACCATGCGGTAAATCTGCGCGGCTTGGTTGTCGAGTTCTTTGAGCCATACTTGAGCCGCAGTTTGTTCGCGTTCTAAGATTTGGGCGAGAGATTGTTCTAGGTTTGCACGGAAGAAGGCGACGCGATCGCGTAACAATGGTGTCAGTTCTGGTTGCCACTCAGTTAGTCTATCTAATTGGGCTTGACAAGATTGCCGGCTAGTTGTGTTTGAGGAAGTAATTTGCAGTAGCTCAATCAAGAGTTTAATTTCTGCGCTGATGGCGGTGTAAGCGGCTTCGAGATCGGAGTGGGAATAGCGCGAGGCAGTTCTCAGTAATTTCTCGTAGAGCTTTTGTGCCTCTGGTATTGTATTGATGTCTGCAAGTTTTTGACGAAATTCCTGTAGCTGGTCTGTGTAAGTTTGGATTTGAGTAGCGCAGACTGCGGTTAACTCGGCTATTTTTGGTTGAAAGCGCACTTTGTTGTGCAGGTGGCTTTGCTCATTGTTAATTGCTTGCAATGCTTCTTGACAACTAGCAATAGAATCATGCTGATAGCTTTTTAGGTTATTCACCCGTTCCAAGTCATCATTGAGTAGCTGGATTTGCTCTTGAAATTGTTGATATGTTGAGTATGTAGCCGAATCGTTGAATACAAAATCTAGTTTGGCGTATTCCGTGCGGATGCGGTTTAAATCTGAGATATTTTCAACAGTAGCAATCGAAGAACGCAGATTCTCTAAATCTTGCTGATGTGATGTAATTCTGGTTCTAATTAACTGGATAATTTGGTCAATTTCTTCTGTATGAGGATTGTTTAACTGCTGGCGATAATTTTCGATCTCTTGAATTCCGTCTTCGCAGAGTTTAATTGTGTTGATTTTAGCCGTCTTGTAGTGGCGAATCTCGCGCATGATTTGCTGGTCTTGAGCCTGCTGTTGTTGGGTTTGGATTTGTTGCTGTAGTTCTTGGTATTGGAGTTCTAGATTTTCGAGTGCTTGGTCAATATTGGTTTGAATATCAGCGAAATCTTCAACATTAATGATGAGATTTTTACTTTTATGTAATAAATCTTGCTGCAATTCAAAATCTTCTGGTTTAATCAGTTTGCGATTGTAAATTTTGGCAAATTTATCATAAATTACTGTATTTCCTTGAACTTTATATCCCTGTAATGTTTCCTGACATTCGCTGTTGAGTTCAGGCTGAGTGATCGCTGGTAAGTTACTGCTACTTAATTCTTGGTAAACGGAGAAAGCTTCAGCTAGTTTGGTTTCTGGTAGGTCACGGATACGCTGTAATTTCTGCTGGATATTTGCGAGTTCCGCCCGGACTAATTTTTCGGCATCATCTTTATTTTGAATTCCTTGTAATTCTTGACCCAGATGGTCTTGAAGGATGGTAATTCGGTTTTTGCTTTCATCTTCGGTGAAGCGTCGGCGCTGAGTATTAATTTCCTCTAGCAATTTTATAATCTGCTTGTGTGAGGTGACGGAGGAAGACCTCTCTTCCCAGATTTCTATTTGCTGAGTGAGATCTTTGTAACCCTGGTCTAGGTCTTGGAGAATTTGCTCAACTTGAGATGCGTATTCTGTACCATCGTCTAAGTTTTGTGCGAGGTTGGTAATTTCTGTGCGGGTGCGAATGTAAGAAAGTTGAGTTGAGTCATCATTTAAGTTTCTTTTCAAACGCTGAATCTGCAACAGATACTCACCAACTTTGGCGCGTTCTTGAATTTTGAAGAGTGTGCGCTCTGCTACTTGCACTGCATTTCGCAGCATGTCGTTGAAATGCGGAGGTAGGCTTGGTGTTTGGGTGATTTGCTGGATAATCTGGGCGATTTCGGCTTTGTAGGTCGCACAGTCTGATTCTGTGGCGATTGACTCTGCATATTCGCTCTTCTTTTCAATTGCTTGGGCAATTTTTGCACCTACTGATTCCCTGGCGGCGGACATGCGATCGCGTTGATACTGGGTTGGTATGACGGTGATATCATTTGATTGTGGAGGCTGCGATCGCAGTTTGGGATACAACTCTAAGAGTGATTCTAAGTTTACTGCTGATAACACATCAGAGCTTTTTACGGGTTCAAACCAGTTGTTAATCTGGTCAGTACTTGCTTGTACTAAAGCTCTAGTCTTAGTAACTTCGGCGACATCTCCTGGTTCAATTTCATCTGCTTTGAGAAAGTCTGCAACTGCCGTTAGATACTGTTGTGCTTGGTCGTAGTCGATTGGCGATGCTGGTAGCTTAGGTATTTCCGCTTGCTGACGGCGGATTAGTTTGGACTTTCTTTGGACAATCCACTCGTTGACAAATTCACTTGGCTTTTGCAGAATATCTGTATCTGCCCAATCTTTGAGTGATTTGGTCTGCACGGCAATGGAGACTCCTTTTTTAGCACTAATGCTAATGGCTCCTTTCAAGGAAACTTCTTTGCGGTGATATACTAACCATGCTGCTAATAAAACCACAAAGTTTTCTTCACTGTATCCATAGGGTGGTGCTGAGAGTTCTTTCCAGATTTTTTGCAAATCAACAGTCTTTTCTGATTGTCCTTGTAAATTAGCGTGCCGAGAAATTACTTGCCATGCTGCCTGGATTCTCTCATGGGTTGGCACTTGGACGATGTAGTGCTGAGATGTTTTCTTGAGTAAACCCCAGCGACTAACATACACTGTGTCGATTACAGTACTGTAAGACTTATCCGGTAAAGGTAGAGAAATTAAGTTTAAAGCTAATAACTGCTTGGCGACAAAGCTAGCAATTTTCAAGCCAGTGCTGTGGTTTCGCCGCAGCTTATCGATTTCGTCTACAGGTGGTACAAAAAGATACGAATCTTGCAAGAGTACACTGACTACTCGTTGGGCTTTAGATCTTTCTGTTGGCGGAATTTTTTCTGAACCTACACAGTGATAAGTGCAATTTTTCAATAATCGACTTAGCTGTTTGTCAACTTGTTCTTGCCAACGGTGAAGCAGTTGTTCATAAGCTACTCCGTAAAGTTTTCTTTCTGGTGCTTCCTTTTCTAGGAGGACTTTAATTCTGAGTAAGACACGGGCTAAATCTCCAGTTTCTTCGGCAGGAATTGCCACAGCGATTTGATTTCTGATGGGGGAATTTTTGAGACGATCATCTATCATCCGGCGGAAGAGTTGTAACTCATCTTGAGTTTCTGCCAGCACATAGGCTAGTATGCCTTTTTGTTGAATTTCTCTCAGGGTTTGGTCGCTGTGTAGTGCTTTGAGTAACCCGTCAATGCTGTAGATTTTAAACTCAAACTTCCAGTCAGTATTAACTAATTTGTTGTCTTTGACAAACTGGGTCGCAACAATTGTCTCATCACCTATATATGCTTTAATTTTCGATTGACAGTAAATTACAACATCGATGACTGATGTCCTTTTATCTTTGATTTTTTCTTCAATATCTTCTTCGATGCCTTTGGGGCTAATGCCTTCAAAGAAGCGATATACTTTGGCTTCTGGTCGATAATAGATCACGTCGCGGGTCTTAATCAGTTTATCGATTGCCGTTTTCAGTCGGGATTTTGACAAGCCGGTTAAAGTGGCAAGAATTTCTTCATGATCTTCTCGGTCTTCTTTGGGAAGATTTTCGGCGGACGCCACGAACAAAAATAGGGCTTTGAGTACAGTTAATTCATCTGGATCATCGGCACCTGCAACTATACCTTCAGCTTTTTTGTAGTGAGTATAAACTGGGTATTTTGAGAAGTTTTCGATAAATGTGTCTACTAGCGCAATCGGATATATATAGTTGAGTTGACCGGCTTTTTCTACTGTTTCGGTTTGAATAAAGTTGCTAACGTATCCTTTAATAAATTGAATAGCTGTGCGGTCTTGGGTAAAATCTAGTTTGCACAGCAAATATGCAGTAATTGGATGTAGAGGGAAACAACCTCTGCCCATGTGGTCATAAAACTCTTGGAAAGACCAACCTTTTTGGTTGTAGATTTTAATCCGCTTGTCGAAAGCTGTTCTAGATTCTGATATTAATGTGTTGTCCCAGCGAGATTGAAATTCTTTCCACCTAGGTGTGTTTACTTGCTGAATTAATAAGTTATCTAGGACTAACTCTAAACTTGACTCAGGGTTGTATGTAGCGTCTTTTGGTGAAAGGCGAGAAGATATTTTGAAGTAACTTTCTCTGTCTTTGACGGAGATTCCTACTGCTTCAGTCGGGTGAATTTGCACAAAACTCAGTAGTGTGATTTTACTCTTGTAACTTTCACAAATATTGGTAATGTTTTGTAGTGCTGTCCCTCCAGCACCAATTTGGTCAGCCGCCCAAGATTGTAGATAGTAATTTAGTTCATCAAATAAGATGAGGATGTTGGGTACACGAGGATTGTTGATGAGGTCTTTGAGGATAGCTTCGATGTCGATGTTGGCGTTAAAGTCGGGGGTGAATCCGGTTAGTTGGTTGGCGAGGTTTTTGACGGTGGGAATGACGCCTGGGTTGTTTTGTCTCAGCAGGTCGATTAGGACGTTAAGGTCGCCATCAGGATTACCAATACTTTCTAAATATGCTGCGGCTTCTACTCTTTTTCCAGCATCCAAATTTTCTAAATAGCGCAGCGGTTCGCTACAGGTATGCTGCGCTAGAGTGTCTTGAATTCCTTGTTCTGCTAAACTTTTCAGGGGTGCTTGCAGAAATTGTTTGCCGATATCGCCGCCTTTGTCGCCACTGAGACAAACTACTAAGTAATTTTGAGCTTGGGATTTGAAGAGTCGCAATCCTTCGGCGATCGATTTTGATTTACCTGATGTGGCGACTTCAACTTGATGTAAAATACCTTGTACTTCTAAGCTTTCGTAGGGTTTTTTGAAAAAGTTAGCTATGGTTACGGCAAAATGAGACTTACCTTTACCATACTGCTGAATCATCAAATGGATATTTGCTTCTTGGCGGCTGTGGTAGCTACGGCGAAGGGCGTCGAGGATAGCAACGGTTGATAAATCAGATGCTTTGGGGTCGTAGTTAAAAATGAATCCTTCGCAAAGATCCAAATTCATCTGCGGATCTTCCATCATCCCAAAGTTGACGGAACTAGCGACGATACCTTTGGAGTTGATTTCGACAAGTTGACTTAGGAGCATAAAATTTGACTCTTAATTATATAGTAAAAGCTGTATAAAAATACTTTGATATGTTAGTTATTTTGATGTTAGATGCGCTGAATACGCTCTTCCGGCCAAGTACTTGGTGCGAGAAGGGAGGGTAGCAATATCCACAAGGTCTTTTCTAATTTACGCATTTTTTCTAGGTTACTCCAGAACAGCCCTATATGACCACCTGGATGGTAGAGGTAGGTAATCAGACAGTCTAAATTTTCCAATAACACAATTTTTTTGTTTACCCTAGTACCCAAAGACTTGATTTCTGCAAGTTCTCGTTCTAGGTGGTGATGTAGCGCCAGAAAGCGAGTATTTGGCTCAATGCGGCTCAGCAGGTTTTGCCGATAGTTAACGCGATGAGCATTATTATAGAAAGCAATGTCCTGCAGATAAGCTTCTTCCGGTGTGTCCCATAACAGGAGATGAATTCGATCATCAGGTCTGGCTTGGAGTAAGATGTTAGCGATCGCTGTCATATGCTTTCTCCAACAACATGAGTGGTTCACTAAAGCGTTTAATCACTTGGAAAGGTGGAACTGCTTTGCGCTGTTCAATTATTCCGTATGCTTCTAGCATATTTAGCTGGAGGAGTAGTGCTTCTGTTTTTATACCCAAAACTTGAGCCAGTCCCATTTTCTGGTTAAAGATAGATTCAGTTAACACAGAACCGACGCCGGGGTAGTCTCGTTCCCAAAGCTGCGCCAGAAAGTATCCTACCAAGTAAGGATTGGGTAAGTTAGCATCACCTGCTGAATATTGGTCTTTGTCTAGTGTAAGAAACTTACAGGATGATAAAGCTTGAGATTGAGTATACGCTTTGAGGATGTATTTGATTCTTTCGCCGATTGCTTTGCTGGTTTCGTCGAATACTGAGGCGCAATTATACTGCAAGTCTTCAAGCGTAAATCTACTGTGCTCAGGTAGAAAACTGTATACAAAATAACACCATCCGCCCCATTCGTCCGCCTGGGCTGGTGGTTGTTTTATACCTTGGTCGCCAAAGCTTAAGTAGAAATGCATCAACCAGTCTGTAATCGGCGATTCTAATTCTGGGTCTAACCGCCAGACAATCTCTCCGACTGGACTTAAATGGTTATCTTGAATTAAACCGCAGCGAATCGCCCAACTTTTGATCCGTCCAACTTTAGCATTTCCGAGGCTGGTTCTCGCCATTAAGCTGGGGAGATCGTCTTTTAAGCCTTTTTCTTCGGCTGCTGCGCGAATAATTTTACTAATCTCTTCTTTTTTTAAGGCAAAATTACCGTTGAAGTGAAGTTGCAGATTTGCCATGCGATCGTTCCTGGGGTGATAGATTTTTTGAGTAGGCTATAAATATTTTACCGTGAGGAGAAATCAATACCGTCCTTAAGCAAGTCCGACGCCTGTAGAAAACTGATGTTCCTTGACGCTTAACTTCACTTACCAAGATAACTTAATTACATAACAAGTAAATTTTATTTGTGTTGCCTGATACAATTATTCTAAATTAACTCTGGTTGAATAAAAAATTAATAATTAACATCAACACCGAAAAAACTTAAGCAAGTTTTACCAATTAATGCTTTAATTAAAAACTTGCTTAATCGTCGCTGTAAAAAAACAGTAAGCAAATTAACAGTTTTTTAATTGCTCAATTGATATATAGGAATCCTCGATTGTTCAGAGCATGTTATGCGGATATAATCTGCTTGCGCTTCCAGAAGGATTGCGATCGCTAAAAATAGTCTTCACCAAATCTTTTTTCTAATCTCTAGACAAATATTTTGATTTATGTAAATAATATTTTAACAAGTATTAATACATGTTGATAGTTGTGACTGCGAACAATCTCCCTGTGTAGTGGATTAGTCGCCATTTCTTTTCATGCCAAAATATTAAGATGAGGTCAAATTACAGAAGCTGTAAAAATCGATACAAACAAGTCTGCGGTAGTTGAAAAGTTAGAGTTTGGGCAAATTTATCAAGATTTAATTCTCTAATTTGTCAATCAAGTGCCAGTTACAACACAGGAATTTTAAGGTTCATTGATTTAGAAACTACAGGATTTGACTGTAGTTTTATAGTTCCCAAAAATCTCTCCCCCATAACGTCACATCACGTTTACCAACATTTTTATTTTATAATGGCGAAAAATGGGCAAGGCTTCCAATCCCAGATGCTTCGTTAAGAGAGGTAGCGAGGTGGATGATATATTTATTTACGGTAGAACTAAAATGAGCGTTTATGTGAATAAATATTACAGAGTGTAGCTAAGCGCTACACACCATAAATTTTTAACTTGCCTATTCTTGATCGCTACTGATTGGTGACCACTGGGGTCTCAAAGGTGATCAGATATTTGGCTGTGTTATATAACCCTTGCAGCACTTGCGAGTAAGCAATAGCATCGACTTGACGCCGAAATCTTGCAACAACCAACTGCTCTTGATCGGGAAGAACGCGAATAATACACCACGGACGTAATTGCTCAGAATATGTCACTACAGCCTCCTTTGCAGTTTTGCCATTAGTCAAGAAATAAACTTATATCTTGCATGCACTTGCATTACACATACTTATATGTGTAACTCAAATATTTAAGTACAACGCGGACAAGAAGAGTGTCTAGTTAGCGATCAAGGGTAGATGGCATATTAAAAAACATAACTAAACAAGCCTGAGCATAGTTGCCATTTTGGCAGTATTTTTGTTACACCTCTCTTTCTTGCCAAGTAACCGAAATACGCCTTAGTTTATCTAGCTTGTAAGTATAAATTACTAATTGACTCTATCACTATGAGTATAAAGGTAAAAGCCCGTAAAAATACATTGTATTTAATTCTGGTTTAAGATATCTTAATGCAATTTTTTGATCAAACCTTAGTCAGCATTAGAGACTCTGTTTCTTGTTCGACGCTGGGATAGACCGGAAGTGGGGTCGCATTAAGCTTGACATGCATCGGGCGATAAAACTCCACATCTTCTAGCAAGCAAGCGATATAGGAACGCACCTGCAACTCTAGACACCGGCGACCACTGACTTTCCCTGCATGAGGATGAACGATTTGGGCTTGTAATTTGTCTTCCCAATACTGGATAAATGTTCGTAGCCCCTCTGGGTACAAATACACCCTACCGTGCTCTTGGATGGTAAAATCTTCGAGAGTCAGGATGTGAGAATTGACTAAATCGAGTACTAATTCATCTACGAGTGGGGCGCGAAATTCTGCCATTAAATCCCAAACTAGTGGCGAATCGTAATGTATTAACTGATGCAAATTTGCCAAATCAGGATGCAATCCCCAGGTTTTCACAAAGGTGTAGATTTGCTGGTGCAATAATGCGTAACCCAGATTCAACAGTCTGTTGACGGGATCGGTCGCCCAACCGTGAGTACGTTGCTCAAAGTTAAGTTCACTCGGAAGCAATGCAGCCAATGCGGCATAATAGAATGTTGCCCCCATCATCTCATACTCTTGTAGTTCATCAATCGAGGAAGCCATTGATAAGTCATCAATCAATAACAATATGACATCAAGGGCGATTTGGACGGCGGGTGGAGAATAATTAGGTGTTGACTGCAATAATAATACACAGCAATTATGTAGCTTGGCGCGAATTACGCTTTCAGCCGTTGTCTTGGCGAATTCTTGGTCATCGTCCTCTTTTTGTTGTGGTAAATATTTTGGCTCTCGTTGCCATTTGTATTCTAAACTACTTAAAGATTCACCTTGATTATTCAAAAACAAGATGGGAATCCGCCGGAATAAGGCGAGAGAGGCTGCTTCGCTCTTAACAGTTGATTTGCCGAATATCACTATCTGACTAACTTGAGGGATAAATACTTTATAGTACAATCGTTCTTGATGGAAAACTAGTAAATGATCATTTTGGACTGTGATGTATGACCCAGGCTCGGTGACATAGATTGTGATCATCGCTTTAGTTAATTTGAAGAATGCATTATTTTTACTTAGCCATTAGTTGAACGCAAAGGTAAATGCCGGTCGCAAGCAGCGGTAGTTCATTGCTTCACTGTCGCTATCCGATGTACTAAGTAAATATAACGGTTATTAATTAAATAGATATACAAATCGTTGATGGTTTCCCCACATTTGGTTTCACCGCCATGACACCCCATAATAATGTTGCTATACGTACAAAGCCCACCTGCGTGGGCTACGCCAGAGCAATATCACAGCTACGGTGGGCGGATTTTGTATTATTAAACTCTCTTACGGAGTCAGTGCTAGATGTAATTTAACCCAATCGTGTAACAATGAATTTACTTGATCTGGGACCTCGTCGTGAGGACAGTGACCGGCGTGTAGAAAGTATTCTTGCAGTTGTGGGTAGTATTGGCGAAACTTCTGCGATCGCTCTTTGGCATTGATCCACGGGTCGCCTTCTCCCCACAATAGTAACAACGGACAAGTTAATTGCTGTAAGAGTACATCGACTTTTTCGCCTTGAGGTGTACTAAATACGGAAGCAAATACCTCTGCTGCACCGGGATCGCTGGCGGGACGCTGAATTTCCGCAATTAATTGGTCTGTAATCGCGCTTTTGTCGAGGTAAACTTTTTCTAAGGTTTGGCGAATTACCCAAGGTTGGCGGATGTACTGGAATAGTAGGAAACGCGCCCACGGTTGTTGGAAGGTCCATTTGACAACTTCACCAAAAATTTTCTGTAATTGATCGAATTGTGTTGGTTCAATTTCTGTCTCAATCACTGGCTTGGTTGTACTGAAGGGACCGGCGCTGTTGAGTAATACTAAACCGGCGGCGGCGTCTGGACATTGGGCGGCTGTACATAAGCTAGCGTAGCCTCCGAGGGAGTTGCCGACTAATACGGCTTTTTTGCCGATTACTTCGGTGATGAAGTCGTTTAGCTGGTCGCGCCACAAGTCGCCGCTGTATTGGATGTTTGGTTTGGCTGATCTGCCAAATCCTAGTAGGTCGATTGCCCAGACTTCTAAGTCGTCACTCAGTCCTGTGATGTTTTTTCGCCAGTGGTCTGTGGATGCGCCGAATCCGTGGACTAGGAGTAGGGGGGGAGTTTGGGAGGAACCGGCTTGGACGTAGTGTATGTTGTGTCCTCGCCATTGCCAATATTTGCTTTGCATGAGGTTAAGGAGTGTTAAGTAGATCTTTATTTTAAACGCGGTGGGCGCGGTGGGGGCGCGGTGGGGCGCGGTGGGGGGTATGATTGGGGGATGAGATGAGAAGAGATATGATTGGTGGGAAAACTCGGGTTTTGGGTGTGGTTGGGCATCCGGTTGATCATTCGCTTTCGCCTTTGATGCATAATTCGGCGATCGCTCGGTTGAATTTGGATTTGGTTTATTTGCCTTTTCCGGTTGCGCCTGAGTGTTTAGAGGTGGCTTTGGCTGGGTTTGCGGCGATTGGGGTTGTTGGTTTTAATGTGACTATTCCTCATAAGCAGGCGATTTTGCCGCTGTTGACTGAGGTTTCGACCGTGGCTGCTGCTGTGGGGGCGGTGAATACTGTGCTGCGGAAGGATGGTGGGTGGTTGGGTACTAATACTGATGTGGAGGGGTTTGTTGCTCCTCTGTTAGGGGATCGGGATTGGCGTGGGACTGTGGCTGTGGTTTTGGGTAATGGTGGGGCGGCGCGGGCTGTTGTGGCTGGTTGTAGTCAGTTGGGTTGTGCGGAGATTTTTGTTGTTGGTCGCAATCGCGAGAGGTTGGCGGCTTTTCGTGAGGGTTGGGATCTTCCGGTGAGTGATCGGTTGCGTGTTTGTGTTTGGGATGAGTTGTCAAGTTTGATTCCTCAAGCAACTTTGCTGGTGAATGCTACTGATGTGGGGATGGGTAAGAAGGTTGATCAGTCTCCTATTGGGGTTGAGGAGATGCGGCTTTTGCCTGATGGGGCTGTAGTTTATGATTTGATTTACAACCCTAGTCCAACTAAGTTTTTACAGTTGGCGACTGATTGTGGTTTGATGGCGATTGATGGCGCGGAAATGTTGGTTCAACAAGGTGCGGCGGCTTTGAAGCTTTGGTTGCAGTTGCCATCGGTTCCTGTAGATGTGATGCGTCAAGCACTGCAAAGTCATCTGGGGTAGATAGTTTACATGATTGTAGACTATTTGCAATATGGTGAATACTGTTTTACAATATATGTACATAAATATGTACGTATACAGATGTTTTCTTACGAAATCACATCTCCAACTGATGCGCGAAAAGACTTTTTTAAGTTGTTAGACCAGGTAGTAAAAAATCATCAGGTGTACATTGTCAACCGTCGCGATGGTGAAAATGTAGCCTTGATTGCTGAGTCAGATTTGGTAAGCTTGGTTGAAACAGTTTATCTTTTGCGCTCTCCTACTAATGGACGTCGGTTACTAGATGCAATAGAGGAGTCAAAAACCGGAAAGATTCAACCTCAAACTATTGCAGAACTTCAGCAGGAGTTGGGGATTGAGCAAGAAAAAGAAGAAATCTGAAGGTGATGAAATTAAGGCAGTTGTAGTTAATCGCACTCTTGGTTTTAGTTCTAGATTCAAAGAAGATCTAGCTTGGTGGTTTAAATATGATTTTCAGAAAGCATCGAAAATCTTTGATTTGGTGACTGCTGTCATGCAAGATCCTTTCGAGGGTATTGGAAAACCGGAACCATTGAAGTATGTGGATGCAGATATCTGGTCACGGCGAATTGATTTAGAGCATCGTCTTGTGTATCGAGTGGGAAGCACTCAGATTGATTTCCTCGCTTGCAGGTATCACTACGATTGACAATTTTTGTAGACCATTTTTTTATCTCATCGAATCTAAAAGTGTGTCTTTTGTCTTTAGACCTGA
>Ga0123338_10002771_pt1 | contig 16184 bp, 18 predicted proteins | sample grotaG_FD_89793 | JGI IMG/M metagenome (GOLD analysis project Ga0123338, IMG submission 89793) | Glacier valley bacterial and archeal communities from Borup Fiord, Nunavut, Canada, to study Microbial Dark Matter (Phase II) -... | ecosystem: Environmental > Aquatic > Freshwater > Ice > Glacier ...
GCCGGCGTTATTGTGCTGATCGAAGCTATACTGGCCGTCGATCTTGAAGCCTTCGAAATTGGTGTCCATCACGAAGTTGACGACGCCCGCAACCGCGTCCGATCCGTAGGTGGACGACGCGCCGCCGGTCAGCACGTCGATGCGCTGGACGAGGAAGGCGGGGATGAAGTTCAGATCGGCGACGGGCGCGCTGGGATCGCCCGGGACGAGGCGCTTGCCGTTGACGAGCACGAGCGTGCGCGTGGTGCCCAGCCCGCGAAGATCGACCTCGGCGGTGCCGTTCGCACCGTTCGACAGGTTCGCGCTCTGCCCCGCGAACACCTGCGGCAGGCTGTTGACCAGATCCTCGATACGCGACGTGCCGGTGTTGCGGATTTCAGCCGCGCCGACCACGGTGAGCGGTGTGGCCGACGTGAGCTGCGGCTGCGCGATGCGCGAACCGGTGACGACGATCAGATCGCCCTGGTTCTCGGCGCCGTTCGCCTGATTTGCAGTCTTGGTCGCATCGCCGACGGCCTGGCCGGTCGCGCCGGGGCCGGTGGACTGCGCGAAGGCGGGCGCGGCAAGCGCGAGGCCGCAGAACATGGTGGTCGCCAGCAGGCGGGTCCGGATCGTGCGGTCGGTCGTCATAGCGGAGAATTCCCTAGGATGGTTGGCCGCGCGAGGGTGAGCTGCGCCCGGCTCGTAGACTCCGGACGCTCGTCGACCGGCTTTACCGAACCACCAAAGCGAAAGCGGGGGGCAGGCGTCAATCGAACTGTGGTGCCCGCTGATCGAAAGGTGCGCGGGTGTCGCCCGGAAAACACAGTTGCGCGCCCGGCGCAGCGCGCGGTTGAGGACGGCGTCGCGAGCGGTTAAGCTTTCGATACGGGCGTTGGGAGTGAGGAAGAATGCGGACAATACCGTGCGCGATACTGATGCTGATGGCGGCTGCGGGGACCGCAGGCGCGCAGACCGCCGCCCCTTCGGCGCCAAGGCCGGACCGCTGGCAGCAGGTGGTGGAGTGCCGCAAGGAGACGAACGACAAGGCGCGGCTCGCGTGCATGGACGCAGCGATCGCCGCGCTGGAGGCGGCCGAAGCGAACCACGAGGTGGTCGTGATCGACCGCCGCAAGGTGGAGCGCGACCGCAAGAAGAATTTCGGCCTGCCGCAAGGCGAAAGCGTGGCGGAGGCCGCAACCGAGCCGCTGCGCGCGCCCCGGGTGGACCGCTATGAGGCGACGGTGCTGCAGACGATCCAGAGCTCGTTTCTGCACGAGTGGATCTTCTGGCTGTCCGACGGGAGCGTCTGGCGGCAGCAGGGGGCGGACGAGATTTACCGCAAGCCGCACAAGGGATCGGACGTGGTGATCAGCAAGGGGACGCTGGGAGGGTTCTTCCTTGTTGCGGACCGCGGGTTTGCGATCCGGGTGCACCGGGTGCGCTGACGCCTACAGCGGCGGCACGAGCAGCTGGGGATCGAGCTTGGTTTCGTTCCACGTCACGCCCCAGTGGAGATGCGGGCCGGTGGCGCGCCCCGTCATGCCCACCGCGCCCACGATCTCGCCCTGGCGCACCTGCTGGCCGACGCGCACGTCGATGCGGCTGAGGTGCATCAGGAAGGACTGGAGGCCGTGGCCGTGATCGATGAAGATCATGTTGCCTTCGAGGCTGAAGCGCGGCGGCGAGGCGAGCCCGATCGTGCCGCCCGCCGGGGCCACCACCGGCGTCCCCGCAGGCCGCGCGATATCGATCCCCGCGTGCGGCGCAGAGGGCACGCCGCCGAGGATTCGCTGTGCGCCGTAGACGCCCGCGATGCGGCCGGTCACGGGCCAGACGAACCGCTCGGTCCAGTGCATCAGGTTGGACGGGTGGGCGCGCGCGGCGCGGAACTGCGCGATCTCGGCGGAGCGGCGCGCGGCGGCGGCGGGATTCTCGGGCGCGCCAGGGGCGGGGCGGTGGAGCTGCGGGATGCGCTCGATCTGCCACTGGCGCGGCGCAATTTTGAGCGTCTGGCGTGCGCGGATGTTGCCCGGCAGCAACGCCTCGACGGTGGCGGCGGGTTTCGCGTCGCGGCCAAAGCCTATGAGGAAACGTCCGTCGGGCGCGAGCGGGACGGGGGTGCCATCGAGGAACACAGCGCGCGCGCCCGGCGGGGCCTGGCCGATCGCCAGTCCCCCTTGCGTGAGCGCGCCCTGGAAGGCGAACTCGCGCGGCTCCACCCGCTCGACCGGGCGCAGGATGGCGACGGGTTCGGCGACGGGCGACGGTGCGGCTGCGGGCGGCGGGGTGGGGGCGGTGCAGGCCCCGGCCCAGGCGGCGAGCAGCGCAACCGCCAGCCCCGCGCGCGTGCGGATCACCGCTGCGCCCGCGTGAACGCCTCGGTCGCGGCGACCGCATCGGCATAGGGTTCTTGGCGCTCGGGGGACCAGTAGCGCAGCAGATCGAGCGGGATGCGCTTGCCGGTGACCGCGCACACCACATGATCGCCGGGCGAGATCACCTCGAAATTGTTGAGCGTGTAGCGCAGGCGGGCGGCGCGGCCGGGATTGAGCTGGAGCATCAGAGCAGGCGATCCTGGGAGGGGGGAGCGGGTCGGAGGCGGGCAGATCGGGGTGGCGGGGCGGGTCGGATATCGTTGCGCACGATATCCGCGCCCACATAGCCGTCGTGGAAACGGATCGCCACGCGGCTTTCGCTCGCGGCGGCGGCAGCAGACGCGAGCACGCCCCCCTCCCCTTCGCGCTCCACCACCGCGTAACCGCGCGCGAGCGTTGCGAGCGGGGACAGCGTCTCGATGACGCGCGCAGCCGACGCGAGCGCGGCGGCGGCGGTGCGCGCGCGGACCTCGATCAGCGCGGGACGCAAAGGATCGGCGGCGCGCGCGCGGGCGCGGGTTGCATTGGCGAGGCGCGCTGCGGCCGCCTTTGCAAGGCAGGTTGCATTGTGCGAAAGATTGCGCTGTGCCGACGCACCGTGGCGGACGAGCAGCGCAGGCGTGAGCGCACGGCCTGCACGCGCGAGGTGGAGGCCGTGCACGCGCGCGGCCTGCGCGAGCGCGGCGGGCAGGCGATCCCCGTTCGCCGCGAGGCGCTCGGCGCGCATCCCCAGCAGCGCGCGCGGGGTGGGCAAGCGTGCGGCAAGATCGTCGAGACGCTGCGTGGCGAGCGCGAGCAACGCGCGCTCGCCCGGCAGCCGCGCCGCCATTCCGCGCGCGCGCTGCCGCGCATGATCGAGGTGGCGCGACGCGCAGCGATCCTGCCGCGCGGCGAGGCTCGCCACCTGCACGAGCAGATCGGCGCGCACGGGCACCGCCATTTCAGCGGCTGCCGTGGGGGTAGGCGCGCGGCGATCTGCGGCGAGATCGGCGAGCGACGTATCGGTCTCGTGGCCAATGGCTGCGATCGTGGGGATCGCGGACGCCGCAATGGCGCGCACAACCGCTTCATCGTTGAAGGCCCACAGATCCTCGATCGAGCCGCCACCGCGCGCGACGATCAGCAGATCGGGCCGCAGCGCGGGCGGCGCGGCGTTGAACCCGGCGATTGCGGCAGCGACCTGCGCCGCCGCGCCCTCGCCCTGCACCGCGACCGGCCACACGAGCACGCGGCGCGGGAACCGGTCCGCGAGGCGGTGGAGAATGTCGCGGATCACCGCGCCGGTGGGCGAGGTGATAACGCCGATGGTGTGCGGCAGGAAGGGCAGCGCGCGCTTGCGGGCCGGATCGAACAGGCCCTCGGCGGCGAGCATCGTCTTGCGCCGTTCGAGCTGCGCGAGCAGCGCGCCCACACCCGCCGCCTCGAGCCGATCGATCACGATCTGGTAGGTCGATTTGCCCGGATAGGTGGTGAGCTTGCCCGTGGCGATCACCTCCATCCCTTCTTCGGGCTTGACCGCGAGTGCGGCGCGACCGGTTTTCCAGATCACCGCATCGATCTTCGCGCCCGCATCCTTGAGGCAGAAATACATGTGGCCGCTGGAGTGCGGCCCCCGGTAGCCGCTGATTTCGCCGCGCACGCGCACGCGGCCGAACGCATCCTCGACGGTGCGCTTGAGCGCGCCCGAAAGTTCGGTGACGGTGAACTCGGGCGCGTTGCTGGTTGGGGGCACGAGGGTTTGGGCGGGCGCCATGGCAGACTTATAGTGAGACGGGCGCAGACGGAAAGCAGGCACGATGGCAGACGAGGGACGCAGCGTTTACTGGCCGATCATGGTGGCGGCGTGCATCGGCGCGCTGGGCACGGTGGCGGCCGCGATGGTGGGCAAGGTAGATGTGGGCAGGCTGGTGGGCGGCAGCGGCGGGCCGGTCGCTACGCCTGTGGCCGCGCGCACGGCCGGGCACCCCGCGCGCGCGACCGCCAGGGACACGGCACCGCTGCCTGCCGACTGGATCGATGCGCGCGGGCGCTATTACAGCGTGCGGCAGTCGGGCAGCGCGCTGGGCGTGATCGCCTACGATGGCGGGCAGAAGGCGCTGGAGAAAGACCGGGTGCGGCTGACGGGGGACGGCAGCATCGCGGGCGGCAAGGTGCAGTGGAGCTGGGCGGGGGACAAGGCAAAGAACCCCGAACGCTGCGCGGGCCGCGCCACGCCGTCCGCAATCGCCGTGGCGTGCGCGCGCGAGGACGGCGGCGATGGCTACGCGCTGCGCATGGTGGCGAGGTAAGCGGGGCTTAACCCCTTGCCCCCGAACGGCTAACGCGGTTGCATGAACATATTGGTGATCGGCGGCGGCGGGCGCGAACATGCCATCTTGGCCGGGCTCGCGCGTTCGCCGCGCGCACCCCGGCTATGGTGCGCGCCGGGCAATGCGGGGACGGCGGCGATCGCCACCAACGTGCGGCTGGAGGGAAACGCGGCGACGGTCGCGTTCGCGCGCGCCGAGCGCATCGATCTGGTGGTGATCGGGCCCGAGGGGCCGCTTGCGGACGGGCTGGCAGATGCGCTTGCGGCGGCGGGCATGCGCGTGTGGGGGCCGAGCGCGGCGGCCGCGCGGCTCGAAGCGTCCAAGGCATTCACCAAGCAGGTTGCGGATGTAGCGGGCGTGCCGACCGCCGCATGGGCGCGGTTCGACGATGCGGACGCGGCACTCGCCCATGTGCGGGCCGGGCCGATCCCCGTGGTGGTGAAGGCGGACGGGCTGGCGGCGGGCAAGGGGGTGGTGGTCGCGGCCTCGCTGGCCGAGGCGGAGGCGGCGGTAGTGCGGCTAGCTGCGCTCGGGCCGCTGGTGATCGAGGAATGCCTCGTGGGCGAGGAGGCGAGCCTGTTTGCGCTTGTGGACGGCGAGACGGTGGTGCCGTTCAGCACCGCGCGCGATTACAAACGGCTCGGCGATGGTGACACCGGGCCCAACACCGGCGGCATGGGTGCGGTCTCCCCCGCGCCCGCGCTGACGCCGGTGCTGGTGGAGCGCGCGCTGGCCGAAATCGTGGGGCCGACTGCGCGCGCGATGGTGGCGGCGGGGACGCCGTTTCGCGGCTGGCTGTATGCGGGGCTGATGCTGACGGCGGATGGGCCGAAGCTGATCGAGTATAATGTGCGGCTGGGCGATCCCGAGGCGCAGGTGGTGCTGCCGCGATTGCGGAGCGATCTGCTCGACGTGCTAATCGCGGGGGCCGACGGGCGACTGGGCGAGGTGGCGCTCGATTGGTCGCCGTGCGCGGCGGTGGGCGTGACGGTCGCGGCGCGCGGCTATCCCGATGCGCCCGCGCGCGGCGGGATCGTGCGCGGGCTGGATGCCGCAGCCGCGACGGGCGCGACGGTGTTCCATGGTGGAACGATGCGGACCGAACCCGCGCTGACCGCAGCCACGGCGGGCCGTGTGCTGACCGTGGTGGGCGAGGGCGCGAACGTGGGCGAGGCGCGCGTCCGGGCCTATGCGGGGGTGGCCGCGCTCGATTATCCCGATGGCGTGTGGCGCAGCGATATCGGCGCGCCCTCGGTGCTGTTCGTGTGTCTGGGCAATATCTGTCGCTCGCCGTTGGCAGACGGCTTGCTGCGCGCGCTGGCCGCCGAGCGGGGCGTTGCGGTCCGCGCGGACAGCGCGGGGACGGGGGACTGGAACCTCGGCCGCGCGCCCGATCCGCGATCGCAAGCCATCGCCGCGCGCTATGGGCAGGACATATCGGACCTGCGCGCGCGGCTGGTGACCCCCGAGGACTTCGCGCGCTTCGATCATATCGTGGCGATGGACGCGTCCAACCTCGCCAACCTCGAAGCGATGCGGCCCGGGGGCGCGCGCGCGCAGCTTTCGCGGTTGCTGGATCATGCGCCCCGCGCGGGCGTGCGCGATGTGCCCGATCCCTATTACGGCGCGGCGGACGGGTTCGAGGAGACATGGCGGCTGGTGCGGCTGGGCGTCGAGGGGCTGCTCGCCAAACTATGATCCTCGTCTTCGATTCGGGCGTGGGCGGGCTATCGGTGCTGGATGCGATCCGCGCGGCGCTGCCGGGCATCGCGGTGACCTATGCGGCGGACAATGCGGGCTTTCCCTACGGGACCAAGGCGGAAAGCGAGATCGCCGCGCGGGTGCCGGTGCTGCTCGGGCGGCTGACCGAGCGATACCGGCCCGGGCTGGTGGTGATCGCGTGCAATACCGCCTCCACGATCGCGCTGGGGCATACGCGCGTGGCGCTGGGCGTGCCGGTGGTGGGAACCGTGCCCGCGATCAAACCGGCGGCGGCGATGACGCGAACCGGCGTGATCGGCGTGCTGGGGACCGGGGCAACGGTGCGCCAGCCCTATGTGGACGCGCTGGTGGCGGAGTTCGCGCGCGGCATGACGGTGCTGCGCCACGGCGCGCCCGCGCTGGTGCAGGCGGTCGAGGCGAAGCTGCGCGGGGGCGCGGTGGCGGCGGGGGTGGCGGGCGAGGCGATTGCAGCGCTACGCGCGCAGCCGGGGGGGCAGCGGATGGATACGCTGGTGCTCGCGTGCACGCATTTCCCGCTGCTTGCCGAGGAACTCGCTGCGGGCGCGGGCCCCGAAGTGGCATTGGTGGACAGCGGTGCGGGGATCGCCCGGCGGGTCGAGACGCTGCTCGCACGGGGCGCGGCGTCGGTGGGCGGCGGCGCGGGCGGAACGGCAGTGTTCACGCGCGACGACGCCAACGTGGACGCGCTGCGCCCCGCACTCGCCGCGCGCGGGCTCACTTGCATAGAGACGCTCTGAGGAGACGGTGATGGACGACGAGGTTCTGGTCGAAACGCGCGGCGCGCTGGGGCTGCTGACGCTAAACCGTCCGCAGGCGCTGAACGCGCTGAACAAGGGGATGTGCGCCACGTTGCACGCGGCGCTGGACGCGTTCGCGGCGGACGCTGCGGTGCGCGCGGTGGCGATCCGCGGCGCGGGCGGTCGCGCGTTCTGCGCGGGCGGCGATGTGGTGAGCGTGTGGCACGCCGGGCGCGCGGTATCCGACGGCTGGGAGCGGTTCTTCGCCACCGAATACCGGATGAACGCCGCCATTGCCGCGTTCCCCAAGCCCTATGTGGCGCTGATCGACGGGGTGACGATGGGCGGCGGCGTGGGGGTATCGGTCCACGGCTCGCACCGGATCGCGACCGAACGCACCTTATGGGCGATGCCCGAGACGGGGATCGGCATGGTGCCCGATGTGGGATCGAGCGCGGTGCTGGGGCGGATGGGGCCGCTGGGGCGGTTTCTGGCGCTGACGGGCGCGCGGCTCGACGGCGCGGAGGCGTTGGCGGCGGGCGTGGCGACGCATTATGCGCCCTCGGACCGGCTGGACGCGCTTCTGGGCGCGCTCGCGGACGGGCAGGCGGTGGACGATGCGGTCGGGCTGGCGGCGGACGCGCCCGGCCCGGCCCGGCTGGCGGGCAACCGCGCGGCGATCGACCGGCTGTTTGCGGGGCGAACGGTCGGGGCGATCCTGGCCGCGCTCGACGGCGAGGCGGCGGCGGGCGGCGAGCACAGCGCGTGGGCGGCGAAGGAGGCGGCGACGGTGCGGCGCATGTCGCCGACCGCCTGCGTGCTCGCGCTCGAACTGCTCGCGCGCGGTGCGCATGCGAGCGTGCGCGCGGCGCTGGAGAACGAATATCGCGCGGTGCTCCGGCTAAAGGCGGGGCATGATTTCTACGAGGGCGTGCGCGCGCAATTGATCGACAAGGACCGTGCGCCGAAGTGGGTGCCGGAGACGCTGGATGCGGTGGACGGCGCGGAGATAGCGGCGCATTTCGCGGGGGCGGCGGTGCCTTGGGGGTAGGGGCGATCTATCTTCGCTGTAGTGCGCCCGGCCCGGCCCCCACCGTCGGCTTCGCCGCCACCTCCCCCGAAAACAGAGGAGGACATGCACGATCCTGTCCTCCCCCCGTTTACGGGGGAGGTGCCCCGAGGGGGCGGAGGGGGCGGTTCAGCCGATCTCGCGCCACGCGCTGGCGATCTCGCCCAGCGTTTCCGCGGCGATGCGGCACTGGTCCGCATCGTTCTTCGCGCTCGCCCGCAGGATGCGCGCGCGCACGAAGGCGTAGACAGTCGCCAGACTGCGCGCGATCTCGCCGCCCTTGTTGTGATCGAGGCTGGCATCGAGCGCGGCAACCAGCGTGGCGGCATGGCTGAGATGGCGCGATTTGGCGGCGAGATCCCCCGATTCGATCGCGCGCTTGGCACGCGCGAGATCGGCGAGCGCTTCCTCGAACAGGAGGGTGATGAGCTGGTGCGGATCGGCGGTCGAGACGCGGGCGGTGGTGGAGACCTGGGCGTAGGCGCGGGCGGCTGCCATCATGGGATCGATGCTCCGGCGGGAGTGGCGGGGGTTGCGGGGGTTAGAAAAGGCGGGCGGGGCGTCAGGCGGTGACGGCGGAGGCGGTACGCGTGTTGTTCCACGCATCGATCTGCTGTGTGAGGAAGCTGCTGGTGGACTTGTAGGCGGCCACTGCCGCGTTCATCGCAGCGAATCGCGCGGTGAGCCGATTGGTGTAGCTGGCGATGCGCGTGTCGAGCGCAGTGGTATCGCTGGCGATCGTGGCGGCATCGGTCGCGAGGCGCGCCGAATAGCCGCCGAAGCCGCCGCCGGTGGCGGAGAGGCTGTCGCGCAGCGCCTTGATGAAGCCGTCGATGCCGGTATCCGTCCGGGGCGCGCCGTTCGCGGCAGGGGTGCCCTTGAAGATGCGCTCGATCTGGCCGGTATCGGCAGCGGCAGCGGCGGAAAGCGCGGTTTCGTCCACGGAGAGCGTACCGTCACGCGCTGTCTTGATGCCAAGCCCCGCGAGGGTCTGGCCGCCCGGCCCGCGCGAACTGAGTTTTGCGAGCGCCGATTGGAGCGCGCGCACGCTGGACTGGCCATACAGCGGTCCGGCGGTACCGTTCCCCGTGCCCGCCCTGGCATCGCTGGCGAGCAGCCCGGCAAGGCTGTTGTAGGCGGCCGCATAATCCTTGACGGCGGCCGCGAGCAGGCCGGGATCGCGCGCGGCAGCGAGCGTGACGGGGATATCGGGCTGCGCGGCGTTGAGCGTGAGCGTGTAGCCGGGCAGCGCGTCGGAAATGCTGTTGGACGCGCGTTCGACTGCGACACCGTCGATGGTGAGTTTGGCGTTGGCGGCCTGCGTGGCGAGCGTGCTCGTCGATGTGGTGCCAGGCGCAAAAGCGAGTGCGGTCAGGCTGGCACTGTCGGGGTTGGCGGATGCGTCGGTGGCGGTGAGCGTGAAGGCGTTTGCGGCACCCGATGCGCCCTTGAGGATGAGTCGCGCGCCGGTGCCATCGTTCAATATGCTCGCAGTGACGCCGCTCTTGCTCGCGTTGATCGCGTCGCGCACGCCCGCAAGGCTGTCGTTGCCCGGACCGATGGCGATCGTGACCGGCGCGGCGGTGCCCGGCTTGAAACCGGTGGGGGTGCCCGCGCTCGCAGCGAGCGTGCCGAACGTGAGCGTGAGCGTGCCCTCGCCGATGGGTGCCGCGGCACTGGCGATGCTGCCGGCGACGATCGTCTGCGCGGCGGCGAGCTGGCCGACCGCGATCGTTGCATTCACAGGGGCGACGCTGGCGGCGGCGGGATCGCGCGCGACCGAGACAACGGCGATGTCGCTGCTAGTGGGTTGCGGGGCAAGATTGCCGTTGGCGACGATCCCATCGAGCGCGGTCACGAACGCGTCCAGCCCGGCGCGCACCTGCGCGAGCGCGCTCACCTGCCCGGTGTTCTTGTCCGAGCGGGTCTTGAGCGCGTTGTCGGCGGTCGCGCGCTGTGCGGCGGCAAGCTGGGTGACGAGCGTGGCGGTATCGATGCCCGAGCCTGCGTTCAGCGTCTTGAGGATCGACGCGCCGGGGTTGTTGCCAACGGTGCTCGTCGCAGTGGCGGCAGCGGAGGTCGCAGTGACCATCGGGGCTCCTTCGGGTTGAGGGCTTCGGGAAAGGTGACGGCGTGGGGGACGAGGGGTTTAGCCGGACTTGCGGCCATGTTCGTCGAAGCGGACGGCGGCTGGAACCTCGACGTTGGGCGCGCGCGCGCGTGCCCCCGCCGCGCGATCGAGATTGAAGACGAAGGCGAGCACGGCGGCGACGGCGGCATAGAGATCGGTATCGATCTCGCCCCCCTCGCGCCCGGTGAAGTAGAGCGCGCGCGCGAGTTCGGGATATTCGAGCACGGGCAGGCCGTGTTCGGCCGCCGCCGCGCGGATCGCCGCCGCAATCTGGCCGCGCCCGCGCGCGACGATCACCGGCGCGCGGTCTTCGGCGCGGCGGTAGCGCAGCGCGACTGCGAAATGCGCGGGGTTGGTGAGGACGACGTGCGCCGACGCGACCGCAGCAGCGGCGGGGCCGCGCCGCGCCTCGCGCATCCGGCGGCGCTGCGCGCCCTTGGTCTCGGGATTGCCGTCCTGCTCCTTGGCTTCGTCGCGGATTTCCTGCTTGGTCATCTTGAGCTTGTTCAGGAAGCGGACGAGCGCGAGCGGCGCATCGACGAGCGCGATCAGGCCCAGACCGAGCGCGAGATGGAGCAGCAGCGCCGAAATACGCGGCCCGATCGCGGCGGCGGCGGCGTGGATGTCGGCATGCGCGAGCGGGACCAGATCGGCGACCATCGGCCGGACCGAGACGAACGCGACCGCGCCGACGACGGCGAGCTTGAGCAGCGATTTGCCGAGTTCGGTCAGCCCCTGCGGGCCGAAAATGCGCGCGAGGCCCGCGAAGGGATCGAGCCGCGCTGGATCGGGCGCGAGCGCGGCAAGCCGGAATTGCAGGCCGCCCAGCAATGTGCCCGAGGCGATCGCTGCCACGCAGCAGACGCCAAGCAGCGCGGCGAAGGGGAGTGCGAGCGGGGAGAGGATGGCGAGGATCGCGCGGCCGGGCTCGAACGCGTCGCTGTCGCCGGGGGCGAGCGTCAGGCCGCGCGCGAGCGCCGCCGCGCAGCCGCGCGCGAGACCGCCACCCGCGACCGCGAGCCAGCCCGCGCCGCCGAGCATCACCAGCGCGGGCGCGAGTTCGCGCGCGCGCGGGTGTTCGCCCTTCTTCGCGGCGTCGTCCTTGCGCTTCTGTGTCGGGGCCTCGGTCGTGTCCCCCCCCTCCCCGGCCATCGCGGCTCAGCCCGCCGCCATGCGCTGCGCGACATCGAGCGCGCGGCCGCAGATCGCAGTCATCAGTTCGACGAGCGCGGGGAAGGCGAGCGCGAGCATCGCCATCGCGGCGAGCACCGAGACGGGCAGGCCGATGGCGAAGATGTTGAGCTGCGGCGCGGCGCGCGTGAGCACGCCCAGACTGAGATTGACGCACAGCAGCGCGACCGAGATCGGCAGCGCGATCAGCAGTCCGGCCTCGAACACGAAGCCGCCGAAGCCGACCAGATCGCGCCACTGCGACGCTGCCGGGAGCGCGTCGCCCGGCGGGAGCGCGGCGTAGCTGCGCACGACGATCTCGAGGAAGCGCAGGTGGCCATCGAAGGCGAGGAACAGCAGCGTCATCAGCAGAGACAGGAACTGGCCGATCGCGGGGCTGGAAATGCCCGATTGCGGATCGGAGAAGGCCGCGAAGCCCAGCCCCGCGCCCGCGGAAATCTGCTCCCCCGCGACCATGGGTGCCGCGAACGCGAGCTGGAGAACGAAACCCAGCGCGAGGCCGACGGTGACTTCGGACACGGCGGCGATCAGCCCGGCGGCGGTGAGCAGATCGAGGCCGGGGACCGGCCGCGTGGTGACGATGGCGACCGCGATCGCGGCCGCAAGCAGGATGCGCACCTGCACGGGAATGGCGAGGTGCGAGAAGATGGGCGCAGTGACGAACGCGCCGCCGATGCGCAGCATCGCGAACAGCATCGACGCAAGGAAACGCTCGGGATTGGCGAGCAGCATCTCCGTCATCTGCGGCGCGCCAGGTGCAGGGTGCCGGGCGCGGTCATCGCGCCATATCGGGAATGCGCTCGAAGATTTCGGTGAAGAAATCGGTGAGCAGGCGGACCATGACCGCGCCGAACAACCCGAGGCAGGCAAGCGTGACGATGAGCTTGGGGACGAAGGCGAGCGTCGCCTCGTTGATCGAGGTTGCGGCCTGCACCATGCCGATCAGCAGCCCTATCACCAGCGCGGGCAGCACGACCGGCGTGATCGTGAGCACCAGCACCCAGAGCGCATGCTGCGCGAGCGGGATCAGATCATCGGGGTTCATCCCGCCACCTGCCGGAAACTGCCCGCGAGCGACCCCATCGTGAGCGCCCATCCGTCCACAAGCACGAACAGCAGCAGCTTGAAGGGCAGCGAAATGAGCGTGGGCGAGAGCATCATCATGCCGAGCGCCATCAGCACGCTCGCCACGACGAGATCGATCACGAGGAAGGGCAGGAACAGCATGAAGCCGATCTGGAAGGCGGTCTTGAGTTCGGACGTGACATAGGCGGGGAGCAGGACCGAGAAGGGCACATCGGCGGGCGCGGCGAATTTGGGCGCGTGCGCCATGTCCGCGAACAGCTTGAGATCGCGCGTGCGCGTTTGCGCGATCATGAAGCGGTGCAGAATCGCCCCGCCGCGATCGAGCGCGGGGGCGAGCGCGAGCTTGCCGTTCGCGTAGGGGGTGACCGCCTCCGCGTTCACGCGGGTGAGCGTGGGCGACATGACGAAGAAGGTGAGGAACAGCGACAGGCCGACCAGCACCTGGTTGGGCGGCGACTGGGTGAGGCCAAGCGCCTGGCGCAGGATGGCGAGCACGATGATGATGCGCGTGAACGCGGTCATCATCAGCAGCATCGAGGGCAGCACCGCGAGCAGCCCCATGAGGATGAGCAGCTGGAGCGGCAGCGACAGCGGATCGCCCGGGTGCGCGGCATTGGCCGATCCCAGCGCGCGCGTCGCGAGATCGAACGCGCCCGAGGCTTGCGCCTGCGCGGCGGCGGGGGCCAGTGCGGCGGTCAGAGCGGCGAGCGCGCACATGGCCGCAACGACGCCGGTGGCACGTGCGCGGGGGCGTGCGGGCGGGTGCGCGCCTGCGCCATGACGACAGGGCGGCGCGGGCGCGCGGGGGCATGATGGCCCGATGGCTGTTGACGTGGCCACCACATGGCGGGGCGTATCGGACGGCAGCCCGGGTGCGGCGCCCGGCCATGACGGCGTGACACACAGGCGTGACGCGAACGCCGACAGGGCGCGGCGATCAGTTTGCATGACGCTGTTCCGGTTCCGGCTCCGGCTCCGGCTCCGGCTCCGGCTCCGGCTCCGGCGCAGCGGGCGGCACGAGCGTGAACCGGGCAAGCGGGACAGACGCGAGCGCGGTGTCGGCGAGTGTGGCGATGCCGCCCTTGCCCACCGCGAGCAGCAGGCGGCGGTCGGCGAACTCGACGACTGCGAGCCGCGCGCCGTGGCCGAGCAGCAATGTTTCGGTAACGCGCGCGGCGCGCGGCGCGCGGGCGGTGCCCACGGGGGTGACGCCCAGCCCGAGAAAGCGCTTTGCCCCCCACAGGCCTAGCACGATCGTCCCGCAGAGCAGCGGCAGCAGCAGCGCGAGGCGGGCGAAATAGGGCGCGAGGTCCATCGGATCAGCGTGGCGGGCTTGCGCGTTGCGCGGCGCCGCGGGGGTGCGCGCGCGTGCTCACAGGCTACGCAGCCGCTCGCCCGGCGTGGCGACTTCGAGCACGCGCACGCCCAGACGATCCCCGACCGTCACCACCTCGCCCTTGGCGAGCAGGCGGCCATTGGCGAGCACGTCGAGCATTTCGGACGCGTAACGGCCGAGTTCGATCACGCTGCCCTCGGACAGGGCGAGCAGGTCGCGGATGGTGAGCGTCGTGGTGCCGACCTCGACCGAGAGACGCACCTCGACGTCCTGCAAAAGCGCGAGATTGGCCGCGCCGGGCGGGCGGGGCGCGGTGGGCGGGGTGGGATCCATGGGCGTGGGCGTCCGATGCGGGTTGGAGGCGGGGTGCGGGGCGGTTCAGCGTGCGGGGCCGGGGGGCTGGCCGCCGTGCCGGCCAAGAGTAAGCGGCGAGGCGAGCCGGATAGCTGCCATTCCGCGCGCCTCGCCGAGCGTGCCCGCGCCGAGCAATGTCCGGCCCGCGAGCAGGCGCACATCCGCACCGATCTGGATGGGGAGCGTATCGCCGGGCACGAGGCGGACGAGATCGCCGAGTGCGGCCGTGGGTTCGGCGAGCACCGCACGCACGGGCACGCCGATATCGAGCAGCGCGTCGGCGAGGCGTTGCCGCCAGTCCGCGCTGCCCTCGACGCGTTCGGCCTGCACCTTGGAGCGCAGCGCGGGGAGCACGGGCTTAAGCATCTGGACGGGGTAGAGGATGTCGATTGCGCTCTCCTCGCCGTCATCGAGTTCGATGGTGAATGGACACAGCAGCACCGAATCGTCGGTCTCGAGAAACATCGCGAGCTGCGCGTTCGCTTCGGTGCCCACATAGGCGAAGCGCAGGTGCGCGACCTCGTCCCACGCGCGTGCCAGCCCTGCGCACATGCCCTCGATCAACCGCTGGATCACGCGTTCCTCGGTGGGGGTGAATTCGGCCGCGCCGCGCATCGCGCCGCGCGCCTTGCCGCCGAAGAAGCCGTCGACGAGCGCGGACACGAGGCCGGGCGGGACCGCGATCAGCAGGTTGCCGCGCAACGGTTCGGCGCGCACGATGTTGAAGCAGACGAGCTGGCCCTGCTGTCCCGAGACATAATCGTCGTAGGCGCGGCTCTCGATCCGGCCGAGCGTGACGCGCGGCTGATAGCGCAGCAGCGGCAGGAACGCCCGGCGCAGCGCGCGCGCGAAGCGTTCGTGGAGCAGGCCGAGCGCGCCCAGCTCGCCGCCGAGCTGCGGCGCGGCCGCACCGAAGGCGTGCGTGCGCGCGGCTGCGGCCGCGCGCGCGACTGCGGGTGCCGGAGCGTGCGCAAGCAGGGCATCGACCTCGGCATCGGTGAGCGTGGCCCCCGTCACTGGATCACCAGCCCGGTCACATACACGTCCGAGATGCCGCCGAAGCCCTCCTTCTGGACGAGCACGCGGTCGATCGCGGTGCGGAGCTGCGCCTGGAGCGCGGCGCGCCCCGCCGGACTGTTCACCCCCGCCTCGCTCTGTTGCGCGAGCACCGCGAGCACTGCCGACCGGATCGGGATCTCATGCGTCTGCACGCGCGCGAGCACCAGTGGATCGTAGATCGTGGCGACTCCGATCTCGACCTGGACGAAGCGGGGACTGTCCTGGAGGTTCGTCGTGAACGCGCCTTCGATCTTGTAATAGCTGGTCTTGTAGCGCGGATGCGCGGGATCGGATTCGGGATCGACGTTGAGCTTCGGGCCGGGTGCGACGACGGTCTTGGCGTGCGCGCGGCCGACCAGGCCGTGGGACCAGGCGTAATAGCCGCCCCCGCCGAGCGCGGCTGCAAACACGGGCAGTGCGAGCAGCAGGCGCTTGCGGCCCCGCTTGCGGGGTGCGGGGGCCCCGGTATCCGGGGCGGCGGCGGGCGGAACGGGATCAGGCGTAGACATCGATTCGTCCCTCACGGTGGGTAGGCGTCCGCGCGGTGGACGTGGGTGCGGGCGCTCGGACAGCGGCGGCGGCGGGCGCGGGGGTCACGCCCGCGTGCGGACCAGGAACGGGTGCCCGGCCGGGCGGCGCATCGGCACTACCCTGCCCGAGCGCGACGCTCAGTCCGCCCAGCGCAAGGCCTGCCTCGCCCAGTGCCTGCGCGAGATCGTCCCGCGCGGCGGTACGGGCGCGGTGCGCAGCGGGTTCGGCGACCGTCAGCGCGATGTGGACGCCGCCGGGCCGGAGTTCGAGCGCGACATCGA
>Ga0123338_10002774_pt1 | contig 16174 bp, 9 predicted proteins | sample grotaG_FD_89793 | JGI IMG/M metagenome (GOLD analysis project Ga0123338, IMG submission 89793) | Glacier valley bacterial and archeal communities from Borup Fiord, Nunavut, Canada, to study Microbial Dark Matter (Phase II) -... | ecosystem: Environmental > Aquatic > Freshwater > Ice > Glacier ...
AACAGCTGCTTCTGCAGCAAATGTCTCATAAATTCCGGAAGAGTAGACATCGGAGCTGTCATAAATGACGGCAACCTTTGTTGCGAGCTTGTTTGCAGCAATATACTGTGCAGAAGCGGCGCCCTGGTTCGGATCAGAGAAACATACGCGGAAAGCGTTGTCATACTGAACACACTTTACAGCAGAACCTGAAGGTGTAAGCATGAACATATTGTCCTTCATGCTGTATTCAGAAACAGCGATACAGGGTGTGCTTGTTACAGTACCCATGAGCATCTGCATGCCCCAGTCTTTCAGTGAGTTATATGCGTTGACAGCCTTCTCGGCGTCATGCTCATCATCTTCAAACTTGAACTCAATCTGCATGCCGTTGATCCCGCCGGCTGCATTGATCTCTTTAGCAGCAAGTTCAGCTGCATTTTTGACAGCCTGGCCGTAGATGGCAGCGCCGCCGGTTGTCGGTCCGATTCCGCCGATTTTAATGGTCTTGGCATCTGAGGACGAATCAGCTTTATTCGAGCAGGCAGTGGTCAGCGAAGCGACCATTGCAACGGAAAGCATGACAGCAGCCATCCTTTTGATTGACATTTTCATAATTTGACCCCCTAATTAGTATTTTTGCATAATTGAAATTGGTTTCCTGCATTATGAATGTATTCATAATCAGGATAAATATACACCAGAAATCTTTCTTTTACAATATAAAGGGAGTCGGAAAGCACGGTATTGCAACGAAAACAAGAATAAAACTGCACGAATGCTGACTGATTGAGAACATCAAAAAGGGGCTGCTGTAAAATCGAACAAAAAAGTTCAATTTTGCAGCAGCCCCTTATATAAAGTTCAGAATTGATATTTACTTCCTGTTTTTCCTGGCTTTTTTGTTGTTGTCCGGCAGATCGTTAATCTGCTGTTTCTTCCTTCATTCTCTCCCTGCGCTTTTTGCCCAGATAAAAAGCGGCAAGGAGAAGTCCGGCGCCAATAAGGTAATAGGAGACAGCGGGCGGCGTTTCTCCGGTCTTCGCTGCTCCAACAGCCGCCGCGGCATCCTTATAGACAGGTGCATAGGTCGAAAAGCAATCCGTCTCAAATGTGAATGTTGCAGAGTCGGTATCGAGATCCGAAAGAACTTCTGCAGCGCCGTTATGAATGCGAATGATGGCAAAAACCCGTCCGTCTTTTCTCATATCTTCCGGAATCTGCATGGTAATGCGGATAGGGCTGGCTGTTTGTGTCACCGCCGACTCGATTCCGTCAATGGACTTAACAAGAGATATGTCGAGGAATTCTGCGAGTGTATTGTTTCCAAGGACGAGTGCTGCCGCGTCCCTGTCGGCCTGCGAGACATCCTTCTTTGTTATTTTGAGACGGATGGAGATATTGCTTCCCTCCGCTGACTTTTGGATGTCTGCAGCGGTAAGAACGGATTTCAGCACTTCTTTTGCATCTCCGGGCAGGGTGGCGGACGGTGCTCCTTCGCCGATTTCAGGAGGTAGTAACTCTACGTTAGTAACGATTACCTTAAAGGTGCCGCTTACTGTGTCAGCCTCTCTGTCTCCGCTTGCCCCGTCATTGGTGTTTACTGCTGTTACATAGTAGTAAAAGGCTCCGGTTACATCTGTTTTGGGCGTGCAGGAAGCCGAAGTTGCGCCGCTTAGGGCGGTTCCAGCTGCGGATGCGGTGCTGCTAACATACCATTGATACGTTATTTTCCCGCCGTCGTCCACTTCGGCCTGGACCTGAAGTAAGCCGGCCGCCTCATTTTTACTGTAGGTTTTTGTTCCGGACAGGTTGGTTGTAAAAACAGGTGCCTGTGCATGTACGATCTGCGTGACAGCAAGCTGCGCTGTCGCCGGACCATCACCATATACATAATTCTCTCCCAAAGGATTGAAGGTAAAGGTAAGTGAAATTGTCCCGGAAACAACCGTTTTCAAGTACTCTTTCATTATTGTTACTACATTGCCGTCAACTGTGTAGTCCGTATCTTTGATAAGAACTTCCTCTCCAAATGCAATTTGCTTCAATGTATTGGTGTCAGGAGTCAGGGCAATTCTTACGTCTGCGTATGCCGATCTTGACTCGTCCACATCGAACATTACGCTTGTTCTGGACAGGGCTGAGCTCGTATAGACTACCGTTCCGTCAGAATTTATGATTGTCACATTCCCCGCGTTGTCGGTAATTCTGGCATAGATAATGAACTTCTCGTCAGGGGATACCGGGAATTCGTCATCTTCGATCCATATCCCGTTAACATCATAATCCGTCACGGCAGCAATCTTCTGGTACTCAATCTTTGCCAAACCGCTGTTTGTCGTCTGATTCGCTGCATCCTCTCCGAAAATACTGACATCTGTCGTTTCTTTAAAGAACAGGTTGAAGGTGATCGTGTTCAGGAAGGCCGTGAAATCATTTGCCGCGATACTGATTCTTCCGGTCGGGGCAGCATGATCCATCTTCACTTCAAATGTCTTAACATCACTGACCATACCGCTGGCGCTTCTAGCCCGGAAGGAATACGTCCCGCTGCTGTCGCTGCTGATTACAAACGTGCCGTTAAAGGATTCAAAGTAAATTCCGTCCATAGACACTTCGAATGTCGTTGTGCCCAGATTCGAAGCGATATTGGTTACATCCAGCGTAACAGACGGCGTGTTGGTCCAGGTCCCTTCTGTGTATCCGTTCGAATTAATACTGATTACCGGCTGTACTCTGTCGATTCTATTGTAGATAATTTCGTCAGTTTCGCTGACTCCTGCATTGTTGGTTACGGTAAAAATATACGTGCCGTTGGCGTTTACTTCGTAGCCGTCTGCTTCGTACGTGGAGGTGATATCAACAGGTGTTTCACCGAATTTTTGGACAGTCACTGCGGCGATCCCGGAGACTCCGGCTGCCGCAGCAACATCAATGGTATCGCTCTTCAGGTAACTGGCGGTGTCACCTCCTGCTGTAATCGTCGGGTCCGCTGCATCTTTTTTGACGGTTACGATTTCTGTCTGCTCGTTGCCTGATTTATCCGCTGCAGTGACGGCGACATAGTAGATTCCATCTTCGAGACCATCGATCACAAAGCTTGGAGAAGCGGTAACAGCTGCGGCACCGCCAACAGTATACGTCACAGTATCCACGCCTGACAGGGCGTCCGTTACATTCACGGAGATCTGTGCATCCGGGTCAATTGTCCAGATATTATCTTCCGGATAATTCATAGTGATCACAGGTTTTGTGGCATCCACGATCGTTCCGGAAGAGTTTATTACAATAACATTCCCGGCGTTATCAGTAATCCTGGCATATATAATGAACTTGTCGTCAGGGGACACATTCAACGGAGCATAGGTTGTCCATGTACCACTGAACGGATCTGCTTTTTCCGCAGCAACTTTCTGATACTCAATCGTGGATACTCCGCTGCTGACGTTTCCTAATGTATCAGCTCCTGTTATTGTTACATCCAGTGTCTCTTTATAAAAAAGCCCGAAAGTAATTCCATTTATAAATGTTCTGAATGTATTCTCTTTGATGGTAATTTCACCGGTTGGAGCTTTTTTGTCAAGATTGTAGTAGATCGAAGTAAACTCGGTTTGTGTTCCGTCTGCTCCGGCGTCAGTCGATTTTTTAAGTTTGAATGCGGCCTGCCCGTTCAGTGCTTCCTCACTTACAGTGATGCTGTCAGTCCATACGTCTCCCGTAAGGGAAATCTTGTCATACCCGTTCGCCGGGGTGACAACTATATCCTCTTTATTCCAGTCCGCCGGGCTGGGTGATACTCCATAACTGCCGGTCACCTGATAGTCGCCGTCCATAATATAGACGGGATGAATGGTTATTTTTGCGGTATTGTTATAGGTGAAATAATAATTGTCTGTTGCGCTGCCGCCGCTGTAGGTCACGGTAAAGTCCTTGTTGTTTGCCAATTCCGTTGTACTGCCATAGGTATGGCTTGCTGCAGGCCCTGCAAATCCAACTAAACTGCTTTCTGTTTCCCCGCTGACAAAGTCGGCGGCATCTACGGTTACACCCAGTACCGGCAGAGCCTGTCCGCAGTTAATCGTTACAGGATTCACACTCACTGCAAGAGGCCTTTTCCCAATGGAGGCGGTTACAGAGTCTGGTTGCATCAACGTGTAGTTATCTGCATCTGTTCCGCCGATTGAAAAAGCAGTTGTAAAGTTTACTGTGACCGGGCTGGACGAATAATTTTTGCCGGCAAAAGTCGGGGTACCGTTAGTGAGTGTTACAACGTCACCTGAGACAACTCCTGAAAGAACAGGAGTACCGGAAAAGGAAGCGTCTGTCGTTCCATCGTAAATCTTGTCCATCACGCCAGCATTTATTACCGTGATTGGCTTAGCCGCTACTGTAATTTGAACAAAGCTCTCCGCTGAAGTATTATAATACGGGTCGCCAAGGCGCTTCACATATATTTTTGCATTCCCTGCACCGTTAACGGCTATTCGACCTGTCACGCTGTTAATGGATAGAACAGACGTATTATCGCTTCGGTATTCATATGCGCCGTAACCATCTCCGCCGCTTCCGAGTGCATAGTAATATAAAAGACTATCTCCATACGTTATAGCCGCATTTCCGTTCCACAGACTGATTCCCGGAGTCGGCTGGGTCCCTTTGTTGTAGACAAAATTAATCGTACTACTGGAGGCTGCCAAATGATTGGCATCACCTGCAAAGCTAGCTGATATAGGATATGAAGTACCTACCAACGGCAGTGAAAAAGTAGATGATGCAGCGCCGCTTTCATCTGTCGTTAAGGAAAACAGCGTACCAGCAAGAGTAATTACAACTGTTTTTCCGCTAAGCGAACCGTAATAATCAGACAGAGTAACCGTCAGGGTAATATCAGTAGGATATTCTGCCGGTGAGTCAGGGGATGCAGACAGAGTAAGTACCGGCTGCTTTTTTGTAACAGTGAGCGATGTATCGCTGCTTGTCGCAGCAGCATTGTGGGCGTCACCGCTGTAAGATGCCGTTATCGGCAGATTTCCTGCGGATGCCGGAGTATAGGATAAAGATGCTGTTCCATTTGAAACATCTGCAGAACCTATTGATGTCCCATCATTAAAGAAGGTTACTGTACCTGTAGGACTCCCGCCGCCCGTAATATCAGCTGTTAAGACAGCAGCGGATCCGACCATGACGGAATTAGGAGACGCACTTACACTTACGGTCGGGCTGTACATTACATTTGTCGTGACTGTTCCGGATGCAGCTTTGGAACCGGTAGCGGTAAGCGTCACTATGTCATTGCTGACTCCGCCTGCATCTGCGGGAACTTGAACACGCACGACAACAGCCGCAGACCCTCCGCTTCCGGCTACCGTAACGGGAGTTGCGGATACAAGTGTTGTTGGCCATCCATGTTCAGAGGAAGCAGCCATAGCAATACTCTGGGAATCTGTTGAGAAATTCTGTACATAGAATGTATAGTCTACGGCAGCACCTTGTACCGCAGACTGCTGTGACGGTGATATAACCTGTATGGCGCCGGGCTCGGTAACCGTCGTATACGATTTGATTTCCCAGGACTGACCCGGTGCAAGGCTCCCCCCCTGATTCCACTGTAACTGATAGCCTGCATCTTGCTCCGTAGCGTCTGCTGTACTCAATAGCTGTCCGGCTGTTGCCTGCCAATTGCCGATACCGTATTGACCTGCAAAATAGGCGCTGGCCGGCGAGGAAGCGTATCCTGCAAATCCCATAATTCCGGATTTAGTCATGTCAGGGTTTTTGACATATACCATACCATTTGAAGTATTATAGTATGAAGTTGCATTATCTTCTCCTCCAAAGAGTGTATCTCCTCCATGAATTACCTTAGCGTTACTGTAGGCCGTATCCGTCGAAAGATTTGTTAAACGGAAAGTAATATCAACCGCATAATTACCTGAAGTGTATTGCACGATCTGTTCAAACTTCATTTTGCCGCCGTCAAGAAACCATGTACAGGTAACAGTATTTCCGGACTGCGTCAAGTCGCCGTAACCCAGACTTGGGGCATCAGGAACATAATACGGTTTATAGCAGGGTGACACATATTGAGAAGTTATCCCCGTTGTATCATCTGTAAAAAACAGATTCGTTCCCCAGGATGTTTGGGAATTGTACATGTAGTACTCATTCTGATAAAAAGTGCCTGTCCAGAAATACAAACCCAGACTGCCGTCATTATACACGACCATTTTCAGCGGATCTGAATTTTCTACCCCGCCAACAGCAGCCGATGCCGGTTCTGTCGCAGCTTCAACTTTCGGAGCCGTTTGAAAGAGCGAAAAACTGGAAAAAACAATCGCAATGGTAAGTACCAGACTCAGTATCTTTTTCATGCAAGCCTCCCCTTTCCGATGCCTCTTACAAGTCACCGGCGTGCAAATACTATATGCGTTCAATATTCATTTTTATCAATAGAGCCAATTTTCGAATAGAATATTTTTAATATGTATTATTTAATCCATTCATCCAGATAATAGAATAATAGGGCAGCAACCCTAAATGAACCCTAAATGGAAAATGCCCCGGGAGATTCTTTTTCTCCCGGGGCAATCGCTCTGCAGGCTTATTTTGCAGTCCTTTTCAGGCTTTTTGATATTTATCTAAACATTTAACGATTTTTGTTCACACTAAGTTCACATTTGCGCGGAGCCTTCTTTTATTCTTCTCTTCGTACACATTTTTAATCCTTTTTCCAAATATCCAGAAGAGCCCTGCACATTTTTTCCACTTCTGCTGTTCTTTCATACACCCAATCATACCCGCATCGTTCCATATATCCACGCTCCAGAAATTGCTCCAGAAGAAGTGCATCTTCTTTTCTCTTCAGCTGATTATTATGGATTCGTTCTTCAAGCTGCCAGAAGTCGCAGTCTACTTGCTCGGACACGACTCTGTAATTACCGCGGGCATTCTCAAGAATCCCGGATATGCCTGCCTCCGCCAGTCTTTTTCGCAGCAGATAGGTAGTCGCATGAAAGTTCGTCTGCGCTTTTTCGCTGTCATAGTCAGGCCATATTGCATTCGCAATTTTTTCCCAGCTGACCGGGACGCCCTGTTTGGATACCAGGAAGGCAAGAATTTCCTTGGCCTTCGTGTTCTTCCATGTCAGCGCTTCCCCATGTACATACACCTCAAAATCCCCCGCGCACCTGATATAGGGTTTGGCTGGGCTTCTGAAGGCACGCCGGCTCCTGATCAGACGGGAAACTGTTTTCTCAAGCCGTCCCTCTGTAAGGGGCTTCACAAGATAATCCATGGCATGCAGTTCAAACGCCTCCACCGCATATTGATTAAAGGCAGTTACAAACACTATATCGATGTGATCATCGATGTCCTGAATCTTTGCAGTAAGGGACAGGCCGCTTTCACCCGGCATCTCTATATCCAGAAAAACGGCATCCAGGTGATTCTCACTGATGTATGACAACAGCTCTTCCCCTGACTCAAAAAGACCGCACAATTCAAGGTCATCATTGCCTGACACCATTCTTTCAAATCGCTCAAGCACATGTCTTTCATCGTCTACCGCAGCAATTTTTATCATTTTTTCTCTCCTTTGTGTGTAGGTATGAGAAGATGTACACAGGTTTTTGTTCCCGCAGCACTGCTGATAGTAAGCCCCTGTCCATACAGGCGCAGAAGTCGGCTGTGAATATTAAGAATCCCCACGCCTTCCTGTTTTCTATTTGTAAGAAGCAGATTCTGAAGCTTGTCCGATTCTATGCCGATTCCGTCGTCTTCGATTTCTATGTCAATGCCGTCGGGAACCGTCTTCATCCGCAGATATACCGTTCCTCCGCCCGGTTTTTTTGAAATACCATGCCTGACTGCATTTTCTACCAGCGGCTGCAGAATCAGAACGGGAATCTGATTGCACAGTGGAATACTGATCTCTTTTACAAGATGGATTTTATCACCAAAACGCGCTTTTTCAATATGAAAATACGTATCAACAAATTCCAGTTCTTTTTCGATTGTTGATATCTTATCCATCTGATTGAAGACCAGGCTTCCGCGCAGGTAGATAGCCAGATCCAAAATGAGCCGGCTTGCCTGCTGTCCGTCTTTTTCACATACATTGGCGATGGCGCTCAAGGCGTTGTAGAGAAAGTGAGGCTTGATCTGCGCCTGTAAAAAGGACATCTCCGTCTCCATAATTCTGTCTTTCAGCCTGTCAGATTCGAGAAGCATCTCGTTATAGGCCACAAGCTTTTTTTGAGTGTTTGCCTGCAGTCTGGCCTGGGCAATAGACAGAGCGAGAATAACCGCAAAGCTGCCAATAAGGAATATGTAGGACAGATTTATACGTCCATTACCCATGCTGCTGAACAGATCCGCAAATATGGACAGGACAAATATTTCAACGGCAGCCAGCAGAAGGATGGCGTTTTCTTTTTTGTGAAGCACTGCCTTACACATATGAAACACCAGATAAAGCATTTGCCCGACCATGAGTATAAGAAAGTACTTATTCGCCTCTGCCATAATCATGGTGGTCGTTAAAAGCAGTGCGTTAAAAAAGACCGTCGGCCAAAGGGCAATTCCGAGTCCCGTTTTGTTGAATTCCAGCGGATAAATACTATAAAAACATAGGACGAGAATCAACACCAGATTATATTCTGTAAAATAATTGATATAAATGCCAACACGTACCGGAATATCCGGAAAAAAATATAAAAGAGGCGTCTCTCCCCACACACACGCCCTGAGTGCTGTAATCAGACACAGAAGACTGAAATAGAGCGGCATTTTATCCTTCGTCTTCATAAAGAAAAGGATAAAGTAATGGATGCCGTATACAAAAATTGCTCCGATGAGGAACAGCTGAAGGGCAAAGAGAAGACCGGCCTGGCGCTCAAGAAGTTGGAAGGGGCCAAATACCGGGCTTACACGAAGCCCGCCTCTCGAATAATCAAGATTGGCAACCTGTATGATGATCTCAACTGGGTTATTGTCCGTGGGCAGTGCCGCGATAACCGTGCGGTAGCCGCCTTCAAAAACTGAAATATTATCAGATACGTTCCCTACTGAAGCAATCAGCTGTCCATTCGCATAAAGATTGTAGGCGGCGGATACACGGTCAATCCTTAAGGCCGGATCTTTGATCGAATCAGGGTATTCGAGAACCAACCGATACGTAGCAACGCCTTTTCCCGGCAAGGACAGGGGGCTTGTATTTGCGTCCCCCCAGCTGCCCGGTACCTTCATAAAAGTGTCCGCCAAAAGCAGAGTATCCGCTTCAAAATCGGCCGGTGTCAGAAGTCTGTCCCAATAGAATTCCCACTGACCGTCAAGCGACACAAAATCATTCGCGTCAAAATCCGACTGCGCCAGACCGGCACTGCCATCCTTTGCAACTGCGGATGCGGGCGAGTACGTCAGTGATATAGAAAAAATAATAAAGGCAGTAAAAAAAAGGACAAAGAGCAGTCTCCAGTGCGAACGAATTATTCCAATTGTTTTGCCGATAATCACTTATGTTATCTTCTCACTTTTCGATATTTGCAGACTCCGGTCATTCATATGATGCTATTTCTTTTTCCACTTTGCGCTTCGACCGGTGCCGAGAGTCTCAATCACGCCTTCTGCTTTAAGCTGCGAAAGTACTCTCTCCATTGTCGCAATCGAGATATCCGGATACTTCTCCATAAGGCCCGCTTTTGTGAAAAGGCCGCGCGTCTCCCGTATACCTTTTCTGACTCTTTCCTCTTTGCTCATCTTATGTTCAGTAACCGTTGTGACTCTGTTCTCAAACTCACGGTACGCCGCCAAAATATTGCCGAGCATATAACGGACGAACGCCCACGAATCATTGACACCTTCATGCCAGCCTTGTGAGCTTGCCCGCAGGGCATCAAAATAACTGTCCTTGGTTCGCTCTATCATAGCCTCTATACTGATATATTTGCCGACATAATACCCATCCCGGTAAAGAAGCATCTGCATAAGTATACGGCTCATTCTACTATTTCCCTCATTAAAAGGGTGAATGCAAAGAAAATCAAATACGAACTGCATACTCAGTATGAGAGAGGAAATCTCACCCTTCTTAAACGCACGGTTGTAAGAGCTGCACAGATCGTTCATCGCCTTCTGTGTCTGGGCCGCCGTAACGGGTACAAACCATACGCGCTTCTTACCCTCTTTATCGGTATCTTCAATCATGTTGTCCGCATTCTTGAAGGATCCGCCCATACTGTTCGGAACATGCTGCAGGAGATATCCCTGCAGCTGAAGAATATATTCCGAAGTGATGACTATTTCATCATGATAATCCTCAATAAGGTCGAGGCAAAAACGATATCCCAGAATTTCTTTTTCCGCTTTATTGTGCGGCTCAAGATCCTTTTCCATCAGATCACGAAGACGCTTATCCGTGGTGGCAATACCCTCAATTCGATTCGACGCACCTGTACTTTGAATCTTGGTTCCTGCTACCAGATTGTCAAGAATATCAGACTGCTGAGAATATATATATTCCTGTTTTCTCTTGAACTCATTAATCAGAGACACATACATCTTAACTTCATTGGGTATGGTAGCCGGCTGTATCGAATCATAATTAAAAGTTCTCATGGGGGGCCTCCTTCTAATGAGCTGCCTCACACAAACCACCCTGTACAAATCACCTTACGCAAACTGCCTCATATAAACTGCCTGATCCGACCGTAATCTAGCTAAATTATAACATCGATCAGATAAGAATGTTATTGCATTTGATTTTCGTTTCACGAATTGTTACTTGCTTTTATTCATCATTTCATGCTATATGATTATATAGCAATATGTTAAAACATCTTGATAGAAAGTCTGCCCGGCCAAACAGTCTGTATTGTATCAGACAAATCAATTCATGGAGGTTCATGTATGGAGAAATCGCTTTGGGCGCAAGCCTATTCTTCGGATCAGAAGCCGACCTGGGAACAGATTGAGAGTTTTGTTTCCAGCCAATATTGGCGTGAATTCACCGGGTGGATACAGAAAAGCTACGACGTAAAACCGTCCATCGAGTACAGCATCGAATCCGGCAATTCAGGATGGAATGTTAAGTTCAGAAAAAGCTCAAAAGCACTCTGCACCATCTATCCCGACAAAGGCAGGTTTGTTGTATTAGTTGTAGTCCCGCCGAGTCTCGAACCGGAAGCCGAGTACTTGTTTCTGACACTTTCGGATCATACGCAGGCCATCTTCCGGCGTGCGCGTCCGATGGCCATGGGCCGCTGGCTGATGATTCCTATCGACGCGATTGAGACGGTTAACGACGCCCAAAGATTAATTACGCTTCGGGTTCCAGCCCGCGCGACTGAAGCCGCTTCCCCACGATCTCGCGAAACAGAACATACAGCACAGATGCAAGAGGGATAAATACCAGCATCCCGACTACGCCCGCGATACTTCCGCCGACAGTAACAGCTACAAGCACCCATATCGAAGGAAGACCAATCGACCCGCCTACTACAAACGGGTATATTAAGTTGCCTTCAATCTGCTGCAGGATGAGAAAAAGCACCACAAACCATACGGCCATCATAGGGTCGACAATCATGATAAAAAATACCCCGAAGACACATCCGATAAAGGCGCCGAACATCGGAATCAGTGCAAATACGCCGATCAGGATACTGATCAGAAGCGCATAAGGGAATCGGAAAATAATCATGGCAATAAAGAAGAGAAAACCTAGAATGACAGCCTCCCTGCCCTGGCCCGAAAGAAAGCGGGCAAAAGTATCACTTGTCAGTGAAAAGACATAGATCGTCCTGTCCGCGGCCGGCTTGGGAAGAAAAGCATAAATAATCCGCTTTCCCTGCGCTGCCAGCTTTTCCTTCTGCAGAAGAATATTCATTGCAAAAACAAATGCAATAATCGAATTGAAGACAAGGGCAGCCACGGATGTCGCAACGCCGATTGTCGAAGAAAGCATACTCCCGCCGGCATTATTAACAAAATTCAAAATGCCCTGACCGATGGACTCCCAGTCAATATTGAAGTCATCTAAGTAATTCTTGATGCTTGGATATTTTACGGCAAGTTCTGCCAGGGCTTTTTCAAACGTCAACTTGAATGCGGGGAGCTTGTCGACAATCATATCGGCGGAACGCCCGATCTCCGGCACCAGGAGGAAAACAATCATAAAGAGCACGCCGAGAAACAGAAAAACGGTGATCACAAGACTAAGGACACGAACAAGTGTCACGGATCCCGGTTTCTTTGCCTTCTTACCATTTTTCTTAACTGGTTCCGTTGTTTTTACTGATTTTGTCTTTTCCGGAACTGCGGTTTCTGTTTTTTCCGGAACCGTCTTTTTGCCGGAAAAAAGCCTTTTCAGCCACTTCTCTATCCAGCGCATCGGCACATTCAGAATAAAAGCCAGACTGCCGCCCACAATAAAAGGCATGATAATGGTCAGAAAAGTTCCGGCTGCCTTACTGATGTCATCGAATTTGAGGAGCCCGAAATACAAAAGGAGAGCCGAGATAATGATTATCATAATTTTCCGGATATTTTGCTTGTTGAATTCCATATAGATATATCCTCCAGTGGGATTCGCGTTCGTACGTCTGAGCAGCGTTAAATGTCTTAGCAGCAGGTTAAGGATATTATATGCACTCTGAATAGGCAATACAAACCCATGATATACCAGGACATGATACAATCATAGTAAATTAACCATCCTTGTCTATGTCTCTATTCAGATCCAACTTCGGGGAGGTATGCCTATGAATTCCGAATCTTTCAAAGAAATTGACGGGATCTTTTCGGGTGCTTTTCAAGACGGCAGAAATACACTTTACGAACAGGAAGTGTATGCGATACTCTCATCCATCGGGGTCGATGTGCCCCAAAGTATATTTATAGAAGACATCAGTGAATTGACCGGCGCCATGCTTTCACAATTCTCCACGCCTTCCCTTATTCTCAAGACTGTATCGCGGGATATGGCCCATAATCAGCGTTACGGCGGAGTTAAGAAAGTCTCAAATCTCGATCCGCTTTTTATACGGTTCGTTCTTACCAGCATGAAAGAGGAAGTTCTTTCTCACTTCGAAGAAGGTGAAAAGCCTCGTATAGACGGGTATCTCATCATTGAATTTGTCAAATTCACGCAGGCGATCGGCAACGAAATTATGATCGGGGTAAAGGAAGATTCTTCCTTCGGTGCTGTCGTGACCCTGACTAAAGGCGGAGATGACGCCGAGTTCTTTGCCAAATATTATGATGATGCGAACCTGTATCTTGCACCGGTTTCCTATGATGATGCCGGCAAAATAACCCGCGCGCTCAAGATCCGGCACAAATACGAGGCGGAAGGTCATCCGGATTACCTCGGCAAAATGGCAGGGGCTGTCTCAGCCATCAGCTTTCTCGGACATCATTACTCATTTATGTCCGACCGGTCCCCGCGTTTTCACTTAAAGGTACTTGACGTAAATCCTCTTGTTTATTCGGAAGACGGACGGTTTGTGGCCATCGACGGCTACGCGGAATTTGAAGAAGCGGCTGATTACCTGGCTAATTCCCTCGAATTCAGCACGCGTGCGGATACCAGAAATCTCGACGGCTTCTTTAAGCCAAAAGGAATTGCCATCCTCGGCGTGTCCTCACAGACGGAGAAATATTCGATGGCCAAGATTATTGTCACTTTGTTTTTAGAGATGGGGCGCACCGATTTGTACTGTGTGAATCCCAAAGGAGGAACCGCAGAGATTGCCGGCAGGACTTTTACCTTGTATAAGAATTTATCGGAACTTCCGGAACCCTATGATCTGGCCGTCTATGCTGCGCCCGCCAAGAACACACTTCGCTTTTTGAGCTCAGTCCCGAAGGACAAGGCGGTCATTCTGATTTCCGGTATCCCGCCCGAGGTAAATTACTCTGATTTTCTTCATTCGACAGCAGAACGCGCAGAAGGCGTAAGGCTTATCGGTCCGAACGGCATGGGCGTGTTCCAGGCGCCGGACAAGGAGAACGCCGGCGTGAATACACTCTTTATTGATGAGAGCCGCCTGCAGATCCCTTATTCAGCACAGAGCAACACAGCGCTTTTCACCCAGAGCGGCGCTATGGGAATCTCCATCATCGAGAGGGCGCAGCATTCGCGCATTATCCGGACCATCGTATCTTTCGGCAATAAAGCGGATGTCAACGTCCCCGATCTCATGGCCTATTTCGAAAAAGATCCCAACATCGATGTCATGGCCCTCTATATAGAAGGGATCAATCCCGGAGAAGGCAGGCATTTCTTCAATTTGGCCAAAAACAGTAAAAAGCCGATCATCGTCTATAAGTCAGGCCGCACGGAAGCGGGCGTCAAAGCAGCCGCCTCCCATACCGCCTCCATGTCCGGAAGCTATGATATTTTCAAGGCCGCCTGTGATCAGTCGGGATGCGTGCTGACCGAAGAACTCGATGATTTCTACAGCTTCACCAAGGCGTTTGCCATGCTGAGCCACAAGAAAGTTACCGGAAAAAGAGTCGCCTGCGTAGTCAATGCGGGGCTTGACGCAACAATGGGCGCCGACACGCTCAAGTTCCTCGAGCAGACAACCCTTACCCCGGAGACAACGGCCCGGATCAAAGAACTAAATACACACGGCCTTGTCGACATCAACACGTCATTTCTCGATGTGACGCCCATGACTGATGATGTCCTTTTCGCTAAGTTCGTTGAAGCCCTGATAAACGACGAGAACGTTGACTGCCTCTTTGTCGCTATCGTCCCCCACATTGAGAATCTAAAGACACTCGAAAAAGACTATCTCGACCCGGACGCGTTTGCCGTCCTTATTTCCGACCTCGCAAAAAAGACCCAAAAGCCCATCGTCGTCTCTGTCAATGCCGGTAATCATTACCAGCATCTTGTCGCCTGCCTTGAAGAACAGGGACTGCCTGTATACGCCAATATACCTGCCGCCATACGAAGCCTCGATACGTACGTGCACTACTGGTGCGACAGAAATAGCTGAGCCCGCAAAAAGTTATACGCCAAAAAAACCGCGCACCAAAATACCCAAGGAAAGAGAAAATACTATGATTTTTTATTTTACAGGAACAGGGAATTCATTAGCTGCCGCCAAAATCCTCGCCAGGGAACTAAACGAGCCGCTCATCTCCATAGCAGAAGCCATACAAAAAAATCAGTATACCTATCAGCTTCAGCCGGAAGAGAAAGCCGGCTTTGTATTCCCTGTATATTATTTCGGACTTCCCACCATTGTCAGGGAATTTGCAGAAGGCCTCACACTGACCGGAGGCACTGATCCATACATTTTTGCCGTTATTACCTGCGGCGGAGGCATCGGCGCTGCCGACAAAAAATTCGCCAAAGCCCTTTCAAAGCGAGGGCTTACGGTACGTGTGGTTTTTGAGATCATGACCGTCGATAATTACGTACTGCTCTATGATATGCCGTCTCCCGACGCACAGGAGACGGTTCTTGCCGCCGCCGACAAAAAGGCGCAGCATATAGCCGCCGCCATAAAAGAGGGCAGCGTCAGCGGATATACTTCCAACGCTGTCGGCACGCTCACGACAGCGGTTACCTATCCGATATACACGTACGGCAGGCGAACATCGAAATTCTATGCAGACAGCAAGTGCATCAGCTGCGGCTTTTGCGTGAATAGATGTCCGGCCGGCGCCATCAAAATGGTTAATGACAGGCCGCGATGGATTCAAAAGCAGTGCATACACTGTCTGGGCTGCATACACCGCTGCCCTACAGCCGCCATCCAATATGGCAAAGGCACGGCAAGCCGCAGAAGATTTGTTAATCCAGCGTTAAAAACGAAACAGGCAGAATGAGCCGGGGTTGGAATGATTAACCGGTTCCGGGCGCTGTTGAGCGTCAGGTCATAGTTGACCGGATTGGAGAACATACTTCTTCTGATTATTTTTGATCTCTTGTGCATTCATGTCGTGGCTCCCTTCGTGCTCCATACGTCTGTCCGCAAATTTTTTGTCCGCAAATCTCTTTTACGTCTGTCCGCAAATTTTTTGTCCGCAAATTTTTTGTCCGCAAATTTTTTGTCCGCAAATTTCCTTATAGGTGAAATTATATCCCGACGGGTTTTGAAAACAATAAATCAGGGCCTAGAGATATCTGTGCTAAAGCCCAACAGCCCCGCGCAAATATGAAATTATGAAATCGGAACAC
>Ga0123338_10002775_pt1 | contig 16173 bp, 17 predicted proteins | sample grotaG_FD_89793 | JGI IMG/M metagenome (GOLD analysis project Ga0123338, IMG submission 89793) | Glacier valley bacterial and archeal communities from Borup Fiord, Nunavut, Canada, to study Microbial Dark Matter (Phase II) -... | ecosystem: Environmental > Aquatic > Freshwater > Ice > Glacier ...
CCCCATGTGGACGATTCGCATTGACACCAACAGCGTCAGTCACGCGGTCTACGCCAATTTTGCCTGTCAGGTACTTCACCACAATCAGCCCAACGCAACCTTTTTATGTATCGTTTTTGTTCCCAACGTCCACCACAGAAATGCAACTAGGGCAATTATGAGACCCAATATGATAAAGGCTATATGAAATAACATACCTATGAAGGCGATGAACAGGCCAATAGCGGTAATCATGGGACAGATACTTGGCGGGGTCTGCGCTTTATATGTGGCGAGGAGGACCTCTTCCGCCTGTGCAAGGAGTTGCGCGTCTCTGGCCTCACGTACAGCAAGCAGACGATCAATGCTCTCGTGCATAATCCGAGCGTCAAAGGGCTTTGTGAGGCACGCAAGCTGGGTTTGGGCAGGCGTAACAAGGGTGTTGCTGATGATCGGGAAGCGTTCCCACGCGAGTACAATGGTTGGAACAGAGGCAAGGGTCGTCTGTGCAGTGGCAAGTAGCGAGACATCCCGATGAACACCTGTATCGACATCGACGATCAGGAGGTCCGGCGTTTCTGTGAGGGTGGCGTGAGCAAGAGAACTTGCCTCGACAACGTGCATGTTGCGATGCTGTAAGCCAAGCGCGATAAGACGGCGTAGTGATGCGTCCGCTTCTATGAGCAGGACGATAGGCTTCTTCCCTTGCGGCATAAGCGTGTTTCTCCGTGCAATATACTGTTTCGTTCTTTGCTTCTCTTGAAGCATAGAAGGTTGACATTGCGAAGTCTTTAATAGAGAAACGCAATTCCTTACAACCCCCTGAATAAAATGTCAGGTGAGGACACTAGGGTGTTTTGTTGCCACAGATAAATACCGTACCTGAACACACAACTACTATTTCGCCAACTTATAGCCCACATCGGGAATCGTGATAATGTATTTGGGGTGGCGCGAGTCGGTTTCGATTTTGCGACGTAGCCGACTGATATAGACCCAGATAAAATCTATGTCGCGGTTATACTCCGGTCCCCACACCCGTTCTAGCAACAGCTCATGGGTGACAACCATGCCAACATTCTGCGCCAGTGTGCTTAATAGCTTGTACTCGGTACGGCTCAATTGCACGACGCGGCCCTGTACCATGACGATATGTTGTGCGTAGTCAATCGTGAGATCGCCCGTTGTGAAGACGGCTTGCGCGGGTGCTTGCTCCGGTAACGCGGCTTGGCGACGCAACAAGGCACGTACCCGCGCGAGCAGTTCTTTCATCCCAAACGGCTTGATTACCAGATCATCACCGCCGAGGTCAAACAGTTGCACCCGCTCGTCTTCATCGCAGGTATCACACAACATAATTACGGGCCGTTGCGAAAACTCTCGCAGCCGTTGGAGCAGTTCAACACCGCTCATATCGGCAAGGCGTGTCGAGAGCAGAATAACGTCCGGCTCTTCGAGGTCCAACTGACGCAAGAATTGTACCCCGTGACCTACCGTGTGAACACGGTAATGTTGCTCCTCAAGATTGTTTCGCAGATAGCGGGCCATCCGTGCGTCGCCTTCGGCGAGCAGCACACGTATACGTTTATCCTGTTTGAACGATTGTGGGGGGAGTTTCTGCGTTGCGGGAACAGCATTTTGTACAAGCGCAACGTCTGCGGTCTGCGTATACACGGTTAGACGCGGCGTAAGTGGGAGGGTGAAAAAGAAGGTCGTGCCCTGTCCAGGACCGGCTGAGTCTGCCCAAATTTTGCCACCGTGTGCCTCAACGGTTGCGCGGGCGGCGGAGAGGCCAAGCCCACTTCCGGTAGAATGGGCGGCGTCATTTTGGACGCGGTAAAAACGGTCAAAAATGCGGTCAAGATGCTCGGACGCGATACCAACCCCTTTATCGCTAATACCAACGCGTACCTCGGTCTCATTGGTCTCGATCTGTACGGCTATCGGTGCGCCGCTGGACGAGTAGGTAACGGCATTGTTTAAGAGGTGGTTCATCGCTTGCTCTATCCGTGGCGCGTCACAAATGATGGCGGGGACCTCTGTTGTGATAGACAGAGAAAAGCGATGTTCCGACACACGTTTCTGCCAGCGGTCAAGCAATTGCCCCAGCAGTTCGGGGAGAGAAACCTGTGCAAAATGCAGGCTTTGTGTACCCGCGTCCAGCCGCCACACGTCCAGCAGTGTGTTTAACACATCATAGAGACGGTCAGATTGCGTGTCGATCATTTGTAACATTTCGCGTTGCATGGCCGGGTCCCAACGCGCAGAGCTACCAAGCAACGTTGTAGCACAGCCTTTTATGATCGCAAGCGGCGTTTTGAGTTCGTGCGCGGCAAGGGCCAGGGTTTCACTGCGACCTTCGAGCGCGGTATGTTCAAGCGTGACATCATCGAACAGGACGCCCCGTCCCAATAAACGCCCTGCATCATCGCGGACAGGGAAGCTATGAACACGCAGCCAACGCACGGCGGCATCTGAAAGCGCGGCAAAGGCGGCGATGTCCGTGGAATACTCTTGATCGGGATGATGCCACACGCGGTCAAGCTCCACACGAGCAAGGCCTGGGTCAGAGGCAATTGATAGCAAGTGTTTCCACACATCGAAGGGCTGCGACGTGTCGCCCTTTCCTATGTTGAGGAGCCGTAGCGCACTGGCATTAGAGTAGCTAATGTGTTCTCGCTGATTGAGTAAAATCAAGCCACTACTCATATTAGCGGCTACCTCTGCAAGTACGTGATACTCCTGTGTGAAACCTACGGGTACACCCACGTGTGCATTCAATATGGGGGTGGGCTTGTCGCGGCTTGCTTCGTTCGCGGTATTGTCGGTTTTGTCCATTCCGTCCTCATCGCCTACGTTCGTAAATAGAGCCTCGCACCTCTGCACTGATTATGTATACCAGGCTCTTGTATATTCTAACGTAGAGGTCAAGAGTTGGGAAGATATAGGCATGAAGAAAGGCTAACGCAAGGTGTGGAGGTAACATAGTACCTTCGCACCTTGCGTTGACTCTGCCCTTTAGTGAAAGGGTGCGATTGCTACAATAATGGCAAGGTGAATGAGCATAAAGAAGATGAGACCTACCGCAATAAAGACAAATAGCTTGCGGTCTGAAATGTAGTTCCGTACCCGCGTGGGATATGCTTGCGGCCAGCGTTCCGAGGCCACAATACCAACGGCGACACGGAGGCGTAGGGGAGAGCGCACAGGTGAAACACGCATTTCGTTGAGCAGAACCCCATAGCACGGCTTACAGAGCGTCCATGTGAGGCGCGGCTCCGATACCCCTTCCGGCTCGGTGATGCGGAGGGAACGAAACCAGATACGTCCGTTACAAATAGAACAGCGTGTGATGACTCGCCTACGCTGGCGTCGCGAACCTTCTTGACGAATTGCAACCACAGTGCCACTGTTACTCGTTGCTTCTTTCATGCCTGCGGTCCTTTCGTTTTCATCCATCTTCAAGCTCATCCTCTATTATTCTAGTATCGCTTCTAGTAATTGTACCATATTTACAAACAATTTCCATCGTCAGGATATTTACAAACCTTGTACTCTTCATAAGAGGTTTGGAAAGAGAAAGATGGGTAAGAAAAAATGTTTGTGGCGGAGCCGATGTACCGGCTCCGCCACAAACATCGTAAGTGTGACTAGCCGCGCAAGAGTGGCAAGAGATACACCGTGCTGAACACAACGACCCATACAAGGTCAACAAAGTGCCAGTACATCTCGCCTGCCTCTACCGCGAAGTGCTTTTTATCGGTGAAGTCACCGCGAATAGCACGCACGAGACAAATGATGAGGAAAAGAACGCCGATGGTGACGTGGATACCGTGAAAGCCTGTCAGGGTAAAGAAGGCCGACCCAAAGGTGCTATAGCCGATGGTGAACTTCAAACCAAAGAGACCGATGTACTCGTAAACCTGGCCCCCCAGAAAGAAAAGTCCCATAACTATTGTTGAAGATAAACCAATTATGAGATTGCGTTTATTGCCTTTGGCAATGCTCGCACGGGACCAAATGATTGGTACACTGCTCCCAAGCAGGATAGCGGTATTGAAAAGCGGATATTTCCAGTCGAGATGCTCACCGTTTGGCAGCACCCAGAAATTTTTTAGGCTCGCACTGCGAATTTCCAGGTAGAGATACGCCGCGATCAGGTTGGCGAAGATCAACGCTTCCGAGGCAATGAAAAACATCATGCCCCACCAGTTGATACCACGTCCGACCTCACCAACTTGTTCCTCAAGTATTCTTACCTGTTCGCCATGAGCAGTACTCATAACTTACTCCTTATCATGACAAGATATATATGCCGACCAGAGTCGTACACATGCATCAAGCCTTTTGACGTTCTAAAACCCAGCCCAGGATACAGACGACAACAAGAATTACGCCCGCGCTCAAAAAGTATACATTGTAGATCAACCCAAAAAGCAATAGGGCAACGGAAAAGGCCAACGCGATAGGCCATCCGCTTGGGTGTGGGCTAATTTCGGACTCGTACACAATACGCTCCCGAAACTTGCGTTTTTTGCGCTTCTTGCCCGATGCAGTAGGTACGTCGAGATACACTTCAGTTTCTTTCGCGTTTGTCGCGCCTGTGTCTTGTGCGCGCTCTTCCCCGTCTGTTCTCACCTCTTGCTGTTGAACCATATCTTTTTGCTCTTGGGACACCGTAAACCTCTTCTTTTTGTCTCTGGCATCGTCATCCACAATTTCTTTAGGAGACGTTGCCAGGACTAGATGTGGCGGGAGACCCCGCCACAATCTCTGTATTACCACTACTTGTTGGTCGGTATGTACTAGTGGGTAACTGTCTTCCAGTCTGCAATCTCTGGATTCTTCTTGTCATAGAATGGGCGACGGCTACGCACAACAGGGATTTCCAAGAAGTTGTACTTCTTTGGTGGGGATGTCGTATCCCACTCAAGGGTGAAGGCATCCCAGGGGTCGCTACCAGACTTCTGGCCGCTCTTCAAGCTCACGATGATGTTATACATGAAGATCAGGACAGAGATGGCAAGGATAAACGCGCCAACCGTTGCGAGCAGGTTTAGCTCATTCCAGCCGACAGTACCCGCGTAGGTGTAGTAACGGCGTGGCATTCCAAACAAGCCGAGGATGTGCATCGGGAAGAAGGTCAAATTGACGCCCAGGATCATCAGCCAGAAGTGCCACTGCGCCAGTCCTTCACTGAGATACTTGCCCGTCATCTTGGGGAACCAGTAGTAGATACCGGAGAAGATGCCGAGTGCAGTACCACCAAAGAGAACGTAGTGAATGTGTGCAACCACAAAGTAGCTGTCAGTCATTTGATAGTCGAATGGGACAACCGCGAGGGCCGCGCCATTCAAGCCACCGATCAAGAACATGGCGATAAAGCCAAGCGCGAAGTACATCGGTGCTTTGAAAACGATCTTGCCACCCCAGATTGTGCCGATCCAGTTAAAGATTTTTACAGCCGTTGGAATAGCGATCAAGGTTGTGCTTGTGGCAAAGAACGCCTGCGCGATAGGCGGGAGGCCAACCGCAAACATGTGGTGCGCCCACACGGTGAAGCTCAAGAAGCCGATAGCCACACCGGACCACGCGATAAAGGTATAGCCAAAGATTGGCTTGCGCGAGAAGACGGGCAACACCTCTGAGATGATACCAAAGGCGGGTAGGATCAGAATGTACACCTCTGGGTGTCCAAACGACCAGAACAGATGTTGCCACAGCAGTGGATCGCCACCGGCCTGCGCGACATAGAAGTGTGTACCAGCGTGACGGTCAAGCAAGAGTAGAACGCTGGCGGCGGTCAAGCTAGGAAGCGCGAAGAGCAAGAGGAATGCCTGCACCAGGATCATCCAGGTGAAGAGCGGCATACGGTTGATGCTCATACCAGGGGCGCGCAACTTCAGAATGGTGACAACAAAATTCACCGAGCCTGCAATCGACGAGATACCCAGCAACAGCGTACCGAGCAGCCAAAAGTCGGAGTTCATGCCATCGGTACACGTATACGCATGGAGGCCGCCACAATTTCTAAGCGGTTCGCTAAGTGGGGCGTACATGAACCAGCCGCCGTTCGGTGCGGAGTTGAACAGGAAACTGGATTGCAGGAAGATACCGCCGAAGAACAGCACCCAATAGCCAAACGCGTTCATGCGTGGGAAGGCCATGTCACGCGCGCCAATCATAAGCGGCACAACATAGTTGCCGAAGCCGGCCAGTACGGGAATGACAAACAAGAAAATCATGGTAGTGCCATGCATGGTGAACACCTGGTTGTACTCCTGGGGAGTCAACACGTGTCCATTTGGCACAGCCAACTGTGTGCGGATAAGGAGGGCCTCCATGCCGCCTACGAGAAAGAAGAAAAAGCCTGTTACGAGATACATGATACCGAGCTGTTTGTGGTCGGTAGATGTAATCCACTCGCCAATATACGTCTCGCTGAAACTTTTTCTGCGAATTGCGATTGAGGGACTTTCAATAATTGTCTGGGTTGCCATTGGCAATTCCTCCAAGGTCTAGTCCGCCTCAGTGCCTACCTGGGGCGAATAGGGCATTTAATTGAGCGACTCCAGATACGCTACCAATTCTTTGATTTGGTCTGGTTTCAGGTCTGCGCCAAGCACCATATCGTTGCCCGGCTTGATACCTTGCGGGTTCGCCAACCATTTTGCGAGATTACACTGACTCAAGTTATTCGGGTCTGTACACTTACTGTGATCGTGCGTCAGCACACCACCCGCAATCAGATTGCGGTTCGCAAAGTGCGTCAGGTTTGGCCCTACTTTACACGCAACGTTCGGATCTGCACAAGCAACGCTTGGGTCTTGATAGCCACTCATGTAGCCATTCCCCTTGCCAACGATGCCATGACAGGTTGCACAGATGCCCACGAAAAGCTTCGACCCTTGCGCGGCTAAGCTATCTTGAGCGGGCACAACCGAAGCCTGTTGCTGTGTTGTAACCCATGTGCTAAAGTCGTCCTGGTTGTCTATAACCGCGTTGAAGGCCATGTGCGCGTGCTGCGCTCCACAGAACTCGGCGCATTCTCCATAAAAGACGCCCGTCCGATCTGCCTTAAACCATTTGGTATTGTTGTGACCTGGAATATCATCGGTTTTACCGGTCAGCGCGGGTATCCAGAAGCTATGGATAACGTTGTTTGAATACAGTTTTACATTTACAATCGTGCCAACGGGCGCATGAAGCGAGTCAGCCGTTGTGATGTTGTAGTCGGGATAGTAGAACTCCCACCACCACTGATGCCCAATCGCGGTGACATTAATCGACTTCTGGCCTTGTGGAGGGTAGGATACCTGAAAAAGTCCGTTGATGGTGACGCCAAGCACAATAAACAGGATGAGCGCGGGAATAACCGTCCACAGTACCTCAACCCGCAAGTTGCCGTGATTCTGGTACGGATTTGGTGTACCAGGTTTACTGCGAAAGCGAACGATTGAGACGATCAGTACGCCCTCAACAAGCACAAAAATGATACTGGCAATAATGAGAATGACGTAGAACAGAAAGCGTTCGCTTTCCGCTACAGGCCCCGCCGTGTTCAATATAGTGTGTGGGCCATATTGGGCGGGCGTCTCATCGCCACATGCTACCAGGAAAAACGCAAACAAAACACCTGTGAACAGCATGAGCCAGGGTTTTGGATTGCGAAATAGAGAATTCCTCACATCTGATCTCCTAACGAGTACAGCAAGTACCTTATTCTATGAACAAAGAAAAGAAAAGTATGTGTTACGTACACTACTAACGAACGAGTTTAGGTAGCCTGTAACAACTAGCATTGTTGGATGCGATATTTTTCCATATTACAAAGTAATGTATCAAGAGAGCCTAACAGGAGGCTTGCAGTTTTTAGATTCGACCTTACAGCAACCTGAATAGAAACACAACATAACGCTTAACCATTTCTATTTCAATTCAATGCATGTTCTCCAAAAGCTTCCTTTTAACCCGCCCTCCGTGTTCTTTGGCGAGTCGTAAAATGTCTTCGTGTCTCTCATGTAGCGGGTCGATAATTGTATCATAGCCCTTGCTGGCCCTGACCAGAACGCTCTGGACTACACCAGTTTGGCCTGTCCGTTTTCGCGCTCAATTTCGATCTCTTCGTCGTCATCACCGTAAAGGATAGACTCATCTACGCGCTGTTTTGCATCTTGCGCCTGCATCCATTGCAAAAACAAAATACTCACAATCACGATGAAAAAGATGCTGCCCGGTATCCACATAAGTAGACCTCCGAGCTGCTGGTCGGTCTCTGGCGAGAGTCCCCACACACGCGGCGCGTAGATATAGCGCGTGTACAATGGTGGGATGAATGTCAAACCCGCGCCCAATAAAACCATCGGCATATCGCTGAAGAAGAGGTACGCGAGTTTTTTCCAGATGGAGAGCGGCGGCAATACATCTTTCATCGGACTAAGAATAGGCCACCAGAAGAGTACGCCCGTTATGATAAACAGGAGATGCGAGACGATATGAAGAGGCAAGCTGACAAGCATTGCATTGTAAATGGGGGGCGCGTGCCATAACCAGAGGTTCGCGTTGAAAAGCACACCTGTGAGAATTGGCATCGTGAAGAACTTGCCCAATCGCCGCACAACCTGATTACGCAAAATCGGCATAAGCAGCCACTCCGGTAGCCCTAGTACAATGAGCGGCGCGCCTGCGAATGAGAGGAGTAGATGCAGTATCATATGAGCGGTGAAAAGATAGTCGTCCGCCAACCTATCCAGAGGTGTGAACAGGGTCCAGAAGATAATGTTCACGCCAAGCAGAAACGAGAATACCTGGCTACCCTTGACCTCATCCGCGAGCTTATATTTTACACGGGCAGGCCCGACACCATACAGGTACAAGCAGATAACAGCAATTGTGCCAAGAATAATTGATGGTTGCCAATTCCAGGCCGTCAGCCAGAAATTCAAACCGAGATTTGCGTTGTTCATAATTTCACCTTTCAGTATGTGCCTCGCTAATACTATAGCAGGAGAGGAAAAGGGTTACAAGAAGCCACCGCTATTCAGGTAGTTGTAAGGTGAAATGTTCCACCTGCAAGGGTGCTATCAGGAAGAGGGACGACAATAGAAAGCGTCGAAATATTTACTGAAGGGGACACCCTCGCATGGCGACACAGCATATAAGCGACCTATCAAGCGATATAGCTACAAGTGAAAGTATAGAAAACGTGAGTGAAATTGTACTAGTAGAGAAGAAGAGCAAGCCGGAAGCTGGCCCGATTCGCCAGACCATCGCGAGCTATATTAATTTGATTAAGCCCCATGTAACAGTGTTGCTGCTGGGAACAACCGCGGCGGCGATGACGATTGCGAAGGGCGCGTTTCCCTCACTTGGTCTCTTGCTCGCAACCCTGCTGGGCGGCGCGATGGCGGCGGGTAGTGCCAACTGCATCAACTGCTATATTGACCGCGACATTGATCAGATTATGGGTCGTACGCAACGCCGTTCGCTACCCGCTGGCAAGGTTCAGCCCAAACAGGCTCTTATCTTTGGTGTTGTGCTGGGGCTTGGCTCATTCGTAGTTTTATACTTTCTGGTAAATCTGCTGAGTGCGGTTCTCGCCTTCTCCGCGATTTTGTTCTATGTTTTTGTCTATACGCTTGGCTTGAAGCGCACAACCGCGCAAAATATCGTAATTGGTGGCGCAGCCGGTGCTGTTCCTGTACTTGTTGGGTGGGCGGCGGTTACAAATTCGTTGAGCCTATCGGCGTTCTGGCTCTTCGCCATTATCTTCTACTGGACGCCACCTCACTTCTGGGCCTTGGCACTGCTTATCCAAAAAGACTACGCGAAGGCGAACGTTCCAATGCTCCCCGTGATGATGGGTGAGCGCGAGACACGCAAACAAATACTTTTGTATTCGCTACTGCTCTTAGCGGTGACGTTTGTACTGTTCTTGATACACACGATGGGCTATATCTATCTCGTCTCGGCAACGATACTCGGTGGCGTCCTGCTCTACATGGCGGTAAAGCTTGTGACCGACCAGACAAAGGATTGGGCAAAAACCATCTTCTGGTACTCCAACTGCTACCTTGCAGCAATCTTCGCGGTCATGGTTATCGACAGGGTTCTTCATTTCTAGTTCGCGATGTTACACAAAGAGGAAGTCAGGCACGTGTTATGAATTGGCGTCTTGCCTCGCGGCTCTCGGTGATTACACTAGCAATACTGGTTATTGTCGTAGTCACCCTTGCCCAGAATAATAAAGGATTATTTTTGGGAGCATCTGCTGCGGCTGGGTTACAGGGAAGTGATCTAGGCGGCATAGCAGCTCCCAGTTTTACGTTGACCGATCAGAATGGCACACAGGTTTCACTCACGCAATTCAGGGGAAGACCCGTTATCGTGACCTTCTTATATACCCATTGCCCCGATCAGTGTCCCCTTACCGCCGAACGTCTATACACCGCACTCACGAATCTTGGCGGCGACGCGGCTAAGGTAGGGGTCATCGCGGTTAGCACCGACCCAAAGGGAGATACAGCGGACGCGGCCCAAAAGTTTACGTTGCAGCACAATATGCAGAACTACTGGCACTACCTTGTAGGTACGCAGGAGACACTGAGTCCCGTGTGGGCCTCATACAACGTGTACGCGCAGGGGCAACAGCAATCAGTCGATCACACACTCGCCATCTACCTTATCGACAAACAGGGACGCCAGCGCTCCTTCTTTGGTGGTAGCACATTCGACCCCGCTCATGTTACAAACGACCTAAAAATACTTCTTAAAGAGAAGTAAATACAACAAGCGAGCCTGACTGTATCAGGCTCGCTTGTTGTATTTACAGATTTTGTTAGGCACGACGTGCGCGGGAACCTCTATAGGTGATTGCGCGCCAAATGAGGACGAGTAGGATGGCACCGATAAACGCTCTAATAAGTGGCACGTTGAGTACGTAAATGTCGCCAATACCACCAATTACAAGAACGCGTGTCATCAGCCAGATACCAATAAGGGCAACGATAATCGAACCAACAATGCCAAATGGAACGCTCGATTTCACAACACGCTCCGCTAGATAGCCGATAATAGCCGCGATCACAAGATAGAGAATAAGGTCAAGACCAATAGAAAAAACGTTGCTGCCAATCTTAACAGTGATACCGTCGGCAAGGACCAATAGAGATGCTACCATGATAAAATTCTCCTTTACGCAACTACTCACTTTGTTTCGCCTCGCATGTGAGTAGTATTGATGCTCCTCCTCAAAAAGAGGGACACCCTACTTGTTATACGCAAGGGCGTACTGTACAGTTTCATCAATCTTGAGGGCATTTTTACACTTTTCTTCTTGACTCTTGACCAAGCTTACGGTATTCTCTGCTTGTATGCTACAAAATGTAGTATACAAGCACAACAACTGATAGGATATGTATATTGGTCGATAAAAAAATGAGGGACAACGCGAAGCTCTCCGCGTGGCGCATTACATTGGGGAAGATTGTTAGCGATCCACAGGAGCGGCGTCGCATCGCCCATATGATTGGCATTAACCACGTCACATTGACGCGTTGGTCCACCCACATATCAACTCCTCGTATGGATAGCCTGCATCGCATGGTATAAGCGATACCAACACACCGACAACAGTTTCTTGACCTGATACCAGAAGAGTTCCCAGACTTTCTGACGAAGGATGCGCCCAAAGCGGGCAGCATTGTGCAGGAAATTCCGTCGGCTTTCTATGAACAGGTCATACAAGCGTATACCTCCAACCAGCCGCTACTGCGTTGCTCTTCAATTCGGGTCACTATTATTCAGCAGATTGTGAGCCAGCTTGACCCTGCTCTGGCCGGTATAGCTGCGAGCATCAGTGTCTGTGTCCCGCCGCACCAGGATGGCGGAGTACGGAGCCTGCGTGAATATATAGGGCGTGGGACCGCTCCCTGGCATAGCCACCTAGAGAACCGTCTCGGCTTTCTGGGCATCGAGTCGCCGCAGGGGCATGCGATTGCACAGGGACGCTCCATAGTGATGCAGAGTCACGAAGAAAAGGTGATACACTATCCAGGCCACCATGTCGCGTGGGAGAAGAGTGCAATCGCGTGTCCGTTAATACAGGCAGGGAATGTAGCAGGGTGTCTATACATTTCCAGTCCGCAAAAGGATTTTTTTGAGGAGACGCTGACAAGTATCGCCCAGAGCTATGCAAATTTGTTGACACTCGGTTTTCTGCCACACGAATTTTATAACCTTAAACAGATAACACTGGGCATTATGCCCCCCAATGTTGTTCAGCAACCCCATTTACAGAAGTTTCAGCCACGTGTCTCGCAGCGTATGCGCGAACTGCAAAAGTGCAAGCCAGTTTCCAGAAGTGACGCTGAGACCAGCGTATTGCAAGACATGGAGGAAGAGTTGCTGCATCTTCCCTATCAAGAGCTAGCGTAGGAGTGTAAAATGACTCAGGACAATAGAGAGCAAGAGCAGAGCGACAACACATATCTGATAGATGCGGAGAGCGCATTAGAAATGGCGCGTCTCCTCGATCAAGATAAAGTATTGACACGAGGTATGAACGGCATCTTTTCAGAGCAAGAAGACAGTGACCTTGCCAGCGTCTCGCACATTCTCGACGTTGCCTGTGGCCCTGGCGGATGGGTACATGAGGTGGCGCGGCAATATCCACACATCGAGGTTACGGGCATTGACATCAGCAAAAACACGATTAGTTATGCAAAAGCACATGCGCGCGTACTCAACCTGAAAAACGCACATTTTGCGGTGATGAATGCCCTCAAACCGTTGGATTTTCCCGACGAATCGTTCGACATTGTGAACATGCGAACCGTTGTTGGCTTCGTACCACCAGACCAATGGGCCACCTATTTGACGGAATGCAAGCGCGTCTTGCGCTCTGGTGGCATTATGCGCTTGACTGAGGGTGAGTATGGTTTCACAAACAAGCCCGCCCATGAAACGTTTATGGCCCTTCTCAATTTGGCGCAGCACCGAGCGCGTCACAGTTTTTCGCCAACAGGCCACAATGCCGGAATGTTGCCAATGCTCCGTCCACTGTTAAAGCAGGTCGGCATACAAAATCTGCAAAGTAGATCACATGTCATCGACTACTCTTTTGATATGGAGGCGCATGTAGAAGGGGTGGAGGATATCAAATATATTCTTGAACTGATTCAACCGCTCTTCTTTGCGACAAAAGTAATTACGCCAGAAGAGTACGCAAAACTGCACGAACAGGTGCTAGAAGAGATACAGATGGAAGACTTTAGCGGAGTCACAATTATGCTTACCGTGTGGGGCGAGAAGCCGTAGCACCAAAAGAGCTATGAACACCTTGTACGCAAAACACCATTAGTACTTTATGGATTGTCACATGACACAATATCGTGTACATTTGAATTGATATTTCTATAGTGAGGGGGGTTCTATTAGAATGCGTATCGTCCCTGGTGTGTCTAAGGTGTTCAAGTCTCCACAGTGGATTGGGTCTATTTTCTTGACATTACTCGCGTTAAGCGTGTTTCTTTTCTCTGTTACGGCATCTTTCGCGTATAGCGCAAACGCGCAGGGCCACTTCACAGATAGAGGGCATGACTTTGGTCTCCATGGCGGTTTCCATAAGCCTTCGCGTAGCTTCAACGGACTACCCGCGGGCGTCTCGCCAAATACAAGTTTTCGCGGTTCTTACAACTGGGCCGGCTTCTTCGTCGGGACAGGCTCAGGCAATGGGTTCAAAGAGGTTACAGGCAACTGGAACACTCCTTGTACAGCCGCACCCATCAATAGCAATCATATTGCCGCAGAGTGGGTAGGTCTGGGCGGCTACTATGGCACGGGCAACCTGCTACAAACCGGCACGGTGCTGCTCGCAGATGGCCGTTTTCATATATTTTATGAACTATTCCCTAATACGCCAGTGGTCACGAATCAAACGTTTAACTGCGGCAACTCGTTTACCGCTGAAGTTGACTATAACTTTGTAAGTACGGGCAACAATAAAAACCATATCTTTATTAAAAATATCACAACAGGTTTTACGCTTGATACAACGCTAGGTGGGTTTCAGCCTGATCTGGAGAGCGCGGAATGGATCGACGAGCGGCCAAGCTGTGGCGGCAACAATTTTACCGATCTTGCAAACTTCCACTATGTAAACTGGTCTTCGACGCTCGCGCGCCCCAATTTCAGCGGCGCGGGTTATAACGGTATTGGAAATTTCGTCAACACCAATCTCACAATGGAAGATCATAATACCACTACGTTAGCACATCCCGATGGTCTTAACGCGAACAACACCTTTGTAGACCGCTGGTACAACGCGGGTAGTGATGGTCACTGCTAATCAAGGAGACAAAAAAGAGGCACAACAAACGGTGTTCGCTGTGCCTCTTTTTTGCGTGTACTACTGATTATTTGACTTGTTCGCCTCGTCCTCTTCGGTAATGTTGTAGGGTGGAACCTCAACAGGGACACGGTAGCCGCCACCGTAGGTTGTGTTCGGCGGCGTTGCCTCCCCTGGTTGGGCAGGCGTCAGGAGGTCAGTCGAAATGGCTTTAACCAACCGCTCGATACGCTCCCAGCGCGCGGGATAGCGGTCCGCGTAAAACTTTTCGCGTCCCTCGGCATCATAGGCACAAAAGACGTACTCCTGATTGCCGAAGCGATAGGTTACACGCGTGTAGGGGATACGTACAAGCTCGACAACCTGCAAGGTGGCACGTGATTGTGTACCGTCGTTTGACTGCAACGGCTTCGTGGTACCACGGGGCTTTTCCTGGCTCTCCGTGTTCACAAGCGCGACGGCGGTACTCCATACATCCATTGGCACACCGTTTGGCGCAGCGTTGGACAGGAACGTATCATCGACCTCCGCATTGTACACCAGTTCACCACCCGCGTTGAGCAATTGCTGCTGCGGTATCATGCTCTCACCAACGATGCGTGTCTGAATGTTGAGGTCGAAGCGGCGCGCAATCTCGCGATGGCGCACAACTTTTCCCGTGCCGCCACAGTTCACACACAACGACATCTTTGTCCCCTCACACGTCGCGCACACACGCTTGCCATTGCCACACGTACAATCAATCTCGCCGCTGATACAGTCGGGACAGGGAACCGTTGGACCTTTGCCGGCTGGGTCTGCGTCGATAGGATTGGGAATTGGTACACCCTGCTGCCGAATGGTCTCGAAGACATCGGAAACGCGCTCTCCGACAGAGTTTGCGACATTCTCGGCCTGCTTTTTGAGAAAGGGCTTTTTCTCGCCGACGGTCCAATCCGCGACATAGCCGCGCCCACGGCAGGTCGTGCATTTCTTTTTTGTGCGCCCCTTGCACTCTGGACAGACAATCCAGCCGCGCCCATTGCAGGAAACACACAGGCTGCGACCCGTCCCGTTACAGGTTATACACGCGGCAACCTCTTCCAAACCCTCCAGTTTCGTGTGGCTCGCGGGAGCTTTGAGGCTTGTCACCTCTGGCAAATCATAGTCCCAGACAGGCAAAATGGGCTGCGGCCTGTTTGTGGCAGAGCGGCCCGTATATGGCTCGGTCACGGTTTCCATCGCTCGCGTCTCCCAGCGCGTTTGGACCGTGACCTCCCATACCTCGTCATTCTTCCACGACACGATATCCATATAACTGCCGAGGTCTTTGGCGACCCGCCAGTTTTCATTGCTCCACAAGTTCGCCAATTGGCGGATGCGTTGCTCATCAAGGCCCGTTGCCTGACGAGGCGTTGGCGCCGTTTGCGCTTGTTGCCAGTAATCGCCTGCTTTATCGACAACACGCCTGATGCGCTGTTGCGCCTCGTTTGCACTCTGCGAGAATGCCTTTCTAATCTCTTCCAGTCGCCTATCTATCTCTTCTTTGCTCGGTTGACCCTGCTTGAACAGGGGGTCCTGCGGCTCCCGATTATCATTCATCCTGAACGCGCCTCCATGATATCTATAACATGCGTGTATTTTTTGCTGTTGCTATCTATACGAAAGAGGGGGAAGCAGGTTGTATGGCTCGCTGGTTTGAGAGCGACATGTTGTTTTAGAACGTACAATGGACAGGCTTGAATGCACTAATTTTTCAGACAGCACGAATAACGCTTATAGTCTCTTATCTATACGTTTGTCTACTCTAAAAACTTATTTGTATACATCGCGTCAAAGTCTAAGCTTTTCACAATTTTGCCCGTGGC
>Ga0123338_10002776_pt1 | contig 16172 bp, 18 predicted proteins | sample grotaG_FD_89793 | JGI IMG/M metagenome (GOLD analysis project Ga0123338, IMG submission 89793) | Glacier valley bacterial and archeal communities from Borup Fiord, Nunavut, Canada, to study Microbial Dark Matter (Phase II) -... | ecosystem: Environmental > Aquatic > Freshwater > Ice > Glacier ...
AAGTTTCGTCAGAGACCCCTTCGGGAACCTCGTCGCTATGCACACCGCAGCCGGGAGCTACTACTACACCGTCGACGCCCTCGGCTCAGTGATCCTCATGACCGACCCCACCGGCGCCGCCGGAGCCCAATACACCTACGACACCTGGGGTACCATCACCGCTAGCACAGGCAACCTCTCAGCCAGCAACCCCTGGCAATACGCCACCGGCTACAAAGACCTCAACGGCCTCGCCAAACTCGGCACCCGCTACTACAACCCGAACACCGCTACCTTCACCCAACAAGACCCCGCCGGCCAAGGCCCCAACCACTACGCATACGCCAGCGACAGTCCCACTAACTTCAACGACCCAAGCGGCCGGAGTATTTTGGGTAATATCGTCGGAGGTTTGACAGGGTTAGGGATAGCTGCAGTAGGTTCCCTCTTTGTGGGTCCGATTGCAGCAGGAGCCGTTGGCGGTTGCATCGGCCTTTCCGTTGCGAACAAACTCGACAAAGGCAGTCAGTACACTGATCATGACTTTGGTTCAGACTGCCTCTCTGGAGCAATTATTGGTGGACTAACCGGTTTAGTAGGCTAAAAAATGCATTTCATCGAAAGTCCGTCACGCAACCTTAACTCAGCTGCTCTGTTGGCGATAGGGATTGCAGTTGGGGTGGGAGCGGTAGTTATCGAGCACGGGGCAAAAAGATTTGTTTTTCTTACAGCCGCCGTCGGCTTTGTGTTCCTGTCATCTTTGGCTTGGCGCGCCGGTGTCGCCCTCTACGATGATCATTTAGTGTCGCGTAGCGAGAAACGGCGTTACTCGATTCTCTACTCCGAAATTGCTTCAGTATCTGTTAAAGGTGTCCTCTTGCGGGTGACATTAATGTCTGGCCGCTCGATAAAGATCATGCGGGGTTCAGTTTTTGATCGGTCAAAGCTCGAAGCTGCTGCGCAGGAAGTTCGTCGTCACCTGAGCACCACCAAGTCACGGGAATAGTTCAATCTGACGCGACACGCAGCAAACCTCGGCGGGTTCGTACTACTACACCGTCGACGCCCTCGGATCCACCATTCTGATGACTGACTCCACCGCAGCCACCTTCACCTACGACACCTGGGGTAACGCCACCGCTACTGGCACGATCTCCGCAACCAACCCCTGACGATACGCCACCGGCTACACCGACACCAACGGCCTCACCAAAACCGGCGGCGTAGACGGATCGGCAGGTCGTGCAGTTGACGTGCGTGTGTTGTGGCTCTCGCGCCAGATCAGCTTCCCAGACTCGATGAGTAGGTCACGGCCCCTCTTCGTGAAGGCCGGCACGACATGGTCAGACTTCATCGTGAACAGTCGGCCGTTGACGTAGGGGAACCCGGCCAGATGGCGCGGCTTCTGCGCCGAATCCTCGGTGTCCAACGCTGTGAACAGGTCGGTGAGGAAGTCGACGAGGTCTGAACCGTCCGCCAGAGTGTGCGAGCCGACGGTGTTCGTGAACTGGTTCTGTGCGAAAATGCCGGTGTCTTCGGCGAAGAAGCAGAACAGCAGCCGGGTGAAGAAAATGTTAAGCGCGTGACGGCCGTGCGGCAGCTCAAGCAGGCCGGGGTTAGCGGCGAGCAACTCGTCGAAGAGCTTGCCTATCCGCTCTGCGGCCTTGACGTCGGCGTGCGCCTCGGCGACGTACTGCGCCTTCTCCATGCCTGCCCACGGCAGGAAAAACGTGAAGTACTGATCGATGTCCCGGATAGGAATCATCAGGTTCTCGCCGGTTTTAGTATCGACAGCGAGAAGCTCGGTGTAGTCGGTGACAACCACGAAGCGAGTGCGGTGCCGCACCACCGTGGGCGAGGTCCTCAACCCGTCGATCAACGCGAGCGGGTCGCCGGTGGTCTCCTTGAAATAGACAACGTTCTTCTGTGCGACCTCGGTCGTCTTGTCGTCGGCGACACTAAGCGAGCCGTTGCGCAGTCGCGTGACGTTGCTCTGCGGCTTCCCGTACGCCAAGAGCAGCTCGAAGATGAACTCGCGGTCGTACGACTCACGCCCTCCCAGAGGTGCGACACGCTCCTCAACAGCCTTCAGGTTGAGTCTCACCACGTCAGTATGTCGTTTACAAACGGGTCTGTCAGCCAATCATGCTCTTGCCGTCGGAGCGAGCCTGCTAGTTGGTCCGGCATGAACGCTGAGCGCGGCATCACCTCATGAGCTTGCCGGTGTCTGCGGTGTCGTGAGTGGGTCGACGCGCGTGCAATTGCTGGGAGATCTCGACGCACGACGCTGAGGTCGATGGGGCGTCGGTGTCGAAAGGAACCGCGTCACGGATTACTGACCGGGTGATCGGGGAGATGAACGAGTGGATGGTGCACCCGATCGACGCCGTGTACTAGCTCCTAAAATACTCAGAGGCACCCAAATCGGGCATGAACGTCTTTGACGGTCTGGGAGAATCGGAAAATGGCCAAGCCACGCCAGTTCAAGAAGCTCGCGAAGCTCAAAGGCTCGTCGTTTTACGAGGCGATCGCCGAGGGCATCAGTCTCACTGGTCGGCACGTCGGCACGATGTCCGCAGCGATCGAGACGCTGACGGACCAGGAGCACTTCGTAGCAGCCGAGATGTTGGAGGTCTTGGCCAAGGAAGAGATCGGAAAATTTCTCATCCTGGTGGACGCTGCGCGTATTGGCCGTGACGCCGATTCGGGCGGACAGCTAACTAATGGCGCGTCAACTGGGCCGAGCGTCGGATCATCTCGCAAAGGCCTTGTACTACACCGCAACCGACGGAAACCCGGCTTCGATCCGAGAGGTCCGTGACCACATCGATTTTCAACGAGCGAGTCTGTTCCTCGACGGACCCAACGGGTTCGATTGGGTGTTTCCCCGCTCAATCACGTCTGCGCGAGACGACGCTCTTTACGTCGACTACGTGGAACTGGACGATCAGTTTCTCTGGACGTATCCCCACGTGCGGTGGCCCGACAAGTGGCGGGCCACCGCACCGTTCAGGCTCGTTCGGGCGCTGCTCTCCGCTGGTCTGGGCACGGCCAAGGGATTAGAAGCCGTGAACGACGTATGGGCCTCATTCCGCGTCGAGTTGCCTGAGGAGGTTCACATGAGCGTCATCACAAGCAGCCGAGACACTACGTAGACGCAACAGGTGAGCACATCCCGATCGATCAGGGCACTCGCTGGCAAGAGATCAAGCGACTTAACTCGGTGACGGTTGGGCTGCTCCGCAGCGTTGGTTTGGCCGACGCGCTGGACGTCAGGGAAGCGCATGACATCGTCGAACACTGGAATCTCCCGCTCTATGACCTTGATCTATCCAGCAACAAGGTCGCGGAGTCAACGCTGATCGAGGAGCGCCGACGTGAGCGCCGACGCACCTTATGGATGGAGGAAGACCACGACATCTTGCTGCGACAACCTTGAGAGCAGAGCGGTTCGGAGGAAGCGTTTGCCGACGTGCGGGCCGTAGCGATCGAGGAGTTCATCGCTCGCGAGGAGTAGCTGATCCGGCGGCATCATTGCCGCAGCTGTGCGAGTCCTCTTGACTGCTCGCACTCGGGCGCTCAAGTCAAGGGCCCGAAGAGCGGCGAGAACAACTTCATCAAGCGACCTTCGGTCAGGCCGTTCCACCGCGCGAGGCAAAGTGCGGGCAGCGCGACCGACATGCACGTCCACCGCACCAGCAGCTCGGGCTCGATCGTCGACGAGAAGATCCGCGCTTGCCCGCCGACATGTTCCCGAAGAAAGGAGGCGTGGAAGCCGTAGCGCTGGCCGTGTGCCGGGAGGCTCAGGATCTTGTAAGCGTCACGGCTCATCGCCGCTATCATCGCAAACTCACCCATCCCCGGAAGCTTCACGGCCCGACCGTCGCCATCGAGAAGGCACGCGGGTTCGAGGGATTTCGGCTTAACCCGCTGCGGTCTAGCACCCCATCCGCATGCGGTGACCGACCTGACGAGCTGCTGCTCGACATTGTCGGCAAAGCCAGACGCTGCGATGTCCGTGGCATCGTCGCCGCTCGTCGATTGCATCAAATAGCGCATTTGTTTTAGGTCGTCAAAACGCCAGGTCAAGTAGCGGCGTACTCGCTCGGTTCCGTCGATGGTCAGGTCGAGAAGCCACATCGTCTGGCCGCTGATCTCCAGGGCGGACCGAACCAGGACCGCCGTTGCAGACATGTGTAGCGCTCCGTCTCGCGAGACTGCGCATCGCAGAAGATCGCAGATGCCTTCGAGTAGGAGGTGAGTCTGTGCGATTGCGGCTGCGCACTCGATAGATACTGCGTCGAGTAGCGCAGCTCTCTCGCGGCCACCGCCACCTGCTGTGGATCGAAGGGACCGAATCTCCGATCGACGCATGGACTTAGGTCGAGACTGAGCGGGTGCTGCTTCGGCGACTTCCTTCGCTGCGGCCATGAGGGCCGTCACGTGCTCAACCGACAGAGAGTCCACCTGGCGAGTATTGCCACCCAATTCGCTCCAACGTGAACGCGAGCCCTGTTCGACGATGTGAACCGCGATCGAGCATGGCACGCGGTCTGCGCTACCCGGTGGAGCCAGCGCGACTAAGGAAGTCGGGGTCTCGACTGGCGGGGCGGTGGTCGTCGGCCGTCGCTGTCAGGGTGCCCGCTCTGTGGCGATTTGCGGTGGCCGAGCCAACGCTCAAAGGTCCGGATAAACGTTGTTGCACCCATCAGCCATACTGCGCGAGTGGCCGGACTCTCCGACCGATTGACGAAGGGCATGCGATGACCACCTCAACAGCAACCTCACCTAACTGGACTGTTGGGTTGTGCGCAAACTGCGACTCCTCCTTGGACCCGCTCGAACATGCTGCGTTGTATTGCTCAGAACGGTGCTCGGACTACGCCAAAGACGTGCGCTACTTCCGGCGATGCAAGGCTGAAGGACGCCACGAACGACCTGACGTCCGCCTGGCGCTCGAGACTCGCCTCGCCCAACTGCTCGGAGGCGGCTACCCATCCGGCGGCCGCCGTCTTCCCGCCGACGTTCGCCGAGCTGTGCTCGCAGCAAACAAGGGCCGCTGCTGTGGATGCAACCGAAGGAGGGCAACCGAGGTTGACCATATTCATGGGTCAAGCAGCGACCGGTCGAATCTGCAAGGTCTGTGTGCGTCCTGCCACCAGGCGAAGACCGAGCTGAGCATGAGGCCACTCGGACCGGAGCACGCCGACGATCTGGCCGCCTTCAAACTGCGGGTCGACGCCAGCCCGGCGACGAAACTCTGCGACGACGAGACCAAGTGGCCCGAACTAGGGAGAAGCCTCATGGCTGACGCCACCGAGTGGGCAGTCAGCGAGCAGCTCGCCGATGAAGCCGGCTACTTCGGCGACGGCTCGACTGGAACCATCGAGGACATCGAGCACGGCTGGTACATGCAACAGGTGATGGAACGCGACTAGGCCCAATACCGTTCAGTTAAGTGGCTGAACGGTGATGGTTGGGGCGTGTTCGGGTTGTGGCCAGGTGCGGTGGCAGGTGCGGTGGCAGGCGCGTTTGACGTGCCATTTCGGCATCTTGCGTTTGATGACGTGCGGGTTGGATCGTCGTCGTCGAACGGGGTTGAGCCTGCGAGCGAGCAGCCTGATGGCGTGGCGCCAGCCGTGATCAGTTGCCTGAGGGGGAAAAATCGCGCGCCGCTGAGATCGAGCGGCGCGCGATGCGCAGTGCAGCGACGAAACTGACCCGGTCGGGGTCGACCTTTGCGTGATCGGCTGCTTCCCACATCAACGCCCTGATCGCGTAGTGGCAGCACAGATGACCCCAGATCTCTTGCAACACGAGCTGCGGCGACTTCGAGCGCAGCACCGCCCTCAGGCCACGCTGATGCGTTTTGAGTTCATCGAAGGCGCTCTCGATCTCCCACCGTTGGCCGTAGGCGACAGCGAGATCCACGGCCGACGCCTCGTCCGGATCGAGGATCGTGGTGAACAACCGGTACGTCTCATCGTCCGCCCGTCCGTCATCAATCTGATACTCGATCACCCGGATCACCAAAGGCTCGCCGTGACGCCCGGCGTTACCCGACGGTCGCAACTCTGCCAGCCATGACCCGTCGTCGAGGTTCTCGAGATGGCGGGGTTTCATGTTCGCCATCGCCCGCCACAACAGGTCCGCTCCAGTCGCCACAGCCCGTTTCCACAAAGGGAATCCGCAGAACCCGCGATCGGCGAGCAGCAACATTCCGGGCTGCAGTCGATCGATCAACTCACGTGCCAGCGTGTTCTCCCCGGTCGTGTACGCACCGATGACGGCATCGAACATCACATGGCTGGCGCACTCCGCAAGCGCAACCACACGAGCCTGAGGAAACGCCGCCTGTTCACCCTTGTTGACCCCGGGACGACCAAAGAACCCGGTGTTGACGACGGTGTCGGCAACATCCAGTGTCGTGCCGTCAATCGCCACCAACCGCCGCCCAGCGAGGAACGCCGCCGGTGTCGCGGCTGTCGCCAACGGGCGAGCGACCCGGGCGAACAATGCTTTGACGGGTTCCGCGCCGAGGCGTTCACGAGCCTGGAAGATCGCTGACTTCGACGGCAACTTCACCAGCCCGACGTCCGGATCGGACCACGCCAACCCATCCGTCAACAAACCGAGCACATCCTCATACGAGCCCTCCGAATGCAACGCCATCCCCACCGCGAAATAGGCCATCACCCTCGCCGGTAACGACCGGGAACGCTGCTCGGTCCGGTTGCATCCGGCGATCACCTCATCAACCAGCACCGGTGGAAACGTCCGCATCAACACCCCCACCGACACCAAATCCGACAAACGACGATCCGAAACAGGCTTCAACCATCCAACACGCGGCATCCACCCAAACTACACCCGTGTAACACTAACTGAACGGTATTGCGACTAGGCCGTGACGACACGTAACCTAATGCATGGAGTTAGGTTGGATTGACATAACCACCATTATGGGCGAAGGATTTGAGCGCGCTGACCTGGTGATACAAAGACTCGATGACATAACGGGATATGCGACCTCCGACCTCGCCCGCACGCCGGGGTCCCCGGTTTGCACTGCATTGTTATGCATGGCGCATCATCCCAGACCAGCGCCGCCAGGCCCAAACAACCGCGTTCAGTGGTCTCGTCGGACATCCACGACAGCCAAACTGCGCAGGCAGGCGACGAGGGCGGTGATGAACCCGCCGAGGCGGCGGGAGGCGTCGGTCGACTCGATCTACACCGACCGATTCCTAGGAAGCTGGCTTCATTCCAAGTTTCATACCAGGATTTGTCAACCCTATGGGCCTATGGGCCGAGACCGAAGTGTCTGCGATCGACCTGGTCCTGTAAAAAATACACCCAGCTGAGCGCACAGACAAGAAATTGTCGATAGACGGTCACAAGCTTCTTCTAGGTGTTTCAAGCTTCGGGCGGCCTTAGCCGTTCCAACACGTACATCTCGTATAGCTCGCGCACGGTCGTTTCCAGTGAGATTTCGCTCGTGAGTGGGGCTCCTTCGAACACAGTCAGCCAGAGCAGCGTTAGCGAGAAAGAGTCAGCTTCGAGTTGGGCGAGAGACACCGAACCATCGCCGGCCGAAAGAGATACCCCCATCGATTCGGCGACGAGGTTCTGAAACGCAGAAAATCCCAGAACAACGGGACGAGAGATCATTTCGCACTCCGCAACCGAAGGACGCCCAGCGCTGCCAAATGACGAAACAGAGTGGCAGCCCGAAGCAGGAGTTCCTCTTCGACAGCCAACTCCAACGGTTCGCTGAAGGGACGTGCGAGCCAGAGTTCACTTACGAGTTCACGAACTTCCTCGCTGATCGGAAGCACAAGTGACCCCACCATCAAACTATCATCATAAATGATCGGGGCGAGGTAACCACGGCTTGCGACGACGGTTTCCCAGTCTTCGGGCAACGGACGCAGATCGAGCAGCCGGAGGGCACGCTGAGAACTATTCGCAACGATGTATCGCTCTACGAGGGGGGAGTACTCTCTTGTCTCAGACGAGAACTCTCCGACAAATTCTGCCCAATCGGAAGCCTGGGTTACCTCCGGCGGCAGCGTGCGCAGGTTCGCCGCGAACATCAGCAGCTCCGGATAGGACGGTAGGAGGCTAGAAACTGAGAGATGCAGTGAGGCGACGCCAGGAGAGCTCGTGCGGGCGTAGTGTATCTGGCCGCACTTCACGCGGACCAGGGATCCGGCTGAGCACTCAACAACCTTCGCGCTCTTTGGGTTTGACGCTCGGATATGCCGACTGGCAGGCGCACTCCATCCATAATCGGGTATGCGTTCTCCGAATGACCACATCTTCTGACCCATCAACTGCACCATCACGGCGTCTGCACCATCTGCATGTGGGTAGGTCGCAGCGTCTCCGCCGAACGGACTCAGATAGGCGTTGATGCGGCACGGAAGCCCCGCGACGCCGAGCAGCGACGCAAGTTCCCCAACCTCACGGTTCAATTCGTGAATATCTTCAAGCAGAAGTGTGGCACATTCGGCCTCTACGAGAAGAATCTGGGCCGGAAGTCCCCTCTGTTGAGAGTCCTTCCTAATCGCGACGACGTCTGCCACGCATTCCCCGAACGACGCCACCACCGAGTTCGCGAGGGCAAAGAGCTGATCATCACCAATCTGGAGGCTCGTTGACCGGGGATCCAGTAGAGCCTCCGCCACCGACCCCACTACCTCGCTCATCATTCCCGCACGCCCCGAACGCCACCAGTCTCTCCGTCGTTCGGATATTCCTCTCTAATAGATAGAGTAACATGCTGTGCCCCTTCGGGAGACAAAGGTCCAGAAACGAGACCTCCATTGTCGGACCCAGCTCGATTGATGAAGGGCAGCGCTTGCCACGCTGTCTGATCCAGGCTGAAGTAAGAAAGATCTCTGAACTCCTGACCGATGCGTTCATATTGGAGCAACTTCCCTTCGAAGGAGAAAAGCCTCAATAGGCTTTTGTACGGGCGCTCGTTTCCCTCGATGATCTCAACATAGAGTTTTCTAAAATCGAGACATCGAAACAGGTAGTCAGCCACCAAGAGTGGTGCGACGAAACTGGTACGGTGCTGTCGGGCAAAGGGTTGAAGAACATATGACACAAAGGCGGTCCCGCTCCTAGTGTCGTAGCGATAGACAGTCACCACCCCAAGGCGATCGTCGCCACTGCCGCCGCTGGTAACCACGAGATGGCAAAGCACCCCCACCCAGAGCGACTGCTGGAACTGTTCAACCGAGGGACTTAGGCCGCGCGCCCTCCAGGGATTTGCGAGTTCAGTTTCCCAAGTGAGGTAGTAGAACCAAACATAGTCGGCCTGAACCAACGGCCTCAGCGCCACGCCGCCGCCGCGGAGTGCCTCGTCAACAAAGTAGGGTTTGGCGACCCGCCTAGCCTTGAGCGACAATAGCCACTCCCGGCGGACCTGCGAGGACAAAGAAACTATAGCCCGCCAACCAAGTACGTGATGATGGAATCGAAAAGGTCGTAGCCGTCGCTGACCCGGCTGATACGCTCTTGCACGGCGCTGGGCACACGCCAACTCGTACGTTGGAAACAACTTCGAATGAGAACACACCACCGCCGGACTTGATCGCCAAATCGATGTCCGCCTGGCGAGCACAAATCGAAGCAGTTGGATTTGCTGAATCCCCGTTGCGTTGCGATGCGCCAACACAAACCGCACCATCGGATCCGTCGGCGTAGCCGAGGTCGATAACCTGACCAGCTGCAAGTTGGATGCTCCTTGCCAACACTGGCTTCGAACTCGGCGTGACCGGGGCACCTTGGGCCGTTGCTGCGGACGTAAGGGATGTCGCCGATGCAGCCTTGAAGGATGTAGCTGAAGCCTTGATCGGCGATGCCGATACGAAGTATCGCGCAGATCCGACACCCGTCATCTCCCTGGTGTCAATGGTTATGTTCGATCCATCGTCGAATCCGACTAGAACCGATCTCACGTCGTTTGACGCTAAGCCGAGCAGGATTCCTTCATCTGTCTGAAAGGCGTTAAGTGTGCCAGGCCTAGCGGCTTCACCGTGCAAGCAGTTCGTAAGGCTGGGAGAAGTCGTGCCATAGCCGTAACAGAACCCGCCTGCGGTCGCAACGGCGGTCAGGGTCCATGTTGAACCTGCAACTGGAATGCTCGCAAGCAGCTGCGGCTTTCCTGTCCACTGGTCGGCGGCAGCTATCGACTTGTCGTTTTCCAGTCGGGCATTGAAAGCCGCCTGACCAAGTGCAACCGCTGTGGTCATCTGCTTCGACAACGAGGAAGGTGAATCGACGGCGAGTTGTTTTGCAAGATCGCCTTGCGGGAAGCTTGGAAGCGTCGCTCCTCCGCGCAGGATGAAAAGGCTTTGCGTGTTTAGCAGTCCATATTGACCCGGAGGCAACGACCCCTTCCTCAGAAACGCGGTTGCCCGGTCACCCACCGCTGGCTTCTGTCCTCCTCGCAATGTGTAGTGTCGTCCAGAGACGTCCGAATAGGCTCCAACGTCGACCGACACGTCATTGGCATCGACCGTACCAACGACTACGTTGTCGACATGCAGCTTGACGGTGAACGAGGGAATCGTGCCGTCTGCCCAGCCCACGGAAATAACAGTCCCAACAACTGTCGCGTCAGCCGCCGCCATGTAGTCCACCAACGTCGCGGGTGGATTCAATTCCGTAAACTCGATCATACGAGAATTCGGGTCTTGCTCGGGGGGAGGATCGGTCGACATCGAGCTGGCTGGCGCGCTAGCCTCTCCGACCGTTTCAGCCGTTCCGACCGTTGCTCCAGCGGTTGTGGGCATTGTCGCGACGGTCGATGTCGTCGCAGATGCGGGTCTATCGGACCGACTACCACCGCAACAGGCGAGTGCTGGCAGAAGAACGAGCCACCAGAATCCGCGTGAAGCAGATCGCATGTCGTTTCCTCCGACTAAGCTGGGGTGTTTTTCCAGATCGCGTTGATCTCACTGATGTTGCTGTCAGACGGATAGATCACTGTTCCTAGATTGCCCTGGTCGTTCCAATGACCGTTGATCCAGTTCGCGTCGAGACACGTTGCGCCCGTACGCTCTCCAACACCGACCGTATGCACCACCTCGTGGCATGCAAGACCCTTCCAGAAGCTGTCGCTGCTCGTCTCAGCGCTAGACCAATAGGACGGGTAGTAGTTCACAGTCCAACTCGTGCAACCAGTCGCCCTATCGATGTTATTGCAGATCGCAACACCACCGAGCGAGGCGCCACTTGCAACCCACGTCGTCGTCTCCGGGCTCGCAGTTCCGTAGCCTTGATATACCGCCCCACTCCCCCAAGACGTCTTGGCGTTCAGGACATTTGTCGTCGCCCAACTCGATCCGGTGTTGTGTTTTGAGGCCCACACGTCAGGGCTCTGACCGCTCGAATGTGCGCCGACAGGGTGCGTACGCGAGTCGGGATTCGTAGCTCCAGCTGGCGACACGATCGAGTAGCCGTAACCGGCTGCCGCTGCGACCGCTAGAGTGCCCCCGATGAGCTGTCTAGTGACTCTCATGAACCAATCGTAGCGGGCGGGCCATAAATAGGCAATACACAATCTGTGGGTAGGTGTTGGCCAGCAGTTGCTCAAACACCCACAAGGCCCGTTCAGCGGCCGGTGTTGGCGGAAGGGCCTCGCTCAAGCGCTGGATCAACACGAGCTCCTACGCACAGTCCAAGCATCCCACGGCAGCAGGGCGGCGTCTCCTACCGCCGGCACGGGGCGCGTCCTATGCGACGCTCTGATCGGCCCGCGGTGGTCGCGACAGTTATGGATCTGCGTGCACGTTATGCGCGCTCTCGACCTGCACCTATCGGCTAGGACGAGGCGCCGATGCGTCGAGGTCGAGGCTCAACGCGCCCACAGATCTGTAGATATTCCGGAGATCCGCCTGCCGTGCAGGCCTCGACTCGCTGCCACAGCGTGATTGGGCGTCGGAAAGCGGCTTAGCAAGGTCGAGCTGCGAGTCGATGTCTGAAACTGACGGCAAGTGAGACGAGTTCAAAGGACCAGAATCGCTCCGTTGCAAAGCAAACCCGGCGGATGCTTGCGAGTTGCAGATCGTTCCATGCTTGACGGTGCTGATGGTGACCATCTGACGAACGGTGAGGAATTCGAGGGAGTAGACGCGGGCGCAGGAGGCCCGGTGCGATCGACGGGCAATTGGCTGTACCGTGAGCCAGAGGGAGGGCGAAGCCGGGCCTCTGAACGCGCGGACCTCGGCGGGGATGCCGACAGGGATAGCCACCTCGAGGCGAACCGATGAACCAGGTCTGACGCCCGAGCGCGTTCTCGTTCGGCCAGTTCGGAGCGGATGGCGTCGCTGCGAACTAGCTCATCGGGGGCGGCCTTTCGTGGCGGGGATGGTGAGGATGTCGGGCAGGTTGACGATCACACCCGGGGATGAGCGCGGGATGATCAATGCTTCGCCGTTGGATTGCGTGGCGAGTTGGCGGATCTCGTCTTGGCTGAGGACCGGCCGGAGGCGGCTTGATGTGGAGACGTCGGCCTGGTGAAACATTGCGTCGCCACCGCGACGCGAGACGGAGCGGGTGAGTTCGTCTCGTTCGCCGAGCATCGCTGATAGTTCTTTGAGGGCGTCGCTGTCGCCGAGGCCGCCGAGGACGATGCGGTGCGTTGCGAGGTCGCGTACGAGTGATGTGCCGAGTTCTCGGCCCCATATCTGTTGGGGTTGGGCGACGGATTGGAAAACGGCCATCGTGCAGATGCCGGAGCCGCCACCGGTTGACATGAGTGATGGCAGTGTTGGGATTGGGGCGATGTTCGGCACCTCGTCGAGCGCCGCCAGCAGTGGCGGTACGAGGCGGCCGCGTTGGTTGGACTGCCGGCGGGCTTGGCCGGTGATCGCGTCGACGAGCGCAGCGTTGAGGCCGGCTGTGATCTTTTGGTCTTCGGGGTCGCCGAGCATCCAGATGGTGTTCCACTCGCCGAGGAAGGTCGAGGTGTTGAATCCTTCATGCGGCATCACGTCGGTCATTGCTGCGACTTGCGGGAGCAGGAATGGTTTGAGCGCTTGGCGGACTTGGCCCCACACGCCAGCGCGGTAGCGGGGGTCTTCTTTGATTGCGGACGCGAGCCGGCCTTCCCACAACGGCAGCTGCGCGTCTTTGAGGAGGGTGACGGCGACTTCGTGGCGTGATAGTCCGAATGCCCATCGGACGACGTCGCTGATGCGCATGTCTGCGCTCGCGGCGGCGAGCAGGTAGCAGGTCAGCACTCCGATGCCTTCTTCGCGCCAGTACGCCTCGTTGCCGGCGGCGTCATGCAATCCGCCGAACAATGAGTTGGCGCGCTTTTCGGCGGTGAGCACGTCGGTGCACCCCTCGACAGGGGACCAACGCACGCGTGTGACGCCGTCGATTTCGGCGACGGTGCCGGCCGGGTCAAACAGCCATCGCTGCCCGTTGGCCCGGTGCGGTGCGACCCATTTGATGATCTCACTGCGCAGACCGGTGACGAGCGCTGGGCCTTCCCATCTGGCGACGGCTGGAGCGACGACACGGCGCGTCTTGCCGGACCGTGGCGGCGCGACAACGGAGAAGGTGTCCTCGATCGACGCCCAAAACTCGTGCTTGTGGTCGTAACGACCGAGCAGCACACCGAAAGCGAATGGCCTGCCGGCGCTGACGGCGTCACCTGGCCGTAGCCACGGCTTTGCCACGTGGGCCGATGCACTGAAGGGCTCCAGCTCCGATGGGGTTGCCAGCCCTCGCATGTGAGCGTCTCGAGCATGGCGGCGTCGACGCATCAGCATGATTGTCAACCCGACGACGGCGATGACGATCGCCAACGCCGTCCACCCAGCGCACGACCCGTGCAGGCCGCTTCCGTTGACGAGTTCGAGGTTGCGGAAATGAGCGGTGAAGACGATCGTTTGACGGAGCTTGCGTGGCCACCAACGCCCACGCGTCCACAGAACACTGGACACGGCGATCGAGCCGTACCACAGCGCAAACAACCCGAGCAGGGCGAACAGGGGATGACCGAGTCCGCCGGTGGTCGCTTTCTGGCCGGGTGTGTCCCTCATTGCTGGCCCCACGTGCTTGCTGCGATGAGTGTCGCTGTCGTAGCGGTAACGGCCCACGTCGACGAGCCGGCCGTGACGATGACGGTGTTGGCGTCCCTCGTGAACGCAGTGCCCCCAATGGCCGCTGCGAGCAGGGCTGCTGCCCGCTGGACGTCGCCGATCGTGTGCGTGATCGTGACGACTACTTGGAACGTGGAGCCGTCCTCGGCGGGAATGCCGGCGGTGATCTTCCATCCGGTGACCGTGCCGGCGATCGACGCCGCAGCGGTGTCGACGTCGCTCGCTGCTATAGCCGCTGCGGCGGGTGGGATGGCGGGGAGCTTGCCGGCGGTGGCGGTGTCGGTGCGGACGACTCGGAGGTTGTGCAGGTGCGCGAGGATCCCGCCGAACTCGTGGCCGCTGAGATCCCATGTCGGGCCGTTGCCCTCGAGCGGTGTGATCTGTTGGCTGACGCTGCGCAGCTCGCCCGCTGACGTGAGCGGGGTGAGATTGTTGTCGACGATGACCGAGTTGTCAGCGGTGACACCGAGAAGCTGCTGGACTGACGCGAGGACGTCGTGAATCGGTCGCTGGTCGATGAACGTGAAAACGGCGCTGCTCGACAGTTGGACCCTGCCGTCAGCGGTGGTCGTCGCGGAGGCGGAGAAGTTGTTGACGAGCGTCCCGTCGCCGACGGGTGTCGGGAGATTGATCCCGTATTTCGCCGGGTCCGTCGACGGAGCGAACCGCATCGAGGCGTTCGTGATCCGCTGCAACACGATCGGCGGGAGTGTGCCACCGCTGACCGGGAACGTGAGCTGCCCGCCGGCCGCCACCTGGGCGACGGTCACGGCTGCCTCCATGTCGCCGCTCCCCTCCCCGGCGTCATCGCCGATCGGCGACGACGAGGCTGCTGTCGCCGATGAGGACGCTGCCGGCGTCCGGGTCGCGGTCGAGGTTGCCGGCGAGTCGCAAGCTCGTGGGCCGACGGCGCAATCGCCAGTGACATGTCCTTTCGATGAGCAGCTGGCGGCGAGCAGGAGCGCAGTCGCGCAGAGTCCGATGGTGCGTCTCATGCCGCCCACTCCCCTGCCAGCTCGGTGACCCATCCCCAGCGATCGGCACGTCTCGCCCGGTCCCGTACTCGGCGAGCGCAAGCGTCACCGGTGCGGTATTCGTGCAGCGATTTCAGCAGCGACGGGCACGAGCGCAGCTGTTGCTCCAGGCCGACGGCGTCGACGACAGCGTCGAAACCGGCTTCGCTCGACTGATCGAACAGCACTGCCGGCATCAGTGTTTCGAGGTCGCTCCCGGCGGCGACGACCCGGCGTGCTGACTGCTCGGCACGGGCGAGTTTGCGGAGCTCGTTGTCGGTCCACCACACGAGTTGACGCACCGACGGCGGGGTGCGGTAGAGAGCGAAGGTCATCGACCCGGCGATCTCGTCCCAACCGATCCCCCACGTCCCATACTTCGACGCGAGCCAACACAGCCCCGAACGAGACAGCGCGGCGATCGTCGCCAATGCCTTACTGTCGCCTCGCTGTGCAAGCCCGACGAGGGCGTCCCATTCATCTGTCGTGTAGCCGTCGGTGACGAGCTGCTGGTCCGCCTGGGCGGTCAAAAGGTTGAAGTTCACCAGCTGAGGGGAACATTCCCGATCCTCGCCGGGTACCCGAACGGAACCACAGCAAGGCTCCCGATGTGTTCCCGATCGAACCCGGAACCCCTCCGTATGACGAACGTCACAGCCCACGATGTGGTCCTGATTACCCGGTCATGGCCTGGTTGGTGAATGTCAGACGGCGCAGCTCGCGCGACAGGGTGATATCGACGACAGCGCTGCGCCCTTGGCAGTGGAACAACGCCCGGCCCTGCGGAAGGTTCTGCAGGAGCGGGATGACAGCCTCGGGAAGGTCGGTCATCGACTGCGCCAGCTCGGCGTCTTGACGCGAGCCTTGACGGAACAGGACATGGATTGCGCAGTCCGCGAACATGCCTGCACCGATCTTCGCTGCGGCGGTGCCGTCGTCGGATTGGGCTGCTGTGTCACCGATCCGGTGGACGGCGGTGAGGCTCACCTCGCCGCGTTGGCGGCCGAGTTTTTGGCGGTGCTGCTGCCAGCGTTGCGACTCGATCGTTGAT